>Ga0308168_1000035_pt1 | contig 325720 bp, 271 predicted proteins | sample PhyCR2_FD_202133 | JGI IMG/M metagenome (GOLD analysis project Ga0308168, IMG submission 202133) | Phyllosphere microbial communities from UC Gill Tract Community Farm, Albany, California, United States - DLSLRC.R2 | ecosystem: Host-associated > Plants > Phyllosphere > Unclassified | place...
TTTTTTTTTTTGGGGGGGGGGCGCCCCCCCCCCCCCCGCCGAAAATAAAAAGAGCTCATACATGCCGCTCAATCCGGGCTATGAAACCCTGCATCATACTTCTGTTTCCATTCCAATACCATTAAAGATATCCTATCTAAATTACTAAAAATAACTCAAAAAACAGACTTAAACTCAATTTTAGCCTCAACCTGAACCTATAACTCTTCAATCCGGCTTATAAAAATGATACTCGCCATTCTCAAAAAATGCGTGAATATGCTGTAAACCATTTGTTAAAACAATTTCTTTCGCTCCAATAATCGAGTTGTATCTCGCAGTTTGTTCGAATGTTTTTTCGGTTAATTTAATTTGCGGCGCCTTGCATTCAATTAAAATAACAGGTTCTGTTTTTTCAGTGATTAAAAGATCAATTCTTTTCGTTAAACCATTTAAAACGATCTTTTTTTCCGTAATTAAAGCAGAAACAGAGTAGGACTTTACCGTAAGATAATAATGAATCCAGTGTTGGCGCACCCATTCTTCAGGAGTAAGCAAAAGATAAGTTTTACGAACCAGATCATAAATAAAAAACTTATCTTTGTCTTTCTTGAATTTAAAATCAAAAGTTTCCTGAAAATTCAGTTTTGGAAGTTCCATTTATAAGATGAAAGAATTAGATTTAATCCTCAAAAATATTAAAAATAAAGAAGTTCTGCCGATTTATTTTTTCCATGGAGAAGAGCCTTACTTTATAGATCTTGCAGTAAAAGCACTTGAACACGACTTTCTGGAGGAAGATGAAAAAGCATTCAACCAAACCGTTGTGTACGGAAAAGATACCTCCTACCAGGAAATTCTTTCCCTGGCAAGACAATTCCCGATGATGGGCGATAAGCAGGTAATCATTGTAAAAGAAGCACAGGATTTAAAATTCAATGAAGAAGAAAACAGAATTCTTGAAGCTTATGTTGCCAATCCCGTTCCTTCCACAGTGCTGGTTTTTGCGCATAAACATAAAAAACTGGACAGCCGTAAAAAGGCTACCAAAGCTCTCGACAAAGCCAATGCTTTAATCCTTAGCGAATCGGTAAAGGAAAACAATCTTCCGAAATGGATCTCCGATGAGTGTATCAGGCTGAACATCAAAACTGCCCCGAATATTTCTCACCTCCTTGCCGAATATCTTGGGAACGATCTTTCCAGGATCGCCAATGAGCTGAGCAAATTAAAAATTATCCTTAAGCCTGGTGAAGCGCTTGACGGAAAAATAGTGGAAGACCATATCGGGATCAGTAAAGAATACAATGTTTTTGAGCTGCAGAAGGCTTTAGGAACTAAAAATGCCAATGCAGCATTTAAAATAGCCCATTTCATGGGGAAGAATCCTAAAAACAATCCTTTTGTAATGATGTTGGCAAGTTTGTACAATTACTTTTCCAACGTGATTATTTATAATACAATGGCCGGACAGCCACCACAGGTGATTGCCTCACAGATGGGTGTAAATCCTTATTTTATTAAAGATTACGCAGAATCAGCAAGATTATATCCTTTAAAACATGCGACACGGGTCATCTCTATTTTAAGGGAATTCGATATGAAAGGAAAAGGTTTGGGGGCCGTCAATATGAGTGAGGCAGAGCTTATTAAAGAGCTGGTTTACAAAATCATCAATGTTGATAAGATTAAGATGAAATTGTGATTGGTCGATTGTTAGTTGTTGTTCGTTGATTGACCCAATTTTACCATCAACTGACAACCAATATCTAATAACTAATATCGAAATTCAACATATTAGATATTGACAAGTATCATTAAAATAACTTTAAATACATATTAAAAATTACGAACTTAGCGGACGTAAATTTTAAATCTTTTGAAAAGCAAATTATGGAGCAAAACATTTTAGATTGTGTGATCGTTGGATCCGGACCTTCAGGCTTTACCGCAGCAATTTATGCCGCAAGAGCAGATTTAAAACCTGAATTGTACACAGGTTTGGAGCCGGGCGGACAATTAACCACAACTACGGAGGTTGATAACTTTCCGGGGTATCCGGCGGGAATTACAGGTCCTGAAATGATGATGGATTTGCAAAAGCAGGCAGAAAGATTCGACACCAAAGTGCATTATGAAATGATCACCAAAGTTGAATTTTCTAAAGAAGTTGGCGGAGTTCACAAATTATATGCAGGTAATAAGGAAATTTTTGCCAGAACAGTAATTATTTCAACGGGAGCAACAGCAAAATATCTTGGGCTGGAAGATGAAAAAAAATATGCAGGAGGAGGCGTTTCCGCATGCGCAACATGTGACGGGTTTTTCTATAAAGGAAAAGATGTAGTGGTAGTAGGAGCGGGAGATACGGCTGCTGAAGAAGCTACCTATCTTGCCAAACTTTGTAAAAAAGTAACTATGCTTGTGAGAAAAGATGTCTTCAGAGCATCCAAAGCAATGATTCACCGGGTGCACAACACACCCAATATTGAAGTTAAATTTCACCATGAGCTGATTGCCATTGAAGGTGAAAATAACCTGGTGGAAAGGGCAGTGGTCATCAATAACCAGACTCAGGAAACCTCTACCATTGATGTAGACGGGATTTTCATCGCAATCGGTCACAAACCGAATACTGATATTTTCGTAGGGCAGGTTGATCTGGATGAAAACGGATATATTGTAACCGAAAAAGGATCGGCAAGAACCAATCTTCCGGGAGTTTTTGCAGCAGGTGATGTTCAGGATCATATCTACAGACAAGCTATTACAGCAGCAGGAAGCGGATGTATGGCGGCTATGGATGCCGAAAAATACCTCGCAGAATTGCATTAATTATTCAATTTTTTTTAATACATATAAACGCATTTTTTGAAGTGCGTTTTTTATTTGTGCGCGCCGGAAGTCTATTGTTTAATACCAACTATTAATTTTTTTTTAAAAATAATTTATCTGATTTTTAGTAGATTATTAAGTTTTGTTAAAATTTCTTTCTGAAATATTTTGGCAGTAGACAAAAACATTCTATATTTGCACCACTGAAAACGACGATATAATCGGAGTTTATGGAGAGTTGGCAGAGTGGTCGATTGCGGCAGTCTTGAAAACTGTTGACTGTAACAGGTCCGGGGGTTCGAATCCCTCACTCTCCGCCAGTTGGGAAACCAAAATAAGCTAAAACGCTGTAAACATCAATGTTTACAGCGTTTTTTGTTTTAGCGCTGGTAACAAAAAAAACCAAAATAGGTCATGTTTTATATGTCCTATTTCGTGTCCCATTCAAAAAATTACAAAAATGGGTCACAAAAAATCAGGGAAAGCACGACCAATAGGCAGTTTAACGATTGTACGTTCCAGTGTTAAGATATTGGGAATGGGAACTGAAACTACAGTTTAAAATTTATTCCCTGAGAATATTATTTCAGCTTACGTATTCTGCTTAATGTTTCCTTAGTTATTCCTAAATAAGAAGCAATAAGATGCTGTGGAAATCTTTGCAGGAAAGCAGGATAAGTTTTTAAAAGATTATTATAGCGGTCAATGGCAGGAAGGCTTATGGCATTATTGACACGGTTTTGCATCGCAATGCCGTGGTTCATATCCAATTGTTTTGTAAGTTCATTCAGAGCCGGAACATTCTGCATCTTTGAAATATCATCTTTAGAGATCATCAGTATTTCTGTATCTTCGCAGGCCTCTATATTGTAAATTGTAGGTTTTGAAGTAATCAGGCTGTCCCTATCTGCAACCCACCAATCTTCTAAAAATAGATTGATTACATTTTCTTTACCCAAATCATCAACACGGTACTGTTTTAATGATCCTTTGATAACGAACCCGCAGTATTTACAGATCTTGCCCTGTTCTAAAAAAAGATGTTTCCTTTTAATGTTTTTGTAAACAAACAATTCTCGTATAAAATTTTTGTCTTCATCACTTAAAGGTGTTGAGCTTCGTTTTTGAATATAATCGAAAAGAATTAAGAAACTGTCCTGGTTGATATTCATTGTAAATTTGTATGGTTAACAGAGAATTGAACGAATTTAATCAAAAATTATTTATTATCAAATATCAACAATTTCTGAAAGTCAGCTCCTATAAATTTGCAGTATAAATAACATATAAAATATTTTTACAATGGCAACAAAATGGAACCTAGACCCAACACACAGCGAGATTACTTTCAAAGTAAAGCATATGATGATCTCTAATGTTAAAGGAAATTTTACCAATTTCGATGTACAGTTAGAAGCGGAAGATGACAGTTTCACGAATACAAAAACAACTGCAACAATTCAGACAGATTCTCTTTCAACTTACAACGAAGACAGAGACAATCATCTGAAATCTGCCGATTTTTTTAATGTGGAAGCAAATCCTACTATCACTTTTGAATCTACATCATTAAGTAATGACGTTACAGGAAATCTTACCATCAATGGAATCAGAAAACCAATTACGCTTGACGTGGATTTTAACGGAATTAAAAAAGACCCTTATGGAAAAACGAGAGCCGGATTTTCTTTTGAAGGAAAAATCAACAGAAAAGATTTCGGATTAACCTGGAATGCCGCTTTGGAAGCGGGTGGTGTGATGGTTGGAGAAGAAGTGAAGCTGGCAGGGGAATTTCAATTTATTAAACAGGAATAATGTATTATTAAATTTAATTTTCGAAAACAACCGAACTATTATTAACAGAAAGCCTTTTGAATATTCAAAGGGCTTTTTAAGTGGTCAGAACCTGAAGTAATGAATATTTAATAAAGCATTAGAAAATTGCTAACTCACCGGGAAAAGTTGCCTAACTGTTGCCTTCACCAAATCCACAACTTTGTACCGTCAATAATGACAAACGATTTTAAAACAATACAATTATGTCACGTATTAAAGCATTAAATCCGGACGAAGCTACCGGAAAAACAAAAGAACTTTTTGACACTGTAAAATCAAAAATGGGAATGGTTCCCAATATGATGAGAACGTTGGGAAATTCGCCTGCTGTACTGAATGCCTATTTGGGTTTCAACGCAGGATTGAGTTATTCTTCGTTGGGTGGAAAATTAGGAGAACTGATCGCGCTTACCGTTGCCAATGAAAATGGTTGTGATTACTGTAATTCCGCCCACAGTTTTATCAGCGGGAAAATGGGAATCAATGTAAAGGATGTTGATGATGCAAGAAGCGGGAAATCATCGGATGTAAAAATTAATGCAGCATTGGTTTTCGCAAAAGAAATTTTAAACCAAAGAGGTGCAGTTTCCAATGAAGCATTAGAAAAGATCAGAAATGCAGGCTATGATGACGGTCAGATTCTTGAGATTTTAGCACAGGTTTCGCTAAGCATTTTCACCAATTATGCAAATATCCTTTCTGATACCGAGATTGATTTTCCTAAATTAGCTTCGATAGCTAAAAACTAAAGTAATAGTGGATTTACATTAATTTAAATGATGTGAAATTTAATCTAAATATAAAAATCGCCTGAAATATTTTAAAGGCGATTTTTTGTTTTCTATTCCAATGATTCTTATTTCGATTTTGATAAATGTCAACAACTTAAATCTATGCTCAGTGTACTTTTGTTTTATAAAATTTAAAACTAAAAAAAATGATTTTCAGCAATAATTCTCACGAGATCTTACAGGTTTTTGAATTGAACGAAACGAACTCGAACATTGTTTTTGATGTTAAGAAAACCGACCTCACTTTCATCTGGAACACCGCAGAAAGTATGGATATTACAATCGATAAAACTCCGTTACAACTTCGACAAAACCAGATGATCTTCTTAACTGAATTTCATAAAATAGATTCAGTTTTTATTGAAAAAGCGAGAATGGTCAGATTCAACCAGCCTTTTTTTTGTATAGATAATAACGATGATGAGATCGGATGTAAAGGAGTGCTGTTTTTTAGAACTTCTGATGTTCCCGTCGTGACAATAGAAGAAGAAAGGCTTGCCGAATTTGATCTTTCCTGGGAAATATTCTGCGGGGAGATGCATACTTCTGATTCTTTACAAAAAGATATGCTTCAGTCTTTACTGAAAAGAATGCTCATTTTATCAGTGAGAATTTTAAAACAATCCAGCAATTTTCATAAAATTGAAAACAGTCAAAGTGACATTGTCCGTGAGTTCAATTATTTAGTCGAAACCCATTTTACAGAACATCACGATGTGGCTTTTTATGCCTCAAAACTGAATAAATCTCCAAAAACACTGTCCAATTTATTTTCCTTGATCTCAGAACGGGCACCTTTAAACATTATTCAGGACAGGATTATGATGCACGCTAAAAAAAGAATCAATTATTCGGCTTTATCCATAAAAGAAATTGCCTACGAATTGGGATATGGAGATATTCAGACCTTTAGTCGTTTTTTTAAGAATAAGGAAGGTGTTTCTCCGGTTCATTACCGAAAGAAAAATCTGCGTGAAACGGTTTAATTTATTATTAAATATCAACAATTTCTTAATAACGCTGAGCATAAATTTGCTTTATCAATAAATATTAAAAAATAGTATAATGACAACGACATTACATCAAAACCGAACACCTCTTTCTGAAGAAGTTTTCAGTCAGTTATTTACAGAAGCAAGATCTCATCATCATTGGACGGATAAACCGGTAAGCGATGATGAACTTAAAAAACTTTACGAAATTATAAAATTCGGTCCGACAAGTGGTAATCTCCAACCAGCCCGAATCGTTTTTGTTCGAAGTGAAGAAGGAAAGGAAAAACTCTACCCTGCATTGGAAGGGATGGGAAGCAATTTATCACAGGTGAGATCTGCGCCGGTCACTGCAATTATTGCTCAAGACGAACTGTTCTGGAAAGAAGCACCCAAACTTTTTCCGAGAATGGATGTAAAGGGTACGTTTGAAAATGACCCCGCTTTTGCCGAATCAATCGCTTACAGAAGCAGTTCTTTAACAGGAGCTTATTTAATGATCGCAGCCCGTGGTCTGGGTTTGGATGTTTGCCCGATGTCTGGCTTTCATAATGATGTTATCAATGAAACATTTTTTAAAAATACCTCATGGAAAGCGAATTTTATCTGTACGATTGGTTATGGAGATGATTCGGGGCTTTACCCACGTGATTTGAGATTGACTTTTGAAGAAGCTTGTCGTTTGGAGTAATGTAAGGCCTTAAAGAGTTTTACTCAACATTTAACAGAAGATTAAATTCTAAATTGTTTTATTTAAGCATCAATTTTAGTTTCAAATGAAAACCTTTCAGAAAGGTTTTCGTTTTTTTATGATCAAGGTTACAATATGATTGAATATAACAGATTGTTATTTTATTTTGCTACTTGTTGATAAATAAACTGAATTGTAGACTTAGTATATATAATGACAAGTATCAATTCAAAGTGGAGTTTTATATCGGTTAAATTGTCTGAGCTTTTCTACAAAGTGAAATTGAGCTTTTTTACAAAGTAATTTAATTTTAGTGATTCTACCTTTGTCTCATTAAAATTTAACAAAATGAAAAAAGTAAATGAAATTTACATCAATGGCGAATTCGTAATGCCACACGGAACCGAAACTTTCGATTTAATTAATCCTTCAAATAATAAAAAAATTGGCGAAGTACTTCTTGCAGATGAAATTGATACTCGGAAAGCTATTGATGCTGCAAAGGAAGCTTTCAAAACATTTTCTCAGACAACAGTTTCAGAGCGCATTCATTATTTGGAAAAACTTAAAATTGCAGTTGAAAAAAGAGAGCAAGACCTGATTAACGTAATGATTGAGGAATATGGCGGGACACGTCAGTTTGCAACGATGAGCAATCAAAATACGGGAAGCTGGTTTGACAGTATGATAAAAGTTCTTCAGAATTTTGAATTTGAAAGAAATATCAATACATCAACAGTACAATTGCAGCCGGTAGGCGTTGTTGGAATTATCACACCTTGGAATGCAAGCAACAGTTCAGTGACAAGTAAAGTTGTCACAGCAATCGCAGCAGGATGTACCGCTGTAATTAAGCCAAGTGAAATGAGTAGTTTGCAAACAAAAATTCTTATGGAAGCCTTTCACGATGCAGGTTTGCCGAAAGGTATAATCAACTTTGTGACTGGTTTGGGAAATGTTGTTGGAACGGAATTGACTAATAATCCTGATGTTGCAAAAATTTCGTTCACAGGTTCTACAGCGGTTGGAAAATTAATTGCAAAAAATGCCGTAGATACAATGAAAAGGGTAACTCTGGAACTTGGTGGGAAATCTCCAAATATTATTCTGAATGATGCAGATTTAAACCAGGTTATTCCAATGGCAATTTATGGTGCTTATATGAATAGCGGACAAGCCTGCATTGCGCCAACAAGACTTTTGGTTCCTCAAGATAAATTGGATGAAGTAAACGCAATCGCAAGATCTGTAGCTGAAAAAATTGTGGTCGGATTACCGGAGAACGAAGAAACCAATGTTGGCCCCATGGTAAGTGTAAACCAGTTTGAAAGGGTACAGAATTACATCAAAATCGGTTTGGAAGAAGGCGCAACTTTGTTAGCCGGCGGATTAGGGAAGCCTGAAGGTTTGGAAGCTGGAAACTTTGTAAAACCTACCATTTTTACCAATGTTAAAAACGAAATGAGAATTGCTCAGGAAGAAATTTTTGGACCTGTTTTGTCTATTATTCCTTACAAGGATGAGGAAGATGCAATTAGAATTGCCAATGATACGCCTTATGGTTTGGCGGCTTACATCAGTTCTTCAGACAGTGAAAGAGCAGAAAGGGTGGCTTCCAAAATAGATGCAGGAAGAGTTTGTATCAATGGATTCCGTCACGACCCGATGGTTCCGTTTGGTGGTTTTAAACAGTCGGGAATTGGTAGAGAATATGGCGAATTCGGGCTTCAGCCTTACCTTGAAACCAAAGCTATTCTGAAATAATAATTTGTAAATTTGATATAGCGTTATTGCACAGATGACGCTCTGTCATTTATCATTAACATTATGAGCGAGAAATCAGAAATTGTTTATTCCTGTTATCACGAGGTAAGTCGAAAAGGAGAAAATTTTGTTCCCCAACACACACTTTCGTTTCAATTATCGGGGAGTTTTGCATTAGTGGACGGTAAGGAAACATATCTTGCGAACGAAGGAGATTTTAATCTTATTCGAAAAAACCAATTGGCAAAATTTGTTAAATATCCGCCAGAAAATGGTGTTTTTGAAAGTCTGAATATCTATCTGAGTGAGGAAAATCTCCGAAATGCAGCAAATGAGTACAACTTTACTTCGGAGCATTTTACAGAACCCAAACCGCTTGTTCCCATCAAAGTTAATGAACTGATTAAAAATTTTTTCGCTTCTTTGCAAACAATGGTTGATAGCAATAGTCTTGATAATAAGTTACTGGTCAATGTGAAAATAAAAGAACTGATATTAATTTTACTACAGTCTCAACCTGAGCTCAAAAATATTCTTTTCGATTTTTCCGAACCTCATAAAATAGATTTGGAAGCTTTTATGATTCAGAATTACCGTTATAATGTCAATCTTGACCGATTTGCTTACCTCACGGGTCGTAGTTTGGCGACTTTTAAACGTGATTTTGAAAAGATTTTTCACATTTCGCCCCACAAATGGATTTTGCAAAAACGTTTGGACGAAGCTCATTTTTTAATCAAAGAAAAAGAAAAATCGCCATCTGATATTTATGTAGACCTTGGTTTCGAAGATTTGTCTCATTTTTCTTATACATTCAAAAGACATTTTGGCTACAGTCCTACGAGAATAAACGATTTTGTATAGTTATCTGACTATTATAATTTTCGAAAAATTATAGTTAAATTTGTTCTGAAACCGAAAATCAATGTTCGAAATTTTCTTAAAATACCTTACCGACAAAATAGAACTTTCTGACCAGGAAATTCAATTGATAGAATCGGTCTGCAAATCCAAAAAACTCCGTAAAAAACAATTCCTTTCTCAGGAAGGCGAAGTTTGGCATTACAACGCATTTATTTGCAGAGGTTTGGTAAAAACATTTTCCATTGCTGAAAACGGAACGGAACACATTATCAACTTTGCTCCTGAAAATTATTGGACGGGCGACCGGGAAAGTTTAATTAACGGAACATCTTCCCGTTTAAATATCGATGCCATCGAACCAACAGAATTAATTTTAATCGAAAAAGCAGATTTTGAAAAGCTTTGCGCAGAAATCCCTCAACTGAATCAAATGGTCAGTGAAATTATTCAGAAAAGCTTTATCGTTTCGCAAGCCAGGATTTTAGCCAATATCAGTTTTACGGCGGAAGAAAAATACCAGAACTTCCTCGAAAAATATCCTCATATCGTCAACAGAATTCCACAGCATATGATTGCTTCCTATATCGGTATCACTCCGGAAACCCTTACCAGGCTGCGCAGAAATATGGTTAAGAAATAAAACGCTACATTTTCATTGACATTTGTTTGCATTATTTTCAAGCTTTTGTCAATGGAAGAAAACCCGCTGTTCTCGCATCTTTGTCTTATTAAAATAACAATTAAAAATAGGACAAAATGAACAAAACAGTTTTTATCACAGGAACAAGCACAGGCTTTGGGAAATTAACCGCAACAACACTTGCCAACGCAGGATACACCGTAATCGCAGGAATGCGAGGTATTTTAGGAAAAAATGAAACCGTAGCAAAAGAATTGGGAGCACTCCCTAATATTGAAGTTGTGGAAATCGACGTAACCGACGATTCTTCAGTGACTGATGCTTTTGAAAAAGTGCTTCAAAAGTATGGCAAAATTGATGTATTGGTCAATAACGCCGCTGTTTCAGGTTTTGGATTATTGGAAGCTTATAGTTTAGACAGAATCCGTCAAATGTTTGAAGTGAATTTCTATGGAGTTATCCGAACGTATCAAGCTGTACTGCCTTCTATGAGGGAGAATAAAAGCGGTTTGATCATCAATATCAGTTCCGGTGCAAGTGCGCATACTTCACCTTTTATGGTTCCATATTTCGCATCCAAATTCGGTGTTGAAAGCATTACAGAAGGTTTGCAGGACGAATTAAAACAATTCAATATCGACAACGTTTCCATCCAGCCCGGAGTTTATCCGACAGAAATGAATACAGGCGAAAAAGCAGGAGTCAATGCAGATAAACCAGAAATTGCAACATTGTATGACCCTGTTGCCACAGAACAGTTCAACGCTATTGGCTCTGCGTTATTCGGTAAGATGAAAGAATTTAATATGAATCCACAAACTATTGCCGACGGAATTTTGGAATTAATTCAAATGAAAGATGGTGAACGACCATTGCGTTTTCCATTGGACGCTGTTGCGCAGGGAACAGATTTGGAATTCATCAATGCAAGAGCCGAATTGAAAGCAAAATGGCTTGCAAAATACAGCGAATAAATAGAATTTTAAATCATAACTGATAAGGTTGGAATGTTTCGTTCCAGCCTTTTTTAATTTTTTATTTGGAGCTTAATCCCGCTTTCCACTATATCTTTTTCTTTTTTAGCAAAAAAAGAAAAAGGATGCCGTTGCAATCGGGGCTATGGCGTTTGTAGTCCATATGAAATTTCTCATTTCATTGACATTTGTTTGCTTTTTTTTCAAGCTTTTGTCAATGGAAAAAGGCTCCTGAATGTTGGAAATTTGCTTCATAAATAACAACAAAAATTATCACAATGAGCAATTTAAAAAAACAAATCAAAGCCAATGCAACAGCAGTAGCAAGTGCGCTTTTATTGTCAACAGCAGTTTCAAATACTTCAGCGCAGGAAAAAACAGGAATTCTTGGAATAGACCACATGGGAATCAACGTTCCGGATATGAAACAGGCGGTAAACTTTTTCACTGATGTTTTAGGATTTTCAGCGGTAACAAGTTTGGGTCCGATTCCTTTGGATGATGCGTGGAAAAAAAATAATCGTATGAATCCCAAAACCGGTCCGGTATCATTCAAAATGGTAAAAGCAGGAACGGGAGCCAACATCGAATTATTCGAATATCAGGACAATAAAGGAAGTTCACAACAACCCGGAGGAGACGATATCGGAGCGAGTCACATTGCATTTTATACCAATGATATCAGTAAAAGTGTAGCTTATCTGAAAAGCAAAGGCGTACAATTTTTGGGAGAACCGTTTTTGATGCCATCAGGAGATACAGAAGGCGAAACTTGGGTATATTTCGTAACACCTTGGGGTTCTAAAATGGAATTGGTTTCTTATCCAAACGGAAAAGGTTACGAGAAAAAAAATCCGGCAACGATTTTATGGTCACCTAAACATGCTGTGAAAAACCAAACTGAAAACCCAGATTCTAAACCACTTTCTGAAAATGAGATTAAATCTTTGGTAGAAGGACATTTAGCCATCTGGAATGAGAGAGACCTTAAAAAACGTGAAGCATTAATGTCAAAAATCTATGCAGATAATATCGAAATGGTAGACCGTCGTTTTATCGCAGTTGGCTACAAAGAAATCAATGGTTTTGTGGATGGATTGCAAAAGAAAAGTCCAAATTCTAAGTTTTCCCACACCAAAGCGATAGAGATTAATCACAATATTGCAAGACTCTACTGGCAAAACGGAACTCCGGAAAAACCAAATGCTGTAACCGGAATGGATTTGTTCGTTTTCGAAAACGGAAAAGCTACCAAACTATATGTCTTTGTGGACAAAAAATAATCATTACCAATCAAATTTTACTTCAAAATAATCATTAACAATTTTAAAAAAATCAATTATGAAATCATCAGTAATTAATCCAAACTCAGCCAATGAAACATTAATCCGTGAATTGTACAGAATCGCAGAAGAACAGGATACACAAGGTTTTGTAGATCTTTTTGCAGAGGACGGCTATTTCTGGGACGTATCTGCAGGAACAAAATATTACGGGCAAGACATCGGAAAAACCGTAGATGTCTATGCAACAGCTTTTCCGGATATGCACCGGGAATTGTACGATTTGTACGTTTTGGAAAGTGAGAGCACAGTAGTTGTTGAATTATCTTTAAACGGAACCCATAAAGGACCTCTTGAGCTGCCTTCAGGAACTATTCCTGCGACAAATAAAACAATGCAGACCCCTTGCTGTGATGTTTTCAAAATCGAAAATGGGAAAATAAAATCCTTCCATTGTTACACCGCTGCAACCATTCTTTTAGGCCAGTTAGGCATCTTCTAAATACTTTAAAATTAATCAAGGTAAGTGATAACTAATCTCTTGCCTTGATTTAAAATCAAATCAAATGAAAAATATTCTAGAATTACTAAACTGGCGATACGCCACTAAAAAAATGACAGGAGAAAAAATTTCTATTGAAAAAATTAATAACATCTTAGAAGCTGCACATTTGGCTCCTTCGGGAATCGGATTACAGCCTTACGAAATCATCGTCATAAGCAATCCCGAAATCAAAAAACAAATTCTGCCGATTGCAATGAATCAGGCTCCGATTGTAGAATCTTCACATCTTCTGGTTTTCGCAGTCTGGGATGAATATTCTAAAGAGAGAATTGATAAAGTCTTCGATTATCTGACGGAAAAACGCAATGCTGATTCAACAAAATATGATAATCAAAGAGCATTTTCAAAGCAGTTTTTCGGAAATATGAGCATCGAGGAAAACTTTCATCACGCAGCCAAACAGGCGAATATTGCATTAGGTCTAGCAATTATTGAAGCCGCTTCGGAAGGAATAGATTCTACACCAATGGAAGGTTTTGACCCGATTGCGCTCGACGAATTTTTGAAACTTCCGTCCAAAGGTTTAAGAAGCTCGATGTTGCTGGCTTTGGGATACCGAGACCAAGAAAATGACTGGAACCTGAAACTGGAGAAAGTACGTAAGCCGTTTGAAGAATTTGTGACTTTTCTTTAATAACTAATTTAAAATTTAAATAATATGAATCAAAGATTGGAGCAACTATATTTGGATATACGAATAAAAAAAAGAAATTCAAGATGTCCAAATTCAATCTAAGTCGTTTATATCCCCTATAAAAACTGACGTTTTTAGATAAATGTTACATCTTTTCTTTGATTCTTTGCCGATGTTGTCTGCCCATCTTTCCATGGCTATTAAAACTTCACTGTCACTGTCACGATATTACGCAAGTGTATGCTCTATTCTGGCAGGATAATCGTCATACTTTTCGGGAAACCGCAGATTTTCTTCCAGATGCCTTAATTCTTTTGATAAAACAAGATTTGTAATTCTCGGAATTGATATTATTAATAATACTCCATTTAAAGTCGAAAGAACGACCTACAGACAATTACTTTTTTAAATATTTTACAGAAATACCAAGCTGGCCCATATGGTATAAATCGTGATGGATAAGTCCCTGCAGGAAATACCTGAAATCCTTCTTGTAATCGGATGATACGGTATCGAGATAGGTATCATCTTTACTGCTCAGAATGTCGATAATCTCCTGCTTGCTTAGGTACAGATCTTCTTTAAGCGCTTCCCATCCGACAGGACGCAATTCTTCGTTTGTTTTCCAATTGGAAGGATCATCCAGTTCCAGCCGAACTACTGCACCCTTTAACCGGCCGATAACTGCCCTGCGCCAGACAATAAGATGTGAAATCAATTCTGCGGGACTATGCATATCACGAAGCGGCCGGGTAAAAGCATCCGTTTCATTGATTTGCTCAAATTTCTTTACAAAAGTTTCATCCAGCCATAAGTCGCCATCATGCAGATCATTGAGTTGCTTTATAATATTGTCGATTTGCGTTGTTGCCATAATTTTCTTTTTATCAGTTAATAAATTACGAAAAATTTCTGGATGTTAAACAGTTTTCAGACTGTAAAAAGATTCAATGAAAATTTGCAAATTTTTATAGGGAAATATGCTTTCAAATTTTCTGTAATAAAATTCTATACGGTCTGAAAACCAGAAAGCTCCCGCTGAGGATTTTATTATTGACGGATATAAATATCACATATTGATTATTTTGACAATCTGAACTATCAATTTTGTCCTGATGTAATATAAAATTAAAATTATCTTACTTTATCTTCTGAAATATACTCTTCCGCGCGATCCCGCTTGGTGTACATATCATACCAGATCTCTGCGATTTTGTCCTGTATGCCGGAACCTTCCTGCATCCAAACCCCAATACCGATATGACCTGCATAAATGCCTTTGTCGGATAACTCGATGTTTAGATTAAGAACATGGTTGCGCAGTCCTGCCATTGCGATCCCAACGTTGCCCATCATAGGTGTTGGGTGGATAGACGAGCCTCCGGTCGTAAACAATAATGCTCCCGTATGTTTTTCCAACATCGCAGGAAGTACTTCATTGATGGATGATATGGCGCCCAAAACATTGAACTGAAATTGCTGAAGTGCGTTTTCTTCATTGACCGCTAAAGCTCCAGCCAGATTTTGAACACTTGGTATCGGGCTGTACTCAAGGACATCTATGAAACCGTATTTCTCTCTGATGGCATCAAAGGCAGAACTGATCTGTGCCTTATCCGTAATATCCGCTGTAAAAGCGGCTGCTTCGATTCCCGACTTATTCAATTTCGCAACCAGACTGTTAAGTTTTTCTCGATTTCGGGCAACTAGGGCTACCTGAAATCCATGTTCTCCGAATTTCTTTGCGATGGACAGACCCAATCCGGAACCTGCCCCAACTATTGCTATTGTTTTCATTTTTACTGATTTAGTGTATGATTTTTATAATATTTAATTGCACTCACCGTCGGTTGAACAGCTTTTTCCCTGTATCGTTTCCAATGTGGTCTGCGGGTTTTCTTTCTGCCATTCGGAGAAGGACCTTTCCAGGGTTTGCAGAATGTCATTGGGCTGCTGCGCTCCTGCGATGGCGTATCTGCGGTTGACTACGAAAAAAGGAACACCCTTTGCACCTAAAGTCTGAGCTTCCCGGCTGTCATTCTCTACTTTCTGTGCATACAAAGGATCTGTAAGGGCTTTATTAACCTCAGTTTCTGTTAAACCAATCTCCTTTCCCAATTCTACAAGAGTATTCTGATCATTAAGGTTTTTACCTTGTGTAAAATAAGCATAAAACAAGGTTTCTTCCGCTTTTTCACCTAACTCTTTGGTTTTGGCAAACTGTATGATGCGGTGACCTTTCATCGAATTGGTGACCAAAGCTTTATCAAGATTATATTCAAGGCCAACACTTTTTGCATATTGGATCAGATCCTGGTGCATCTTTTTGGACTGCTCATAAATTAAGCCTTTCCGGTCGGCCACGAACATATACATATCATCCTGGTACTTGGGTACTTCGGGCATTGAAGGGTCAAGCTGGAAGCTTTTCCATTCCACTTCTATAAGATCTTTATTCGGAAACTGTGCTAGAGCTTTCTCGAAATTACGCTTTCCGATGTAGCAGAACGGGCACATGATATCCGACCAGATTTCTATTTTCATTTTATTTTCCATTGTCATGTTTTTTGTTTGTGTTAATGGTTGCTGATATTGTTCTTGGCCACATGCCATAATGAAGAGCAAGGAGAACAGCAGTCAGTGAACTATTTTTCATAATTCAGTTTACGGAAATAATAATAGGATACGGCAAGCAATGTAAACGGAACAAGCGGGGCAACACCTTTCGCTAGTCCATCTACCATACCATGCGCCAGACTTGCTGACAGCAAGAGGATTCCGAAGCCAGTATAAGCCCACTCTTTGAACATCGTCGGGATGGCCGGAATGAGGATGACGATGGCTCCCACGATTTTCAGGATGTCCAGTTCAAGTGGGAAATAATCCGGAAATTGCAGATTTTTGGTCGTCTGGATGAGATATTCTCTCGGAGCAAAATAGGAGGGCAGGGTGATCAGAGCCATCGTAAGGCCGGTGATGATCCAATAGATACGTTTTGCCTTTTTATCAGGATTCTGGGAGAAGTCAATCTGTTTTGTCATTTTTAGAAAATTAATTGCTGAAATTTCTGTTTTAGTTATTTTAATGAGACAAAATTACATATATTTGCTTACATTTTGTAAGTAGTTACCCAAATGTAAGCAGTTACCTTAAAGTAAGCATTATGAAAGAACAATTTCCACAAAGTACCGAAACCGAATGTTTGTCGAGAATGCTGACCGTGCGTGATGCCCTTGACGTAATCAGTGGCAAATGGAAGATCCTGATTATTATTTCCATTATGAGCGGCCACAAACGTTTCAGAGAAATAGAAAGGAGCATTCCGAAAATTTCCTCAAAAGTTTTAGCTAAAGAACTGAAAGACCTGGAGGAACATCAGCTCATCAAACGCACCGTATATGACGAATCTCCTGTCTTGGTGGAGTACACCGCCACAGATTATGTTTTCACATTACAAAACGTGATTGAGGAGCTGCATCAGTGGGGAGCGAATCACAGGAAAAAGATATTGGAGAAATAATTTGAGTAATTAGAGTTTCCGGGTATTTCTCATAACCTATTTTTGTTTCAGAATTTCCAGGTAAGAGAAAATAAAACCGAATTGATTGACGGAATGAACATTACAGGAATCGTAAGTCTTGATAAATCTATAACTCCGGCAGTTCCCAATGAATCCATTGTAGAGGCAGACAGCAAATATTATATTTTTGTTCAGACCGATAAAAAACCGGAGGAACATAAAGAGGAAGCTGGTCACGACGACCAGGGTCACGGACACGATGAAGGAGAAACAGACCACGGTCATAAAAATGAGACTGAAGCTGACCTTGTTAATGTCGTTGCCATCATGATACCCACAGCTCCCACGCCTATAAGAATTTTTGCTTCCGTAATAGCATCACAAAAATTTACTGCGTCCAAAAAAATATTCGTACGACGCATTTCTGGAAATACCCCAGCTGTACTTGTCTACAGCTCTATATATAATGATTCAATCTAAATAATCACTGTCTTATTTATTATTTAAATGAATTGAATGTTGACAACATTGCTACATACAATACAGTAATTTACTTTATTTGTCTGATCAATTTGGATCCAAAAGTTGCTATTACAAGACTATCTGAGAAGACCGTCTTTTTATAGTTTAATAATTTTTTTGATAAGTCTAATTAAAATTTATTTAAACTGATGATTACATTAATCAACAATATAGAAGACAAAGCGAAAATTGGAAGAGCCTTGTATGATGTTGTTGATTAATAATAAAAATATGCATAAGACTATAACAAGTTTATTAATTGTTTTTAGCTAAATTTTGTCTCATTATGAGATAATATGATATAATTCACATAAAATTGACATTATATATCTTTCCAGGGAGAAATAAAAAGAATACTTTTGCAGCGATTTCAAAATTAATAATCAACAACTCGAAATAGATTAGCATGAATAAAATCTACTCAGGAGCACTGTTCTTGTGCTCTGTTCTGGGCGTTTCTGCCCAGGAAGTAGTCTGGCAGAAAGACATCAAATCCTCCACACAGGACTTTCTTTCCCAGGTTACCACTACTATTGACCAGCAATATTTAATAACAGGAAGCTCTATCAGGGCTGGAAGTAAAAGCCAGATGCCAAATGCCAGCAGCCAGCAGCCTAATAACGGCTACGATTTTCATTTGGTTAAATTAAACCAGCAGGGTGATGAGGTCTGGGAAAAATATTTCTCGGGGCAGAACCATGATTTTCTTTCGGCTACGGTGAATACCCAGGATGGCGGATTTGTTTTGGCCGGAACATCATTCAGCTCAAAAGGCTTAGACAAAAAAGAAGACTCCAAAGGCGGAAGTGATTTTTGGCTGATCAGGATCAATGAATTCGGGGATGAATTGTGGCAGAAAACCATTGGCGGAGCTTCGGACGAAGAGGCCAGAGCGGTAATCCAGACCACGGATATGGGATTTTTTGTGGCCGGTAACGTTCAGAATTCTTCAAAAGGTTACGGATCCAAAGATGTTTTGGTAGTACGGCTGGATAAAAACGGAAAAGAATTATCGCAATTAGTATTGGGCGGAAAAGGTTTGGATGAGGTTGAGAAAATGATTCCTACCAAAGACGGCGGTGCATTGCTGGGCGTGTATTCCAGAAGCGGTGCGGTAGCAGGAAGCGGGATGCCGGAAGCGGGAAGTAAAGCCAGCAGCCGGATGCCAAAAGCCAGCGGCAATTTCGGGGAGGGTGATTACTGGATCATCAAGCTGAATAAGGAAGGAAAAGTGGAATGGGAAAAGAATTTCGGAGGGAAAGGCGATGACCATTTGAGAACATTGGCGTTAACATCTACAGGTTATTTAATCGGAGGCGAATCAAGATCGGAAAGATCGGGGAATAAAACAGTAGGCATCGAAGAAGGAACCGATCTGTGGCTGATTTCTTTAAATGAAAGAGGCGAAGAGATCTGGCAGAGATCCTACAATTTCAAGAACCGGGATGTGCTGATGGGAATGAGCGTGATTCACAATCCGTCAACCGACAACAATCAACCATCAACCAAAGGAATTCTATTGGGAGGTTATACCCAGGCGGAAGGAAGGATAGAAACTGATGATGAAACGTTTTGGATGCTGTATCTGGATCAGAACGGTAATGAGCAGTGGCGAAAGCACGTAAAAGGAGAATCCCGGAAAAGGGAGGAAAGGCTTTCGGATATAAAGCTGAACCGGGACGGTTCGATAGTTTTGGCCGGAACCAGCGCCGAGGAATTGGGAAAGGAAAACTGGAAGATCGTGAAACTGGGAGATAAGCAGATTGACCAGCTGATTGAAAAGCAGGATATTAAGATCTACCCGAATCCGGTGAGTGATTATGCGTATGTGGAAATAGGGTTTGAGGGTTTGAGAGAGGGAGTGTTTGAGGCTGAGATTACGGTGTACGATATGGGTGGAAGGCAGCTTCAGAGCCTGAAAACCAAGAATAAAGTAACCAAGGTCAACACGCAGAATCTGGTTCAGGGAGCGTATCTGGTGAGTGTAAAAACTAATGATAATAAAACAGCGAGTGCTAAATTGATTAAGAAATAATGATAAAGAAAATCAAATTTATCGCTATTGTATTTCTAACAACTTTTGGTATAGTTAAAAGTCAAACACTTGAAGACAATGCTTTAAAAGCGAAAGTTCAGGTATCTAATACTAACAACATTGGAAAGGTTAATTTAAATATTCCCTTATATGATGTTAGCGTGCCGGGATATTCTTTTGCTGCCTCATTAGAATATCTTCAGGATAGACTGATAGCAGATGCTCAAAAGAATGAAACGACAATAGTTGGCACAAATTGGAATTTAAATTCGATCGGTAAAATAGTCACCTCAAATTCCAGTCTCGGAAATGTTACATCACCACAAATGTCACATTGGAGTCCGGACGGATTCTTTTCAGCTGGGTATGACAATTGTTTAATACCAAAGACAGTCAGCCCTGTTTCTAAAAAACAGATTTTAGATAATCCAAATTCAAACCTGAGTTCTTATAATCCAAATATATTTTATTTTGAATTTATGGGTAATAAGGGATATTTCGTATATGATAATGTTGGAAAATTTTTAATAAATTCTGAAAATGACATATTCCAGATAACTTTTAATGGGAGTAAGTGTCATGATGTATTTTCTCCGATTAATGAATTTCCTGAATTTGTAATAAAGGATAGCAAAGGAAATCAATTTTATTTTGGAGGCGACTACAACTCAACAGATGTAAGATATCTGAAAACAAGATACGATTATACAAGGCATTCTGAAAGTGGATCATCTATTTTTGAAGAAAATTTTTACACCAATAAACAGGTAAATTATCTTTCTACATTTTATCTTAAAAAGATTAAACTTGCTAATAATAAAATAATCGATTTCTTTTACAGAAACAGCAACAAGTCAATTTTAGATTCATTTACCAATGGAGGAGTTTATGTAAATGGAAATTACAGCAACAATATTCCACCAAATAATGTGCTTGTAAACAATAATATAAATTTAGGCAGTACAAGTTCAATATCATATTATGATTCGGGAGGCACAATTAATTGGACCCATAGTGCTACTACAAATAATAATTATACAAAATTTGCTATACTTGATTCTATTAAAATATCAGATAATGGGGTATTGCATTTCTCATATACTCAGTTAAACACCAATAGTACCAAACCATTTTTGCAGAAAATTGAGCTAAAGAAAAATGATAAGTTAATAAAGAAAATCGACTTTGTCTATGTCGAAAATAATAACCACATATATCTCAAAAAATTAAAAATTAATGATGGGACTTACGGTTTTGACTACTATGATTACAACCCTTCTGTAAGCTTAAATGGTGGGCAGCTAAAAAAGATTACATATCCTACGAAAGGGTGGGATGAATTTCAATATGAAAGTAATGACGCTTCAAAAGAACATCAATTTAATATTGGCAGCTTTACAGAATCTGAAGCCATTGTAGATAGAAGTCCGCCTATGACAGGAATTGGAGAGAGGATAAAGGAAATCAGGACGTATGATAATAAAGGAGCAAACCCGTTTGTAAAAAAATATAATTATAACGGTGATAATGGCATATCGTCAGGTATATACGACGGTGGACAAATTCAATATAGTAAAGTTACTGAGGAGATTACGGGTAAGGAAAAGCGAGAGTATTATTTTACGGATATCATTTCTAACCCAGATTCCATTGCTACTAAAAAATATTCGGATAACTTGAATATAGATTTAAATTATTACTTAAACACTAAAATACCCTTAAAAATTTCTAAAAGTAATGAAAGAGGACGATTGTATAAAATCGTAAACTATGACGCTACTAATACTGCAGTAGTCAGCAAGTTTATCAAATATTCAAACTTTTTGAATAATGCTAATCCTATTAAGGAGATTTCTAGTAATTGTACCTTATGTAAGGTGTCTGATGATAGGTATTATGTAGTTGCTAATAAAGTTCAGTATGAGCCAAGTATAAATGGTTCTACTCCATTTTATATCGGGTTTTATCAATATCAGCCTGTATTGCCATATTTGCCGATATCAGTACGTACAGTGATGATAACGCCGCCCAGTCCTGGTAACTCTGGGAGTTCGGGATCTATATTTGAATCTCATAAATCCATGAAGTACAATACCGGTGCTTTATACTGGCATCCGAACGCTGTAGAGACGATAGAGTATCTGCCGTACCCTTGGGATTTTACTACGGGCCCTCAATATACTGGCAAAAAGATAGTTACAAAAACATATTACCCACAAGATCTGGTTAGAACCAATTGTGTTTTAGGTAATTGTCCAACTGATACGGATCAGGTCGGAGGGAAGTTTTCGATATATAAATATATGGTTGACAATAATATAATAGCGCCTGTTATTGTTGCTCAGGCTAATGTAAAAGGTAAGTCAAGGCTTGTAGAGTATCAATATAAAAAAAATAGTTCTTCGAGCAATTTACTTCAATTAGGCAGTCAAAGGGAATCATTACTAAATTCGGTTTTTTCATTGGATACTCCTTCTACGGCAGCTGTAGAAGAAAAGATCGCATATGAATTATATGATAACAGTGGTAATTTGATTCAGTCGACAACAAAAACTGGGGTTCCGACGACGACAATTTGGGGTTATCACCAGACATTACCCATTGCGGTCATTGAAGGAGGTACTTATTCTCAGGTGATGGGCGCCTTTAATTTAGATCCTGCAAATCCCAATTCTTATTTGCAATTAGAGATTGTTAATAAGTCAAATACGGGTACCGAGTCTGATCTTATAAATAAATTAAAAGAATTTAAAAATAAGTCGGAATTAAGCAGTTTTTCGATTAAAACCTATACTCATGAGCCGTTAGTAGGTGTAGCGAGTGCCACTTCGTCTTCTGGAATTACAGAGAGTTACAAATATGACACATCGAATAGGATTGAAAAGATTCTCAATGCGGATGATAAAATAGTAAAGGAGTTTACCTATAATTATGCTCCAATAGTTTTCTATAATGAGAAATATACCAAAGATTTTTATAAGAATAACTGTCTGAGCTGGATGGTAGGTCAGCCATATACGTACACTGTACCAGCCAATACTTACATGTCTACCGTAAGTCTTCAGGATGCACAGCAAATGGCCGTGAACGATGCTAATGCTAATGGGCAGAATGCAGCAAATGCCAATGGATCATGTGGATTTATCTCATGTGGATTCACACCCAACTATTATGTTACTATGAATTTCAGTTCTATCCAACAGACAGCGGCCAACCATATCTCGATGATATTGACCTATAGTGCGAATCCGCCATCAGGGATGAGTTATACCAGTGGAGGAGTTTCGGTAGGATATATAGGAGCAGGCTGCAGGCCCTCGAGCATAAAATATATCAACAGCGGTAATTGGAGAGTAACGATCACTCCTGATGGCTACGTAATTGTCAATGCTTTAAGCGGAGCGCCATTACCTACACAAACTGTTGGATTTTCAGTTGAATATGATAAATAGATAATACCATGAAAAAAATAATAATACCAATCGGCTTATTGCTCTCAATAAGTAAAATAAACGCCCAATCGAACCTTGAGAATTATATTCAAACAAGGACCTATTTAGAACCTGTAACAACCACACAGCCAAATGCAAAGCAGAATAGAAAAATTGAATATTTTGATGGTATAGGCCGTCCTTTCCAGAAAGTTGAAGTTAAAGTAACGCCGTCAGGAAAGGATTTAGTAACTCCATATGTGTATGATGCATTTGGGAGACAAGCAAGAGAGTATCTTCCTGTACCGCGAACGACAAACAATGGCAATATATATGACCAGGGAGGTCAAGTGAATTTTCCTGTCAGTGATGATATTAATTTTTATAATGGAGAAAAAAATTTTTCAGAGAAACAATTGGAAGACTCTCCATTAGACAGAGTATTTCAACATTCTCAAATTGGCTCAGCGTGGAATGGTAAGTCTGTAAAGTACGATTATGATGTAAATGGAACTGAAGATCAGGTAAGAAAATATGACATCGTTACGACTTGGGATCCGGTAAAGAAATTTTTTACATCGTCATTTCAACCGAATTCATTGTATGCGCCAAAAGAGCTATTTAAAAATACGACCACTGATGAGGACGGGTATAAGAGTATTGAATTTAAAAACGGGCAGGGGCAAGTTATCCTTTTAAGAAAGGTTAAAAGTGCATCAGAAAATGCGGACACCTATTATATATATGATGAATACAACCAATTAACCTATGTAATCCCGCCCTTGGCATCTGTAAATGGAAATACTGATAATGTTACTTTAAACAATTTGTGCTATCAATATCATTATGATAATAAAGGCAGGCTAGTAGAGAAGAAGATTCCGGGTAAAGGCTGGGAATATATGGTTTATGACAAAACGGGTCGATTAATATTATATCAAGATACAAACTTAAAAGAAAAGGAACATAAATGGTTCCTCACAAAATATGATTCGTTAGGAAGGGTCATTTATACTGGTTTTTTAGCAAATGGCGAAAGAGTCGATAGGCAAAACGAATTAGAAAATCTTGTAATTACAGAAAATAGAGATTCCGTTGGCTTTACCAATAATGGAATGACAATATATTATACAAATAATTATTTTTCTACTGAAATTCCTACCATTCTTAGCGTAGCTTATTATGATACCTATCCAAATTTTGATTTTAATCCCGATTTCCCACAAACGGTTTTGGGAGAGAATGTTATGACTGAAATTCCTAATACGGAAGGGAGAAGTACGAAGGGATTACAAGTTGTAACATTTGTCAAAAATATTGAAGACGATAACTGGACCAAATCTTATTCGTACTACGACAAAAAGGGTAGAATAATAAGAAATTATTTGCTAAATCACTTAGGAGGTCGCACCCAAATTGATTTCAAACTTGATTTTGCAGGAGTTACGCAGCAAAAAGTAACGAAGCATAAGAGACTAAGTACTGATATCGACAGAGTGATTACAGAAGACTTTACATATGATCCGCAGAACAGATTATTAACGCATACTCACCAAGTCGATAATAATACTCCCGAATACCTTTCACAAAATACATATAATGAACTTGCTCAATTAGAAAGCAAGAAAGTGGGAGGTACAATGCCAGGCGTTCCACTTCAGCAAATAAATTATCAGTATAATATTAGAGGCTGGATAACAAAAATCAATGATCCAGTAAGTCTTAATGGAAAATTGTTTGGATATGAAATACGATATACGAATCCGATAAATTCAAATATTGCGCCAGCGAGCTTTAATGGAAATATTGCAGAAATAGATTGGAAAAATTCAACTGAAGATGTGTTGAAAAGGTACAATTACGAATACGATAGTTTAAATAGGCTGAAAAATGCTTTTTATAAAGAGCCGACAACAGGAAACAATAATTTTTTTGACGAGTATATCACCTACGATATTAACGGAAACATTAGTAAACTTAAAAGGAGCGCAGTTCCTATATCAGGCCAAACAGCTACCATTGTTGATGATTTGGATTATGTTTATCAGGGAAACAGGCTTAATCAGGTTATTGAAAATAATTTGAATGGTACAGGATATGAAGGTGGTAACAATATAATTGATTATGACCTAAATGGCAATATGATCACTATGAAGGATAAGGGTATTTACAGTATAGGATATAATTACCTTAATTTATCGAATAATTATGCGATTACTCAATTTGATCCGTTTGGAACTGTAATAAGTTTTCGTTTAAACTATCTTTATCGGGCAGATGGGATTAAATTACGAAAGACTTACAGTACCGGTGGAGGAAGGGGACAATCGACAACCAATGTTATGACTGATTATATAGATGGATTCCAATATAGTGCAATTGAGACAATAGCACCTTGTTTATGGTGCAGAACCGAGGTTGCATATGAAGAACAGGCATTTAAGGGGCCTATTTTTGATGGTAATAAAGGTTGGAAATTAGATATTGTACCTACATCAGAAGGATTTTACAGCTTTAACGAAAATCGATATATTTACAGCTATAAGGATCATCTGGGAAATGTTAGAGTAACCTATGCGAAAAATGATAGTGGTGTTTTAGAGGTGCGGGACAACAATAATTATTATGCTTTTGGTGCCAATCATATAGGAGGATTAAAAAGTAATTTGGGGAGCTATTTCAGTTATAAATACAATGGAAAAGAAATACAGGAGAGCGGACTGTATGATTATGGTGCTCGATTTTATATGCCTGATTTAGGAAAATGGACAAGTATTGACCCACTTTCTGAAAAATCCAGAAGATGGGCAGCATACAGTTATGGGTATAATAATCCTGTCCGTTTTATTGATCCGGACGGTATGTTTGCGATTAATTGTCCAGATTGCCCAAGACCTGATTTTATGGGCCAAATCGTAATAGGTTCTGATGGAAAAACGTATGGTGCTACTAGTATCAAAGAAGGCTCTTCTCAATTGGAGTGGCTAAGACAAGGTGATATTGAAGGGATTGTATTTACAGGAAAAGCTCAAGGAGGATACGTAAACGGTGACTTTACATATCAAGATGAGGGTACCACAGGATATAAATTTATTAGTACAGGATATAATAATACAGGAGATTATGCAGGATTTGAAAGTAACATTACACTTTTAAATGCGTCTTATACAAATAATACAGGAACCGGAATGCTGCCTTTTGCATTTGATTATGGTGCGGAGGCTTCAATATTATCTGCTAAATTGGCCGGTAGACTAGGAACAGAAAATTACAATGTATCTGGTGAAGCGACTGGCAGTATCTGGTCAGTAAATGCTAATGCAGCAGGTGGCTTTTTTACAGGGGAGGGAAAAAGATATGGCTTACTTCTGGATGGTAATGCCGGCGCACAGGCACTGAAAGGTGATCTTTCCGGATCTGTAACACTTTTTGGTCTTTCCATCAAGGCAGGTGTTGGTGGTACGGCTGTTTCAGCACATGCTGGAGGTACTGCAGGTTTATTCTATGATGGAAACGATGGAACATTTAATATTCAAGCGAAAGAAAATTTAGGTCTAATTGTCGGGGAAAGCGCAGCAATTGAAATCAAGATTCCTGTCCCATTTGTTGCTCAATAAAAATTAAATAGATAAATTATGGATTTAGTGATCAAATTTTTACATACCCTGTTTTTTGGTATTATAACTTATTTTATTGTAAAAAAATATAATAGTGGAAGTTCTATAAAAACATTATACATCGTTTTATTATCAATCTATTTTATAATCTTATTTTCACTGAATAGTATATTTACTGTTATTCCAAATAAACTACTTTTCATATTAGTTATATTTTCGTTTTCCATTTTCCTATTGAATATTATTAAAGAATTCGTAGGAATGGAAAGGAATACTGTGTTGAGAAATAATAGTAACTTAACGGAAAATTACAAAAATATCAAAAGTATAATTTTTGAAAAAATTATACCTATTCTGATTTATTTATACCAACTTATATTAATTTGGGTTCCTGCTGTTTTTGAGAAGATGTCACAAAAGCATTAATGATGCCCCTAATTTATTGTATAGATCAAATGCTATTAATTAAGGCAATAATATATTTTGTGTAAGAAATTTATTTTAAATAATTGAATTTTAAAGATTGGTTAAGCAAATTCTTTTACTTAATTTATCTTGTCTTATGCAACCAGATCTAAGGTATATATAGAGAATTTCATTACCAAAAACTAAATGGCGCCAACTGTCTTCAGTTGGCGTTATTTAGTTTGTGTACCCATAAACAAAGAAATAGCGAAACATTTAGTGGAAGATTTGGAAGAATTTTAGAAGTAATTAGCCTATTGATCAAGAAGTCAAAATCCGGGAATAATTGTCTATCATCTGTAATGTAGAATCTTTGTTTAGATATTACTATTCATAAAAAGGCGCCATTGAACATTTTAAGTACTACTATAGCGGTCTAATTAATATATTAGTTATAAAAGTTATATAATGAATATATTTATATGTACGTTTTGTCTTTTTATAATGATTATTAACGTATTGCAGAACTTTTGTATATTTAAAACAATTACCTCACAAAACAATTATAATTATGATAATAGGATTAGATTTAGGCACTTCATCTACAAAAGCCGTTGCATTTGACCTGGAAGGTAATGTTTTGGCAACACACAGTATATCTTATCCTATATTGAATCCTTTGGAAGGACATTACGAACAGGATCCTGAAGTTATTTACAGCGCGTGTATTGATTCCGTTTCACATGTGATCATCAAATTACAGGAACTTAATAAGATGCTGCAGCCTATGTGTATTTCGGTTAGTAGTGCCATGCACGGATTAATAGCTGTTGACAAATTGGGCAAGCCACTTACAAATTGTATTATTTGGGCTGATCGGAGAAGTGAAGATATAGCTGTTGAATTGAAGGCAAACGAAAAAGGACGACTGCTATATCAACAGACTGGTACGCCTATTCATCCTATGTCTTTGCTCTGCAAATTAATATGGATAAGATCCAATGATGAAGAAGTGTTCGTTCAATCCCATAAATTTATTGGCATTAAGGAATTTCTTTTTTACCGACTTTTTGGAATCTATGTGGTCGACCATTCCATTGCATCGGCTACGGGACTATTTGATATACACCAATTAGCATGGTCGGACTTAGCGTTGAATTTAGCGGGAATCTCTGCCGAACAACTATCGACGCCCGTACCTGTTGATCATGTTACAAAATTGCTAAATCCAGATATCGCAGCCTCTATGAATGTCCCCGAAGGAACTTTATTTGTTATTGGTGGTAGCGATGGTTGTCTGGCCAATTTGGGAGTTGGGGCTGTGAAACCGGGAGTGGCTTCCGTAACTATTGGCACCAGCGGAGCGATACGGGTAACCTGTCCTATGCCGAATCCGGAGCAAAAGCAACGGCTATTTAGCTATCTCCTTAGACCGAATGAATATATAGTTGGAGGGGCCGTTAATAATGGGGGTATTTTGCGGAACTGGTTTCTAAATACCTTCTTGGATGAATCGATCGAAAAAATACAGGATAGTGATCCTGACACTTTATTAAATGAAATGATAGATTCCATTGATCCGGGATCAGAAGGCTTGATTTTTTTGCCCTATTTAACCGGTGAACGTGCTCCGCATTGGAATTCCCATGCAAAAGGTGTTTATTTTGGAATACAGTTACAACACAAAAAGGCTCACTTTGCTCGTGCAATGATGGAGGGCATGCTGTTTGCCGTCTATAGTGTGGGAATTGCATTGGAAGAAAATACGGGTCCCATTCATAAAATATATGCAAGTGGCGGTTTAGCACGTTCTCAGAACCTGGTTCAAATGTTAGCAGATATTTTCAACAAGCCTGTTTTCATTAAAAACACAGTAGAAAGCTCTGCATGGGGAGCGGCACTCATAGGTATGCAAGCATTAGGAATTGAGTGTAAGGAGCCAACCATACAGGCAGATAATGTTGAACAATTGTATAGACCGAATGCGAAAAATCATGCTGTCTATGTAAGAAATTTTGAACAATTTCAGCGACTTTATCATAAGCTGGAAGACGAGTTTTAATTATATCAATCGCTATGCCTTTAATAATTATCGTATTTGGAGTGGTTATGCTGCTCATTTTAGTCACTGTGATCAGACTAAACACTGTATTTTCCTTGCTTATAACATCTATCGCTGTTGGCTTTGCCATGAGAATGAGCGTTGAGGAAATTCTTAAATCTGTTGAAACCGGCGCAAGCAGTACGATGGGACAATTAGGGCTTTTGTTAGCCTTTGGATCAGTTCTTGGAAAGTTGATGGCAGAAGGTGGTGCTGCAGAGCGTATTACAACGGTATTGACAGCGGTATTTGGCAAAAAGAATTTACCGTGGGCCATGGTGCTTACGGGCTTTTTGGTTGGCATACCATTATTTTATAATGTTGGATTTATCGTATTGGTGCCATTTGTCTTTATGGTTTGTACCTCTAACAAATTGCCTATGCTGTACGTAGCCATTCCACTGTTGGCAGCGCTATCCGTAACGCATGGTTATCTGCCTCCCCACCCGGGAGCTATGGCCATAGCGCTTACCTTTAAAGCTGATATAGGCTTGACGATGGCTTATGGCATTATAGTGGCGATTCCTGCCATTCTTATTGGAGGATTGTTATTTGGACGAACGCTTAAAGGCATCGCAACGAATCCGCCCCCGGAACTTTTTCCTCAAAAGCGTCAGAATGATAAAGGAAGGCTTCCTGGGTTTGGAATTAGTTTGTTCACAGGCTTGTTTCCAGTATTGCTGATCGCTTTGGGGTCTTTTTCTTATTTGATATTGCCGGAAACGTCACGTTGGCTGATAGCCCTGCGGTTCGTAGGAGATCCTGTTATTGCTTTAATGATAGCCTCCCTATTGGCGATGTACACGATGGGCATTCGTCAAGGTAAAAGCTTAAAGCAACAGTCGGAAAGTGTGGAAGAAGCCTTCCGTGGCATAACCATGATCCTGTTTATTATTGCAGCATCCGGCGTTTTCAAACAGATACTGGTAGATAGTGGCGTAGCTAACTATATTGCAAATTTGACAAACGATCTCAGTCTGTCGCCGCTGGTACTTGCATGGTCTATCGCAGGGATTATCCGCCTGGTTATCGGTTCAGCTAGTGTTGCCGGGCTTACGGCGGCTGGCATTATGCTACCAATAGTAAATGCTGGCGAGGTTACTCCGGAATTAATGGTGTTGGCGACCGGCGCAGGCAGCCTGATGTTCTCACATGTTAATGATCCAGGTTTTTGGATGTTTAAATCTTATTTTGGAGTTAGTCTAAAGGATACATTTCGCTCCTGGACGCTCATGGAAACCCTAGTGTCCGTTATTGGATTAGGTGGCGTATTAGTATTACAATGGCTCGGAATTTAATAATCAGTGGATCTATTCGCAGACGGATTAAAATAGAATATAAATACTAATCTTTTCAATCTTTAATTCTCGAGGTAGCTTAGGGGATACTGCTCTGAGTAAGACATTAATTCTCCTTTAGATTTGTAAAAGAAATTGATACATTTATTAACAAGAGAAAAAGTGTTTAAGTAAACTAAGATTTACTCCGAGAAAGACTCATCCTTCGATTAAGACTTAAACACTTTCTTATCAAAAACTCAGATAGAAATTAAGGATTGGAGCCCATTATTAAGGAGTTGAGATGATAATAAGCTTCTCTTTATTAATCAAACAAATTTATGGGAAAAGTTTTTATTGGAATTGACATAAGTAAGCTAACTCTGGATGTTTTTGTTAACAGTTGCTCTAAAACACAACATTATCAAATTGAAAATTGTTCAAAAGCGATTAAAAAGTTTTTTAAAAGCTAAAGCTTAACAAGCAATTGATTTTACTTTTGGATAAACAGATTAAAACAATTGAAAAAGATGGTAGAGATTATTGAGTCAAATACAGAACTGAAGGATCAATATATGAGAATCCAGACTGTTCCGGGGGTTGGGAAAGTGTTGGCTACTATGCTCATTGTTAAGACCAATGGTTTTTACAGAAATTCAATCGGCAAGGAAGATGGCTTGCTATTCTGGTGTTGTTCCATTTGATCATCGCCCGGGTTCGTCAATTTATTATAAACCCAGAATCTCTACAATGGCTGGTAAAGAACTAAAAAAGATCTTACATTTAGCTGCTCTGAGTTCCATAAGATTAAAGAATGATCTCGCATTATATTTTCAAAGAAAAGTTTCAGAAGGAAAGAATAAGATGTCTGTCTTAAACGCAATTGGAAACAAAATCATACACAGAGTTTATGCTTTGATAAAAAATAATTCTGTGTATGAAAATAATTTGCTGATCTCATGGAAATCCTTTAAATTTTCCTGATTTTCAATAGGTATTTACATTTATTTTTTTCAACTATTTTGATCGGTAGTCTAATAGTTCGTATTCGGTTAAGTGTTACCCGTATTTTGTTAATTCTATAAGTATTTATTGTTACAATTTTGTATGTATAAATTATGACAATGAAAATAGTATTAACTGGTTCTTTAGGGAACATCGGAAAACCGCTCACACAATTATTGGTAACTGCCGGACATCAGGTTACGGTGATCAGCAGCAAAAAAGAAAGAATAACTGAAATAGAAAGTCTGGGCGCTGTTTCAGCCATAGGAAGGATTCAGGACGCCGTGTTTTTAACGGAAACATTTAAAGATGCTGATGCCGTTTATTTAATGGAAGCCTGGGAAGGTATCGGGAGCCTTTTCGATCAGAAAATTGATTTCTTAGCTGAATTTAAAAAAGTAGCTCAAAACTACGTAACAGCTGTTCAACAGTCGGGTGTAAAAAGAATTATCCACTTGAGCAGTGTAGGGGCACATTCAGATCAGGGAACCGGAAGTCTCTTGGTTCATTACCATGTTGAACAAATTTTACAGACACTTTCTGAAGATTTTTCTATCAAATTTATGCGTCCCGTAGGATTCTTCAGCAATATATACCGCTGGCTTCCAACGATACAGTCTCAGGGTAAAATTATTCAAAGCTACGGAGGTGCAGGTAAAGAACCGTGGGTTTCACCTTATGATATTGCAGCTGCTATTGCAGACGAAATGGAAAAGCCCTTCCACGGAAGAACAGTTCATTACATCGCAAGCGATGAGGTTTCTCCTGATGAAATTGCTGCTGCGTTAGGAAGATCAATTGGTAATCCGGAATTGGAATGGAAAGTAATTCCTGGTGAAGAATTATTAAAGCAAATGCTTTCTGCAGGAATTAACGAATGGATTGCCAAAGGAATGGTTGCAATGCAGCAGGCACAGGGAGACGGCAGTCTGTATGAAGACTTTTATGCCCACAAACCAACATATGGTAAAGTAAAATTAGCAGATTTTGCAGAAGAATTTGCCCAAATCTATAACAATAAATAAAATTAAAATGAAAACAGCATTAATAACAGGAGCCAACAAAGGAATAGGATTTGAAACGGCTAAACTACTTTTAGAAAACGGATATTTTGTTTTTATTGGAAGCCGGAATATTGAAAACGGTGAAACAGCAGTACAACAACTCAAAAAAGCAGGACTTGAAAATGCGGAGGCCGTTCGGCTGGATGTAACGGATGGCACTTCGGTAGAAGAAGCAAGATTGCAAATAGGGAATAAAATTGATGTTCTGGATGTGCTGATCAACAATGCGGGGATAAACGGCGGAATGCCGCAAGCTGCCCTGGAGGCGCCAGCGGAATCTTTTCAAAAAGTAATGGATACCAACCTGTATGGCGTGATAAGGGTAACCCAGACCTTTATGGATCTGCTCAAAAAATCGGAACAGCCGAGAATAGTCAATGTTTCCTCCAGTGGCTGTTCTCTTACCCTGCATTCTGATCCCAGCTGGATCTATTACAGTCATAAAGGAGCCGTTTATACCGCTTCAAAAGCAGCCATGAATATGTACACCATTAATCTCGCATATGAACTTCGTGATACCTCTTTTAAAGTCAATGCTGTCTGTCCTGGATTTGTAGCTACGGATTTCAATGATCACAGAGGTACCGGAACTGTGGAAGAAGGTGGGAAAAGAATTGCTAAATATGCAATGATTGCGCACGACGGGCCTACAGGAAAATTTATCAGCGAAGAATATAATCCTGAATCCGGTGAAACACCGTGGTAATTAATTCACTAATTTTACATAATAAACACCTGAGATAAATAGCATTTCAGGTGTTGTTTGAAACTATAAAAACAATGAAAAGCAGCCAACCTCATTTTCATAAATTTCTCTCGTTATCTGAATTCCATAAAATGTTCGGATTGCCAAAACCGGAACATCCGCTGGTCAGTTTTATTCGTCTGGAAGATATGACGTTACCTGAAGAACTGTCTGATTATATGGTATTGGACTTTTATAAAATTGCTTATAAAGATACGATCGGCAGTGCCAAATATGGCCAGCATCATTATGATTTCGGGGAAGGCGGTCTTGTATTTACTGCTCCGGGCCAGTTGTTTGAAAAGCCTAAGAATAATAAAAGTAAAGGGTATATCATCTTGCTTCATCCTGATTTCCTGCTGTCTTATCCATTGGCCAAGAAGATCAGGCAATATGGTTTTTTTTCCTATTCAACGGACGAAGCATTGCAGGTTTCGGAAAAAGAAAAGAACACTATATTTTCAGTATTCAATATTATTAACGAGGAGCTGATGGGCAGAACGGATGACTTCAGCCAGGATGTCATTATCTCGCAGATCGAGCTTCTTCTGAATTACAGCAGCCGGTATTACAAAAGGCAATTTATTACTCATAAGGCAGTTAATGACCGTCTTATCGAAAAGTTTGAAAAAGTTTTGGACTCTTATTTCAATAATGATGAAGAGCTTCAGAACGGAATGCCGACGGTGCAGGAGATTGCTGATGAGCTAAATGTCTCCACAAGTTACCTGAGTGATATGCTGCGTTCTTTAACCGGGCTCAATACGCAGCAGCATATTCATAACAGGTTTATTGAAACCGCAAAGAAAATATTGTCTACCACAAATCTGTCGGTATCTGAAATTGCCTACCATATGGGGTTTGAGTATCCACAGTCCTTCACCAGGTTATTCAAGAGTAAAACCAATCAGACTCCTTTGGAGTTCAGACAGTCATTTAATTAGATCAGTAAGTTAAATATTGGGCCATATTCTAAGTGGTTTCGGGTCATACCAAATTTTAAAATAACAGAGATTATCTGTAAAAATGCGTAACTTTGCGGCTTAGCAGAAATGACAAAATAGTGCTATGGCCAAAATATCTTTAACATCAATTTTATTCCTCTTTTCATTTTTTGCATTTAGTCAAACCCTGAATTTTGATTCAATAAAAATTAATGTTCAAAATGAAAATTCAGATTTTTATTACGAAAAGCTCATGTATAAATTTAAATTTGATCCAACTTCAATGTCAGATGAAGAGGTGAAAAATTTGTATTACGGGAAGAAGTTTTCAAAATATAAAACTTCTTTTTTTGACAAGGATTATTTAGATTTTACAAGAAATTATGCTCAGGGAAATTTGAAGAAAGCTATTATATCCGGAGAAAAGTATTTAGAAAAGGATCCGTCCAATTCTGAAGTCCTTACGTATATGGAAATTGCTTATCGTAAAAAAAATAAAGAATCAAAAAATTATTTGCTGTATTCGCTACAATCAAAAACGCTGTTAAACTGCATCATGAAAAACGGAGATGGCAAAACAAAAGAAACTGCTTTTAAAGTGAATTCAGTAGGTGAAGAATACTTAATTGCAGGTGTACTTGGGAAAAACATTCGAACTTACAAAAGAACTTCAATTTTACAAAAAGACGGAGTAATAGACGGCTTTTCCAAAGGAAGCGACTCTATATATTTTAAGGTGTTTGAAGATCTCGGGAGCTTTTAGCTTAAAGCACTAAAGGAAATTAAAATGCGATTACCAAAATATGATCATCGCATTTTAAATCTTTGGAATTGAATTATCCTGTTACTGTAAGATTACCATTATCTTTACCCCAGGTAAATGCTCCTATTCCTTCTGCTACACCCGCAAACGTACCGATAAGAGAACCTGATTCGGTCATTAGGGTAAGTGATACGGCTCCTTCTTCAACCGCACCTGCAACAATTGCCCATTCGCAATTGCCTGCTACAGTACTGGGATCCACTACAAAAGCTCCAGCTACCTCGCATTCTATTGCAGCTGCTACAGCGCCCCATCCATGAGCGTCAAATTCAACTGCTTTTACATTCGTAATGTTGGTCAAAGCCAGGGTGCATGATACCCCGTAATATACAAGCCCTCCGGCTTCAAGTGTTCCTCCTGCTGCCCAAACCGATGTTGAATCATCAAAATTAAGAAGAGCCTTATTGGCAAGGTTAACCGGACTGTTTTCCGGACTATTCTTAATAATCTCAATTTGTTTTGTAAGTGCTTTTTGTGCCAATGTTTGCAGATCCTTAACTGTTGTTGTTGATGTTGTACTGGTTGCCATGATTTTGTTTTTGGTATTTTATTCTGCTTACTCTGATTGGTTTTCAGCTTCCCCATTTATTTATGTTGTTTTATACTTTTTGACAGCCTATATAATGCATTTCAGAATGAATATTAAAAATCGGTATTGCTTATCAAAGGTAAGGCATTAAGAAAGTATATTCGTCAGTGTAACTAATTAATTATCAGTTAGTATTTATACTTAATGAATAGTTCTGTTGTATATCTTAAAAAAAATAAATGGCGGAGTTTAGTTATACTTACTGTAGTGAATAATTATAAAAATTAGTATAAATGAAAAGAATATTAAAAAAATTTTGCTTCTATAATTGAAAAATATTGCATTTATTTTTCTACGGATCTTACCCGTTGAACCAGCTCACAGGGAGATTTTGATATCTTCGTAATTTTAGGATCTTTGACGATTACTTTCTCCAAAAAATCCCGGTTTTGATCTCCCCAAATGTTCATCGCATCAATAATGGGCATTAGAGACCAGCCAATTTCGCTAAGTGAATATTCTACTTTAGGAGGTAACTGCGGATAGATTTTCTTTTCTATTATCCCGTGTTCTTCAAGTTCTTTCAGCTGTGCGCTCAGGACCCGGCGTGTTGCGTCAGGCAGTGTTCTTCCAATTTCACTTGGGCGTTTTATATTCATAGAAATTGCATTAAGTATCGCAGGTTTCCATTTGCCGTTGAGTATTTCCCGGGTAAGATGCAGCCCGCAGTCAATGGTAAGAGGAATTTTTCTTTCGTACATAACAAAAATTTATACAAAAATACGTCATATCAACCAATAAGTACATAGGGATAAATTTATCACCAGGGTCTTAATTTATCCATTATTGTTCTTTAGTTCGCATTACTCGAAATTTGTCAGGCATTAACATTAAACAGAAAAATGGAAAATACATTATCACCTCTTTTAGAGGAATATCAATTAGGAGATCTGAAATTAAAAAACAGAGTAGTAATGGCATCACTTACCCGCGGAAGGGCCACTAATCCGGAGCTGATTCCTACACCCATAATGGCGGAATATTATGCGCAGCGGGCTTCTGCCGGACTGATTTTATCAGAAGGAACATGGGTGAATCCACAGTCTATCGGCTTCATTAATGTCCCGGGAATTTATACCCAGGAACAGGTTGAAGGATGGAAAACCGTAACCCAGGCTGTACACGATAAAGGAGGTTTAATTTTTTCACAATTGGGACATATTGGCGCAGGAGCACATCCTGATCTGCAGAAAGGCGAGCTTCCCGTGGGACCTTCACCGGTGAATGTACAGTCGCAGTCTTTTACGCCGGAAGGTTTTAAAGATACCGTAACGCCTCGCGAAATGACGGTTGCAGAAATCCACAATACCATACAGGATTATAAAAAAGCTGCCCAAAATGCAAAAGAAGCTGGTTTTGATGGGGTTGAGGTACATGCTATAGCCGGTATGCTCATTCCGCAATTTCTTAGTATTGCCACCAACAGGCGTACTGACGAGTATGGAGGAAGTCTTGAAAATCGTGCCCGGATAATCTTTGAGATTCTGGATGCCATTATTGAAGTCTGGGACAGCAGCCGGGTGTCCATAAAATTTTCTCCGGTAATGATAAGCCATGTAGGAATCGTACAGCCGGATGAAGAAACAATTCCGCTATTTAAATATATTTTGAAAAAACTGGAGTCTTATAATTTGGCTTTTGTACATATTGTAGGGCCTGCTGAAGATTTATCAGGTACTCCCGTAGATAAGTTGCAGGAAAATTATTTCGCTCATTTTCGAAACAATTACAAAGGCAGAATCATGGCTAATCTGGGATTTTCAAAGGAAAGCGGAAATAAAATCCTGAAGGAAGGAAATGCAGATTTGGTATCTTTCGGAGAACCTTTTATTGCAAATCCGGATCTGGTTGAAAGATTTAAATATAATTTGCCGTTATCAGTAAGCGACAGAAATACCTACTATACAGGAGAGGAAAACGGATATATTACCTATCCCCGAGCAGTTACTACTGAATCGTAATAATAACATATTAAATGCAGCTGTTCAGGCTAAAAGAAATCTTACTATGTAGCTTCTTCATATCTTCTCTCATACAGCTCGATAATAAAGCAGGAAATTTTGAAAATCATGGTATTACTCTTGATATTTTTTTCGAATGGTATAAAAAGCTTGCAGTTTTTCACAATTTTATTATTTGTGGTACACTTTTAATCCTAATTCTGGGTGGTCTTTTTTTCTATTTTTGTATTTTCGTGATTGAAACCAATATGGAACAATGAAGGACTCGGTACCACCTTTAAATTTTGAACAACTCACTCATATATTTTCTTTTATCAATACTGCTACTGCTGTACATGTTGGTGAAGATGCGAGGATTGAATTTGCAAATCAGGCGATGTTAGCTATTTGGGGCCGCGGTCCGGAAGTCATCGGAAAAAGCTTGGAAGAGGCAATGCCCGAACTCTCAGGTCAGCCCTTTATTGAAATGTTTGCAAGGGTTTGGCGTGAAGGCATAACGATTTCGGGGAATGATACTCCTGCAGATCTGTTAGTTGACGGAGTGGTGAGTACCTACTACTTTGATTTTGAATACCGGGCCGTGAAAGACGAGAATGGCCGCGTAATAGCAATTTTACATACTGCTACTGATGTCACTGAACGCTATCTGAACAGACTTGAACTGGAAGAGGCCAGCCAAAATAAACAGCTGCTCATCCGCGAGCAATCCTTAAATGAACAGCTTGCGGCAGCAAATGAAGAATTAAATGCAGTCAATGAAGAGCTTGAAGCAAGCAGGGAAGAACTTTTCCGTATGAATGCTGAGCTTGAGCAGATGGTAGAAGATAGGGTAAAGGCTTTAGTAGAAAGTGAAGAACGCTTCAGGTCTATGGCCGACAACACAGATGTTCTGATAGCCGTACGCGACGAGAATGGGAAGCTGATCTATTTCAATAAAGCATGGTCCAAACTTAGCGGACGTAATGCACATCAGCTGCTGGAGATGGGTTGGTATGATCTTATTCATCCTTTGGATAAACAAAAGTTTTTAAATATTCATCAGCAGGCATTTGTACAAAGGATTTCTTACAGCGCTGAAATGAGGCTTCTGGGATCCGACGGATCTTACCACTGGCTGCTAAAAAAAGGAACCCCGAGGTTTCTTTCTGATGGTAACTTTGCAGGCTATATAAGTTCTTGTGTAGATATTACCCCAATGAAACTGAGCGAGCAGCAGCTGCAGGATATGAATGAAGAGCTGGCTGCTTCTAATGAAGAATTTACAGCGCTTAATGAAGAGCTTGCAGCAACCAATGAAGAGCTTGCAGAATCTAATGAAGAACTGCTCCTCAGTGAGGCACGTTTTAGAAATCTTATCAGGCAGGCTCCGGTTGCTATTTGTGTAATCCGTGCAGAAGATCTTCTGGTTATTGAAGTGAATGACGGTTACCTGGAATTGGTGGGCAAATCCAGAGAACAGCTGGAAATGCGGAGTATCTGGGATGGTGTGGCGGAAGCTGCTGATGTATATGCCCCGATTATGCAGCAGGTAATCGAAACCGGAACCGCATTTCATGGATTAGAACATGAACTTGTTCTGAACCGGAAGGGAGTAGATCAAATCATGTTTATCGACTTTGTTTACGAACCTGTTAAAGACTTAAAAGGAATAGTTACTTCCATTATGGTAGTAGGAAATGATGTAACGGCAAAAGTGATGGCGAGAAGACAGATTGAAGATATTGAAGAACGTAACCGTCTTGCCATTGAAGCATCGGAAATCGGAACTTACGAGTTCAGATATAGGGAACAATCAGTAATTGGCTCCAGGCGTTTTGATGAAATATTTGGCATTACAAGCCCTGTTTCAAGAGCAGAAGTACTCACCAGTTTCCATCCTTTGGATGCCCATCTCAGTGATGAGGCTCATGCTATTGCCCGAAAAACAGGAAAACTTTTTTATGAAGCCAGAATTGTCCTTGCTAATAATGTGATAAAATGGATTCGTTTACAGGGGAATGTACATTATGATAACCAGGGTAATGCAGAAAAACTTCTGGGTACCGTAATGGATATTACGGCTTTAAAACAAATTCAGCAGCAGAAGGATGATTTTATCTCAATTGCCAGCCATGAACTTAAAACACCGCTTACCAGTCTTAAGGCTTCTTTACAGCTTCTTGAAAGAATGAAGACAAATCCTACGGCTCTGCTTCCAAGATTAATTGATCAATCCAACAAAAGCATGGAAAAGATTTCCGAGCTAGTGGAAGAACTGCTAAATGTAACCAGAATAAATGAAGGCAAGGTCATGTTAAACAAAAAGAAATTCAACTTTGCCCATATGGTAGACGAGTGCTGTTCTCATGTGATCCATCTGGGAACTCATGAGTTATTGGTAGAAGGTGAAAAAAACATGGAAATCGTAGCAGATGAAAACAGGATCCAGCAGGTTGTTATTAATTTCATCAATAATGCCATTAAATATGCACCTAAAAGCAGACAGATATTCCTGACCATCGAAAAAGACATTTATTCGGTGAAAGTTTCAGTAAGGGATACCGGTCCGGGCATACCTGCTGAAAAATTACCTTATCTTTTTGAACGGTATTATCGGGTGGATCCGAACGGCATACAAGCTTCCGGGCTTGGATTAGGACTGTATATCAGCGCGGATATTATTGAGCGCCATGGTGGGAAGATTGGCGTTGAAAGTGAAGAAGGTATGGGAAGTACGTTCTGGTTTACACTGCCACATGAGGTTCAGAATGATTAAAGCTAATTTTTCTAAATTTTATCAAAAGTTAAAAATTTCATTTTTTCTGAGGTAAGCAAAAGTTCGCGGAGTAGTGCTTATATACATTCTCGGAGAGCCATTAGCAATCAGCAGGAAAATTATTAAAGATTAAGATTTAAAACAAATTAATAATAGAGGCTGTCTGATGAAGGCAGCCTTTTCGTTGGCATGTAAGCTCTATAATACAATAAAAGTTTTTTTCTGATAGTTAATTTTTAAAATAACCTCAATCCGGCTTCACATTTCCTCAATTTGGATACATCCATTATTTTTTACGGGCGCATCTTTGCAATATAAAGTTAAAATAATTGAAAATGGCCAATAGAGAAGAAAATAAGGTAGCACTGGTATCGGGTGCCAATACAGGGGTAGGTTTCCAGATTGCGAAAGCTCTTGTGGAAAACGGATACATTGTTTATGTCGGTTCACGTGATTTACAAAAAGGAAAAGCAGCGGTGGCTAAATTGGGTGAAAATGCAAAAGCTATTCAACTGGACATTAAGGATTCGGAATCGATCAGAAGGGTAGTGGAAACTGTAGAGAATCAATATGGCTACTTAACACTCCTGGTGAATAATGCGGCAATTTCGCATGTTGGGAAAGCAGGTCGGACAATGGAAGAAGTTTTGGGCTCGCAGCGCGCCAGCATTGCACCAATTAATGAACTGAAAACTGTTTGGGACACCAATGTTTTCGGAACTCTGGCTTTAACGCAGGCTTTTTTACCGTTATTGCATAAAGCTTCAGGTGCACGTATTGTAACGGTTTCCAGTGCATTAGGCTCTCTTGGGATCAATGCCAATCCGGAAAATCCATACAGGGGGAATTTTGACGCAGTTTACGGTGCTTCCAAGACCGCGCTCAACGGCATTTTTCTTTCACTGGCGATAGACCTGGAGCATACGAATATTAAAGTGCATCTGGTAAGTCCGGGATTTACGGCTACGGCACTCAATAATTTTCAGGGAACTGATTCTGTAGAGGAAGGTTCAAAGGAACCGATCCGTGTGGCTTTGGCCGAAGATCTTCCGAACGGCAGTTTCACCGGCCCTGCCGGTTTCAGCGGTAAAGATCATGTTCTTCCGTGGTAATATTTTAATATAGTAAACCTGTGATCACTGATCATAGGTTTTTTTATACATTTATCGCATGAAAAATAAAGAGGATAAACTGGTTCGTTTTATTTCGATATCGGAAAGCCATAAGGCATTCGGGTTGCCTGCACCGCAGCATCCTCTCATCAGTCTTGTGCATTTCCATAAAGACCATCCTTTTAATACGGAAATGGCACCGATTTACGATATCCTGAGTTTTTATAAAATAACTTTCATTACCAGAAATAAGGGAAGGCTGAAATATGGCCGGAATTATTACGATTATGATGAAGGAAGCATGCTGTTCCTGGCACCTAATCAATTAGTTGGAAGCACTGATTACAACAGTGAAACGTACTGTTATATTTTACTGATTCATCCTGATTTTCTGCTGGGTTATCCTTTAGCCAGAAAAATTAAGCAGTATGCTTATTTTTCATATTCATGGAATGAAGCGCTGCATCTGTCGGATTCGGAAAAAGAAATCATACTTTCCATTTACAAGATTATGGAACAGGAACTGAACAGTCGCGTGGATGAATTCAGCCAGGAAGTGGTGATTGCACAGCTGGAACTTCTTCTGAGCTATGTTAACAGGTTTTACAAACGCCAGTTTATTACGCGAAAAGTAATGAATAATGATATTCTTCAAAATGTAGAAGCCATTCTTGATACTTATATCAATGATCAGGATAGCCTTCAGCGGGGAATTCCTACGGTACAGTATCTTTCGGAGCAGCTGAATATTTCACCCGGGTATCTTAGTGATGTTTTACGTTCCGTGATCGGGAAAAGCGCACAACAGTATATCCGGGAAAAACTCACCGAAAAAGCCAAGGAAAGATTAACTTCCACTGATTTGACGGTAGGAGAGATCGCGTATGAACTGGGTTTTGAGCATCCGCAGTCATTCAGCAAAATGTTCAGGGTGCAGACGGGGCTTTCTCCCGTAGAGTTTCGTAAAAATGTCTCTTAATTTATTTGTTATCATTTTTTTAAATGCTTAAAAACAAATCAGGATCGTTTAAATAGAAAATAACCAGATTCGGGATGAGGTATTTGTAAAACTTAAGTACTTTCTTTATTTTTCGTCTGGTAACCTGTCTCTGCGCAGCTTCCTTAATTTTTTTCATGCATTCATCCTTTGAACTGCCGTACAATTTGGCATATTCTTCGGCAATAATTTCAATAACCTCAGAATTGTTGGTAAGCCGTGCAAAATTGTTAAGTCTTTTGTTCAGATCAATAGAATCGTAAAAATTCATTCTGTTAAGGTCTACCAGGTAAATTAAATAGCTGCTGCCTTCCTTCCTGATCAGGAAATTATTAGGCGAATTATCCAGAAACTGAATTCCGTCATTATGCAGACGAAACATCAGTCGTGCATATTCTTTTATAATCTTTTCACGGTCGGTAAAAGACTGATCGTGAAGAACACGGTCAAGCGTCCACACATCTTCGAGTTGTTCACTGACGTAATAGCTGGATGTCAATCCTATGAAATCGTGGTTTTCTATGTAGGCAACAGGATTGGGAGTATGGTAATCTTTTTTGATAAGCATGTGCGCATATTCAAATGAGCGGTGCGCTTTTGATTTCCTGTAAAATTTGTACACGTGCCTGTTGATAATATTATGTTGTTTGAAGGACTTAAAATTGAGACGCATTCCGTTGACATCAAAAACCTTAATCACATTTCGGGAACCATTACCAATTAATGTTCCTTCACTTTTAAATTTCTTCAAAATTGATAGAATATCTTCTTTATATTGAGATAAACCTTCAGCAAAAATCAATTTCATATCATATATTTTTATTTGTGTTATCCTATCTTATGGTTGTTTGCAGTAAACTCATAATTTTTTCGTTCGTCGTATGCTGCGTATTTACAGAGAAACTTTTTGGGTTATAGGGTTTGTAAAGATTTTCATCAGTTACCATAAATAAACCCACTGTTGGTGTCCCGCTTGCACTGGCAAGGTGCATTACGCCATTATCTGCTGCAATAAATACTGCCGTATTGGCCATAAAACCGCCCATTTCTCTGATATCCTTACTGTAAAAATGCGGTATGGAAAAGTTGAGTTTGGAAATGTTTTCAACGGGTAAAAGTTCTACAATATTATAATCGGGAAATGTTTCTTTCAGTATATTGTAAAAATCGGACCACCATTGTTCGGAATAACATTTATCGCCCGTAGCGTTGGTAAATAGGCAGATCGTAGGTCTGTCATTGTTTGTGATGGAAAAAAGTTTCTTTCTCCCGGCTTCTATTTCTTCGGCGTCCAGTTTAATATCCAGATAGGGAATGGGCTTATTATTTTCCGGAACTCCCAATTCGGATAAAAACTGCCTTAAATCGTAGATACTCTGCTTTGCGGAATGCTGGTAATCCGAAACCTGCGCGACATATTTTTCATCAAATTCGCCAAACATCTTGTATCTGGAATTGGCTGCTAAAGTGGAGATCCTTCCTGAAGATGACCCAAAATTAGCGTTAATAACCAAGTCATACTTTCTTGTACGCAATGATGTCCAGCCTTTCAGATATTTAAAAATATTGCTGAACGGTTTTTTCGGAAGCTGGATAATTTTGTCAATATTTGTATAATTTTTATAAATAATAGGAGTGATTTGTCCTTTTACAAAAAGATCAATTTTACTTTCGGGGAATATATTGATTACTTCCTGTACCAATGGGCTTAGCAAAAGCAGATTTCCAAGACGGTGATTGGGTCTGGTGATAAGAATTCGTTTTATTTTAATATCATTTTTTTCAGATTTTTTTAAACCGGATTTCCCGATATTTTTTGTTAAATTCCTCATTAATGACCTTCTAACCTTGTTAATTCCCTTCGGTATTTTCATGAAAAAATGGTATTTAAAATAAGCCACAATTTACTCATAAATGACCCCGGTCTCAACCTGGATTTCGATAGTAATTGTCTATGTATATAATAGACAATTATGCTGTTGTGCGGTGGGAACTCATCTTGCTGATTACTAAATAACCTACATATTGTTATTTACTTAATCAATCTTTATGGTTACCAATATTGTTCATTAGATCACTCCATGCTCCACCATTGTAGACCTTTTTAAAACCTCTGTCTTTTAAAATACTTTCGGCTTTTACACTTCTTAAGCCATGAGAACATACCGTAATGTAGGTTTTATCGGGGTCAAGCTCAATATACCTTTCCCTGATCGTACCTAAAGAAATGTTCTTTGAACCGGGAATATGCCCGGTATTGTATTCTTTCTCTGTTCTCACATCAAGGATTACCGCTCCGTTTTTGATCAGTTGATCCAATCCGTTGTCCAAAGTCTGAAATTTATAAATCCTATAAATTATATATACCGTGAGAATAATCCCCAAAAATATAACCGCGTTTTTCATATTTTGCTTAAAATTTTTCTGTCAATATAGAATGTTCCGAAAGGAAGCATACAGGCCACAAGCACTTTCCATGTAATTTGTCTAAATTTCCATTGCTGTTCGACTCCTACACTTAATGTATTGAGCAAAAACAGAAGAAATAATGAACCGTGAACAGGGCCCATTATTTTTACCATTGCCGGATTATCGAATGCATACTTTAATGGCACAGCGATGAAAACAAGTACCAACAGCGAAATCCCTTCAAGGATGGCGATTATTCTTAATCTTCCGATCCTGGTTTTAAATAAATTGATCATATTATCGTATATAAGGTCTTTGTGCAAGAGGAGAAAACGGCCACGGAATAGCCAATAGTATAATAATCAATGCGATACTGAAATAGAGAAGCATTATGGCAAACTTTTGCTTATCGGTAGATTTTCTTTTAGCTAGTGAAGAACCAACGGTAATCAGGACAATCGATAAAAGCATCATTGTAATATGGATCAGCCCGAAAAACAGAATATCAAACGATGCTTTCGCTTCATTGAAATTTTTCCAGAAATATTTGACTATCGGACTTTTGGAATATAATATAATTCCTAATACCAGCTGAACGTGAGCAATTGTAGCAGTCCAGTGTCTTAAAGAATCCATTTTTTTTGAGAATTCCAGATTTAAAAAATACCCTTTACAGGCTTTGAAAATTGAATATATAAGGCTTAAAAGAACCAGCCAGCGAAACAAAGAATGTAAAAAAGTCAATGTCTGATACATGTCACATTTTTAAGATGCAACAAAGATATAATAAAAACATACTAACTGGTATGTTTTTTTAGGAAAATTATTTTAAGCTGTTAAAATAGGATTTGAGTCCGTTCAAAAATACCAGATATACCTCTTTGGAATTTTCCAGTTTGCCTAAATTTCTCACTCCCCAATATCCAGACATTACAAACACAGCAATTTCCCGTGGATCAACTTCAGGTTTTACCAGGCCATTTTTTTTGCTTCGCTCCACTGCTTCTGTGATGGCCTGTTCCCATTGTTTGGAAAGTTCATTCAAAGTTTTGGTAAATTCAATATTCCAGGGTGCCATCTCCTGGGTGAAATTTGAGGCGGGGCATCCGCTTTCAACGGTCATAAAAGAATCCTCCATCAGGATATGGTAAACGAGATCGTAGATTTTTTCCAGTGCATTTTCCGAACTTTTCAGAGGTTCTATAAAGTTTGCTGAAAAATTAGGACGCAATAATTCATTCAGAATAGCCAGCCCCATTTCATCTTTGGTCTTAAAGTGATAATAGAAAGCGCCTTTCGTCACCTTTGTCTTTGCAATAATCTCATCAATGCTTGTGGTCTGGTAGCCTTTGCTATAGATAAGGATAAAAGCGGTTTGAAGAATATGCAGTCTGGTCTCCTGTGATTTTTTCATAAAGTGTACTAACTGGTATGTTTGCAAAGTAACAAATTTATTATATTATTAGCCGTTGCATTTTGCAGATACCGCCAAGTGAATGATAATTAAATCTTTGTTTTTCTTTATTAAATGAAATGCTATTATTTATCTTAAAAAAACAATAATTCAAAATGCACAACGGGTTGTTATATTATAAATTGCAAAGAACCGTAATTGTAGTCTAATGGCATAGCTGGCCGTATCCGAATTATGTATATAAATAGCTGTTATTGATGAATTTAACTTTCTTCAGTAACAACAATTTCTTCTGGTAAAAGTAATGTTAAAAGATTAAATCTGAATTCATTTAACGCAACCAAGCTTTCCTGATGAATTTCCCGGCGTAGATTGGAAGGATCCGGGATATCCCACAATCCGCTGTGATGCCATATTTCAGGAAAATCCCAATCGGGCCGGTCAATAATCGGGTAAATGCAGCATCCGTATAAAGGAATTTCTTTTTTAATGATTTTGATACATTCTTTATGAATCATTTTCAGCCAGGAATACCTTTTATGCTCCGGAATGCTGGTTTCTGAAATGACAATAGGCCTTCTGTATTGCAGATATACTTCTTCCACAAGAGAGCTCAGGCTTCTCCACATGGGGTTTGGCGGATCGCAATCCCAGGGAATGCATTGATGCTCATTGAGCGTCCATTGATTGTTAAAATAAAAGTTGACGCCAATAATATCAAGATATTCTTCTTTTCCCCGAAGTTCAGGGCACATCTTTCCACTCAATATATCTAAGACCTGAAACTGTTCCTGATGTTTTTCCTGTGCTGCAAAACATAAATCCGGATCAGACGGATCTGATGCTGAAATATGGACAAGCGGTTCGGTAACCATTATTCTTACCGAAGGATCTGTCTCTTTCATCATTTCTATACCTTCTATATACGCTTTCATCAGCATGTATTTTGTTTCCCATCCCTGGTTGATGCAATACGGACTGGTTCCTTTTACTTCGCCGCCCAGCCAGGATAAAAAACTGACCTCATTAATTGGGGTAACGATAAGTGCCCCATCAGGAACAAGGCTCCTGTATTTTTTAACAAAAGCCCTGCATAGGTGGCCAAAACGCCGCGCAAACATAGGATGTAAAGGCGTGAGATCATCCGGAAATCCGAAATGACACATATCCCAAACTACCTGAATTTCATGTTTATTCGCATAAATTATAATTTCCTCCACCTGGCTCCAGTCATATACAAAAGGTTTTTTTTCCACATAACTCCAGCGGATTCCCTCTCTTACCGTGGTAATATTGATTTGCCGAAGTCGTTCATAGTCTTCACTGATTAACTTGTCGTGTCCGGTTAATGCGATAAGATCAACCCTTTCCCCGAATGCATTTTGGTGGTCTGCACATTCAAAACCTCCCATAATAAAAGAACGAAACGGATTTTCCGGTACTGAATTATTGATGTTCATATTCATTTTCCTTTATAATTTTACGAAACAGAGACAGTGATTGAGCAACCACCTGATCCATATTGTAATATTTGTAGGTACCCAGACGTCCCGTAAAGTAAACATCCGGTGTTTTATCTGCCAGTTTTTTGTATTGATTATAAACTTCCTGGTTTTCTTTTCTGGGAATCGGGTAATAGGGATCACCTTCACCGGTCGGATATTCATACACAATGGTTGTTTTCAGGTGTTGCTGGCCGGTAAGATGTTTAAACTCAGTAATTCTGGTGTAGAGATGAGAAGTAGGATAATTGATCGTACCATTTTCTTGGTATTGATCCTGATTGAGTGTTTCAAATTGAAAATTAATAGACCGGTAGGGCAGTTTGCCGAAACAAAAATCAAAATAACTGTCAATGGGTCCCGTAAAGATCAGTTTCTTATGCGGAATCACCTCTACAATATCTTTGTAGTTGGTATTCAGCATAATGTGAATATTGGGATGCGATAGCATTTTCCTAAACATTTCAGTATAGCCGTTTTTTGGCATTGCCTGGAAAGTGTCGGTAAAATAACGGTCGTCGCTGTTGGTTCTGGTCGGAACTCTTGCCGTAACAGATGCATCAAGCTCTGAAGGATCAAGGTCCCATTGTTTTTTGGTGTATCCACGGAAGAACTTTTCGTATAACTCTTTTCCAACGGCATTGATGACAACATCTTCAGAAGTTAAAACAGGTTTTCTGGCTTCGGCTTTTGAGGCCAGAAAATCTTTCACTTCAGAAGAAGAAAGATTGCTTCCGTAGAGCTTATTAATGGTTGTCAGGTTGATGGGAATAGGAACAAGCTGTCCGTCAACACTTGCCAAAACCCTGTGTTCATAAGGTCTCCATTCTGTAAACCGCGAAAGATATTTAAAAACATCTTCAGAATTGGTATGGAAAATATGGGGGCCGTATTTATGAATCATAATGCCGTCTTCATTATAGTAGTCATACGCATTTCCTCCTATATGATCTCTTTTGTCTATAATAAGGATTTTTTTTCCCTGGTCTGCAAGGCGTTCGGCAAGAACTGCTCCGGCAAACCCGCAGCCGATAATTATAAAATCATACATGAATTCCGTTTTTTTCTTTAATTTTATTAATCAGAAAGCTCATTTTTTCAAAAGTATTGTCCCATGAATCATCGGCAAGGAAGTCGTCAACCTTTGATAGCCATTCTGTTCGGGAATTTTTTTGAAGCTCTTCTTCTCCGGAAGCAATAAAAGTTTCGGCATTATTGGCGATATAAACAAGATTCTCTTCTCCGTACGTTCTTACAATATCCTTTATTGGACTTGAAATCACGGGAAGACCGGCCGAAAGATATTCCGGAGTTTTGGTAGGGCTGATAAATTCTGTGGATTCATTGATTGCGAATAAAACCAGCGCAATATCCCAATGGCTGATGTAATGAGGTAGTTCTTCATATTTTTTAGGTCCTAAATAATGAATGTTTTCTGCCTTAGGCAGTTCGGCCGGATCTATTTTTACAACAGGCCCAATGATCACAAAATGCCAGTCCGGTCTTTTTTGGGAAACTTCTTTCAGCAAAGCGATATCAAATCTTTCATCAATAACCCCGAAGAAACCAAACCTGGGATGAGGAATGTCTTTCTGGTCTGCTTGCTCAATCTCATTATAGCGTGCTTTTTGAAAATGGTCTTTGTCAATACTGCTCGGAAAAGGATAGATATTATGGTGTCGGTCTTTTTTGGCTTCATAAAGGCTGTAGCCACCTGTGAAAACAATATCAGCCTTACTGAAAAGTTTTTCTTCATATTCCAATAGCTGAGGCGGAGCAAAGCGGAATGCAGAAAGCTCATCCATAGAATCAAAGATGGTGATTTTCGGCTTCAGATGCGAAGTATATTCCAATGCCATCGGAGTGTAGTACCAGCACAAATATTCCCGGATAGTATGATCTTTAAGGAAATTATCAATTTGTCTAGCCATACGCATTTTAAAGTCAGTATGATGATCTTCTAAATAAATAACCACAATTGAAACACCGTTTTGTTCTGTCAATTCATAAGAATCGGGGCCAATCTTAGGCTCTTCAAAATAGAAAACGTTATACTGTTTGGCGAAACGGGTAAGTAAATGTTGCGGTCGCTGAAATACGAAATTCCACCGGAGGTGGCTGAAACATAGAATATTTTGCATTAGGTGTTGTTTAAGTATTCATAAAGCTACTCCTAAAAAAGTATGAGATTCATGACCGCAGTCATAAATAAAGAAGTTTATTTTATAATTTTATATACCAATATGATTAATCCTGCTAAAAACTTTAAATCCCATGAAAATAATGAACATAAACAGTTTTTTGAATGTATAAAAACACCCCTTGAAAAGGGGCGTAGGATATGCGTATAAAAACGAAGATATATACATTTCAAAAATACTGCGTTTTTATCTTCGCATTTATGATTTGTGTATGATTCCAAAATCATCAATAAATTAAAAACCAGTATTTAACCTTGACGCCATCATAATGTGCGGACTGAAACATAGCAATTCTCGGTCTTTTTCGGTGATCTGAATCAATTTGAGAAGCTGGCTGCGTTTCACCGGATTTCCCCAGCTTTCAAAAAAATTGCCATCAAGCCAGACCATACCTTCCACCGGTAAAAGATCAATCATTTCAAAACCTGCGGTGCTGAACTCTGCAATTAATTCTGAAGGACGGTGGTAAAACCCTTTTGGCAGCATAAACGGGAAACCGGGAGCCGGTTCATGGGTGCCCGAAGAAAGTTCTTCAGCACACATTTCAAATATTTCATTCTTATAAATAAGTCCACTGTGAAGAGCCGCTACAACTGATGCAGAATGCGTAATGGCAAAACCTAATATAATTCCGTTTTCTTTAAGTTTACAGCCGGCTTCGAGCAGTGCTGCAATTCGGTCTTCCTCCTCCTGTAAATGATACAAAGGACCATGCATAATGATCAGATCCTGGCTTGCATCATCAAGCGGAAGGTGGCGCGCTTCTCCCTGCAGGCAATTAAAAAAGTTTTTTGCAGAACGCTTTTTAGCCTGGGTAATATGTTTTTTAACAGGATCGATCAAGGTAACGTCATGCCCTAAACCGGCCAGCCATTGGGCATAATGACCCGGCCCGCCGCCGATATCGGCAATTTTAGCTGATGGACTAAGATAACGGCTGATTAATATTTTATTGCGTTCGAATTCGAGAGGTCCCAGACCTGTGGAGAGCCTCAATTCTTCCTGACTTTGTGTATAGAATTGATCTATAGATGAATCTATAAACTTCATAATTTGTTTCATTAAAATTAATAATAAGAGTAATGAGCCGGCTCAGAATAAGCTGGCTGAAACGCAAGGATGCGTCTGTATGATATTTATGAAACAATTTTAATGGGATAAAGATAAAGAAATTTTCCATCGGTTATAATTATTATAATAATATTATAAATGTGAAAATTGACTGACAGGTAAGGACAGGATGCTCCGGATGCTCAAAAACTATATTTTTATTTTCGTTTATTAGCAATACAAAACCGGTTATGACAATTCAAAACATATCAAAGCTTCTATTTTCTTTTTCTTTTCTTTTTTTCTTTTCCGGATTAAAAAGCCAGGATAAATTTCCGGACGGAACTGCTATCCCAAAATGGTTTAAAGAAAATAAACTTACCGACATCAACAAATTGGGTAAGAAATATATCATTACCGATAACGGATTAAAAAATGACAGCACCATCCTTCAAACAAAACAATTTCAGGCTGTTATTGATAATGCAGCCAATAATGGAGGCGGCGTCATCATTGTTCCCAAAGGAACTTTCCTCATCAGTTCTGTCTTCTTTAAACAGGGAACGCATTTATATCTGGAAAATGGGGCAAAGCTAAAGGGCAGTGACGATATCAACGATTTTCCGGTGGTTACAACCAGAATGGAAGGACAGACCGTAAAATATTTCCCGGCTTTGATTAACGCAGATGGATTAGACGGTTTCACGATTTCAGGAAAAGGAACGCTTGACGGAAACGGACTGAGATTCTGGAAATCATTCTGGAAAAGACGCGAATGGAATCCCAAATGCACCAATATGGATGAAATGAGACCAAGAATTATCTACGTTTCCAATTCAAAAAATATTCAAATTGAAGGAATTACCGTGAAAAATTCACCTTTCTGGAGTACGCACTATTACAAATCTCAATTCGTAAAATTATTAAACTTAACGATTTTAGCGCCAAAAGAACCAGTGAAAGCACCCAGTTCAGATGCGGTTGATATTGATGCCTGTACCAATTTCTTAATTAAAAACTGCTATATGTCAGTGAATGACGACGCGATTGCTTTAAAAGGAGGAAAAGGCCCGAAAGCCGATCAGGATCCGAATAACGGCGAAAACAGAAACATCCTGATTGAAGATAACACATTCGGTTTCTGTCATTCAGTTCTGACCTGCGGAAGTGAATCGATTCATAATTACAACGTGCTTCTGCGTAACTCTGTGGTGAAAGATCCTTCAAGATTACTGCATTTGAAAATGCGTCCCGACACGCCACAACATTATGAATATGTGACCGTTGAAAATATCAGAGGAAACGTAAAAACATTCCTGTATGTAAAAGGCTGGAATCAGTTTTTTGATCTGAAAGGTGAAGAAAAACCGAGAAAAGGATTAGCCAATAATATTACATTAAAAAATATTGACATCACCTGTGAAACCGCTTTTTCTGTTGAAAAGTCAGATTTGTTTGAACTGAATGATTTCACTTTTGAAAATCTGAAAATTAGAGCGCTGAAGCCTGAAGAGCAGAATTTAGATAACATTCAAAATCTAAAACAAACCAAAGTCAATGTTACGAAAATAACTTCTCTTACGCAATCTTACGATAATAAAGACGATTCCGATATTTCTGCAAAATGACAGTTTTCTCAAAAATATTCTTTCTTTTATGTGCCTGTTCACAACTCCTGTATTCCCAATCTAAGGAAGTCCGATTCCTGAGCGGAAAAGATGCTGAGAACACAAAAGAATGGGATTTTTGGATCAATTCTGGTAGAAAATCAGGAAGCTGGAACAAAATTCAGGTTCCTTCGCATTGGGAACAGCAAGGTTTCGGTTCTTACAATTACGGCCGGGATTATGTTACTTACGGGAGAAATTTTAAGTTTCACGACGAAACAGGTTTATACAAGTATAAATTCACCGTTCCAAATTCCTGGAAAGGAAAAACCGTCAACATCGTTTTTGAAGGTTCAATGACCGATACCGAAGTGAAAATCAACGGAAAATTAGCCGGAGAAATTCATCAGGGTGCCTTTTATGAATTTAAATATGATATTTCAGATAAATTAATTTTCGGAAAAGAAAATATCTTAGAAGTCAAAGTTTCCAAAATGTCGGCTGATAAATCCGTCAACAATGCAGAACGATTGGCAGATTACTGGATTTTAGGCGGAATTTTTCGACCTGTTTACCTGGAAGCGACTCCAAAAGAACATATTTCATCAACAGTTATTGATGCCAAAGCAGACGGAACTTTTCGTTCAAATATTCATTTAAAAGGGATTAATTCTGCCAACAATGTAAAAGTTGAATTATTTGATGTTAAAAATAATTTAGTTGGTGAATCTCAGATTCAAATTCAAAAAGGTGATACTTTAAAACAGATTCAGTTTTCTGTTAAAAATCCAAAACTTTGGACGGCGGAAACCCCGAACTTGTACAAAGCCAAATTTACTTTAAATAAAAACAAAAAAATAATCAACCAAACCGAAGAAAAATTCGGTTTCCGAACGATTGAAATCCGTAAAGGTGACGGAATTTTCATCAACGGAACCAAAATCAAAATGAAAGGCATCAATCATCACGTTTGGTGGCCGGAAACGGGTAGGGCTGTTACGGAAAATGTCGATTTAATGGACATTCAGCTCATCAAAGAAATGAATATGAATGCTGTTCGATGTTCTCATTATCCGCCAAATAAATCATTTTTAAAGATTTGTGACTCTTTAGGTTTATATGTTCTGGATGAATTGGCAGGCTGGCAAAAAAAATACAGCACAGAAGTCGGAAAAAAGCTTGTGAAAGAAATGGTTACAAGGGATGTGAATCATCCGTCAATTATTTTCTGGAGCAACGGAAATGAGGGCGGACATAATTTTGATTTGGATACCGAATTTGCAAAATATGACCTGTCAAACCGTCCTGTCATTCACGCACATCATAAGCCGGGAAATGCTTTCAACGGAATCGACTGCAATCATTACGAAGATTATTACAGCACAAAAAAAATTCTTGAAGGTGAGAATATCTATATGCCGACCGAGTTTCTTCACGCACAGGACGATGGCGGTGGCGGAACTTCTCTTGCCGATTACTGGGAACTTCATTGGAATTCCAAAAAAGGAGCGGGCGGTTTTCTGTGGGCTTTTGTGGATGAAGGTTTGGTCCGGACGGATTTTAATAATCAGATTGATGTCAACGCCATCAATGCGCCCGACGGCGTTTTGGGGCCACATCGGGAAAAAGAAGGAAGTTTTTACGCCATCCGGGAGATTTACAGTCCTGTAAAAATTGATTTGAAAAACTTGCCGAATGATTTTAATGGAATTATTCCCGTTGAAAATCGCTATCATTTTACGAATTTAAAAGATTGCCGGTTTGAATGGAAATTAGTGAAATTCAAAACACCATTTTCTTCCGAATCCGGATTTGATGTAATTCAGAAAGGCAAAGCAGAACTTCCGAATATTCAACCGACACAAAAAGGAAATATCAATCTCAATCTTCCTCCAAACTGGAGAGAAAACGAAGGTTTATTATTGACCGCAACTGATATTTTCGGAAAAGAAATTTATACCTGGACCTGGAAATTGAAGTCTAATGATGAAATTTCAAAACAGTTTTTAAAATCTTTAATTAAAGAAAATCCGGTTTCAGTTGTAGGAAATGATTCTTTATTTATTTTAAAATCAGACGAAAAAGAATTTGCCATCGGAAAAAAAGACGGCTTATTAAAATCCGTCATTGTCGATAAAAAAGGTAAAAAAATGTCTTTTAAAAACGGACCGGTTTTCGTGAACGGAACGATGGAATTATCATCTATAAAATCTTTTGCAGAAGGACAGAATCAACTGATTGAAATCAATTATAAAAACGGAAATAAAATCATTTGGACACTCAATCCAAACGGTATTTTAGAATTGAATTATGAATATTCATTGTCGGGGGATTATCAATTTTCAGGCGTAAGTTTTGATTATCCAGAAAATTATGTCATCAACTCAAAATTGCTCGGAAAAGGACCTTATCACGTCTGGAAAAACCGTTTGCAGGGGCAGACTTATAATGTTTGGCAGAATTTGAAAAACTCAACAAGAACCGGACAGTCACCGTGGATTTATCCTGAATTCAAAGGTTATTTTGATGATGTTTCGTGGCTGCAATTGGATACAGCGGAAGGAAAAATAATGATCGGAACGAAAGAAGAAAAAATGTTCGTAAGGCTTTTTGATTTTTATGGAATTTACGGAGTAGAAGGTTACCCAAAATTACCAAACGGAAATATTTCTTTCCTCGATGCAATTCCGCCGTTGGGAACGGTTCTGGCGTTTAATATTAACGATAAAACAGAATCTTTGGGCCCGGAAAGTGAAACGAATCATCTGAACGGAACATTTAAAAGAACCTTATATTTCTATTTTGGATTGCCGGATTTAGGTGATGAAAATAAACAATTCACAATGCCAAAAGAAAATATTTTAACCGATTAAAATGAAAAGTCAAATACAGTTTTTGATGCTTTTTGTAGGTTCGTTTTTGTTAGCTCAACAGACGGCTTTCAAATTTGATTTTGGCGGAAACAGAGTAGAAAAAGGATTTATCCCTATCACTTCAACTTCCAAATTCGATAAGAAAAGTGGCTATGGTTTTATGGATATTTCCGGTTTGAAATCTGTTGACAATGGCGGAAATGCTTTGACAGGAGATTTTATTACAAGCGATAAACCTTTTTATTTTTCGGTGGCAATTCCTGAAGGAAATTATAATATTACACTGAATTTAGGTGATACAAAAGGAATTTCTGAAACAACAGTTCGGGTTGAAAACCGTCGACTGATGATGAATGACGTTAAAACAAAAAAAGGCGAAATTGTGGAAAAAACAATTACGGTTTACATAAAAGACAGCATTATCAGAAATCAAAAGGGACAAAATATAGGAATTGTAAAACTAAAACCGAGAGAAAGAAAATACCTGCATTGGGACAATTTGCTGACGATTGAATTTAATGATAAAGCTCCGAAAGTTTGTTCGGTCATTATTCAGCCCAATAAAACGGCGAAAACTATTTATTTGACGGGAGATTCAACGGTTGTTGATGCGCAATACGAACCCTGGGCTTCCTGGGGACAAATGTTGCCTTACTTTTTCGTTCCGAATGAAGTGGTCATTGCGAATTACGCAGAAAGTGGAGAAACTCTAAAAGCCTTCGAAGACCGCCATCGAATCGATAAAATCTGGACTCAATTAAAACCCGGAGATTATCTTTTCATCCAATTCGGTCACAATGACCAAAAAGCAGGAAACAGCACAAAATCCGGTTACCGAAAAAGGTTAAAAGAATGGATTCAAAAAGCCAGACAATTGTGTGCAGTTCCGGTTTTAGTAACCTCAATGAACCGCAGAGTTTTTGATGAAAATAATAAAATCATCAATACTTTAGACGATTTTCCTGAGGCTATACGGGAAATTGCGAAAGAAGAAAATGTAAATTTAATCGACTTAAATGCGATGAGCAAAACATTATTCGAAACAATGGGGCCGGAAAATGCGAAGAAAGCATTTGTATATTATCCAGCCAATTCTTATCCTAATCAACAAAATGCTTTGGCAGACGATACCCATTTTAATCCATACGGAGCTTACGAATTAGCACAATGTGTTGTAAAGTCAATCGTTGACCAAAATTTACCTTTGAAGAAATATATTTCAAATAATTATAAAAGTTTTAACCCCAATAAACCTGATGATGTCGAGAAATTCCACTGGCCGGAATCTGTTTTTATGGAATCTTTAAAACCGGATGGAAATTAAAGTTTTGAACTTAATTGGCTTAATTTAATAGACAAAGTTTATTCTTTTTAAACATTAAGGATTTAAGAATTAACCTAAATATTAAAATTAAGAACCAATATAATTGATTTTGAATAAGAACCATTAAGAAAAGTCTTAAAATCTTAATTTCTTAATGTTGAAATAAAAAAAATCTTTGATTTTTAAACTAATGTGTTCTTCTCAAAAGTCGAATCACTTACTTCAAAATAACTGATGTGTCCAAAATCTTTTGTGACTTTTGTGGTTAATTTAAAGCGTGATTAAAATAAAAAGTAAAAAATGAAATTTAAAAGTATCATAAAACTCAGCATTCTCTGTTTTGCCTTCGGAAATCTTTCCGCGCAAAATCCGTGGCCAAAAGCGACTAACACCGCTCAGCCGTGGACGCGCTGGTGGTGGATGGGAAGTGCCGTTGACGAAAAAGGTTTGGATAAACAATTGACAACTCTTTCCAATGCGGGTTTTGGAGGAGTAGAAATCGTCCCGATTTATGGTGCTAAAGGTTTTGAAAACAAATACATCAATTACCTTTCTCCGGAATGGATGAAAATGCTGCAATTCACGACGGATAAAGCAAAAAACCTGAATATGGGTGTTGATATGGCAGTCGGAACAGGCTGGCCGATTGGCGGGCCGCAAGTGAACGAACAGGATGCTGCAACAAAAATGATTGTTCAGACTTATGAGATTCAACCAAATGAAAAATTTTCTGAAAAAATTGTCCTGAAAGACGAAAAACAGAAGAATTTAAAGACCATAAAACTCGATATCGTTACTGCTTACAATGAAAAAAATGAAGCTGTTGTTTTAACGGATAAAGTCAATGCAGACGGAACTTTAAACTGGAAACCAAGCGCAGGAAAATGGACAATTTATGCAGTTTTTGCAGGCAAAACGTTACAAAAAGTGAAACGTGCCGCCCCGGGTGGTGATGGCTATACGTTAGATCATTTTTCTCCTGATGCAACCAAAGATTATCTGAAAACTTTCGATAAGGCTTTTGGAAACTCAAACTACGGAATTCGTTCGTTTTTCAATGACAGTTATGAAGTTTACAATGCTGACTGGACACCCGATTTTAAAGAAGAATTTAAGAAAAGCAGAGGGTATGATTTAAGTCCTTACATCAAATATTTGGTTGGAAATGAGGAAAACGAAATCGCCGGAAGAATAAAATCCGATTACCGCGAAACGATTAGTGAGCTGATTCTGCATAATTTCGCTGAAAATTTTACGAATTGGGCACATTCCAAAAACTCCAAAAATACCAATCAGGCGCACGGTTCGCCGGGAAATTTGCTGGATTTATACGCTGCAGTCGATATTCCGGAATCTGAGACTTTCGGAAGCACAAAATTCGAAATTCAGGGTTTGAAAAGAAATCTGGAAGACATCAATACAAAGGAAGTTCCAGATATTAATATGTTGAAATTTGCATCTTCAGCAGCCAATATTACCGGAAAACCTCTGATTTCCAACGAATCTTTCACCTGGTTGACGGAACATTTCAAAACATCCTGGTCACAGGTTAAACCAGAAGCTGAACAGATTTTCCTTTCAGGAATCAACCATATTTTTTATCACGGAACGACTTATACGCCGGCTGATGTCCAGTTTCCGGGCTGGTTGTTTTATGCTTCGACGAATTTCGTTCCTGAAAACAGTTTGTGGCCAGATATTAAAGGATTAAATTCTTATATCGAAAGAACGCAGTCTGTTCTGCAAAGCGGCAAATCAGACAATGACATCCTGATGTACTGGCCGGTTTACGACCAATGGGCGAGTCCGAAAGGAAAAGATATGGCGTTCAAAATTCATAATATTGAAAAGTGGCTGCATCCGACAGTATTTTATGAAAACCTTGAGAAATTAGGGAAATCCGGTTATTCTCTGGATATGATTTCGGATAAAATGATTTCCGAAGCGAAATTTGAAAATCAGAATATTCAGGTTTCAAAAAATGGAGGTTCTTACAAGGTATTAATTATTCCTCAATTGAATTATTTCTCTGAATCAACGTTAAAAAATATCTTGAAGTTAGCTCAAAACGGCGCTTCTGTGATTTTCCAAAGTGAGCCAAAAGATGTTCCGGGATTTTTTGAATTTGAGAAAAGAAGAAATGAATTACAGTCTTTATGGAATCAAATTCCTTTCCAGCAAAACGGAAATTTAAAATCGGCAACATTCGGAAAAGGAAAGCTTGTGTTGAGTTCTGATGTTGAAAAAGCTTTAGAATTCTTAAAAATCGAAAGAGAAAAATTAACCGATACAGGATTGAAATTTGTCAGAAGACAGTTTGATGGCGGGAAATTTTATTACGTCGTCAATCACACTTCAAAAGAAATCAATCAAAATATTCCCATAAATTATATCGGGAAACAGGTCGTTTTGCTGAATCCGGAAAATGGAGATTTCGGATTTGCTGAAACCGAGAATAATTCAGTCAAGGTTCAGTTGAAATCCGGAGAATCTTTAATTATAAAAGCATCAGAAACGCCAGATAACTCAATTTCAAAATGGAAATATATTGAAAAAACTGATGCTCCGATTGTTTTAAGCCAACCTTGGCAACTGACTTTCAAAGAAGGAGGTCCCGAACTTCCGAAATCAAGAACTTTAACGAAACTCCAGCCTTGGACGAACTTCACGGAAGATGCTTCAACACAGAGCTTTTCTGGAACAGGAATTTACACGACTACATTCAAATTAAAGAAAAATAAAGCAGACGATTATCAATTGAAATTTGATAAACTCTACGAAAGCGCAAAAGTGCTTGTCAACGGACAGGAAGCCGGAATTGTCTGGAGCAATCCGTTTGAAATCAACATTGGTAAATACCTAAAAAAAGGTAAAAATACCATTCAGATTGAAGTTTCAAACCTGATGGCCAACCGAATCCGTTATATGGATCAGAATAAAATCCCGTGGCGAAATTACCACGAAATTAATTTTGTCAATATCGATTACAAATCGTTTGACGCTTCGAATTGGAAAGTACAACCTTCAGGTTTAGATGGCGAAATTCAATTAATTCCTGTATATTTCTCAAAATAATTTCGATGACAGTCTGCATTTAACAATCTTTGTGTTCTTAGCTGAGTTTACGCCCTTGCGAACTTAAAAACAGTTAGTAGTTAAAAAAAACTTTGCGGACTTTGCGTTAAAAAATTATAGAGAAACAGGTTAAATTAAATATTAAAATAAAATTATGAGACAAATCATAGTAAAAACATTGGCATTAGGAACGCTCCTCACAATCGGATTTTCTAATGCTCAAAACAAACCAAAAGTTGTTCTGGACAACTTTTTCAACAACGAAAAAAGAGAAAATAAAGAAACCAAAGTTTTGGAATCGTGGCATTACACGTGGAATGATACAACCAATGGGGGCTTTTCTATGTTGGGCGAACTTTTCCAGAAACAAGGCGCAGAAATCAGCACATTAACAACAGCTCCTTCAAAAAATGATTTAAAAAATGCTAACATTTACATCATTGTTGACCCCGATATCGACAAGGAAGCGTACGGCGGAAAAGCCAACCTAATGGATGCTAAAACGATAAAAAACCTGGAAAAATGGGTTAAAAACGGAGGTGTTCTCGTTCTGTTAAGCAACGACAACGGCAACTCTGAGTTTGAACATTTCAACAAACTGGCGGAAAAATTTGGTATTCATTTTAACGACGACAGCATCAACAGGTTGAAAGGCAGAGAGTTTGAGAAAGGTGCAGTTTACGTAAAACCGGGAAATGAAGTCTTTTCGGAACTTAAATTATATATGAAAGAAGTCAGCACTATTTCAGTAAAAACACCTGCAAAGCCATTTTTGTACGCTGAAAATCAGGTTATTGGTGCCATTGCGAAAGTGGGAAAAGGAACTGTCTTCGCTTTAGGTGATCCCTGGTGTTATAATGAATACATTGACGGAAAAAAACTAACAGAAGATTTTTCGAATTATGAAGGAACCGAAGAATGGGTAAAGTGGTTATTGAAGCAGGCTTCGGAAAAATAATCAAGTTGTGCAATCGATTGAATTTGGTTTTAATTTTAGGGCAGCTCTTCCGCCTTCCACTCCCGCTTTTTTGTCTCCGCTTTGCTGCGACAAAAAGAGCTCCGTTCAAGTCGGGCTGCAAGTGATTCAAATTGACAAACCTTATAGGTTTCAAAAACCTATAAGGTTTCACAAAACATAATATTCAATGCAAAATCAATGGGAACGGGCTTTAGCCCGTTTAATAAAAATGAGATTTCCAATTCGGCTTTAGCCAAAACTTACTAAAAAAGATTTATGAAAATCAAATATATCTTCATTACATCCGCCATTTTTCTTTCGCAATTTTTTTTCGCGCAAAGACAAATGGAATACCTGAAAAGAGGAATCGTTGCCATTCCAGCGGAATCAGGAATTTTTATAAGTTGGCGATTATTGGGAACGGAAGCTCAGAACACGCATTTCGATTTGTATCGCACAGAAAAGAATCAGACCAAAAAACTGAATGATAAGCCTTTGCTCAGCGAAACCAATTTTTTAGATAAAACCGCTGACAAAAGAAAGAACTATACCTATTTCTTAAAATCAAATACGCAACATCAGGAAGTTGACCAGGATTTTGCGGAATACACTGCAAATCAAAAACCGTATTTTTCAATTCCGCTGAAAACGCCTCAAGGTTACACGCCGAATGATGCTTCAGTGGCTGATTTGGATGGCGATGGCGAATATGAAATCATCCTTCATCAAACCGGAAGATCGCACGATAACAGCCAGAAAGGAGAAACAGACCCGCCGATTATTCAGGCTTATAAACTGAATGGCCAGTTTTTGTGGGAAATTAATTTAGGCAAGAATGTCAGGGAAGGTGCCCATTACACACAGTTTTTGGTGTATGATCTGGACCAGGACGGAAAGGCAGAAATTGTAATGAAAACCGCTGACGGAAGCAAAGACGGAAAAGGAAAATTCATTGGTGATCCGACTAAAAATTACGTCAACGAAAACGGAATGATCCTTTCCGGGCCCGAGTTCCTGACAGTTTTTGACGGTCAGACCGGAGCCGAAATTCATACGGTCAATTATCAGGTTCCAAGATTTGCAGGAAGTTTAAATCCGACCAACGAAGAAATGACCGAAACCTGGGGCGACGCCAAAGGAAACCGTATTGATAGATTTTTGGGAGCCGTTGCTTACCTTGACGGTAAAAATCCGAGCGTGATTATGTCACGAGGATATTACACCAGAACAGCAATTGCAGCATGGGATTTTAAAGATAAGAAACTAAGCCTCCGCTGGCTTTTTGATACGGAAAGTTCGGATGAAAACAAACAATACCGCGGACAGGGAAATCACAATCTTACCGTTGCCGATGTTGATAATGACGGAAAGGATGAAATTGTCTTCGGAGCAATGACGGTTGATGATGACGGAAAAGTGTTGAACAGTACGGGTTATGGACATGGTGATGCGCTGCACGTCGGCGATCTTGATCCATCCAATCCGGGACTGGAAATTTTTGATATTCAGGAGAGATTTGATGATGCGGGAGCTCATTTCCGAGATGGGAAAACGGGAAAAGTGCTTTGGAAATTACCTTCAACAGTCTACAGTAAAGCCGGTAAATTTCAAGGGCCGGGAAGAGGTTTGTCATTGAATATCGACCCTCGTTATGAAGGTTCCGAATGTTGGGCGGCCGGTGCAGGACTGAAAGGAGTTTACACCGCCAAAGGCAAAAAAATCAGCGACAAAAACCCTTCCGTTAATATGGGAATCTATTGGGATGGGGATTTTTTAAATGAGATTTTAGATGGAACCGTTGTTTCCAAATGGGATTGGAAAAATGAAAAGTCAGACCTGATTTTCGATGCTAAAGATTTCCAGTGTGAGTCGAATAACGGAACAAAGAAAAATCCGGCTCTGGTTGCCGATTTATTCGGAGACTGGCGAGAAGAAGTGATTTACAGAACTGCAGATAACAAAGAATTGAGAATTTTCAGTACAACTATTCCTACAAAACAGCGGTTGTACACTTTGATGCACAATCCACAGTATCGTTTGAGTATTGTCTGGCAGAATGTAGGCTACAATCAGCCGCCGCATACCGATTATTATCTGGATGAATCAATTAAGGAAATACCGAAACCGAATATTATAACCACAAAAGGCACAAAAGATTTTTAAACCATTATTTATTTAAAGCTTATGATTAGGGCTTTGAAAGCTCACAAAAGTTTTATGAATCAAAAATTTTTGTTATGAGCTTTTATAAGCAATAGCGGCTTGTGAGACAGGTTATATTTTTTAAAAAACTTTGTGTACTTCGTGTTCAAATGATTCAATATTAATTAGAAAAAAGAAAAATAAATATATACTTATGAAAAGACTATTAACAAAAGGCCTTTTTGCAGTCATCATCGCAGGAATGACTTCCTGTTCGGTTCAAAAGAAAAATACAGCAACAAATGCAGATCTTCCGAATAAAAAAGAAGTTCTTGAAGTTGCAGAAAGAGCCAATCGGTATTTTATGAATAAATGGCCGGATGCAGGTAAAGAAGTCGTTGGCAAAAAAGTGTGGCCAAGTAACCTTTGGACAAGGGCGGTTTATTATGAAGGACTGATGGCATTGTATAAAGTTGATCCTAAAAAAGAATACTATAATTACGCTTTGGACTGGTCTCAAAAACACAACTGGGATATGATGCGCGGAACATTTACAAGAAATGCCGATAACCAGGCGTGCGGACAGACCTATCTCGATCTTTACGAGATCGATGGAAAAAAGCATCCGGAAAGGATTAAATATGTAAAGATGTCGATGGACAGTATGATCGCTTCCGGGAAGTCGGATGACTGGTGGTGGATTGATGCTTTACAAATGGGAATGCCGATTTTTACAAAATTGGGAAGAATCACCGGCGACAAAAAGTATTTTGATAAGAACTATGAAATGTATGCTTTCACCAAGTATAAGCATGGAGGAAACGGTCTCTACAACGCAAAAGATAAACTCTGGTGGAGAGATAAAAGCTTTGTCCCGCCTTATAAAGAACCGAACGGCGAAGATTGTTACTGGAGCCGCGGAAACGGCTGGGTAGTAGCTGCACTTGCCAGAACTTTGGAAGATACACCCAAGTCGGATGCGCATTATCAGGAATATCTGCAGGATTATAAAGATTTGCTATCTGCCTTGGTTCCCATCCAGAGAGAAGATGGTTTCTGGAATGTAAGCCTTCACGATCCCACAAATTTCGGAGGTAAAGAAATGACGGGAACTGCATTGTTCGTATACGGAATGGCCTACGGAATCAATAATAACCTGATTGATAAAAAAACGTATTTACCTGTTTTAACAAAAGCCTGGAATGCCATTGTGAAAGATTCTGTGCAGCCCAGCGGATTTTTGGGTTGGGTACAGGGAACCGGAAAAGAACCGAAAGACGGACAGCCGCTTTCCGTGAGCAAAGAGCCTGATTTTGAAGATTATGGACTCGGTTGTCTATTGCTGGCTGCAAGTGAAGTATATCAGTTAAAATAATATAATTATGCATTAAAATTTAATTTGTCGATTTTATAATCATACTTATTTATATTTTAGAAATTTTAAATTTGCCTTTTCATTTCCAGAATCATATTTATTTACATGACACTACAAGATGCGCGATTGATTACATCTTGTTAATTTTCAGACTCAATCGAAAGATAAAATTATGAACGCATTATTAGGAGTTATTTTTCATTTTTTAGGAGGTTTTTCTTCGGGAAGTTTTTATTTGCCCTATAAAAAAGTAAAAGGCTGGCAATGGGAGACATTTTGGTTAATAGGAGGTGTCTTTTCATGGATTATTGTTCCGCCGCTGGCTGCCTATCTTACCATTCCGGATTTTTGGAAAATTATTCAGAATGAAAGTTCATCAATTTTAGGATTAACCTTTTTGTTCGGAGCGCTGTGGGGAATCGGTGGCTTCATGTATGGTCTGGGAGTCCGGTATTTAGGGGTTGCCCTTGGGAGCAGTATCATGCTGGGGCTTACGATGGTCATAGGCTCGCTGGTTCCGTCCGTTTTTTACGAATTCTCGCCTCATGAAGGAAAAGATAATATCGGATTGATGATTTCCAGCACATGGGGGAGAATGGTACTTCTCGGACTTTTTGTATGCGTTATCGGAATTATCATCAGCGGAAAGGCCGGTGTTATGAAAGATAAAGAGCTTCAGAAAGAATCTAAAGATCCTCACGGTACATCGGTAAAAACCGAGTATAAATTCGGACTTGGACTTACGGTGGCTATCATTTCCGGAGTTTTGAGCGCCTGTTTCAATTTCGGACTTGAAGCCGGAAAACCTATGGCGATGGTAGCCAACGATGCATGGAAAGCTGCAAATCCCGGTCAGGGAGAATTTCTGTTCCAGAATAATGTAACCTATATTGTTGTCCTTTGGGGCGGTATGGCTTCTAATCTTTTGGGCTGTCTTTATCTGTCATTTAAAAATAAATCTTATTCAGATTACACTAAAAAAAATGTGCCTGTTGCAAAAAATATTCTTTTCTGCGCATTGGCAGGAACCATGTGGTTCTTACAGTTTTTCTTCTACGGAATGGGTGAAAGTAAAATGGGGAACGGCGCGAGTTCATGGATTTTACACATGGCGTTTATCATCTTGATCGCCAATCTCTGGGGAGTGGTCATCAAAGAATGGAAAGGGGTTTCCAAAAAAACAATTTCTACTATTGTGGTTGGGATGATTGTTATGTTTATCTCTATTCTTATCGTAGGATACGGAAATTCCTTGCGCTAATAAAGCTTTAACACGGTATTATTTTCATACAGTTTATATAGTTTAATTCTCTTAGGTGTTGATTTTTCAGCACCTTTTTTTATGCTATGCGTATAATTTCGGGAGAAGGTGTTTGATTTATGTTGAAATTTATTCATTGCGAATTTTTATTTTAATTCATTTGTTTGTGACTAAATTTTTATATTTATCTGAGTTTATTTATAAAATTGATATTTAATTAACTTAAATAATGAATATTTTAATACAGGATATTGCAGGATGGCTGAATATTTCTAAGGATGTATTTTGGTGATGTAAAAATTAATATATGTCTATTAAAATCAAACAGAAGAATTTTAAGCCACTTATTGCACCGCTATTTTTGCTTGCATCTGGCTTTATGTTCGGGCAAAAGGCAGTAAATGACACTGTGAAAGAAAAGACTAAAGATATTGAGGAGGTGGTCGTTATTGGTTATGGTAAAGTTAAAAAATCAGATCTTACAGGATCGGTATCTTCAGTTTCTGCAAAAGATCTGGCAGCAACACCGGCAATGAATGCTTTACAGGCATTGCAGGGCAGGGCGGCAGGATTAAATATTGTTACGGCAGGTGGTGCACCCGGAGCAGGAGCAAACGTTACCGTTCGTGGTGGCGCTTCCATTACCCAAGGAACTGAGCCTCTTTATATTGTAGACGGGTTCCAGCTGGACAACGCGCTTAATATTATTAATCCTAACGATATTGAAAGTATTGATGTGCTGAAAGGTGCTTCCGCCATCGCTATTTATGGTGCCAGAGGTTCAAACGGTATTATTGTTATTAAAACTAAAACCGGAAAAAAAGGAAGAATAACCATCAACTACAATTCCTTCATGTCATTTGATATGCTTTCAAAGAAGCTGGATATGGTTTCCAATTCTGAACAGTTTGTGAAATATCAGTATGAACTGGCACAGCTTCAGGGGAAAACTACTCAGTGGAGCAATGTTTTTGATAACAGCCTTGGAACAGACTCACCCGGATTTTACACAGGAGCATTTGCCAGGATCAGTAACCGCTACGCATCTGCACCTGCACTGGACTGGCAGGAAAGAATGCTTGGAGGGACGGGAGTTACGCAGAACCATAACGTAAGTGTTTCGGCAGGTTCGGATAAAACACAGACATTCATCAGCTATAATTACAATAAACAGGATGGTTTGCTGCAAAATTTCAGTGAAACCAGAAACTCATTGCGTGCTAATATCAATTCAGAACTGTATAAAGGAATACGTCTGGATTTCAGTTCCATGTTTACGTCAAATTCCACAAACGGTGGCGGAGCCTATTCGGGAATGAAAAAAATATTGCTCCAGCCTATCAACGGAGGAACATTATTTAGCCAGGATCAGTTGTTCAACACCCAGACTTTTCCTGATTTTTCTGCCCTTGATTCAGGTTTCGACACGGAAAATCCGTTTATTGAAACGGCTGCATCTACGCAGAACAGAAGGGTAAGAACATTTCTCGCCAATGTAGGTCTGGAATTCGATTTCCTGAAAGATTTTACATTCAGAACTGCCGGGTCGTATAACTGGACCAATAGCAAAGCTACTGCATTTTCAGATAAAAATTCCCGTGCGTACCTTACAGATCCTGTCAATACCGGTATTAACGGAAGTATCGGGAATTCTGAGGCATATCGCTACCAGATCACCAATACATTGACGTATAATAAAACGCTAGGCGAAAAACATAAAATAACGGGTTTGATCGGTAATGAAATTATCTATCAGGAGACTGAGAGCAACAGCATGAGGCTGGTACGGTTTCCATCTATTTTAAATTATGGACTTGATGATATTGCAAATGCAACTGTTGCGGATAAAAGTGCGGACAGATCATCACTTAGTTTGCTTTCCTATTTTGCTAGAGTAAACTATAATTATGATAATCGTTATCTTCTTACCGGTACGGTGCGCCGTGACGGATCCTCAAAATTCGGACCAGATAATAAATGGGGTGTATTTCCTTCTTTAGCTGCTGCATGGAGAGTTTCAGAAGAAGGTTTCTGGAAAAACTCCAAAATCGAAAATTATGTTAATGATCTTAAATTCAGGTTTGAATACGGGATCGTGGGTAATAACAGCATTCCGGATAATGTTTTCAGAACCAATGTTGTGGGAACAGATTATCCTCTGAATAATACGGTAGGAAATCTTGCTCTGGTAACAAGCAGTGTTCTGGGGAACCGTATGGTTCAGTGGGAGGAAATGAGATCTACCAATATCGGGGTAGATTTAGCCTTATTTAATAACAGGATTAAATTAACATCCGAATGGTATAACAACAATGTGACGGGCATGTTGCTGGAAACTGTATTGCCTGCATCTACGGGATATGCGAGACAATTTAAAAATATCGGTTCCATGAAAAATACAGGGATGGAATTCACTTTAAATTCAATCAACGTAAAGTCCGGCGATTTCAGATGGTCTACAGATGCTAATGTTGGGTTCAATAAATCAAAAGTATTATCACTGGATGAAGGAAGACAATTCAGAAACTTCGGTGTCGGCAGCAACAGGGCAGGTATGGTAACCTATTATGCTACCGTCGGAGAAGAATTAGGAGATATGTATGGATATGTTTATCAGGGAATTTATACGACCGACGATTTTATCCAGGAATCCAACGGATCATTAACATTAAAACCAGGAGTTGTAAAACCGGCTTCCGGAACTCCTAAACCCGGAGATATCAAATTTGCAGCAGATAATGAGGCAGGTGATCAGTTTACAAGAAAACTGGTAAAAATAGGAAATGGAACACCAGATTTTATCGGGGGAATCAGCAATAATTTTTCATATAAAGGTTTTGATCTTGCAGTATTCTTAAAATTCAGTGTAGGGGGTGATATTTACAATGCTACCAAGCATAGTTTGAGTCCTTATGCTCTGTTCCAGAATACGCCTTCGGAATTCGGAGATAATTATTACCGTGTGATTGATCCTAATACGGGCCAGGCTGCAACAAGTCTTGTCCGGTTAAAGGAACTGAATCCTGATGAAGAATCCCGTCTTTGGAGCTTAAATACTACCAATTCAGGATACATTACCTATCCTTCATCGTATTACGTGGAAGATGGTTCTTATTTAAGGATTTCAATGGTAACGCTGGGATACTCTTTTCCGAGAGAATTTTTAAGCCATGTAAAACTTACCAATGCGCGTATTTATTTTACCGTTAATAATTTAGCGACCATTACAGGCTATTCAGGCTATGACCCGGAAGTTTCTGCTGCAAGCGGGGTTACGGTTACGCCAGGGTACGACAGCTCTTCATACCCACGTTCAAGAAGTTATGTTTTGGGTATTAATTTAACTTTCTAAATGCAAACGATTACATCATGAAAAACAGATATAATAAAAAAAGCCTTTTAAAAACGCTGATTATTGTTCCGGTAATGTTAGCCGGCGGTATCAGCATCAATTCCTGCAGCGATGATTTTTTGGATCAGCCTGCCTATAATTCATCCAATACAGAATCGGTATTTGACAATATAGAAACAGCAGATGCTTTTGTCCAGGGACTTTACAGGGGTCTTGTCCCTACTGAAATGTTTTATCAGCTCGGTGCAGGAGATACGGTAACCCATTCTGCGGAAGACGGCTCAACCAACAATTCCAAATACAATATTTGTAACTATCAGTATGACGCCTATACTCCAAATACCGTTACCGGAATTTATGCTGCGATGTATGCTGTTATTGAAAGAGCTAATATTGCCATCAGCAGGCTGCCGACAATGCCTGCAAGTCCTAAGCGTGATGCCTTATTGGCAGAAGCAAAGGCAGTCCGTGCATTTTGTTACCACAATTTAATACGTGTTTACGGAGACGTTCCTGCAATTTGGATTCCGCTTGAAGAAGCTGATCCTAATGATCAGAATACTTTTTATCCGAAACGTTCTCCAAGAGACGGAATTTACGATCGCATCATTGCTGATATTCAGGAATCGGTAAACAATTTGCCGGGTTCAAACGGTACTCCGGAAAGATTAAATAAACAATCTGCCAATGCGCTTTTAGCAAGAATTGCGCTCTATGCTGCGGGATATTCTCTTCGTTGGGATCTGAATACAGGATCGGCAGGTACAATGTCCCGTCGCCCTGATAACAGCAGAGTGCAACAGCTTTACCAGATCGCAGATGCGGCAGCGGCTTCTGTAATTAACGCCGGTACGAACAGCTTAGTTCAGGCTCAGGGAGGAAAAAGTGGTTTCGAAGCGTTATGGTTCAATTTTGATAGGAGAAACTTTGCAGCCGTAAACCAGGAGATGCTTTGGCATATCGCCGAATATGGTCCCAATACCAACTCTGCATTTGGTGTTTATGCACACCCGGGTTCCAGAGGTGGAACATACGGATCCAGAAAAGCCTTGCAGTTCATATTGCCAACCTATTATTTGTCTTTTAATCAGGCAGATAAACGAAGGGATGTTGCCTGTACTTCTTACAGTATTTATTTCTTAAGAACAGGTGCTGCATCAGATACCTGGGTAGATGTGGGAACTACTTATTCATGTATTATGCCGGGTAAATTCAGAATAAGCTGGTGTGTGGAGCCACAGGCGGCCGACGCACGTAACCTCAATATTCCGATCATAAGATATGCTGATGTATTGCTGATGTATGCAGAAACTCAAAACTATCTTAACGGAGGTCCTACAGCTGCCGCTACAGCTGCTTTACAACAGATAAGAAACCGTGCCGGAATAGGTTCATTACCCATACCAGGCGGTCAGCAGGCGTTTCAGGATGCTCTTGTTCAGGAAAGGAAATGGGAATTTTCCGATGAATTTATGCTTCGTACGGATTTGATCAGAATGAACCGGATCGCCAGTGAAATCAATGCTACAAAACAGGCCATGAAAAATCTTTCGGACCGTACAGGACAGTTTGCATCGACACCGGTGTACAGGCTTTATAAATTCCATAAAAATGCTCAGGTTTACGGAGATCCTTTCCTGGCAGTTACCTATATAGATTTAACAGATCCTGCACAGATTGCTTCCGTTCAGGCGGTTCCTACCAACTCTTCAGGGTATGCCGCTTATCAGACGACTCTAAAGAGTATTGCACTGGCAAACGGACAAACTTCAACGGCTGAAGACAAATGGTATCCTGTAAATATGTTCCAGGCTTACACAAGTACATTTAACGGAAATGCAAGAAAAGCGGTAGGATTTGTAGAAGGATTCAATGCATTGCAGATCGGGAATATTATCTATACCAAACCTACAGGTTCCGCTGAAAACGGAGGAACGTATCCGAACTGGATTGAAGGAGGCGGAGACGGACTTTTCTATGGATTTGTACCGAATAAAACAGAACTATTGCCTTTCGCAGCTGCATCGGCTGGACATCCTTTGGTGGATAATCCTAATTTGACTCAGTTGCCCGGATATTAATTAAACTAAACTCATTCAGCATAAACATTGAGAAGTTCTAGATTTCTTGATGTTTATTTTTTTAAAATATAGATCACAAAATATTAATTATGATTCATCCGGATCAGATTGAAATAAACCATACTAAGCTGAATTAAAAGTAACGTGTTAATTTATTTTTACATAAGGCATTTAGCAGTATAGTACGGGATGCTGTACAAAACAGAACAATCTAATTTTGGGTGAGAATTTAGAAATATAAGTAAAGACAATGGAAAAACTAAAAACATTTAGATACGTAAACTATTTGTGGGATGATGAAAAAGCAGCATCTTTTGGAGATGACCAGGTAGCCTTATTTTTATACCGTTCAAATATTCTGGGAGCAGATTTAAGAATCACCAACTACGGAGGAGGAAATACAAGCTGTAAAACCATCGAAAAAGATCCTTTAACCAATGAAGAAGTTGAAGTAATGTGGGTGAAAGGTTCCGGAGGTGATATCGGGACTTTAACAAGAAAAGGAATTGCGGGTTTATATACTGAAAGGTTGAGAAACCTTAAAAATGTTTACGAAGGTCTGGAAGATGAAGACAGAATGGTAGGATTATTTGATCACTGCATCTACGATCTGGACAGCAAAGCGCCATCTATTGATACACCTCTTCATGGACTTCTTCCATTCAGACATATAGACCACCTTCATCCTGATGCATTAATTGCAGTCGCTGCAGCAAAAGACAGTGAAGCTATCACCAAAGAAATCTGGGGTGATACAATGGGATGGGTGCCGTGGCAAAGGCCGGGCTTCGACCTGGGTTTGCAGCTGGAAAAATGTTTAAACGATAATCCGGGAATCAGGGGGATTGTTTTAGGTAGTCATGGATTATTTACCTGGGGAGATACTTCCTACGAATGTTACATTAACAGTCTGGAAGTTATCGAAACGGCTTCAGAATATATTGCTAAAAAAATTGAAGAAAAAGGACAGGTTTTTGGCGGACAAAAAATAGAATCTCTGCCTGCGGACGAACGTAAGAATAAAGCGGCGCAGATCATGCCGTTATTAAGAGGTCTGGCTTCTTCGGAAAACAGAATGATTGGTCATTTTACAGACAGCGATACTGTTCTGGAATTCATCAACAGCAATGATCTTGAAAGACTGGCTCCGCTGGGAACTTCATGCCCGGATCACTTTCTGAGAACGAAGATTCAGCCGTTGGTGCTCACTTTAGATAAAAATGAAGATTTAAGCGATTCAAAAGCAATTTTAGAAAAATTAAATCCGCTTTTCGAACAATACCGACAGGAATATAAAGAATATTACGAAACCTGTAAACATCCGAATAGCCCCGCAATGCGAGATCCGAATCCGGTAATCATCATTTATCCGGGAGTGGGAATGTTCAGCTTCTCAAAAGATAAGCAGACAACGCGTGTGGCCAGTGAATTTTATGTCAACGCCATCAATGTAATGCGCGGTGCAGAAGCTATTTCTGAATACACTTCATTACCAAGACAGGAAGCTTTCGATATCGAATACTGGCTACTGGAAGAGGCTAAACTTCAGAGAATGCCAAAGGAGAAGCCTTTGTCAAGAAAAGTTGCCATCGTTACCGGAGCAGGAGGCGGAATAGGGCAGGCCATTGCCGATAAAATGATTGCTGAAGGTGCAGTTGTCGTGTATACGGATTTGAATACAGAAGCCGTACAATCGGCTATTTCAAAATACAGCAAAGACCAGGCAATTGCCGTTCAGTGTGATGTAACGAGTGATGAAGCGATTGCCGATGCATTCAAAGAAACTGTTTTGGCATTTGGTGGAGTAGACATCATCATCCATTCTGCCGGATTGGCTATTTCAAAATCTTTGGAAGAAACCACTTTGAATGATTGGGATCTTTTAGAAAATGTTTTGGTGAAAGGACAGTTTTTATTGTCAAAAATCGGAACCGAGATCATGAAAAAACAGAATCTGGGTGGAGATATCGTCAACATTGCAAGCAAAAACGGACTCGTTGCGGGACCGAATAATGTAGCGTACGGAACTGCAAAAGCGGCTCAGCAACATATGACTAGACTGTTGGCTGCAGAACTGGCTGCAGATAAGATCAGGGTAAATGTTGTAAATCCGGACGGTGTAATTGTAGGAAGCAAAATCTGGGAAGGAGAATGGGCAGAAGGCCGTGCAAAAGCCAATGGAATCACGGTGGAAGAACTTCCGGCATTTTACGCTAAAAGGAATCTTCTAAATGAAATCATTCTTCCGGAAGACATTGCCAATGGAGTTTTCGCTTGTGTTGCCATTTTAGATAAAAGCACAGGAAACATCATCAATGTAGATGGCGGAATGGCCAATGCGTTCCCGAGATAAAAATATAGAATAAGCAATTGATTAAATTATATTTATGTCAGTTTAATCAATTGTTTTTTCTCAAAGCCACGAAGTGGCAGCATAAAGCAGAATAGGGTGAAACCCGATGAAAAGAAACATCATCAATGTAGGCGGCAGAATGGCAAATGCGTTCCCAAGATAATTTTTTGTATCAATCCTGAAAGAATTTATTTTAAATCGTAAGTTTGATATAATGTTAAATATTTAATGAATTTAAAAATAAATTTCCTCAACCAGAGCCACGAAGTGGCGACCTATAATAACACAGGATGCAAGTCCTGTGCATAATGAATACAATTCTGTGAAAAATAAATCAGAACATGATTATAAACAAAGACAGTATAGAACAAAACAATAAAAATGAAGTTGAAAATTTCAATTCAGACTTCGCCTATTTATCAGATAAACTCACGAAATCAGGAGCGAATGTTTCTGAAATCGTCAACAAAATTGCTGGCTTTCAGGTAGCCATTCCAAGTTGGGCTTTGGGTGCCGGAGGAACACGGTTCGGAAGATTTTCTTACGGAGGCGAACCGGCAACATTAGAGCAGAAATTAGATGATGTTGGATTGATTCATGCTTTAACAAACTCCGCAGGAGCTGTTTCATTGCATATTCCCTGGGATATTCCTGGTGATATAAAAGCGATTAAAGAAAAAGCAATAGCTCACGGATTAGTTTTCGATGCAATGAATTCCAATACGTTTCAGGATCAGCCGGGAGCAAAACAATCGTATAAATTCGGCTCTCTGAACGCTGCGAATGAAGAGGTGAGAGCCTATGCCGTTGAACATAATAAAGAAGTGATCCGCATTGGTGAAGAATTAGATTCAAAAAGCTTAACCGTCTGGTTGGCAGACGGTGCAAGCTTCCCGGGACAGCTAAATTTCCAGACCGCTTTGTCGAAAACGGAGCAAAGTTTAAAGGAAATTTATGCAGGAATGCCGGAAGACTGGAAACTGTTCATCGAATATAAACCCTACGAACCGAATTTCTATTCAACAACCATTCAGGATTGGGGAACGTCTTTCATGCTAGCCAATGCTTGTGGAGAACGAGCCTATACTTTGGTTGATCTTGGGCATCATTTACCGAATTCAAATATAGAGCAGATTGTTGCCACGTTAATGTATAAAGGAAAATTAGGAGGATTCCATTTCAATGACAGCAAATACGGCGATGACGACTTAACAGTAGGTTCAATAAAGCCCTATGCATTATTCCTGATTTTCAATGAATTGGTGTACGGGATGGAGAACAATCCGCAGAATCCATATCCGGCTTGGATGATTGATGCAAGCCACAATATTAAAGATCCGTTGGAAGACCTTATTCAGTCGTTGGAAGCAATTTTGATCGCGTATGCTCAGGCACTTTTAGTAGATCAGAAAGCATTGAAAGATGCGCAGCTGAATAACGATGTGGTTCGTGCCCAGGAAATTTTACAAAATGCGTACAGAACGGATGTTCGTCCGTTATTGAAAGCTGCAAGATTACAGACAGGCGCAGCGATTGATCCTGTTTCGGCTTACAGAAATCTGAAAGTCAGAGAAAATTTAATTTCCGAAAGAGGGCTGAATGTAAAAGCTACAGGATTATAACCTGTTTTTAATTTGATAATTTGAACTTTCAAGTGCAATCGAAAGTTTTTAATTATATGTATCCTTATATTTTTATCATTAAGGTTGAAAGTGTTTAGATTATTGGGGTTTAAGCAATATGCTTGAAGAATTAGTGGATTTTTTCTTAATGATCTTAATATCTGAACACTCCTTAATGGTGTAGGAAATAATTAACTTTAATAAATATTCAATCAATATAATTATCATTTGCTGAGTGAAACGCCCTTGCGAACTTAAAAAACTATAGTATTAAAAAAAACTCTTTGCGAGCTTTGCGTTTAAATGAAAAGAAAGCGTTTAATTAAAAGATTGCTTCCTCGCTCCGCTCCTCGCAATGACAAAATGACCTTGCTTAAAAAGGTTTATAATTAAAGATACATTATGAGTTACAGAATATACAGTACATTCTCTTTGTGTTCTTTGCTGAGTAGAACGTCTTTGCCTCAATTTTATGATTTGTTCATTGGAATCGGCGAAACTTCGTTTTGTGAACTTAAAAACGTATAGTATTTAAAAAAGATCTTTGCGATTCTTTGCGTTAAAAAAATAAAAAGAAGTGTTTAATTAAAAAGATTGCTTCGTCGCTCCGCTACCTCGCAATGACAAAATAATCTTTGCTTAAAAAGGTTTTATAATTAAAGATAACATTATGAGTTTACAGAATATACAGTACATTCTCTTTGCTAAGTAGAACGCCTTTGCGAACTTAAAAACATATAGTATTAAAAAAAAATTTGCGGGCTTTGCGTTAATAAAAAATATTCCGCAATGACCAAAATAATCATCCTTGAAAATGTCTAAAAAAAAGAAGGTAACCATCGTATTTGATATTGGAAAGACCAATAAAAAATTCTTTCTGTTTGATAAAAATTATAAAGAAATCGTTCGGGAATATACGGAACTTCCCCTCACAACTGATGAAGATGGCTATCCAACGGAAGATCTGGCGGCACTCCAAAACTGGATCAAAGATAATTTCAATGCTATTCTTGATGATGAAAATTTTGAAGTAAAAGCCATCAATTTCTCTACATACGGGGCAAGTTTTGTACATCTGGACCAGAAAGGAAATGTTCTCACGCCATTGTACAATTACACCAAACCGATGGATGAAGAAATCTTGGATTTATTCTATAAAAAACACGGCAGTAAACTTAAAATTGCCCGCGAAACCGCCTCTCCGCAGGCAGGAATGCTGAATTCCGGATTACAGCTGTTCTGGTTAAAATACAAACATCCGGAAGTTTTCAAAAAAATACGGTACAGCCTTCATTTACCACAATATTTATCCTACCTGTTTACCGGAATCTGTGTCTCCGAATTTACATCAATCGGCTGTCACACCAATTTATGGGATTACGATAAAGCAGATTACCACGACTGGGTGTACGAAGAAGAGATCGATGCCCTGTTGCCGCCGATTGTGCCGACTTCAGCAAGCATTAATACCTCATACAGAAATAAGAAAATTAAAATCGGGGTTGGAATCCACGACAGTTCTTCAGCACTCTTGCCTTATATTTTAAGCAAAAAAGAACCGTTCTTGCTGCTTTCAACAGGTACCTGGAGTATTTCTCTCAATCCTTTCAATGATGAGAGTTTAACTGATGAAGACATCGAAAACAATTGCCTGAATTACATGAGAATCGATGGAAAACGTGTAAAAGCATCCCGTTTTTTCATGGGAAATGAATATAAAATCCAGGTCGAAAAATTATGTGTACATTACGGCAAGGAATACGGTTTCCACAGGGAAGTACAGTTTGATCAGGAACTGTATTTACGCTTAATGAAGCATAAAGCGGTATATTTCCGTTTTGAAGGCATTATTTTAAAAAGGAAAATGATCAGTGAAACCGATTTAAATTCTTTTGCAACTTTTGAAGAAGCCTATCATCAGCTGATGATCGAACTGATGGATTTACAGATTCATACGATTACAAATGCCATCGGAAATTCTGAAATTCGGCATATTTATATCGATGGGGGATTTACCGATAATGATGTATTTATGAAACTGATGTCACACCATTTTCAGCACTATAATGTAATGTCCAGCCATTCGCCGCTGGGTTCTGCATTAGGAGCTTCCATGGTGATTTCCAACAAAAAAATAGATGAAGCTTTTCTGCAGCAGCATTATCAGATGAAAGTGCTTCAGCCTTTAATTTTTAATTTATAAAATATTTAGTTGCTGGTTGATTGTTGTCAGTTGATGGCAAATCTCAAAAACCAACAACCATTAACCAAAAATCAACAACCCGTTATGGCATTTCCATTTGACACGAGATATGCATCGCTTGAGCTTCTCATTGAAAGAGCAAAGAAAAGAATGCCCCGTTTTGCTTTTGAATACCTGGACGGCGGCTGTAATGAAAATATAAACCGCGACAGAAATACCAGCGAATTAAGAGATGTGCTGCTTCGCCCGCGTTATCTGAATAACAATTTTGCAGAAGCCAATATGGAAACTGAATTATTCGGGGTGAATTATTCCGCACCTTTCGGGATTTCTCCGGTCGGTCTGCAGGGGTTAATGTGGCCAAATGCCCCGGAAATCCTTGCAAAAGCAGCTTTTAAACACAATATTCCTTTTATTTTAAGCACCGTTACCACAAGCAGTATTGAAAGAATTGCGGAATTAACGGAAGGGAAAGCATGGTATCAGCTTTATCACCCGAGGGAAGAATGGCTGCGTGATGATATCCTCAACCGATGTGAAGCTTCGGGATATGATGTCCTGGTAGTTCTGGCAGATGTGCCTACCTTCGGGTACAGAGCCAAAGAAATCAGAAACGGATTGGCAATGCCGCCACAGCTGAATTTCCGGAATATTTCCCAGGCGCTGGCAAAACCTCAATGGTGTCTGGAGATGCTGAAACATGGCGTTCCGGGTTTTAAAACAATGGAAAAATATATGGATGAAAACATGAATGTAAAACAGCTGGGACAGTTCATGAACTCCACTTTTTCAGGAAGATTAAATTCGGACAGAATCAAGGCGATCCGCGATCAGTGGAAAGGAAAATTGGTCATCAAAGGCGTGGCTTCCGATGAAGATGCGGAAGAAGCAGTACGTTTGGGTTTCGACGGAATGATTATTTCCAATCATGGCGGAAGACAGCTGGATGCGGGAGAATCTACGATTGCCGTGGTAAAAGAGATCAGTGAAAAATATAAAAATCAGATTAAAATTATGATGGACAGCGGCGTGAGAACCGGTCCTGATGTAGCCCGAGCTTTAAGCTGCGGTGCCGAATTTACCTTTATGGGAAGAACGTTTATGTATGCTGTAGGTGCTTTGGGTGATCAGGGTGGTGATCACATTATTGAAATGCTCAAAATGCAGTTCAGACAGGTAATGGAACAGCTTTGCTGTGAAAAGCCGGAACAGCTGCAGGATTTTAGGGTGAAATAAGTTTGACAGGAAGATAGAAGAAAGAAGATGAAATTTTTTTTAAAATTTATTTTTTTTATAAATAATACACAATAATTATCAATAGAAACGGGCTTTAGCCTGTTTTTTTATTAGTGTATCTCAATCGGCTTTAGCCGAAACTTAAACAATGTAAATGTAAAAGTTTTAATTTGTGCTGACTCTCATAAGTCCATCAATCCCTCTTTTTCCATATAAACTGACAGATTGACTTTTGGGAGTAATATCAATCTGTTTGATGTTTAATTTATTTAATACTTCAATTAATTTACCGTTTTCATAATCTACTATTTTCCAATCTACCATTAATAGTGGATTTTCTCCAAGCTCATTGTTGGCTAATTTAACCTTCATAAATTCAGGAATGTTATATTTCTGAATCGTGGAATCAGAACTGTAATACTGGGGCTTTTCAATTTTCAGATTATTATTTTGAATTAAATCCCAAAATTTTTCTGACCAATTTCCAACATCCCATATTTTTATTTTCGAATTTAATGTATTTTCAATGGCAGACTTATTACTACCATTTTCAATTAAAAGCTCTGATACTGTATACATATCATAAGGAAAAACCGCAGTTTCTAATTTTTCAAATAAAATCTGATTATAGGGTTTTAAATCAACTTTAGACAATTTAATATGGTACAAAAAATTGCCTAATTCTGTACCTGTTTTAGATCGTAAATTTGAAGATATGTACTCGTTACGTTCACGATTACTCATTTTTTTTAATGAAAAAGCATCATTTGATTTACAACTTAAAATCATCACCAAAATGACAAAAAAAATGCATTTTAATTTCATGGTCGAGATATAATTGTTGCAAAAATAATTAATTTACTTTTTCTTCTCCGCTTTCACAGCCTGTCTTGCCAATAATTTCCAGTCGTTTTTCACTTTAGCCCAAACCAGTAAAATATCCAGAGTAACATCACCGGGAGCTTTTCCTGCGTCGGCGGTCGTTGCGTAAAAATGATGGCGGACAATCGCTGTATTTCCAACAATCTGTACAGTTTGATTGGTAATATCAATGGTTAAAAAATCAGATTTCTTCGTAACTAATTTTTCCACAAACTCTTTGGAATCATCGATGTGACCACCGGAATGTCCGTAGGTCAGTTCCGGTAAAATTAATGACTCGAGTGATGACCTTTCCCCGCTTATCATTACCAATCGAAGTCTTTCGGCGGAAGCCTCCACCGCATCTTTATCATTTGTTTTTTGTGCGGAGATGCTAACTGCCATGATGAAGCTCAAGGCAAGAATAATTTTTTTAATCATAATGAAATTAATTTTTAAAATTAAATATTAAAAATAGTGTAATCGATTGCGCAATTTAAATCAAATACAGTTTAGAGAGAATCTCTTTGGATAAATTTAAACACATTATTCACCGATTCCTTTTTATTTTTTAAGATCATATACGCTGCAGATTCGCCCATTGCTTTGAAATCTGTTGTAATTACGGTGATTCCCAGCAATTCCTTTAAAGGAGTTTCATTGTAGGAAATAATTCCGATGTCTTCACCAAGCTTCAGGTTTTTCTGCCTGATCTGCTTTACAAGGTTTACAAGATCACGTTCACGGATGGTAATGAAAATATCCCGGTCCTGCAGCTCCATGTCGGGGTAAATTTCATCAAGAATCTCATAATCCAGTTTAAAATCTCTGCAGAAATTCTCAAATCCTCTCACGATCCGGAAAGGGTAGGGATGAATATCTTTGTCAGGATAAACGAGAATTATTTTTCCATAGCTCTTGATTTTATCTAATCCTTCTTTCAGCGCATTGTAAATATCATGCTCAAAATCCTGAAAAATAGAGCTGTATTCTCCGGAAATATTCGGCTTTGTATTATCCAGCATCAGCAATTTATTCTTGGGTATCTTTTCGATGATTTCAATAACCTCACTTGTAGAGCTTGTATGCTTTGATTGTTCGTCCCGGAAATGAGGCATGATCACATAATAATCAAATCCTCCCAGGTTCTTTTTTAAAGCATTAATGAAAAGTGTTTCGTCACAATGGTAAATGTACATCTCTACATTGCCTTTGGAACCGATTGCATTCACAAAATAATCATAAATCATCATTTTGTAAGTGCTCGGCTTGTTGATCATAAAGAAAATATTAATCGTGTCATTCTTATTGATTCGGGAAATATAATACCCTTTGCCTTTCACAGATTCAATAATCTGTCGTTTTCTCAGTTCTTTATATGCTTTTTCCACTGTATCTCTTGAAAGAAAACAGGATTCACTTAATTCATTAATGGAGGGAATTTTTTCACCGATGCTGATCTCTCCGCCATCAATTCCATTTAAAATAGAATCTACAATCTGTTTGTATTTTGGAACTCTGGAGTTTTCGTTGATATGTATTTCAAAAGTTTCTGCCATAGCTTTTGTGGTATAGGAATTATTTTCTTTAACCAAAATGAATTTTCAGAAAAATGATTTGTTAAAGAAGACAAGTTACAAAAAAATAAAATAACTGATAATCATCATGTTTAATGAAATATATTAATATAAATAATTTGTTTTCAATATTTTATAACTATAAATTTATATAAGTTTAAATTTGTTGAATTACCAATTCTATAACCTGAAACGAAAATAACTCTAATTTTATTATACATGTTAAGTTTAAACCCTAACTCTGAACTTTAAATCTCAAACTCTGAACAAAAAAAGCCTGCCCATTATCTGGACAGACTTTAACTATATGAATGTGAAACTTTTAAGGCATCTTTTTAAACCCTTCCGCTCTTATTTTCCAGCTGCCGTCTTTCGGGAAACCGGGAAATTGTCCTGTCGAACTGTCCCAGCCTTCCAGCATCATCGCAACGGCTGTTAAAGTTCCGCCGTTTCCGGGAAGATAAATTCTCAAACGCCCATCCTGGAAATTATGCCCGTTTTTTAAATAAGTATTGGTTTGAATGTTCATAAAAAGTGCATCCAGAGCTTTGTTAGGAAGTCCAAGCCTTGCTGCAGTCATTGCTGTCATCGGGAAATCCCAGCCCCATGTATGGCTCCAGTTCCATCTTTCCCAAACAATGTCCAGCGTATTTTTCATGATTTTTTTATCCAGTTTCGGAGATTCCGGAACCATTCCTAATGCTCCCAAAACTGCAGGATGGTCGGTCATCCATTTTGGAAATGTGAAAGAATCTTTCGCCGATTCTGTTGACAAATAAACACCGTCCTGAACCGGAAGCGGAGCCAGTTTGGTAATCACGTCATCCCATTTTTTATTTCTTGATTCACCCAGTCTTTCTTTCCATTGCTGAGCAACTTTCAGCGCCCAATCCCAATAAGCGACTTCGTAAGTCGGGTTATAAGTATCTTTTGCAGGGAAAACTTCCTGTGCCGGAATCACACCTTTTCCTAGATTATAACGGTTTTTTTCTTTGTCGAAAGTCGCAAAATCAGCCATAAACTCAGCCGTTGCAAAAACCAGGTCTTTATATTTTTCTAATACTTTTTTATCCTTTTTATCACGATATAAAAGCTCGGTCATATAAATTAAATGTGGTTGTTCCCAGATCAAAAATGCTGCAACAGAAGACGGACTTTCATTGCCGTCATTATCAGACATTTTAATCCAACGAACGCCTTTATAGCCTTGTCTTTCCGCTAGTTTTTTAGCTTTTTCAAATGACCTGAAATAATAATCCAGTTGCTTTTCCAAAATTTCCGGTCTTCCCCACAAAGCGTAGTGAACACCGTGCCACCAGTGCATTTCCGTGTGTGGCTTTCCGTACCAGCTGTTAAATGTAAGTCCCGTTTCCTGGGGAGGATTGCTTCCTCCACACTGAACTTTCGTTAAATATTCCGACAAAATAATTCTGCGCTCTAATTCGTTGGCTCTTTTGTCAGTACTTCCTTCAAAATCAACAGCAGCACCGCTTTCCCAGAAGTTTTTCCAGCCCAAAATACTTTCTTTTTCAGCATCAGCAAATAAACTTTTATTGGATTTTGGATTTTTATCTGAAAACTCAACACTCAATTCCACCGTTTTGTTTTTTGAAGAAGGCTCGTAAACAAAATAATGTTTTCCGGCTTCACTTAATTTTCCATCGGTGAAATATAATTGCGTGAAATAATCAACAGTTTGTAATTTATGTTCAATTAATCCCTGCGTTGAGTTTGATGAAATAATTTTTGTTGAATGCTGATTTTCATTATCATAAAATACTGCATCATCTAAAAACTGTCCGCTCGGATAAGGATATTTGGCGAAAACCTTCAATCTTTTCTGACTAATTAAATCAGATTCAATTTTCACCCCGATTTTATCTGAATTCTGGGAAGAAGCCGTCCACACTTTTACAGGAGTGCCTTCCAAAGTAAATTCACTCGAAATAATTCCCGTCCACAAATCAATTTTCTGATTGATATTCTGCAAATCTGAAACCTGGGCTTTTTTGCCGTCTTTTTTAAGCAGCTCAAGACCTATATTTCCCAACTGCAGACGATGCTGGTTGACTCTGAAATATTCCACCGCTTTTCTGTTGCGTTCGGGTTCTTTCAGTTGAACACTGTATAAGGCTTTTCGGCCGTCATTATTGAAATCGTAAGGTTTTAAGGTTTCCTCAAACTTATAATTTTCAGTATTCTGAAAACTGTTCCAGCCCCATTCCGACTGCGTTCCCAATGAAACACCATTTTTGTAGTATTCAGGGAACGACTGCATTCCGGTAATGTCAACGGTGTAGGCAAATTTTCCGTTTCCTACCGTTAAAGTGGACAACGTATCTGCTTTGGTGTTGACCACATTGTGTCGCTGAACAACCTTCTTACGGTCGATTTTCTGAGCGTTCAAAGATGAAAACCCAAGGCAGAACAAACTCAGATATATTGCAATTTTTTTCATTTTTAAATTTATTTTGTTTTTTAACCGCAAAAGACACAAAAGATTTTCTCTTAATTATTAGCTATTCAAAATGTGACAAAATGAGAATATAAACCATACATTTTGTAAACTTTTGAATTTCTTAGTTTCAAACAGTTCTTTTGAAACTTTTGCGGTAAATATTTTTTATTTTGTCCGCCACAAATGCACAAATAATTGAATGAAAAATTCGTGAATTCGTGGCATTAATCATTCAAAACAGTCGCACTCATCATTCCAATCACCACATCATTGCTCACAGCTGTTAGTTTCACAGATTTTAATTCTTTATTCGGGTCAATCGGCAAATCCAAAATCGTTGCAGAGCCGCCATCAATCTGACGGTCTGTAAATCCTTTAATGCTCGAATAGTTGCTTAAAGTTCCGCCTTTGTACAGTTCTCCCGTTTTCAATTTTACACGATACGGAATTTTATCATCCGGAATTTCAAACGCAAAATTATCATCAAACAAATCCTGTTCGATTGGCCACCAATTGGTCGGATTTTTCAATTCTAATTCTGAAGTTGAACCATCAACATATTGAACGGTAATTGTTCCATTCACAATCTGCGACTGCATCGGATTGGTAGAACCTGCCATCAGGAAATAGATTTTCTTTCCTTTTCCATTCAGAGGAATTTCAATCGAATCCGGATAATTGTCCCACTGACTTGCAAAGGCAATGTTTTTGTCGGTTTTATCAATTAAAAAAGGAATTCCAAGAAAATCAACTTTGTTATTTTTTCTTTTATTCATCAATCCACTATCATCAATTTGAGCGGTGATTAATGGATAACACCAATTCCCAATTCCTTGCCACGGAAGTTGTAAAGTTGGGACTTTTAATCTTGGGGAAAGGTATTTCTGATTGAAAATCTCCGTTACTTTTTCATTGTATTTTGATGCCAATGAAATGTTGCTGAACTGTCCTTGGTTTTCAATTTTCCAGTCGGTGATTTCAATATTCTGTTTAATTCCGTTATAATCAAGCACAATCGAATTGGTTCCTTTGCTCAAATAATTGAAGGGGATTTCAATTGACATATTTTGTTTTTTTTGAATGCTGAATGTTTTTTTTAATCCATTAATATTCAGTTTTCCATTAATCGGATTGGAAGATTTTGACCGAATCTGTAGCTTTTTATTCACCCATTTTGTTTCCAACGGAAAACGAATATCCACATTTACAGGCTGCCACCAAGTTGTACCGTTTTGCTCGACCTGAACGAAAAAAGTTCCTTTTCTTTCTTCCTGAATGAGACTGAATGTTGAGCTGAGCACCCCGTCTTCTCCCGTTGGTCGAATCCACCCCTCCGGAGGAGGGGAGTTTTTAATGAGTTCTTGTGGGTCGTAGATCTGCTTTATTTTCTTTTTTGTATCAAAATTCAACTGAAGATTTTCAGAAATATAACTGATGTAATCCGTTTGCTCACTTTTTATTTCTTCGCCTGTATAATTGATTTCAATTTTAAAATCTTTTCCTTTTGGCGTTTCAAATTGGATAATTGGCTGTACAATAGAATTCGGTTTAGTTTTCCAATCTACATTTTTACCATTCACTTTTACCGATTTGATTTTGGAATGATTCACAGGAATCTGCATTTCCAACGAAACAGAATTTTGATATTTTGAGTTGAAAATATATTCAGTTTTCTTTGAATTTCTTTTAAACTGATAATCCCAATCCGGAAGTTTCAGCTCGGCAGAATTCCATTCTTTGGGAAATCCTGGTTTGATGCTGATTTTATTTTCCAACAAATTCGGATAAACCCCAAAAAGTCCTTCTGTCAAAGTTCTCGAAGCGACACCAATCGGGTCGGCAAAATCCCGGTACAATTCACCACGGAACGCATCATAATGAGAAAGCTGTTCAAAATTCCCCGGGCTGATGCCGTAATACATCGATTCAACCAAATTTCCTTTCCAAAGTTGGTAGGCATCTTCATTTCTTCCGGCCTGCCAATACGCCAAAGCGGTCTGTAAATTTTCTGCCAAAGCAACGTTGTTAATCGACCAGTCGTAAGGTTGCCAATTGGTTGTGGATAGGGTATAATAGTCTTTATTTTGAGCACCTTTCACCGTAACCGGAATTTTCGGAGTATATTTATTGATATATTGTAAGTTCTGATAATCTTCAAATTCATTTAGAATAAATGCATCAGAAACGTGATAAACCGACCACACTCCCGGTTGGTCGTGAACGGTTTGATTACCCAAAGCATCTTTATATTCAGCAAAATAACCTTTGTTTTTAATCCAAAGTTCGCTTTTCATTGCTTTCAAAATCGCATAAGCTTCCTGTTCGTAAGGTTTTGGATTTTCGCCAATAATTTTCGCCAGTTTCGCCATTTCCCGATTGGCTCTGTAATTATAGGCCGAAGTGTGTGTCACTTTTCCGCCAGAATATTGAAGCGCATCACTTGCCCAAATCGCTGCGTAGGCATCGTACAAATCACCACGCTTGAAATTCCTTTTTTCCCAATCCATATGACGAACCATCGTTGGCCACATTTTTTTCAGGAATTCTTTGTCTCCTGTATAATTAAAATGCGAAAACAGCTGGTCAAAAAATACCAGATTCATATCATAATGGTGGGGTTTTGTGTTGTCATTCGGATTTCTGGAAATATATCCGCTCGAAAAAACGGAAGTTCCCATTTTCTCTTCATGTCTTGCTAAATGACGCATCGTATCCATTTCCACAGGCGCAGAATCGGGTTTCAAAACCTGTGAATTGGCGTAACTTTCAAAATGTTCTTTTGCTCTGTCGTGCCAACTCAACGCATCGGCGGTATAAGCACCACGCCACGCATTCAGCCTCATTCTCCAGGCAACAGCGCCGTGAAGAAAAGTCGGACTTTCCCAGATTCCGTCCGCAGCAACGGCTAAATTGGCTCCGAAATTATTCAAATCTGCATCCGGAGTTTTTAATTGAATTCGATTCGTTAATGTTGAACGCAATTTTTCAGCTTCATTAAATATGCTTTTCAATTCTTCATCCGAAAATTTTTCAGCTGATTTCCCTTTCGCAACCTGAATGTAAATCGGTTGCTTTTGCGAAGAATACGAAGCGTAAACAATCGGTGATTTGTCTGTCTTATTTTGAGTAAACTCACCCAGTTTTTCTAAAGTTGTAGCATCAGTTTGCTGTAATGAATTTACATTTGAAAAACTTCCGCTGACGATTTTAGCTTCCTTTTTCTTATTTAAATAATTGAGCTGAAAATGGTTTTTATTAATCTGAAACTGATTATCCAGGCAATATTCGGGTAACAGGTAAAATCCGGATTCAGGATCTGCGCCGATGTCCCCGTTTCTGCTGAACGTAGTGCCGCTTGCCCCGCCGTAAACCGCATAGATTTTTGTGGATGAATCAACATTTACAGTTTCCATCTTCACCACTAAACCTTCTTCTTTAGCTTGGGCTAAAATGGTCAGTTTTATGCTTCCGTTTCCAAGAATCGGGTCTTTGATTTCATATAACATTGAGCCAGGTCGATAACGGGTTTCAATTTTATCAGCCTGAATTAATTTCTTAATCGAATTTCCTTTTTGAATAACGAATTGAAGATTTCCGCCCATTCCGGGAAGGTATAATGCAAATTCCGGCAAGTCTCCCGCTTCGACTCTTGATGCACGATTGTCTCCGTACAACGCACGGTTAAAACGGTATTTCCCGTTGACCAATAAGAAATCGCCGTTGTCTTGTTTGTAATGCAGCTCACGATCGTTATTTTGCCAATGTTTTGATTGGGCAAAAGAGTGGGAAAGTGATAAAACAACCAGTCCGGCGACAATAGTCTTTCTACGCATTTTACGGTTTTAACTCGGTTAAAGGCTTTCCGTTTACAGTTACATTTTTTAAGGTAACGTTTTTCATATAATCCACTTTGTACGGAATCTGAACACCGACCATTTTAGTATTAATCATTGTGAAATCCGTTACAGGAGAAGATTCGTAAGCATCAGAAAAAACGGCATATTTTCCACCTTTGTCAACAGTTAGATTCTCAACCCAGATATTTCTGATGGTCGGAATGTGATTTCCGGGCTTTTCATAATGCATATTGAAACGTACCGCAGCTTCTTTATAAGCGCCCACTTTTGTGTTGTAGAAAAATACGTTTTCGATAATTCCGCCACGGCTTGAACTGGTTTTAATTCTCAAAGCTCTGTCAAGGTTTTTGCTATCCATTACATTTCCAATGGCATAAATATTTTTCGCTCCACCAGCAATTTCGCTTCCGATAACGACTCCGCCGTGACCGTCTTTCATTTCACAGTTTTCGATGATGTGGTTTTCGGCAGGTCTTCCGATGTCTCTTCCGTCCTCATCTCTTCCAGATTTGATGGCAATACAGTCGTCTCCGGTATCGAAATAAGAATCTTTAATCCAGACATTTTTACAGGCTTCAGGATCGAAACCATCATTGTTTGGGCCATGGCTGATGACTTTTACCCTTTCAATGAGAACATTTTCACACAAAACAGGATTCAGGTTCCACATCGGGGAATTTTTAACCAAAACATCGGCCATATAAAAGTTTTTAGACTTGTAAGGCTGAATGAAATTTGGTCTTAAATAATAACCGTCACCAAAAATTCTTTCTCTTGCGGGTTTTCTTTCAGCCATATATTCGTGGAGCTTTGCGCGGGCAGGATTCTGCCTTCCCGGACGGGTTTCGTTGTAACCATATTTTGTTGCACCACACCAGAACCACCAGTTGTCATTGTCGGCATTTCCGTCTAAGGTTCCTTTTCCTGTTATGGCGATGTTTTCTTCTTCGTACGCGTAAATTAAGGATGAATAATTCATACATTCCATTCCTTCCCAACGCGTGAAAACAATAGGGTAGTCATTGCTGTCCTGACTGAATAAAATGGTAGAACCGTCGCTCAGATGAAGATTAACATTGGATTTTAGGTAAATCGCTCCTGTTAGGAAAACTCCATTTGGAACAACAACTCGTCCTCCGCCTTCTGCGCTGCACTTTTCGATTGCCTTTTTGAAAGCTTCCGTATTTTTTGTTTTTCCGTCCCCAACTGCACCAAAATCGGTAATCAAATAATCCACTTTTCTGAATTCAGGTTTTTTGATTTGTTTTTTTAAAGCTTTAATCTCTTTTAAAGGCTGTTTTGCGGAAGTCCACGGTTTATATTGCCCGGAAACAGCAACCGAAAGAACTAAAAGAAAGAGCGGAATATATTTTTTCATAATATTGGATTCAAAATTTTAGGATAATTTGTAGGTACTGCAATCTAAAATAAATATAAGAATTGATTGTCCTGCACTGTCGGTTACAAAAATTATTGCACAGTGAAAAGGGTTTTAAGCCAGTCGGAACAAAGTTTTTTCCAGTTATCGGTTAATTCTGATTTGTTTGTAATTCCGATTTTATGTTCGCCTTCCGGGAAAATAAATAATGAACCTTTCACCTTGTTTTTTGTCATTGCCTGATAATAAAGAAGGCTGTTCATCACCGGAACTGTCTTATCATTTTGTGCGTGAAAGAGAATGGTGGGCGGTGTTTTTTCAGTCACTCTGTTTTGCATAGAATATTCGCTGATTTTTTCCGGAGAAGCATTTTCACCCAACAGGCTCTTACGACTTCCCACGTGCGCAAATTCTCCCAAATCAATAACCGGAGAAACCAGAATCGCAAAATTCGGAATGGTAGAAATAGGTGTCCAGTCGTCTTTCATTTCTGTGTAATCTGTTGTGATATTGCTGACTGATGCAGCGAGATGACCGCCGGCAGAAGTCCCGATAACGCCAATCTGGTCGGGAGAAATACTATATTGTCCGGCGTTTTTTCTGATGTATTTTATCGCCGCCTGAATATCCTGCAAGGGAGCAATTTCCCGCTGTTTTACATCTGGTGAAATTGGTAAACGGTAATTCAGAACAAAAGCTGAAATTCCTAAGGTGTTGAACCATTTTGCAATCTGGTAACCTCCAAGATCATACGTAAGTTTGTAATAACCACCGCCGGGAATCACAATGACCGCCATGGGTTTTCTTTCTTCTTTTGGAGGAAGAAAAGCAAAAAGTTCAGGTTCTTTTATCTGAATGATTCTTCCGTCCTTTTCTTCAGTTTTTAACTGTAATCCTTTTGAGTTTGGCATCTGGCCTTTTGGCCATAAGGTGATTTTTTCCTGTGCAAAAATTAAATTTATCAATAAAAGGCTTAATATGAATCCTAATTTTTTCATTGTCATTGAGATAGCTAAATACATTTATTTTTTTTCAAATTCTATACTTGCCAGAATGAAAGGTCCCGTTGCTTTAGCATCGTTGGAACGGATCTTTTCATTCACATAATACTCGTAAGAACCATCTCTGTAGGGTTTTCCGCCTAAACCTGCTACTGCACAACATTTGTTGAGATTAACAACACCATTTTCATCAACTGTGATTAAATTTTTAATAATTCCATTATAGCCTTTTTTAGCATATACTTTATAAGATTGGGGAAGATATCCTTTGTTCACAGACTTGATCATCATGTAAACAAACATAGCCGATGCGGAAGCTTCGGTGTAATTCCCTTTTTCTCCGGCCTTATCCAATACCTGGTACCAAAGTCCGTTTTCCTGATCCTGTACTTTGATAATGGCATCTGCAAAAGATTTGATATATGAAATTAAACGGGCTCTGCCAGGATGGTTTTGCGGTAAATAATCCAGAACGTCAACCATTGCCATTCCGTACCAGCCCATTCCTCTTCCCCAAAAGTTGGAGGATAATCCTGTTTCTTTATTGGCCCAGGCTTCATGTCTGCTTTCATCCCATCCGTGATATAGCAGTCCTGTTTTTTTGTCTAAAAGATTTTTCTGCACCGAATCGAACTGGAAAACGATGTCATCATACGCTTTTGCAGCATCATTTCCTTTTGAAAAATCTTTTGTATAATGCGTGTAGAAAGGCATTCCCATATAAAGTCCGTCCAGCCAGACCTGATAAGGATATATTTTTTTGTGCCAGAAAGAACCTTCTTTTGTTCTTGGCTGACCGGCAATTTGTAAACGAAGGGTTTGAAGTGCTTTCAGGTATTTTTCTTTTTTCTCTTTTTCGTAAAGATAAAGCAATACATTCCCACTATTTAAAAGATCAATATTATATTTTTCCAGTTCGTAAGTAAGTATTGTTCCGTCTTCTGAAACAAGCTTATCTCCGAAGCTGCTGATGTAGTCGTAATATTCTTTTTTGCCGGTTTTTGCATAGAGCTGTTCGGCACCGTCCAGTACAATGGCTGAAGGATAGGTCCACTTCGGACTTTTGCTGAAATCAAGCATCCAGGATTCCGGGAAACGGTGCATTTCGGAAAGCAGCATTCTTTCTGACCAGTTCAGGTTAATAGGGATAATTTTGCCAGATTGGGATTTTTCCGGTAAAGCTTTATTTTGAGTGACCTCTTGGGCTGAAGTAAAACCTACTCCTGCATGAAAAGCTATCAAAGCCAGAATCTTTATGTTATAATTGATGAACTTCATTTTCAAAATATTAATAATTGCAATCTAAGACAAACCTTGGTAAATATTGTCCTGCACTGTCGGGATTTGTTTTTTGATATTAGAACCGGATTATGTTCTTTTGCTAATCCGAATTTTTTATGAATTAATGATAATAATTATTTATCATTTTTAATTTCATTTTATTTTATGAAAACTATGCTTATTCTGATCAAAAGTTTTTAAATTAGTGATACCATAAAAACTAAAACCAGCCACAATAATGAAAATCTTTTTAGTTGATGATGATCCTTTCTTCGTGGAAATGCTTAGCTATTACCTACAGCTCAATCCCGACTATGAGGTTCATATCTGCAGTACCGCAAAAGAATGTCTATCAGCGCTTTACCAGACGCCTGATATTATTTGTATCGATTTCGGACTGCCAGATCTTCAGGGAGATGAGCTATTTAGCCAGATTAAAAATTCATATCCGGATCTTCCTATTATCGTCATCAGCGGACAGGAAAATATTGAGGTTGCTGTTAATTTTTTAAAGCAGGGTGCAAAAGATTATATTGTAAAAAACGAGCATACCAGGGAACTCTTGTGGAATTCAATTATCAGAATCAAAGAAACGATTTCTTTAAAACAGGAGGTTAAAGACCTCAAAGACGAGCTCGGAACCAAATACGCCTTTGAAAAAACGATCATCGGTCAAAGCGAATCTATAAAAAATACCTTTTCGAAAATAAACAAAGCTTCACAATCCAATATCAACGTTTCCATAACCGGCGAAACCGGTACCGGAAAAGAAGTTGTAGCTAAAGCAATTCATTATAATTCTGCAAGAAAAAATAAACCATTTATAGCGGTCAATATGGCTGCTATTCCAAAAGAACTTGTAGAAAGCGAGTTTTTCGGGCATGAAAAAGGTTCATTTACAGGGGCAACAGAAAAAGCGTTAGGAAAATTTGAGCAGGCTAACGGCGGAACTATTTTTCTGGACGAGATTGCAGAACTTGATCTCAATATCCAGAGCAAGCTGCTTCGTGCGCTTCAGGAAAGGGAAATTACAAGAGTCGGCGGAAATCAGAAAATAAAGCTTGACGTACGGGTCATTACCGCTACCCATAAAGATTTGACTAATGAGGTTAAAAAAGGCACCTTCAGGGAAGATTTGTATTACCGGATTATAGGGCTTCCGATAGAACTTCCGCCGCTTCGCGAAAGAGAACAGGATACTTTAATTCTGGCAAGGCATTTTATAGAACTGTTTGCAAAGGAAAATAAAAGCAAACCTTTATCCTTATCAAATGAGGCTAAAAAAAAGCTGCTATCATATGGTTTTCCGGGAAACGTCAGGGAACTGAAATCGGTTATTGATCTGGCCTGTGTAATGGCCGATGACGGGGAGATTATGGCACAAGATATTACTTTTTATAACCTTGAAAAAAAGTCTGAGAACTTTCTTAACGGTCAGAAAACACTAAAAGAATATACAAACGATATCATCTTCCATTTTCTGAAAAAAAATAATAATGATGTTATTAAAACAGCTAAAATCTTAGATATAGGGAAATCAACGATATACAATTTACTCAGCCATGCTGAAAATAAAAAACAGAATAATACATGAAAGTTGCCGAATTACTTTATGAAAACAGAGAATGGAAGCTTGAAAGGAATGATGAAAACCTTAACTACGAAAATGCACAGCTTGTATTGGCTTACGGAGCAAGAAATATTGTTGAAGATGCGTCTTTTTTCAAGCTTGTAAAAGAAAAATTTCCCAATGCGGAGATCGCTCTGTCATCATCTTCTGGCGAAATTTACGGCAATGATGTTTATGATAATACTGTAGCCGTAACCATAGTCAGTTTTGAGACAGCATATCTCAAAGCTTCACAAATTGATGTTACCAATTGCCAGGATAGCTATGAGGCCGGGAGAGTGCTTATTAATGAGCTTCCCAAAGAAGGTCTCAAATGGATATTCATTTTGTCGGATGGAAACAGTGTCAACGGAAGCCAGCTTGTTGAAGGACTTAATTCCGGACGTCCTGAAGATGTTCTGATTACCGGAGGCCTTGCCGGTGATGGCGATCATTTTGAAAAAACGGTTGTCGGATTGAATGCTGTTGCAGAGCCCAATAAGATTGTAGCTATTGGATTTTACGGAAATAATCTGGTATTATCTCATTCTTCATTCGGCGGATGGGAAAGTTTCGGGCTTGAAAAAACAGTTACCAAATCACAGAACAATGTCCTGTATGAAATTGATGGGAAAAATGCACTCGAACTCTATAAAAAATATCTGGGGAAATATGCTCAGGAATTACCTGGTTCAGCTTTACTTTTTCCGTTGTCGCTTACTTCGGGCGACCATGCTTATTCTGTGGTGAGAACTATTTTATCGGTAAATGAAAATGACAACACGATGGTATTTGCAGGAGACCTTCCTGAAGGCAGCAAAGTGAGGTTTATGAAGGCCAATATAGACCGGCTGGTTGATGCGGCTCACGATGCAGCCAATCAATGTCTTGAAATATGCCGCCAAAATCCTAAAATGGCCATCATTATAAGCTGCGTAGGTAGAAAGCTTGTTTTAGGCGATCGTACTGTGGAAGAAGTTGATATGGTAAAGGATGTTTTGGGACCGGATACTTTGATTGCCGGATTTTATTCTTACGGCGAAATATCGCCACTACGTCCTTTTGATAACTGTGTTTTACACAACCAGACCATTACCATTACCACCATAAATGAAATTGTACAAAATGGAAATTCATAAGCTTTTAAGAAGGCAAATCGACAAATACCTCACGGAAGACTGCAAAAATCATCCTCAGTTCAAAAGTTTTATTAATGCTGTCAACGAGTCGTACAAATCTTTTGAACGTGATAAAGATCTGATGGATCATGTTTTTAAGCAAAGTGAAGAAGAATATAATGAGATTAATGAAAGCCTCAAAAATGAAAATGTTCTTAAACAGAAATCAATCTCAAATCTTTATGAAGCAGTTAAAATGCTTGATTCTTCTGTTGAAAATCAGGATTCGGAAGATCTCACCGAGCTTTCGTCTTATGTTTCCGAACAGCTTAAAAAGAGAATATTTCTACAGGAACAGCTTAATAAACAGCTTGAATTTCAGAACCTTTTAATGGATATTTCTTCCGAATATATTAACATTCCTATTGAAAAAGTATCGCAGAGTGTCAATAAATCTCTAAGAGAAATGTCTGAATTTGTGAAAGCAGACCGCGCCTATATTTTCAGATACAACTTTGCTGAAAAAACCTGTTCAAATATTTTTGAATATTGTGGTGAAGAAATTACTCCTCAAATAGATAACCTTCAGGATATTCCTCTTGAAATGATGGGCGATTGGGTGGAAATCAACAGGAAAGGAGGAAGTATTTATTATCCTAATGTTGAGGAACTTCCGGACAGCGCAATAAAAGAAATCTTACAGGCACAGGATATCAAAAGTCTTTTCGTAATCCCGGCTATGATGCAGAATGAATGCTTAGGTTTTGTAGGTTTTGATTTTGTGAAAAATTATCACAATTTATCAGATACCGAAAAAAACCTGCTCACCATATTCACGCAGATTCTCGTAAACGTAAGAGAACGTCTCGTTCTTGAAAGAAATCTTTCGCGAACCGTTGAAATGCTTAAAAAACTACTCGCAAATTTACAGTCCGGAATATTAATGGAAGATGAAAAGCGTCAGATCATTTTTACCAATGATCTTTTTTGCAATATGTTTAGTGTACCGGTTTCTGCTGATGATATGATAGGATTAGACTGTACAAATTCTGCAGAAGAATCCAAGGGGCTGTTTAAAGATGAAGATTATTTTGTACGAAGAATTAGTGAAATACTTCAGGAAAAGAAAATCGTAACGAATGAACTTTTGGAGATGAAGAACGGAAAATTTCTTGAAAGAGATTATATTCCTATTTTCATCAATGATACGTACCAGGGACATCTCTGGAAGTATAATGATATTTCGGAAAGGAAAAAAGCAGAAGACCAGCTTAGAAGACAAGAAGAAAAGTACCGGAACATTATTGCCAATATGAACCTCGGATTGCTGGAAGTGGATAATAACGAACAGATTCGTTACGCTAATCAGAGCTTTTGCGAGATATCCGGCTATGAGGCTGATGAATTGATTGATAAAAACCCGGGTCAACTGTTTATTTACGGAGAAGAAAATCTTCACTTCGTGGAAGAACAGATTGAATTGAGAAAAAAAGGGATCTCAAGTGTATATCAGCTTCCTGTAAAAAACAAGCGGGGAGAAATAAGATGGTGGGCAATTAGCGGAGCTCCGAATTATGATGATCAGGGAAATCTTCTCGGGGCCATTGGAATTCATCTTGACATAACAGATCAGAAAAAGCTTGAGGAAGAATTAAAGCTCCAGCGGGCCAAAGCTGTTGAAGCATCCAAAGCCAAAGAAGTTTTTCTTGCGAATATGAGCCATGAGATCAGAACTCCGCTCAATGCGATCATAGGATTTCTCCGGGAACTGAAAAGGATAGGTGTAAGCGGTTCCCAGCAGGAATTTTTAGACTATAGCTTCAATGCTTCCCAACATTTACTTTCAATTATCAATAATATTCTGGATATTTCAAAAATAGAATCCGGAGAAATGATACTGGAACATAAAAGTTTTTCACTGAAGGAAAGCGTTGAAAATGTAATTACCATACTAAAACCGAAAGCAACTGAAAAAACACTTATGCTTACTACGTCCTTTTCCGATAAGCTTTATCCTGTCTTTAAAGGAGATTCCTCTAAAATAGAGCAGGTTCTGTATAACATCATCGGCAATTCCCTGAAATTTACAAATTCTGGAAAAATTTCAGTGGATTGTAAAGTATTACAGGATTCCAGTCATCATCAGCTACTTTCGATCAGTATTACTGATACAGGTATCGGCATGAGCGAAGAGTATATTCGGAGAATATTTAAGAAATTTAATCAGGAAGACAGTTCCATTTCAAGAAAATATGGCGGTACCGGTTTAGGAATGTCAATAACCAGGGAACTTATCCATCTTATGAAAGGTGAAATTGATGTTAAAAGTGAAAAAGATGTCGGCACCTGTATTACCATCCAGCTGAGTCTTGATAAAGGAAGTAAGCAATCCCCGAAGGAAGCTGCCGCAGAGAAAAAGGATATTGTTCTGGATGGTATCCGTGTCCTGTTGGTTGAAGATAATGAGCTTAACCAGCTTGTTGCCGAAAATTCGCTGAAGCATTATAACTGCTCTGTAACAAAAGCAGACAATGGCATAATAGCTGTAGAACTCCTTGGGAAAGAAGAGTTTGATATTATTTTAATGGATATTCAGATGCCTGAAATGGACGGTATTGAGGCTACGCAGATTTTACGAGAAAAAATGGGCATCAAAACCCCTATTATTGCGCTTACTGCTAATGCTTTTAAAAGTGAAATAGACAAATGCATCAGCATCGGAATGGATGATTATATTACGAAACCTTTCGCTGAAGAAAGCCTGGTGACAATTATGGATAAACATTTAAGTCGGCAAAAAAGTCAGCCTGAAGGAGTACCGGTAAACACAAGGCAATATGATCTTACGGGGATCCAGAAACTTGGGCAGGGTGATGAAGAATTTATTCGTAAGATAATTACATTGTTTATTACCCAGACTCAGGAAATGATCCCGATGATAGAACTTGCATTCGACAACCAAAATTTTGCAGAAATTGCCAGGCTCGTTCATAAGATCAGACCTAGTGTTGAAGCAGTGGGCATTACTTCCATATCCGGCGACCTGATGAAACTGGAAGTTTCCGCAAAAGAGCACAATGTGGATATTTCTAAGCTGCTCTCTTTATTTAGCAAAATAAGAAATACGCTTACGGAAGCAATTACACAAATGAAAGAAGATCAATTGTAATTGTCCGAAATCGGGAATTAAATTCCATATTCTGGAATTTTTTAAAAACTAAATTATTGTAAATCAGTTATTTGTTTAAAAGGTACAATTCTGGAGGCGGTTATTCCATAAATATATAAAATGGGAAATACGCAAAATCTGAAGCTTTTTATTGTAGATGATGACCAATTCTGCTCAAGCATGTATGAGCGGTATTTAAAAAATCACCATTACAGCGATATTACCATTTTCAGCAACGGCACGGACTGCCTTAATGCACTTCATCTTAAGCCTGATATTATCTTTCTGGATCACAATATGGAAGATCTCAACGGTTTTGAAGTTCTGAAAAAAATAAAACGCTATGATCCTAATATTTATGTAATTATGGTTTCCGCACAGCAAAGTATTGATACGGCTGTAGATACGCTAAAATATGGTACTTTCGATTATCTGGTGAAAGGAAATGATGTATGTGAAAAAATGCAGGAGACCATAGAAAGAATTGTAAGCATCAGGCAGGAATTGGCCCAGAATAAATTTAAATCAATCAGAAGGTTTTTTTCATTATTATTTTAAGGCCATATTGAAAAGAGAGTCATTTAGGCCATTGTTGTGCTGTCGGCACTTCCTGCAAACCTACGTTAAAAGGCTACACGCAATATACAGGATTTCAGTTTATCAAAATTATAATCATTTTATATGCATTATGCACCGGCTCGAGATCTTCATTGATCGGGTTCTCCTCATCATATTTTCATGTAACCAGACAAACGGAAGGGATAAAATTAGGCATTATAGCCGTTGTTCTGGCAATAGCTCCGTTTGCTGTGTACACTGTAATCCTGAGTAGCCGGAGGCTAATCCAGGCCGGAAGAAGTCATGAGCCTTTCCGGAAAGCCCTTGTTACGGAAGATTACTTAGAGAGCCACTTCCCGGCTTTGGTTTCATAAAGGTACTTACGAACCTAGGTTCTATCGGTTTACCATTGTTGTTTTTCAGGTATTCTTCACTGTTAAATCAATACTTTCCGCACAAAAAAAGAACTGAACCTTATGCTGATCGGGATTCTCATTCTTATTATCATAAATTTTTTCACCGAATTCGGGATTTTTGGAGAGTAATTACGGAATACTATTTTATCAGATTATCATATTCTCAATTGCATTCTGCAATAATGATCGTCTTATACTCCTTCAAAAATAATTCTTAGAAGAAAGACCAGATATGATGGAACAAATGGAGTTTAAAAATTAGACTTTATTCCATAATTTGGAAAAAAGGCATTTTTATTATTATGGCTAATATGTTGATAATCAGAGTTTTTAATTTTTGGCAGCGTATTTAATAATTCTTTAAATAAATGTAAGCATTATGAAAACTTTATTTAAAAATACAGGATATAAATTGTTTACCACACAGTAGCCCGAAAGTTTAAAAATATCTTTTTCTTATATCAGAAATTCAGATGGCACTTTGCGTTGGTTTTGGAATTCAAAATCAAAAAAACCATTGTTTTTAAAATTTTATAATGCCTCTTCATTTAAAGCGAAACTGTATGCAATGGCAGTAAAGATGATATTTGAATTAGGCCTGCAAAACCTCGTTTTCGAAAAGGAAACCCTATACTATAAAGTCGAAGGAACCCCGGTTTTCAATATCAGATCCGGCTGGGCAATGTTTGCCGGAACACCCGGATCCAATAATAAAGCGCTGTTATACACCGCAGGAAGTTTTTATAAGATTGCCTGCACCGAAATCGCAAAAGACCTTTTAATCAATGAGCTTGCAAATATACGTTTTGCTTCCACCAGCAGGCTGTTTTCGGTTCCGAAAACCATATTGCATAACGCCAACATTCTGCAGACTGCTGATATTTCAAATAAAGGCCAGCGGAGGAACATCTTCGGAAGAATCCATGCAAAAGCAGTACAAGGGATAACGCAACGCTACCAACGCCGCTGCTCAATAGCAGATTGGGGATATTTTCAGATGCTGAAAAAAGATTTAAACACATTAGATGACGAAAGAATACCGCCGAATTTAATTAGAAAACTTAACAATATACTGGAAAAAATAGATGAAACACAATCTATTAATCTTTCTTTTTCTCACGGCGACTTTACTCCTTGGAATTGCTATATCCATAATAATAAACTGTCGGTTTACGATTGGGAAATGGCTTCCTGTGAAAAGCCAAAAGGATTTGATTTCTTTCATTTCATTATCCAGAACGGGATCCTGGTCGACAAAAAGCCGTGGAAAGTTATTTTAAAAGAGATAAAGCAAAAGAACAGAATTACCTTTCATTTTAATAAAGATGAATTTTACCACCATCTGAAATTTTATCTTTTAACCAACATATTAGCATACCTCAGAATATATTCGGAACAAAAAATATGGCATCTTCAGGTTTACCGGCTGCTGCAGACATGGACGGAAGCACTGGGCCATTTTGCAAAAGAAACATATACGGAAAGAGAGCTGTTGATCATGGATATTTTTGACAGCCTTCACACAATTCCTTATGCGGCATTGAAATTTCACAATAACGAGCCTGAAAAACTGAGTCTTGATTCTGATATTGATATCCTGATGTATTCCCGGAATGCGGAAAGCATTACTCGTTTTCTCAAAAGAAGCAGTCTCGCAGAAAGAGTTGTAGTCTCAAAAACATCGTTCATGCACAGGATAAGAGTCATTACAAATGACAAGCAGATTCTTAATCTTGACCTGATTCTGAAAATCCAATGGAAAGGTTTTGAATTTTTGAAAGTAAAGAAAATCATCAAACGATCTGTATTAAATGAATTTGGAGTTAAAACCGCAAGTGATACGGATACCGCAAAATACCTGTATTACTTTTATACTCTCAACGGTACTGAAGTGCCGGATGGTTACAAGGATTTCACGGGAAGAAATATTTCTGAAAATAAACTTTCAAAAATATCAGAACATATTCAACAGCTTAAAACACGCGCAAAGCAAAAATTATCATTTTTAAAAAACACATTCATATATATCAAAGACACATTCTCCGAAAAAGGATTTGTCATGACCTTCAGCGGTATTGACGGTGCCGGAAAATCAACAGTCATCTCTGAAATTTCAGATCTCATTGAAAAACGGTACCGCAAACCGGTGAAAATTTTAAGACACAGACCTTCTTTATTGCCGATTTTAAGCGTCCGGACAAAAGGGAAGGAAAAAGCAGACCGTGATGCGGTAAGTTCTTTGCCAAGGCAGGGAAACAACAATAATGCATGTTCTTCTTTTGTAAGATTTTGTTATTACTATACGGATTACATCATCGGGCAGTTCATTATCTATCTGAAATATGTTATGCGCGGTAAAATCGTTTTGTATGACCGGTATTATTTTGATTTCATTGCAGATGTACGAAGAAGCAATATCAAACTTCCCAGATCGGTAGCTGAAAGCGGATATTTTTTCCTGATGAAACCGAAATTCAATTTCTTCCTGTATGCGTCGCCGGAGAAAATCCTCAGCAGGAAAAAGGAACTTTCCTTCCAATTGGTGTGTGATCTCAATACAGAGTATAGCACGCTGTTTTCAAAGCTTGGAAAACATAATAACAGTGAAAAATACATTGCTATTGAGAACAATAATCTGAATGATACTTTAAACATCATCATGACCAGCATAATTACAGCAAAATGAAAACTTTTATCAAGAAAATAGAAAAAATAAAGAACCGATTTCACGGTAGACTCCGGGTTGAAATGTGGGTGGTGTCAGGAAACGATATGTTGAGAAATTCTCCTGGAAAAGGGGGAGAGCACCCTGAATGAAATTTATAACCATATGTAACATGAACAGAATTGTAGCCATACATTTATTAAACGATTATAGCGGAAGCCCGAAGGTATTAATGCAGCTTTTAAAAACCTGGACAGGAAAAAATATAGAAGCTCACTTATTTACTTCCGGCGGGAGCGAAGGCTTTTTATCAGATTTGCCTAAAGTAACCCGCCATCAGATTTGGTACCGGTTTTCTCAGAACCCACTGATAAAAATAGGTAACTTTTTTATCAGTCAGCTTTTTCTTACGATAAAGCTTCTGTTATTCCTGAGAAGGGATGATATTATCTACATTAATACCGTGCTTCCTTTCGGAGCAGCTATTGCGGGTAAACTTCGGGGCTGTAAAATAATTTATCATATTCATGAAAGTTCCGTAAGACCTAAAATCTTTAAAAATTTTCTGTTCGGAATTGCAAAATTAACTGCCTCAAAAGGGGTTCTTGTTTCAGACTACCTCATGAAAAAGGTACCGCTTGTTAAAAATCAGGTGCTTCTTTATAATGTTCTGGAGCGTGAATTTGCTGAAAGGGCAGATCAGTCCTATGTGAGCGGTAAAGAGCCTATTATTCTGATGATCTGCTCTTTAAGATCTTATAAGGGGATAGATGAATTTGTAAAACTGGCAGAAATAAACAGCACGTATATTTTTAAACTTGTGCTGAATGCTTCTCAAAAAGAAATTGACAGTTATTTTAAAGGTAAAAGAACTCCGGAGCATCTTAAAATTTATCCAACCCAGGTAGATATACACTCATTTTACAGGGAGGCCAGCATTATTGTCAACCTTTCCCGGCCGGATGAATGGGTGGAAACTTTCGGATTGACAATTCTTGAAGGAATGCGTTACCGGCTTCCGGCAATAGTTCCGCCGATAGGAGGAATCACAGAACTGGTAAATGAAAATAAAAACGGTTTTCTTATCAATTCCGCAGATGTGTATGAACTGTCCGGTAAAATTCATTATCTGATGTGCAATGAAGATATTTACAAGTCTTTCAGTGAATCGGCTTATCAAAAAAGCCTGATGTTCTCAGAAGCTTATTTCGAAGAAACCTGTGTGCGGATGATTTCCATTTAACGGTCTTTTTTCCGGAATCTGGAATGATGGTATCATATTTTTTTAATTTAAGTTGTTGAAAATCAATTTTTTGTATTTCGAATTAAATTTGGAATGCTAATAGTATTTCCCTTATAAAATATAGTCGTATGAAAACTAAAATAGCCATTATCCGAACTGTCGGACATCCTGCCAAATATAGATTCTGTGAGGGTGTATGCAGCTTTTCCAGGTATTTTTAAATATATTAAAATCCTTAATTTCTTTGTCGCCTGGAAAATCAAGGTAAAAGATTAGGGAATAACAGATAATGATGAATCCCAAGATCATATTAACATTGTCAACATAGTTTCACTATGGAGATTACTGGTTTTGTTGTAAATTTTGTTTGATTAAATAATTGTTTTTCATGTTTATTAGTTTTTGAAAATGCTCCGGACAAATCCGGAGCATTTATTCATTTTAAAAGTTAACCCTGATATCTGCAGGTTTTTTCATTCTTATGGTAATTTTTAAAGGATCATCTGTGATTTGATAATCTGCTTCTTCATAGATTTCATCATCTTTTCTTTCCTGCACCCTTATTTCCCCGAATCCAATCTCTGCTTTGGAGATCTCAATCACGAAGTCGTTGGTATTCTCATCCTCTGTAAAATGTTCTTTTTTAAAATCAATAAACTGCATAATATTTTTGTATTTGGTTTGTTTTACAGATGGAGCAAATTGTATGCAAATACGATCTTCATTAGGTTTTTAAATTTAATGAAAATAAGAAAAGCCTATAAAATATTGTTTTTCAGAATGGTGCTGAAGCCCGTAATTAAGTCCGGCATCAACTTTAAAATTCTTTGTCACCTCCATCTGAAGGGCAGCATTAATATAGTTTGAAAATTCGTGTGCTTTGAAATCGTAAGTATAATAGGTTTCTGCGATACCATCAAGATTTTTCATCAGCGGATGGCTTATGGTAAGAGTCTGCAAAAGTTCGGTATGCATTTCGGGAAAGTCTTGGTCTTTCAGTCGGTCAACCTCTACCTGAAAACCTAAATTCCAGTCTCCGGGAAATTTATAAAGCATGGGTACGATCAGCCCATACTCGAACCGGCTCTCGTCATCATACTGTGAGGTAGGGATTTTAGCATACGGAAGTACTGCCATTACAAAATTGCCTTTATCATTCCCTGTGATGTTCTGTTTTATTCTTAACGTAATATCGCCAAAACCGCGGGTTTTAGAAATATCGCCGGAGCCTTTTTCAGTTTCCTTCCGTATGCCGTAGCTCTGAAAACCGATCTGTACAGCAGTTGAGCCGGTAAGTCCGATCTTTATATTACCCTGATTGATCAGTAAGGTTTTTGTTTTTGTAAGATCAGATTCTTCTCTTGTAAGCCGTACGGCATCTGTTTCATATTGAATATGCCCTGCATCCACTGTGTAGGGTGATTCTGTGACGTCCGGACGGTCGGTTTCCATTTCCCGCATCATTGATTTCGGAACGGGATTAAATAATGTATATTTTTTTTCCTGTTCTTTCTGTGCAATGCAGGCAGAGGAAATTAAAAAAGCTGATAAAACCAATGTGGAAAAGCTGTAGCGATGAGTCATTGTTTTTTAATGACTATTGCAAATTGCATACTACTTTTTATTATGTAACGCCTGTGTGGTATTTAAAATTATTTTTTTACCTTACAGTATTGAATTAAAAAATTCCCTTTGTGAATTATTTTCAAAGCAATTACTTTTGCATAGGCAGAATGCAAACTTTTTATTCTATGAATACATTTCCAGAACATCATCATATAGGCTTGGTTTCTTCATTTCCGGAATTGATAAAAACTAAATTTCAAGGGAATATGAATGCTGTTTGCTGGGAAAGAACCCTGGAAGGCGATTTTCAGGAAATTGTATCAAAACTTACATTGAAAGAGAGTATTACGGAAGTTTTTACTGATGATCTTTTGGCGCTTGATTTGTCCGAAAAAGGAAATAATGCGAGAGAAATTATCATGCAGGATATCCTTTTACTGTCGGATTTTGGCGCGCAGCCTTCCCTTAATTTATTAAAAAGTTATGAACGCGACGATGAGTTTGATTTTATATCTACTGATGTGTATTCCTATCATGCAGACCGTTCCCCGATAGAAACAGCTACTTTTTTATGTACTTATTATGGCGCAGCTAGTGAAATTATTCCAAATGATCAGTGTTCACAGAAAATTCTCATTCCTGAAATCAGGGAAAAACTTAAAAAATTATATGACGGATCCGATGAAGGATTTGAAACTTTTCTGAAAGACAACTTTTTTGACCTTCACTATGCGGCAAATGAAGATGCGAAACCGGTTAATTTAGGAACGGGTAACCTTTGGAGACTTGCGGTAGATCATCCCGGACAAAGTGTTTTACCCTGTATTCACCGGGCTCCGAAGGAAAACCCGGGAGAATACCGGCTTCTGTTGATTTGTTAAGAAGTATTCAGATTAAGGTAACAACAACACGATCTTATTTAAAATAGTAATTCAGTGCTTTTCTCATCTGCTCCATTGCCACGCCAAATATTATATGTGACCCGAATTCCCAAACCCACCAGGATGTTGGCATTTCGGAAACTTTTCCCTGTAGATTAAGAGCTGGGACGGTAGAACCGTGGGTTAATGCCCAAACCACTGTTCCTGCTGCAATGCCTTCGCCTGTTTTAAAATATTTGTTTTTATTGGCCAGAAGAACATAACTTATACCAATCACTGTACCCAAAGCATAATGGATAACCTTCATGGATTGTAAAGTTGCCGTATGCGAAAGTTCTTTGTGGGTGATTTCAGCATACGCTTCTTTAGCCAAACCGCAGGCGGCATATTTTCCGGCTGATGGGTTACATCTGCACCACGCAGCTTGAGTTCATCTTCTTTAGGTGGAAATTGTTTTTCTCCTATTTTCTGAAGTGGCGGTTCAGCGAGAGATTTTACGAAAGATGCTATCAGCCCTACTGCAACTCCTTTTATCAGATTTTTTGTGATCGTATTCATTGGCGTAATCTCAAACTTGTTGATTAGAACTTCGGGACGGCCGTTGAAAACGGCCGCCCCGAAGTTCTTGTATTCATAAAAAATATAAATTATTTCTTGAGAACAGACATTAATTTTTCTGCTACACCTTCCGAAGAAGCGGGGTTTTGTCCGGTAATTAATAATCCGTCCTGCACAACATGTACTCCCCAGTCATCAGTTCTGCTGTAATTCCCACCTGATTTTTTAAGTTCTTCTTCAACAAGGAAAGGTACAATATCCGTAAGCTGAACAGCTTCCTCTTCACTATTTGAGAAACCGGTAACATTTTTATCTTTAACAAAAGGATCACCGTTTTCGAGTACGATATCTTTGAAAACTCCCGGAGCATGACACACTGCTGCTATCGGTTTTTCATTATTGTAAAAGTCAAGAATCAATTGTTGGGAATCTTTATCATAAGCAAGATCCCAAAGCGGTCCATGACCTCCCGGATAAAAAACGGCATCAAAATCAGCGGCTTTCTGATCGTTCAATTTTTCCGTATTGGCGATGATATTTTGCACGTCTTCATCTTCATAATACCGCTTTGTGGCAGGTGTCTGCGCATCAGGATCTTCACTTTTCGGATCAATTGGCGCCTGCCCGCCTTTTGGGGTTGCTACAGTAATATCAAATCCGGCATCTTTCAGTAAATAATAAGGTGCTGCAAATTCTTCTACCCAGAATCCTGTTTTTTTTCCTGTATTTCCCAACTCATCATGGGAGGTTACTACGAATAGTATTTTCATTGTATTTATTTTATGGTTGATTTTTTAAGAGATTTAGGTTGAAAAGTGTACTGTTTTTCAATAGAATGGCAGATTTTATCAATAGAAATCCTGTCTTTTCTTAAGGCACTTTTCACACCATATTCGGGTACTATACAACTTTATTGCCAATCAGGATCAAAATCAAATAAAATGTGGTATGCAATGAATAGATTAAAACGAAGGAAAATATTTCTTTGATCTATTGACTTTTCATCAAAAGTTCGATCATGAGAATAATAGAAATAAATTTCTTGGAAGACTGGTATTTGGGATTCAGCTGTTCCCGGATTTCGCCCAACGCATTGCTTAGTTTATTGCTTACTGTTTTATTGCTCAAGCCCAAGGCTTCTGCAGTCTCATCCACCGACATATTTTGACGGATTCTCATGTCATATACTTTCTGTTCTGTTGCAGGAAGTGTAGCAACTACCTTATCAATCATAGCAAAAAGATCGTTAATCTCATAGTCATCAAGAATTTCAAAATATTCTGTGTCAGTAAGATGTACAAAATTTTCAGATTCGTCAATGCTTATGGTAGCTCTTTCTTTTTTATGGCTGTTGAAAAAATCAATTATTCTGTAATGAAGATGTTTCAGAAAATATCCTTTTGCACTTTCATTTCCGTCGGTTTGTATGCTTTCCGTATCTTCCAGGATTTTAATCCACAGATTCTGTAATAATTCCTCTGCCAGCTCCTTGTCTCTGGTTCTTGAAAAAACAAAGCGGTACAAATCATCCCAATACCTTTCATAGAGCATCATAAAAGCCGGCCGGTCGCCTGTTTTTATTTTTTTCAGTAATATATGATCCGTCTGATTCATTGATGCAAAATTACCTAAAGGAAAATTAACTTTTTGTGAACTTTAGGGAATGTAATATTAATTATTTCTGAAAATAAGCCGTAAATAATAAAGTAAATTTTTATAAATGATTGAAAATTAACTGAAATTGTTAACAAGTCGGTACTAATATGAATACAATATTAAATCTGTGCTGGGGAAGTTTTTCATTTTCGCTGTTTTATAGATGTAACAGCAAACGCTGGTCAGGCATTTATGAAAAACCTACAGTATAAAGAAATTCAGGCATTCGTTTTCAGGCTTTGGGAAAGGGAAGTTGCTGAAGAAAAAATTTCAGGGAAAGAAAGTGAGCTTTTGGAGCAGTGGAAAACCAGTGTGGAAAAAAATCTGGACGAACGTGATATCGAAGAATCAAGAGAAAGAGTTCTGTTTTCTTTGGAACCTTATTTTGAATCAATACATATCTCACGTCATTCGGATATTAAAAAATATTTTTTCCGGATAGCAGCTGCAATCCTATTGCTTTTTACAGTAAGTGGATTTTTCATCTATTATTCGTTCTTTAAAGCAGATATCTATATTGCTGAATCTGGAAGTCAAAATGTACTTCTGGCAGACGGTTCGGTTGTTCTATTGCTTCCCGGTTCGAAACTTACGGTAGAAAAATCATTCCCGCAGGATACCCGTGTGGTGAACCTGAAAGGGGATGCTATATTCAAGGTGGCAAAATCAAAAAAACATCCGTTCATTGTTCATGCTGATGGTTTTAGTACAAAAGTATTGGGAACTGTTTTTAAAATTACCCAGAGCGGAAACAGCAAAGCCGTAGATCTTTATGAAGGAAAAGTTGCTGTTTCCTATGCAGGTGCCCCGGTAGCTTTTCTGAAACCTCATCAGAAATGGACCAATTTCGGGATTCCTCGTACCGCAGCAGTTATTTCATACAAAACAGAAAAAACATCATATAAAGAATTGCCTTCTTTACTGTCATTGAGCTTTAACGATGTCATGCTGAAAGAAGTGGCAGAAATCCTTCAGAAAAACTACAGCATCAGCATCATTTATCCTAAAGAATTTGCAGAAAAGAAAATAACCGCCGATTTCACGGGTGGAAGTACTGAAGAAAATATCGAAGCGCTTGCTTTCATTCTTGGGTTGGAAGTAAAGAAAGATAAGCAGACCTATATCCTTAAATAATATCAAAACTAGTAATCAAATCAATATATAATAAAGCGAACACTAAAAATGAAAAGTTTGAAATGTAGTTTTACCATTGCAGTACTGTTTTTTTCGGTAGCCACGGAGGCGCAGGAATTGTCACAGAAGGTTTCGTTTATGGCGCCCGCCGGAAGATCCCTAAACGAAGTGCTGGAAGAATTTGCAGGTAAAACAGGAATGAGACTGGCTTATTCAAAGACAGATATTAAGGATGTAAAAATAAAAACTATAAAATGTGAAAATATCTCCGTTCATCAATGTCTGGACGATATGACCAACGGGCTTCCCGTAGCATATCGCCTTCGCGGAAATCTTATTTCAGTTAAATACAAAGCATTTGAAGTTTCCGTATCGGGAAACGGAAGAATTTCCGGAAAAATTGTGGATGAAATCGGAAATCCCGTTACAGGTGCAGAAATCAATATTGCAGGCAGAAAAACCGTAACGGATAACAACGGCGATTTTGTGGTAGAGCTTCCTTCCGGAACATATACATTAATCGTAAAGTCTCCCAGATACAATGCTTTGCGTGTAGAAAAACTTCAGGTGAAAGATAATACAACCAATACCGTTTCTTTTGCGATGCGGCCGGTTTCAGATAAAATTTCAGATATAAAAGAAGTGGTGATCACGGCGACAAAAAAAGCAGATACACAGGCAGGATTATTAACGCAGCAAAAAAAAGCTGCTCAGATGAGTGATGGAATCTCGGCAGAACAGATTTCAAAAACACCGGATAATGATCTTGGTGCAACCCTGAAAAGAGTAACGGGTGTAACCACCATCGATAATAAATATGTAGTCGTGCGATCCATGGGCGAAAGGTGGAATACCGCCGCAATGGACGGAATCAATCTTCCGAGCACCGAAGCGTACAGCCAGAATTTTTCCTTCGATATTATTCCCAACTCCATGGTAGAGAGTGTCGTGATCAGTAAAACCGCAACACCCGACATGAATGCAAGTTTTGCCGGAGGATTTGTAGAAGTGAAAACCAAGGATATTCCTAATGAAAATTTTACTACCGTGACATTAGGAACTTCCTATAATGATATTGCCACTTTTAAAGAATTTCTAACCAGAAAAAGAGGAAAATATGATTATTTCGGATATGATGACGGAACCAGGGATTTTCCTATGGATCTTGAATACACCGACTGGAATAATCCGCTGTTTTTTGAACAGTCAAAGCGTTTTGTTAATGATAATTTTACCAATTATAAGACAAATGCAGATCTGAATTCCAATATGCAATTAGCATTGGGAAGAAGCTTTAAATTGAAAAATGATAACAAATGGGGATTTGCCGGTGCGCTTACCATTAGAAATGAACAAAATAAACTGGAAATCGACCATACCGGAAGAGGTGGCTGGTTGGATAATGCAGGGCTTGTTAATAACTGGCAGGAACTGGGCGTGGCACCTGTAAAGTTTTTTAATTTTAAAAATAAAGGAGCATCTTACACTTACAATTCCACCATTGGAGCAATGCTGAATTTCGGGTTGCAGCTGGGGAAAAACAGATTTTCCTTCCGTAATTCATACACGCATATTTACGATCAGACCCTTACAAGAATTACAGGATGGAACGAATATACCGGCGGCACCGGACAACCTTCTATGGCAGAAGGCTCATACAGCTATTTTTACAATGGAATCATTCCCGGTAATGATCCTTCGCAGCTGGCTTCTCTGGACAGACCTTATACGGATAATACGGATTACCCTGTCTATCAGACTTTATTGCAGAATAAGCTGGAAGGAAATCATAAAATAAAAGAGGTGGAGATCAACTGGTTTGCCGCAAGAACAGGCGTAATTTCAGATACGAAGGATTATACGCAGTACCAGACTTTTTATGATTTTGTGGGAAGTGAAATTTTAACCTATCATCAGATTTATAATTCAGGGAATAATTTTTCAAGAGGGTATATCGGAAATAAAGAAAACGATTACAACTTTGGAGCTTCAGCAAAATGGAAAATGGACGCCGGAAACTTTAAAACCGATATCAAGGCAGGATATGCAGGAGCCCTGAAAAGCAATACCAACGAACAGCAGAAATTTTTCCTGAAAGTTGATGAAAACCGCGATGTTCCCAATAATGAAAAAATTTATCTGAAAATGTACGGCTTGCTTGCAGACTGGTTTGATGGTTCCCATTATACCCAGGGCGGTATCGGATGGCAGACGAAACCTCTTTATAAAGATGACAGGTACAAAGGAGAAGTAGAGCAGCACGCACCTTACATCATGTTTGACAACCGATGGAAAAACAAACTGAGACTGGTCTGGGGACTTCGGGCTGAGTACTTTAAATACACGCTCATCTCTCAGCAGCTGGATCCTAATGATCCTAAAAATGTTACAAAAACAGCGATTGATGATAAACCATGGCAGTGGATGCCATCCGCCAACTTTACATACAGTCCTTCCAATAAAATTAATGTAAGGCTTGCGTATAACAGATCGGTTATCCGTCCGCAGTTTAATGAAAGAACCGGGCTGCCTTATTTCGATCCTGTAGCTAACGGATTGATTTATAACACAGAGATGACTTCTTCCGTGATCAATAATTATGATTTTAAATTTGAATGGTTTCCTAATCTCGGAGAGATTATTTCAGCAGGATTATATTACAAGAATATCGATCGTCCCATAGAGCGGGAAGGGTTTATTTCCAGCGAAGGAAACCTGTTTTTATATAACGGAAACTCGAAAAATGCAAAGCTGACTGGCTTTGAGGTAGAAGTAAGAAAAAGCTTTGGATTTATCAAGGAAAGTTCATTTCTGCAGCATCTTTTTATCAGCGGAAACTTTACCTACAACACTACAAAAGTGATTGCTTTTAAAAACCGCTACAAAACTGAAGATACGGATGAAACGTATGAAGTGGAAAGACCGTTGTACGGTCAGACACCTTACGCCTATAATCTTGGACTTTTATACGACGGAGACCGCCTTGGAGTAAACTTCCTGTATAATGGCAAAGGAGACCAGTACATAACCGTAGGATATGCTTACATCGGGGAAGAGATTCAGAGGCCTTATGCGGTTGCCGATGCGCAGATTTCTTATAAATTATTGAAAGATAAAAATTTAGAAATAAAATTTAATGTCAGGAATCTGTTTAACAGGGTTAAAGAATTTTACAACAACTTCAATTCGTATTCCGTGTTTAAAGGAAACGGAACAGATTATCAGACGGAAAGAGAAGCACTCGATCTTTTGCCGGGAGCTACCGATAAATATGATAAAGATATAGACAAAGTATTGTTCAGGGCTTATAACGGAAGAACTTTCGGATTAAGCGTGAATTATACTTTCTAAAATAAATGAATATTCAAGAAAGAGCTCATTGCAATGTACAGGTTTATCCTGATCATTTGAATCAAATATAATACTGATGATGCGCGCCACAGTATTGATTCAGAACAAAGCTGATATCTTCCCGAATATCAGAGATAAAAAATAGGGAACTCTTCATTATAGCTCCTCATGTGATGCAGAGTAAAATAAACCAAATCGCAGGAATACAGAGGCGGGTATTTCTAAATATTTAAAAAACATCAGGTCTGGAAAAACTATATAAGGCTTGATCATTCAAAAACTTTAACAATGAGAAAATTAACTTTAATCGCAGTTACAGCTTTATCTCTTACAGCTTGTCAGCATGAAACTTTAGCAGATGCTACTACACCGTTCGAAATGCAGTCTGCTTCTGCAGAATATTTAACGGCTTCTTCACTTCCTGTTACCACAGTAAGCGGAGCTGTCACCACAAATACTACATGGAGCGGAGTTGTTGAGCTTGATGGTATTGTAACCGTGAAAAACGGAGCGGTGCTTACTATTCAGCCGGGAACTTTCATCAAAGCAAAACCGAACGCAGCCAATACAGCTACCGGAGTGCTGGTAATTGCAAGAGGAAGCAGGCTTAATGCTCAGGGAACTTCTTCTCAGCCAATCGTTTTCACAAGCTACAACTTATTGGATGGTGACGAAAGCACAACCGCAAAACCAGGAGATTTCGGAGGAGTAATCATGCTGGGAGCTGCCCCTACCAATAAGCCGACCACTACTGTAATCGAAGGTTTATCCGGAATAGATTACCAGTACGGAGGTTCAAATGCTTCAGACAACAGTGGGATCCTGAAGTATGCACGTATCGAATTTGCAGGGTATGACCTTCTTGCTCCTAATTCAGGAAACGAAATCAACGGATTAACTTTAGGAGGAGTTGGAAGCGGTACTACTTTGGATCACATCCAGGTGGCTTACGGTAGAGACGATTCTTTTGAATTCTTCGGAGGTACGGTAAATGCTTCAAACCTTATTTCTTTCGCATCGGATGATGATAACTTCGATTTCGATTTCGGATACAGCGGAACAATTGACTGTGCTCTGGCATTGGCAGATCAAAATTCTACGCACAGTCTTAGTGGTTCTAATCCTGATTCTAACGGTATTGAGCTTGATAACGACGGAACTGGTTCTTCTGCTTCACCATTTACGCATCCGGTAATCAACAATCTTACGATTGTAGGAGCGGGTACTTCTTCATTCGGAGCTTTGTATGAAAATGCAATTCACGTGAGAAGAAATGGAAAATTAACATTAAATAATGCTACGGTAACGGGCTATCCTGTTGGGGTACTATTGGAAACGGTAAGCGGTGCTCCTGTGAACATTTCTGATCTTAATTTTACGAATGTACAGGCTTATGGATATTCGTTCAATTTTGCTTCGTTGGTAGGATCTACAAAGTCTGCAATTACAGTCTCAGGAGGTACGGCAACTACGCTTAACGGAGGAATGCCTCAGCCGTTCTTCAACTCAGGAACTGTTGACCTTGGGTCAAGAAACTGCGGGAATTTCTTTGCTTCCTGGACTAAATATGATTTCTCAATCGTAGAATAACTTTCAATGCAGGAAATAGTGGAGATGCTGCTGTTTCCTGCTTTTTTTTAAATCTGATAAAAATTTTCATAATGAAAAAGACAATTTTATTTTCTATTCTGCTTTTGCCGCTCTTGGCTTATTCCCAGATCCCTGTATGGGTAAATTCTTTTGATACACCTGATGACCTTCAGGGGTGGACGTTTTACAACGGAAACGGAAACAGCAACCAATGGCAGCAGGGAAATAATATTTATTATAACGGAACTACACTCACTTATGGTTCTTCAGGTGTTTTAAGATATTCCATTAATCTTGTACCTACCGGTACCGCAGCCAATTTTTCTTCGGAAAATGACTGGGTCATTTCTCCTGAAATCGATTTAACGGGAGCTTCAGGTACCGTTACTCTTGCTGCCTACATCAGCAGACAGAGAACAACCCATACTATCGTAGGCAGAGATCTTTGGATCTTCACCAGCACTCCCCAAAAACCGGTTCCTACTGTTGCAGATTTTCAGGCAATGACGATAGACGGAAACGGGAATACCATTACAAGTCCTTATACCATTATCGCAGGAAATACGGCAAACCCATGGCCTTCTACAGATTTAACGCAGTCTGCGGAAAGCTTAGTCGACCTTTCAAGCTTTGCAGGAAAGAAAGTTTACATCGGCTTCTGGTCAAACAGAATTACTTCCGGATTGAATGTTCAGAATATTAATATTGATGAAATAGGCATCTATGCATCCTCATTTGTTCTTGGTACGAAAGAATCAGCAGCACAAAAAGCAATTACGAAAGTAAAGGAAAATCCTGTTTCCGAATTTTTGCAGCTTAAGCTTAATCCGGTATTGAATGAAAATTCGGTTGTGGTAAGCGTTTACAATATGTCAGGACAAAAAGTTTTGATGGCTAAATATTCTAAAAACATTAATGTGACGACCTTAGCCGCCGGAACTTACCTGGCGGAAGTATCTGATGGGAAAACGTCGGAAAGACTGAAATTTATTAAAAAATAAAGATTCCTTTACAAAAAGGAAACCATGAAAACTCAAAGTAAACATTTTCAATTAGATTTTAAAATTAGGTAACTGCCCGATACCTGATCGGTTTTGGGCGGTTTTTTCTAAAGCTGATTATCAATTAACGATAAAAAAATGAAAAACTTTTTAATACTTTTAGCTTTTACATTATTTTTTTCATGCACGGAAAACAGTGCAATGGAGGTTTGCGATAAAGACCAGATTCCTGCAGAAATTACGGTAAAAGGATTCTCAAAGCCGGATATCATCCAGATGAGGCTGAATGGCCAACCGGTTTCCATCAACGGCACCACTTCATATACAAATAAAATAGAAATAAAAATTAATTTTGTACTGGATAATGGAGAGACTGATGAATTGGAAATTTACAACCATCAGACCGGAAACAAAATTGCAGCATATTCTATTGATTATGCCAATGCAAATGATTACAAAAACCTGTATTTTTTCAATCTTCCCGGAATCTTCCTGCAGACCTATGCCGTAAAGCCACAGGTAAATCTTGGAAAAGTAGGCTTCGAATTTATCTTTCCCAATCTCGGTGAATTTTCCGGAGCTTCCCTTCAGGGCGTGAAAGGTGTCCTTAAAAGAGAAAACGGAGTTGTGCTGGCGGAATTTGACAACATCGGGAAAAAGGATTTCACCAATGTAAAAATATACAACTATTTCAGCGCTACGGCTCCTGTTTACCTTGAATTATACAAACCGGGAACTACGGAACCCTATACTGGATCTTCCGTTATAAAAGCAACTATAAAACAGGATATTGGTGCCAATATGATCGTGCTTCAGGAAAAAATGGAAAATGGAGTACTGGTCATAAAAGGAGATATTGATGTAGCGGATTATTTGTAATGATAAACAGATATGAAAGATTTTTTTAAAATTCAGTTTTTTTTGGTAATGCTGTTGTCGGCTTTTACGGTTTCATGTAACCGTACAGATGATGAGATCCCGGATTTTCCCGAAGGAACCACAGAATATACCAACCGCTGGATTCAGGATAGCATGCGCCGGTATTATTACTGGGCAGATCAAATGCCTGCAAAACCGGACTATCATCTTTCCACAAAGGACTTTTTTAAAAGCTTATTATCATCCCAGGACCGGTTTTCTTTTATTGTTAATACTGCTGATCCCAATACATATCCCAAATCTGTACGGAACTTATTCGGTTTCGATTACGCAATCCTGCAGTTATCAGGTGGAGAAGTGGTAACCGTTATTAAATTGGTGTTAAAAAATTCTCCTGCCTCCAATTCAGGTCTGGAACGCGGAATGGTGATCAAAAAAATAAACGGACAAGCCATTACCGCTTCGAATGCGAAACAATTGACGGAATCCATTTCTGACAAAACCGTTATTGAACTGACAGTAGGAAACTGGCAGAATGGCTCGGTTACCAATGAGAAAAATGTAACGGTGTATTATGGATATTCTCTGGAGCAGCCGTTATTATCCAAAATATTTGAGCAAAACGGCAAAAAAACAGGATACCTTTATATCTATGATTTCCCGGATGGAATGGTTTCTGCGCTGAAACAGAAATTCAGTGAATTCAAATCATCAGGGATTCAGGAGCTTATTTTGGATCTCCGCTACAATTACGGAGGTTCTGTTTCGTCCGCAGCAGCATTGTGCGCCATGATTCCTCAGGGAATTTCAGCAAATTCGCAGTTCATCACTTATAAAGGCAATAAGAATGGAGGCGAGGTAAAAAGGACTTTTTCCCAGCAAATTGCTTATGATCCGGGTGCGATGTCATTTGATATTTTGCACGCCAGTTCTTTAGGCTTAAACAGAGTGTATGTGCTAACTTCGGGAAGTACAGCATCCGCCGCTGAAATTGTCATCAATAATCTTAAACCGTATATGGAAGTAATTCAGGTGGGAGATGCAACTTTAGGAAAAGATATGGCCGGATTTTCTATTGAAGATAAAAGAAAACCGAAAAAAATTACGTGGCAGATTCATCCTGTTATTTACAAACTATTCAATGCGGATGGGCAAGGAGGGTATGCTAACGGAATAATCCCGCAGTATGCTGTCAATGAATTTGAAAATTTGCCCTTGCTGCCTTTAGGTGACCCTGATGAAATTTTGCTTTCATCTGTTCTGACCAAAATTTATTCAAAGCAAGGCAGCATAAATACTGCAAATGGAGTTACAGTCTTATTTCAGAGTGACAGCCCGGCCGCAGGCTTTTCAGGATTAAATTTTAAATAAAACCATGCAGGGAATTGAACCGAAAATCCATACCAGCCTTCTCGAACGGATGAAATATTATTCGGATCTTATCAATAATTCGAAACATGATCCCTGTATTAATCCTGAAGACGCTCATCGGATGATGATTGAGCTCAATGAGCTGTACGAAGATTATTTAAGCAAAAAAAGAAACCTGGAAAAGAGCATTAAAAAATACCGGGAATTTTATCAGGGACAACAAAAACTGCTGACTCCCAGAATACGACAGTTAAAAAGAACCCGCAAATAATTATTTTTTAAACAAGAAAAGAGCTTACGATCACGCAAGCTCCTTATAATTAAATCTTTTTGAATTACGAAACGATCTTATCAGCAAAGATTCCCGATTTTAAAGAAGCTGCCACTCTTTTTCCTGCAGTATCGCAGAAATCCAGCCCGGAATAATCGGGATTAAGCCCGGCAATATAAGGGACTGCCATAATGAAAAGGTTTTCTGTCGCTTTTCCGTAATAATCGAGTGCCTGGAAATAATCGTTGATATTCAGCCCATCCACACGAAGATAATAGTTCTCCGGTTCTATTTTCAGTATTTTTTTATTGCCTTCTTCAAACTGCGTTTTCCCTGTACTTATGTCTTTAAACCTAAGATATCCGGAACTGATTAATCCTTCTTCACGAAGTGTTTCGAATGGAATATCATTGAATTGTACCGGCTGCTGTCCCACAGCATCAACATACATTCTGTAATGATCCGATTTTGCCTCTCCTGAATGATGATCGGTATAATGATATATTGCACCTTCTTCCTGATGGGGTTCTACATGGCTTTCATCATCTACGCTGACAAGACTGATGAGCCCCTGATTATATAAAGCAATAATTTCCCTGTATGAGGACTGTGGTAATGATGCAATAATCACCGAAATAAGAGGAAGCAGCGTTTTTTTCATCCTGATCATATCTTCTGCCGAAAAATGCTTGGCAGGATAGTTAATCGCATAGCTGAATGCCGAAAGCGTTTCTTTCCAGGCAATGGTCTGGTGTCTTTCGATTGATTTTTGTGCTTCGTAATATTCTGCTTTAAACAGCTCGAAACTGTCCAGTTCCTCACGCAAAGCCAGCATTTTTTCTACAAACTGTTCAATGGTGAGGTCTTTAATTTCATTATAAAATTTTTCATTTTTTTTACGGAGCGGCTTCTTGAAATTGCGTTCAAATACATAATTTAAATCTACAAAACCTCCGTTTTTCTCTTTGTATTCATAAATTTCTTCCTGAGACATAATCCAGCCCTCTGAAAAAGCACTTCCCTCAGAATGAAAACGAAGCGCAGGAAGATACCCTCTTTTTGAAAATAAGGTAAGGGAAAAATTACTGCTGTTTTCATGTAAAGTATAGATCATCTCGTTATCTTTTTCACTAAATGTTCCGTTAAGTCTCGCAAGTGTTTTAATAGCATCAACCGCTGTGAGAGAAGTTCCGCGTATGGCAATCGGGTAATTGTTTGGCGAAGAAAATTTTGACGGCGGATAAGGAGAATCGTACCATCCGTTTTTATTTCCTTCAAATTTTTTAGGCCAGTGATGTCCGGTACAGATAATTGTTGCCGAGCACTCATAGATATCATCCCCACCTGTAATAATTTCAAAAAGATGATCTTTTTTGCGGATATCAATAACTGTTGTTTCGGTGAACACTTTTACTGTAACACCTTTTTTTCTGGCAGTATTCAGAAGTATTTTGAATTGTTCTTCCAGATAATCGCCTAATATTAACCTCGGGATCACTTTGTATTCATTGATATAGCGATAATCTGAGAAATCAGGATGATGCGGATAAGGTTTTCTTTGAATAAATGATGAAAAAGTTTCGGGAAGCTCCGGAAGTTCATTGGCAGAAACATTGGCTACATGCTCTTTGGCTGCACCTTCCTTGCTGTAAGGCATTCCTGCACCTATTCTTGTGCTTTTTTCAAAAATATATAATGTTTGGGGATATATATTTTCGGAGATCAGGTGTTTGACAACGAATAATGCTGCGGGTCCGCCCCCAACAATTCCGATACTGTCGATTTTTTCCATTTTACTTCTATTTTTGCAGTGATTGATGCATGTTCTCAAACCAATATAAATTTTTTTTAATTGGTTTATGATTGCAGTCATGTTCGTAATTCAAAGCGTATGCCAATACCTAGGTACTATAAGTAATGTGGTGTGTATCGGTGCTGTAAAAGTTTAGAAAAGTAAAAATTATATCATTTTTGAAAGTTCTTCGGCAAAAAGTCTTACCTGTAGCGGCCGTTTTTTTTCGTCCTCATCCAGCCTGTTGTAAAAGCCGGTTTTTACAATAACCATTTGCTTTTCGGGAATCATAATAATAAATTGTCCTAAAAAGCCGTAGAAAAAACGGTATTTCAGCTTAGTTTCATCATCTGCCCAAATCGTAAAGCAGAAAGCATCATTTGCTTTCGTAGGTGTAATCATTCTTTTACAATATTCTGTGCTGATAAGCTGTTTTCCTTTCCAATTGCCGTTCTGCATGACCAATTGGCCTATTTTGGCAAAATCCTTTGGAGTTGCATGAATACAGCAAAAAGCTTTTTCAACTCCTTTTTTATCAATGCTCCATTTTGCCGGAGATTCCATCCCGAGGGGCTTCCATATCTTTTCGGAAAGATAGGTCGAAAGATCTTTTTGAGTAGCTTTTCTTAGTGCAAGACCCAAAAGCTGTGCGGCAACGCTTTGATATTCATATTTCTCACCGGGCATTTCTATACATTCGGTTTCAAAAGCCTGTTTGGCGAGATCCTCAACAAAATATTGTTTTGAATTTTCGGAAAAAGGGTGATGGTATTCTTCCTTCCAGTCCAGTCCGGCCTGCATCGTCATAAGATGGCATAAGGTGAGATGCTTACCGTATTCACTGTTTTTATAGCTTGGGAAAAATGATGAAAGGAGCTGGTGTTCCGACTGAAAGTAGCCGTCGTCAATGGCGCATCCTACCAATAATGAAAGGATACCTTTGGCCATTGAAAAAGAATTCATTAATGATGAAGCATCGTGGTCTTTCCAATATTGTTCATGAGTGATTTCGTTATTTCGGATAACAATAAGAGAGGAGGCCCTGGTTTTTTTAAGCTCCTTGAGAATGATTTCGGGAAGTACACTGGTGTTGTATGAGGACGATTTTTCCCATGGTTCGGGATTTTCGTTGGAAATGTTCCTTGAGGAAAATTTTTCTGCATCATCGCTTGACGGTGTCATAGGACCTTTTTTGATATTCAGAGCAAACGCTTTAAATATAAAATGGTAGCCGGAAAGGCAAACAACAGCAATAAATGCAGATGTTGCAGCAATAAAGACAGACAAAAATTTTTTCATATTGATTTTGAAATACAGTCGGTTGAATTTTGTGCCGAATATTCAGAATCTTAGGATTCTGTTCCAATTACAAAATTCTGGTGATTTTCATTCAAAGGCTGTGCCGATAATATTGAAAATCCTGAATGTATATTTTATGAATAAATAGTTTGTAGGTATATAAATGTTTTTTTTAAGACTGAATAAAATTGAATTTAATTTTAAGATTGATCAGTCCTTTATAATTTTTTCCACGTGTGATTTGGCATATTGAAGTGCTTCTTCCGCTTCCTGAAACAGAATTTTCATGGAAACCTGAAAGCCGTTCATCAGGAAGTAGGTCACTTTGCTTTCCGTATCAAAGCTTAGAAATGTAATGTGATCGGCATTAATAATTAAAGGACCCCCCGAAACTTTTGCACCGTCAATCGAGTTGGGTCTGCTGACCCTGATAATGCTTGAAGCTTTAATATAGATTAAACCTTCTTTTGTTGTTTTTATGGTATAAGACACCTTTATTTTTTTGCTAAAGTATTAAAACATTGGAGATAAAATAATAATTGTGGTATGTAATGCAAGTTGATGTAATTATAACCATTTATGACTATAATGTTAAAATTTCAGGATTTTTGAATTTTATTTTCTGTACGATAGATTTTAGGAGATTTGTTGGTAGCAGATTTGAAATATTTTCCGAAATGTGAATTGTCAGTGAATCCAAGTTCGTAGGAAATTTCTGTTACAGATAAGTGGGTATGCAACAATAATCTTTCCGCTTCCAGAACAACCCTGTTTTTTATAAACTGTCCTGCACTTATGGCAAGATGCCGTTTAATGAGGGTATTTAAATAATTAGGACTTAGGCTTAATTTTTCAGCGTAAGGAGCGGTTGTTTTCAATTCTTTATAAAACTGATTGACGAGCTCAGAAAATCTGGCTACAATTTCTTTTTTATGATCAGCTGGTAAACTGCTTTCTTTTATCATTTTAGAAACTCTTATGCATCTCAGTATAAGTATTTTAAGCTGCATGCAGATTATCTCTTTTGTAAATATACGGTTTCTGCCATATTCTTTTCTAATGACATAAAATTGCTGCCAGAATTCTGCTACAGATGATGCGTTAAGGTCTATCATTTGTGGCATTTCTGCCATTGCAGTATCGCTTCTGATGAGTTTATTACCGGTATATACATGATTGTAAAAGGATTTTGTAAATAATACAGCATAGCCTTCCGGGCTGGATAGAGGATTAAAATAATATACCTGGTTATAATTCAAGAATACCAGTCGGTCTTTTTTCAGTTCATACAACCGGTCATCAATAATTAATGAGCCATCTGCTTCTTTAAAAAGGAAAAGGGAGTAAAATCGGTTTCGCCAATGTTTATTAATATTAATTCTGCTAAAAAACTGAGCAACAGGAAGGATCAATACTTCATTTTTCAGATGATGTACTTTTTCCAGATGATACAGTTGCAGTGTTTTGATGTTATGTTCCACAATGCGTGTTTTTCCTGTTGCTTATTAATTTAAATGCTAAAATCTCAAAATTAAACTACTATCTTTTCATTTCTCTTCTTGATTTCCACTGGATTGATAACTTTCTTATCCACATAATCTGAATTCATAGCTCTCAGGACAGCAAGGTAGCTCACTCCGAAATTGACTTCATCACCGACTTTTAAGTTGATCTTATCATCAGTAATATTCAAAATCATCATATCCGAGCTGGCCCCCAGGACCTCAATTCCTTTAGTAAGAGGATGCACCTGTTTTACATCAATGTCAAGAACACCAAGGTCAACAATGGCTCTTACAGAAGTTTTACCGCGGTTTTCTTCATCATATTCTGGACTTTCTCCCGTTAGGTTTTTTCCTACTTTCCCGGTAGGGACCATCGGCTTTTCGATCATTTCAATTACTTCTGCCGTTAAGGTGAAAACATCCTTATGCATTCCTTTAATGTAAGCATCATTAAAAACATCGGTTCCGAAGAAAAGGCTTTCTCCAACTCTGAAATGATTGATTCCTTGCGGAACATTGTCCTTGATGATCAAAGGAATAGTGACGGAAGAACCTGCACTGATATAAGGAATTTTCTTTTTAAAAAGTTTCTCTGTATTTCTTCTGTAATCGACAAGACGATTGAGTTTTTCCCGGTCCGGAAGAATACCGTTAAGACATTTGAGGTTGGTTCCGATCCCTGAAACTTCAATATTGGGAAATTTTAAAACCTCCGCGTAAAAATCCGGAAGAGAATCGGCCATGATACCTTCCCGAAGTTCACCCATTTCTATCATAATGACAATTCGGTGAATTTTATTTTGTTTAAAAGCTTCTTCCGAGAGTGCTTTTATGGTTTCAAGTTCTGAGTTAAAGCTAACATCTGCATATCTTACAATACTTGCTGCAAGACGTTTTGCAGGAGGTTTGATATAAACGGTTTTTGTTTCGGGGGACAGTTGCTTAATTTTTTTCAGATTACTGAGACGTGAATCACAGATATCTGTATCCACTACGGAAAGAAGACTTTTCAGAAAAGTTTCATTTCCACAGAGAAGCTTGGCAACAACTGCCCATTCTATTTCATGCCTGTCAAAAAGGTGATTTAAAAAGTCATAATTTTGTGCAAGCTTTTTAGTATTTAAAGTGATATAAGACATATTATTTTTTTAATCGCATTTCAAGATATTTGCTTTTAAATCCAAGTTTTTCATAAAGATGACGGGCTGGATTTTCATTTTCACAGTGGAGCGCGATATCTCCTTCTGTAATTTCAATAACTTTCTGCATGATATTTTTGCCAATCCCAAGTCCTCTGGATTCTTTGTCTGTAGCAATATAAACCAGAATGTTTTCAGGAATGTAACCGCTCATACCGGTTTTGTTGACAATACAGGCTCCCTTAAGTTGTCCTGTGTGCTGATCCGCAGCCGTAACGATGAGCCCGCCGAGTTTATTTTCTATACCTAAAGCATATTCTATAGCTTTCCTGATATCTTTTTCTGCGTCTCCATACTGGCCGAGGTGCTCAAAGAGAAATGCTGTTAATTTTGTAATTTCAATTGTTTCTGTTGAATGTGTTGGGTCGTATATATTTATTGTTATCATCTTTTATTGTTATCCCGGAAAAGGTAGTGTAATATCGTAACCTGTAGGTTCCGGATCCTGGGCAGGCATATTTCCGTCCTTAAAAAATAACAACGGTACGGAGGTGTTATTAATGATCTGCTTGAAAAAATTCTCAGAGAAGAAAGATTTCCAGCTTTCTTCATCCTGATAATTCAGAATAATAAGATCAAATTCAGCATCTTTTGAAGCTTTGGATATTTCCACAGCTTTGTCGTTGCTTACGGTAAATGAAGTGTAATGTTCCGTATCACTTCCTTTCAGAGATTCCCTTATACTGATGAAAGCTCTTCGGATGCTGGTAAAATTATCATCTCCCGAAATTCCGAAAAGACTTATCAGTCCTTTGTTCTTTTCGGCAATAAGCTTTGAAATCTCAAGCTTTTCATTAAGTTTTTCAAGAACCCGTACCGGAACCAGGATTCTTTCAAATTTATATTGGCTAGAATCTTCGGGCATCAGCAAAACAGAGCAGTTTACCCCTCTAAGGATCTGATAAGAAGAGGATCCCAGAATCAGTTCCCGCAGTCCCTGTTTTCCTGATGATCCTGTTATAACAATATCTACCGATTCTTCCTCAACTATTTTATTGATGCTGTTTGTAATGGAGTCCGTTCCTATTCTTTTTAAAAAATGGATGTCGTTATAGTTTTGCTGCAGAGAATTTTTAATGAGTTCAAGACTGTTTTCTGCTTCAGCATATTGTTTGCCTACGGTATCTTCACCAACCATCTGTCTGCCAGTACGGTCAATTATAAAGAAATTCATCACATTATGAAACAGGATGATGCGTGCGTTATGGCGCCTGGCCATATGTACAGCAAGAATTGTTGCGCTATCCGTCTTTTTCGTAAAATCAATAGCAACAAGAATTGTTTTTATTTTGGTCTGTTTTTCCATATCAATTGTGATTAAGAGTACAAAATTACGGCCAACAAGCTCTATATCATGTCACGATTTATTTTTGTTATGGTACATTTTACTTTTTGTAATTTAATAGTAGAATCATTATATGAATTTTCATATATAAAGTAATATGAAAAAATATTTGACTTTAAAAAAGAGTAATATAAAAGTGGAGTTATTTTTCGTAACAAAAGAACCGAATTTAAATGTTTATAATTTTTAATATTTTAATTGGATGGTTATCAGTATTTTGATAGCTCAATGTATATTTTGAAAATTTTTCGTAGAGATTAATGTGATAAATCTAAATTGTGAACTTATAAAATATTTTGCGGTATTTTACTTTTATTTTTTCATTAATATTCTTAAATCTGAATATATTTTACTAAATTTGAATTCAATATGCGGTGATATAAAAAATTTCGGAAGAAAAATTATGTTTATTTGGTATAGGAAATAACAAGTAATTATTATATTTTTACTATGTCTAATATTAGAGGTAAAAACTTTATCTTTAGATGCTAAAAATTATTTTTACTATGAACATAAAATTATTATTATCCGGAATCTTATTATTGTCCATTTTAGCGGCATGTTCGGAGAGGTATGAAGAGGGGGATTCATACCAGGAACCGAGCGTAAGTTCACCTTCTTTTAAAAGAGCAGATGAGCAGGCCCAAGCGACAGCTAAAGTAACAGATTCAACGAAAAGCAAGGAAATTATCAATGCACCACAACCAATCCCAACAGACGCCTCCGCACAAGGAGCAACTGATACAGGAGAAACAATTGATCCGACAAAACCGGATAGGCCTAAGTAAGCTCATTATTGAGATTACAGCTTCTGTTTTTGTTATTATTTCAGCTATATTGCCATTTCTTAACAATATAGTAGGTTATTTCATGGATGTAACTGTGCAGCTGGATAATAACGCCGGTGTAAGAAGTCTTGACCTTGATTCTGCTATTTACTTTTTGTCGATACCGGTTTGTATGATACTGTTGGCACTGGGCGGTTTGTTCAGAGCAAACAGGTTTACTTTTTATGCGGCCCTTATATCGGGATATTTTCACTTAAGCACATATGTGAAATTTGTATTCTTCAACCAGAATAAAATTTCGGCTATTGCAGATGCTGCAATTATATGTCTGCTGCTGGTAATTATTGTCCTTGTATTTTTGCTGGATAGGTATTATAGGAAAATTTATCTCCTTGATAAATTTAATAACAGTACACTTGAAAGATTTTCTTCCATATTATTTAAACGTTTAGGAAAAAATGAGTAGTCACAGAGAAAGATTAAAGATTCTTGTAGCTCTCTCGGATAAATTATGGGAAGATTATGACAGTGCTGTAATATCTGAAGAGGAATATATAAGAAAAATGAATTTGGTAAAAAAAGAAATCAATAACGGGTTTATAAAAACACTGGAAGAATTGGAAGTATTTACCAATGAACTGGGATATCTCGTTATGTCTGTTCCTACGAAGAGTTTCATCTACGGTTCGGAAAAGATTATTATTAATAAAAACTAAATTTCTATTTGGCAGATATTTTCATCGCAGAAAGTATTTCATTGAGCATTTTATTTTGCTCTGATATTGCTTTACTGTATTTCTTTTCTATTTTACTAATCTGGCTTTGCAGAAACATCAATGTTTTATCCTGAGCATTGTACTGCGCAAAAAGGTTTGCGAGCAGATCCCCAATTTTATCATTAATATCATTAGCATAAAGATCATCATTTTGATGGTCTTTTTTATTTTCTGCAGTTAACAATTCTCCTTCACCGGTAATCAGCCATACAAGATTGTCATTAAGGTCCGGATAGACTCTTAAAATCCGGGCAAGCTTGTCTACACCTAGGTCACTCTTAAGTCCGGCACCTTTAAAATTAGACGCCGAGATCCCTGTCTCTCTATAAAAAGTTTCCTTTTTAATGTTGTTTGCCTCTAAAAAAATTAAAATTCTTTCTTTTGTGGTCTGAATTTTGTCCATAATTATTTTTTATAGTCGGAATTTAGTCTATATTTGCAAATATAAAACAAAATTATAAAATATTAATACAAATGAAAAATTATATGCAATCGGCGAATGACTACTACCGTCATTTTATACAGCCCAGAGATTTTATTGAATTTCAATCCGGGTTTTTCCTCTCTGAAGGAATCTTCAGAATATCAGGTGAAATACAATGTCACTGGCTGTTACAGATCATCTGCTTTCAGCAAAAAGAATCAGGATCACAGCTTATAGAATTCTGGAAGCTGAAAAGAAAAGAAGGTTTGGAGTATCTGCTGGAATGCAGAGACAGTTCCGGAAGGGTTCTTTTTGAAAAGACCTTCATGTCGCCGGATTTTTCATTTGATGAGATTGTAATCTGGAAAGTAGGAACGTACCTCATACTGCCGGGAGAATATAACGAATTTATAAAACTGGTCAGAAGTGATGCTACAAACTATGGCTCCAGAAACACTGATGACAATAAAATAGAAATGAACTAACCACTAAGAATAATTTAATTAACTAATCTCATGAGTATTAAAAGAAACAAAAAGAGAAATTCCGTAAATACACTTTACGACTCTTACACGTCAACAGAAGAATTATTTGAATTTAAAGAAGGTTATAAATTAACCAAAGGAATTGTGGATGTATCCAACGAAGAAGATTGCAGCTGGCTGCTGGAAATCATTCTGGAAGAACAGCCAAAGCTGAACTGTGAAACACAGCACTGGCACTTTAAAAGAGTAGAAGGAAGCGTTTTCAGGCTTTATTGTACCGATGAAAAGGGAGTAATTCTTACCGAGAAAAACGATATCTCTATTCCTTTTTATTTTGATGATCTTTTTCTTCTGGTAAAAAAGAATCTTCTTTGCCTGCCGATTGAATCGAAAATGTATGCTTAAATTAAGCAGGCGTTAAAACTTAAATCCAGGATGTATTATATATATTAGTGCCGTTATTGAATAACGGCACTTAACTTTTCTGAGGTATGCGCAGAAAAATATCCTAATGCACCATTGCTGATATTGCTTGGCGGGTTTGCCGGAGTAATCCCTCCACCCGGACCACTGCCGGAAAGCTGGAGAAGGGCAGAGTAGAAGGTATATATTGTATCATCAATACACTGCATTTCTACATAAATGATGTCTCCAGGAACCACTTTTATATCACCAGGGTCGCTGTCATCGTTAGGAAGCAATAACGGTCTTTGATTAAGCATGCCGTTGTTTACATTATCTGAAAATTCAGAGAAAAATTTCTTTGGGTTATTATTTACGGTAAAGCTGAATAAATAGCGGTTTCCTAAAGCCGGAGGATCTGTGAAAACAGGCAGCAGCGTATAGCTTGTTTCGCCGGCAACCACGAAAGAATCCTGTAAGAGTCCTTCAAAAGCAACAGGTTGCGGCATAGTACTTTGTGCAATATATTCAGTGCCTTCAGCTTTTACTTTAAGGGTATATGTTCTTCCAGGTTCACCGGCTATCGTCGAAGTTTTATAATTCCCATTACCTATGTACTGCAATATTTCAGAATGTCCTGCATCATCACTCAGGATTACCTGTGCTCCTTCTACGGCGGGATACTCATTGGCAGAGATAAAAGAAACCGATTTTGTTATTTTTACAATATACGGCCCTGCTTTATCCGTAATATTGCCTTCTATCACAATTTTTCCGCTTTCATTTTCGAGTTCAAGATCGATTTCTTTTTCACAAGAAACGGTTATTGCTAGAGCTGCTATGATTAAAAATATTTTTTTCATGATTAAAACTTAAAATTATAAGTAATATTAGGAACCCATCTGAACAATGAAGTTTGTACGGCTCTTGTTGTTCCAGGATTATCAGGATTATCTTCAAAATTGATCACGTAGGCATTTTCGCGACCATAAACGTTATAAATTCCGAAAGACCAGGATCCTCTGAAGCGTCTGTCTGAAGCTGGTTCGTAAGTTGCATTAAAATCCAGTCGGTGATAAGCCGGCATCCGGTCTGCATTTCTTTTGCTGTATTGAAAAACAGTTTGCCCGTTCAGTTCATATTTTCCTGTAGGAAAGGTTACTGCGTTGCCCGTACTGTACAGAAATAGCCCGGAGAAAGACCATTTCGGATTGAGCTGATATGTAGCCACTACCGAAAGATCATGGGTTTTATCCATTCTTGCGTTATACCATTCATTGTTATTAATTCCGTCAATTTTTCTTTCCGTTTTAGAGAGGGTATAAGAAATCCACCCGGTAAGGTTTCCGCTTTTCTTTTTAGCAATAATCTCAAGTCCGTAGGCTCTTCCTTTACCAAATAGGAGCTCGCTTTCCACATCGGCGGCGGTATCGAAGGTGATCTGTGCACCGTTTTTATAATCGATCTGGTTTTGCATAGATTTATAATACACTTCGGTATTAATCTCATAATTATTATTGCTGAAATTTCTGCTGTAGCCGACGCTCACCTGATCTGCGATTTCCGGCTTTACCGTGTAGCTGCTTCCGATCCATTGATCCGTAGGATTCCCGCTTCCGCTGTTGCTCAGCAAATGCAGGTTCTGGGTATTTCTGGAATATCCTCCTTTTATGCTGCTTACTTCATTAATCCGGTAATTGGCTGTGATTCTCGGTTCCGGATTTACATATGTTTTCCCGAATTTTCTTTTCTCAAGAAATTGAGAATCAACCAGAACGCCGTTTTCATAGGTGTTGAAAGTATCACCACCCAAAACAGTGAATAAAGAAAGCCGTACTCCGTAGTTCACGGTAAGTTTCTCATTAATCTTAAAATCGTCATTGATATAAAACGCATTTTCCCACGAATATCTCGGGTTTCTCGGAAAACTGCTTACACTTGTTCCGGAAGCACTGCTCGGCGTAATGGTGTGGTAGATCGACTGGAAGCCAAACTTTACAGAATGATTATTTCCTGCAAACCAGGTAAAATCCTGCTTCAGATTCCAGTCTTCAATTTCGGAAGAAAGACCAAAAGTATTATTGTTGCTGCTTAAGCTTACATTATAATTATAATTGCTGAATATAAAGGAAGTGTTGGAAAACAATTTGCTGCTGATAATGCTGTTCCACCGCAGCGTAGCAGTTGTATTTCCCCAGTCTGTCGCAAAAGTGTCCCCCAATCCCAAAACATCCCTTCCAAAATATCCCGATAAATAAAGCCTGTTGTTTTCGTTGATCTGATAATTGGCCTTTAAATTTAAATCATAAAAATAAAGCTTACTGTCTTTAAAATCATCAGTGACCTTCAGGAATACATCAGCGTATGTTCTTCTTCCTGAGACAATAAAAGAAGATTTTTCTTTTTGGATAGGCCCTTCAACGCTCAGCCTGCTGCTGATCAATCCGAGTCCGCCGTTTACATTATATTCTTTGTTGTTCCCGTCCTTCATTTTTACATCCAGTACGGAAGACAAACGTCCTCCGTATTGGGCAGGACTGTTTCCTTTAATAATGCTTACGTCTTTAAGGGCATCACTGTTGAATGTACTGAAAAAGCCCAGAAGATGAGAGGCGTTATAAACCGCAGCTTCATCGAGAAGGATAAGATTTTGGTCTGTTGCCCCGCCACGTACGCTGAATCCGCTGCTTCCCTCGCCGTTGCTTTTTATCCCTGGTAAAAGCTGGATCGTTTTCATAATATCTTTCTCACCAAAAAGAACAGGGAGTTTTTCAATATTTTTAATACTCAGCGTTTCCGTTCCCATTTGTGCGGTAGTCAGGTTTTTGTCCTTTTTTACTCCCGAGATCACTACTTCTTCAATTTTTGCTACTCTTTCTTCTTCCTGAGAAAGTTGCAGGTCCTGTTTTATATTGTCTTCAACCGTAATTCTTTGCTGAAAATCCTTAAAACCAGGATTTGAAATGACCAGATGATAGGTGCCTTTTGGAAGTGAAAGAGAATAAAATCCGTAATCGTTGGATACCACAGAAATCGCAGGGTTTTCAGCTACTCTTACCGTCACCCCAATCATCAATTCTCCATTCCTGATATCTTTGATGGTGCCGCTTACCGAATAATTTTGCTGTGCAAAAACAACCGTGCTGAAACAAATTGCTGCTGCGGAAGTGGCAATTTTAAAGGATAATATCTGCATCTTGATTTATTTGATTGAGAATTTCAATGTGCTTAAAATTACAATTTTTACAGATAGTAAACAATGAATGAGTTTTAACATAGCTTTATTTTATATTAATAGTTTAGCATAATAACGAAATTTAATTTTACATAGTGTGCATCATTGCCGGATTTAGATTATTGTTTTATTCTTTTTAATTAATAGAATTTATTTATAAATAATAAAACATGTTATTTGTGATAATGTAGAGGGTTAAAAGTTGATTTTATTGAATTGGTTATGTTATATTGTTGTTTTTTTTGCATATTTAAATTTTAAATAATTCTCTTTAAATAATAAATTTTTCATCATTATTTTTTTCATCATCTTCATTTACGTAATTTTATTCTCCGGAAACAAAATTTATACTAATATCAAGATAATGAAAGGATATAATTATGGGATGGTTGGTCTCGGAGTAATGGGGAGAAATCTTCTCTACAACATTGCTGACAACGGATTTTCAGTAGCAGGTTTTGACCTCGATGAGGAAAAAGTGAAACAGCTGCACAGTGACGCAACTTCAGAAATGGAAATCAAAGGAACCGGATCTTTGAAGGAATTTGTTGCTGCGTTGGAAACTCCAAGAAAAATCATTCTTATGGTTCCGGCAGGAAAACCCGTGGATGCGGTTCTGGAAAATATTTCACCGTTATTAAGCAAAGGAGATATTGTGATTGATGCCGGCAATTCTTACTTTAAAGATACCGACAGACGTATTTCTGAGATGGCCTCTAAAGGTCTCCACTTTATGGGAATTGGAGTTTCAGGCGGTGAAAAAGGAGCCAGAACGGGACCGAGTATCATGCCCGGCGGAGATGCTGAAGCATTCAGCCTTCTTAAACCTATGCTTGAATCTATTGCTGCCAAAGTAGATGGTGAAGCATGTACCGCTTACATGGGGAAAGGTTCCGCCGGAAACTATGTGAAAATGGTGCACAATGGTATCGAATATGCCATTATGCAGCTCATCAGTGAAGCATACGATCTTCTTAAACGAGGAGCTAAACTCACTAATGACGAATTATATGAAGTATTCAGGGAATGGAATAATGGTGAAATGAATTCATTTCTTATAGAAATCACTAGAGATATTTTTAAGCAGAAAGATGAATTTACCGATCAGGATCTTCTAGATCAGATTCTGGATAAAGCCGGTGCAAAAGGAACAGGAAAATGGACCTCGGAGCAGGCCATGGAAATCGGAGTTTCCATCCCAACCATTGATATTGCGGTAACATCAAGAATTTTATCCGCTTATAAAGATGAAAGAATCCATGCTTCGGAACTCTATGCTGAAAAAGAAATTACAAGTCCGGAAGATAAAGAAGTTTTCATCCGAGAAGTAGGAGAGGCTCTTTACCTTTCTACACTTATCAGCTATGCACAGGGTTTAGCCTTACTCATCAAAGCTTCGGAAGAATATGATTTTGGGATTCCATTAAAAGATGTTGTGAAAATCTGGAGAGGAGGATGTATTATCCGTTCGCTGCTTCTTGAAAAATTTTATTCCGCTTATACGGAAAACCCTGAATTAACCAACATTTTACTGGACAAAGAAATTTCAGAACTGGTAAAATCTAAAATAAAATCTTTACGTAAAACTGCTGCTTTTGCCGTTTTAAACGGAATTTCAAGCCTGGGTATTCAGACTGCCCTTGGATATTTTGATGCCTATACTACAAAATCACTGCCGGTAAATCTTATCCAGGCACAAAGGGATTATTTTGGTGCGCACACGTATCAAAGAGTCGACAGAGAAGGGGTTTTCCACACCATCTGGAACAGTACAAATCAATAAATTTTCGGAAAATGAATGAAAATAAAATCCTGAGGCCCACTACGATTATCATCTTTGGCGCCACGGGCGATCTTGCAAAAAGAAAACTTTTTCCGGCATTTTATAATTTATATATTGACGGAAGAATGCCTAAAGGATTCAATATACTCGCTTTAGGCAGGGCAGAAAATACGGATGAAGATTTTAAGAGCTATGTAAAAGAAAATCTTGAAAATTTCTCAAGAAAAAAGCTGACCTCGGAAGACTGGGCAGGATTTCAGGCGCATATTACCTATTTCAGACACCAGCTTGATGAGGAAAGCTCTTATGTAGATCTGCAAAAGAAACTTACTGAGTTTGATACCATTTACGGAACCAGGGCCAATCGTTTATTCTATTTGTCTATCGGTCCCAATTTTATCTCCACCATTTCCAATCATATTAAAAAAAGTGAGCTTGCTTCGGATCCTAAGAAAGACAGGATTATTATCGAAAAACCATTTGGACACGATAAACAGTCGGCTATTGAGCTGAATAACCTTCTCTCCGAAACCTTTGAAGAAGAGCAGATTTACAGAATCGACCATTATCTTGGTAAAGAAACTGTACAGAATATTCTGGCTTTCAGATTTGGAAATTCAATTTTCGAGCCGTTGTGGGATCACAAACATATAGAATCGGTACAGATTACCGTAGCGGAAGAAGTGGGTGTAGAGACAAGAGGCAGCTTCTATGAGCAAACCGGGGCACTGCGTGATATGATCCAGAACCATTTGCTGCAGATTCTCTGCATGGTGGCCATGGAACCTCCCGCAACATTGGAATCCGGAGAAATCAGGGATCGTAAAGTTGATGTCCTCAAGTCAATCCGCAGAATTCCCGCCGATAAGGTAGACCATTATGCCGTAAGAGGACAGTACAGGAAAAATACCATCAACGGATTTGAAGCAAAAGGCTATCGCCAGGAAAACGGAATTGCACCAGATTCCAACACGGAAACGTTTGCGGCAGTAAAATTTTATCTTGACAACGAACGTTGGCAGGGTGTTCCTTTCTACGTCCGTACCGGTAAAAAAATGAAAGAAAAGCATTCTTATATTACCATTCAGTTTAAACCGCTCCCGAATTCCACTTTTTCAGATACACAGCATCATCTTGCTGCTAATAGGCTGGTTATCAATATTCAGCCATTGATGGATATCAGACTGCAGTTTATGGCTAAAAAACCGGGCCTTACCTTGTCACTTGAACCGGTAGAAATGATCTTTGATTATTTCGTGTGTCAGGAAGATACTCCGGAAGCGTATGAAACTTTACTGCTCGATGCATTATTGGGAGATCTTACCTTATTCATGCGTTCCGATCAGGTAGAAGAAGCCTGGGATGTAGTAAAAACAATACAGGAAGCCTGGGAAAACAATAAAGACCCTTCTTTCCCGAATTATAAAGCCGGAAGCTGGGGGCCTGATGAAAGCTTCACTCTGGTAGAAAGACAGGGAGATAAGTGGTGGTAACTATAAATAAAGCAAAATGAATATCAGAATATTTGATGATTTAGATACATTATATACAAAAGCAGCAGATCTGTTTGCTGATCTTTCGGGAGAATCAATACGTGAAAAAGGACGTTTTACCGTTGCTTTAAGCGGTGGCTCTTCACCAAAAGCCATATTCAAATTGCTCGCAACACAGCAATATGCAGAGAAGATTGACTGGAGTAAGATCTATTTTTTCTGGGTTGATGAACGCTGGGTTCCATTGAACGATGAAAAAAGCAATGCGAAAATGACTTTTGAAACACTGCTTAATAAGGTTTCTGTGAATAAAGATCACATTTTTCCAATGTACAAAGATGATGTTCGTCCTGAAGAATATGCGAAAGAATATGAATCAGGCATCCGGACTATACTCGGAAATGAAGGCGTTTTCGATTTTATTCTGTTGGGAATGGGAGACGATGGCCACACCGCATCGCTGTTTCCCGGAGAAGAGATACTTCATGAAAAAGAAAAATGGGTGTCTGCATATTACCTGAAATCCCAGGAAATGTATAGAATTACCCTTACTGAGCCGATCATTAACAAGGCTGAAAATATACTTGCCGTTGCATTCGGGGAGTCTAAAAGGCATGCACTGAATGAAATCTTGAACGGAGAATTCAACCCTGAATTATATCCTATGCAGCTTATTGAGAAGAAAGAAAATTTCCTTTTTTTTACAGATCATAAAGCAATGGGAAAATAGATAAAAAAGAACACAGAAATTAATCCTGCAGTACACTCTGCAGGATTTTTTGTTTAGTATAAAAATAGTATTATGAATTTATTAAATCTTATAAAATAATAAATTTTGCATTGTTCACTTCAAAAAAATGCATAGTTTTGTATAAGAACTAAAACAATAACCCTTATGAAAAACTCAATCCCGATGCGTATTCTTGCGCCGTATTCATTATACTTTTAAATCTTTACCGGAATTTTATCATATGATACTTTAATATGATAGACGATCTGTACACGTTATAAATTCAGAGATCATCTTATTTAAAAATATTCAAAATAATTAATAACTAAAAACAAAAAAAATGGCAGACGAATCAAAAAGCATCTTCATTACATACGCCAATATCAGTTTATGGGGCGGTACGTTGGAAGGAGTCATTAACACAGCAGAAAAATTTTACAGTCTGAAAACCGCAGAACCTATAAAATTGGGTGAAGTAAAAATTGGAACTGTAAATATTGGAACTGAAGTTAAAAAAGCGAATTTGGGTCTGGAAAATCTAACAGTTAATTTTGTGGTGGAACACAAGTCAGATTCAGCAGCAACAGATGATGATCCGAAAAACAATGATGATTACACGAAAATGATTTTTGCGCTTAGTACAGCGGAGGCAGCAACAGCGGTGGAACAAATAGAAAATGGTGGTTTTTTAGGAGACGATTTTACCATCAATTCAGTTAAAGTGGGATACCTGAGCTATGGATCTAAGCAGGAAAAACAGAAAGAAGAATTTGTCACCTGGATGAATGATAATGTGAAAAAACTGGAATAAGAACCTTACAATTTCAGTATTAAATTTTAATAACACAGGAAGCCATTGATGCATTTGCAGGATGGCTTCTTATTCTTACTGTTACGCTATGCATTTTCAACTGCCCGTAAAAATACATGCTTTACTTCTTGAGGATTCCGAACAAATTATCGGTCAGGATATTGTTTTTGAAAATATACCCTGGTTCAATAAGCAGGAAGAAACATTTATCAATTCTCTTACGCCTTTTGTTTCACAATCGGTGATTCCAAGGCCATTCTCCAATGATAATCTTATTACGATAGGAAAAGGAATGCATCTGCACTGGTCTCTGCCTTCTCTGCTGAAAACGTTTGACGAATACGGAACGCTTCCCGAAGTGCCCAACCGCTGGTTGGTTATAAAACAGGATGAAAACGGCAAAAAAGAAGAATGGATCGTAGAGAGTGATTATATATGGGATATCAATACAGATGGATTTTCCAGCGCTGGCCTTTGCTCTTATCCCATCATGAAAAAGGGACAAAGTTCCGGGATCAAAGAAGGTTTTGAATTCAGATATGTAGGAAGAAAATACCTCAAACACGAATGGAAAGAAAAGCAGAAGGGTGAGTATCTTGAAGGTCTTACCGCTCTCGGCTGGGGAACTTTTTCATTTGACAGCCATTACGCAAACTCCAGAAGTATTTTTGGCTTTTATGATGAAGATTTTTATCCGGAAATTGATTCGACATACACGATAATAGGTTATTACAGCGAAAATAAAAAAGATCAGGATTATTTTAAAAAACTGATCGAAGTTAACAGAGCCAGGCTAAAAAGCAGAATAAATTCCCTCAATCTACAGAAAATGGTGGATGATGAACTATTCAGAATAGGAATTCAGGTTGAGGAAACATCAGAAGGCAATTTTTCTACGGAATATCTGGATATCATGAGGAATCTTAATATTGATTATCTGTCAGCGGAAATCAATAAAGCTGTGATTTTTGACGCAGACCATGCATTCCGGTATTTTATCAACAGAAATTCTTTTAAAGCAGATGATTACGCACTCCATCTTTCGGGATCTCCGGTAAATGTAAACGAATGGAAGATTAACTCTTTTAAGGTCTCGGATATTTCAGAAGACATAAAAACGATCTGCTCAGGTGTTTTTCAATATAAAAAATCATCCGTTAAAAAGTACGATGACCGCTCGGAAAACCTCAATATCTCTATTGCAAATACGCTACCGGAAGCGCTTACCTCCATTCTTTTGAAAGATGATGAAGGAATAGAAAAGCTGGTGAAGGAAGAGCAGCTGGAGGCTATTTTGAATTGGGGTGAGCTGAATGATAAAAACCTCGACTGGGTGAGCAGGCTGCGCCACAAAAGACATGAAAATCAGTTTAAAACAAACGGAAGCATCAGAAAATGGGAAATTGTTCCCTCCCGGAAACCGGATGAAAATGAATCTCCTGTTTTTGAAATTCCGATGCGTATTGAAGAAAAGCTGGACTTTCTAAATGTAAAACAGGAACAGCTCGATTCTGAAAAATATCGGCTGTATCGCGATATTGAAAGCCTTTACATGGATTGGCATACTTATCTTATGAGCCTTTTTGTGTATAAGAATGAAGAGATTTCCAACAGCAATATCCGTGTAATTATAGAGAAAAAACTTCTGCCGCTTATCCTCAATACAGAAAGTAAAATCAAAGCGTTACAGGCTAAAATTTATAATCATAAAAAATACATTGCAGATCTGCTGGGCGATCAGTTCGTATTGGAGCGTAAAGATGATTTCTATTTTCACGAGCCTGTTCCGCCGACGGTAATTGTGTATGATAAGACAAATTCTCTGCAGGAAAAAAGAAGTATTGATTTTCTTAAAAATTCTTATGAAGAACTGATAAAAGAAATTTTGATTTCTCCTATCATTTTTGATCAATACGGGCTTGCGGTTTTCAGGCAGGAAGATCACAATTTTTTTGAAAAATATACCTCTGTAAACTCTTGGAGCACCTATAAAATTGATTGGGAAGCATTTTTTATGGCTTACAAAAACACAGGATCAGAAAGAGGCTTTAACCCGGATTTTTTAATGGCAGGATATATTCTGGATGATCAGAATGCAGACCTCATTAAAAAATATGACCTTCAGAACCTTACTTTTTCCCAAAACCCGGATTTGTATTATGGATCTTCATTTGTGAATGATTCGGTAAAAGATTTTGTTGAAAGTAAACTGAATACATTTTTAAACAGCCAGGATGTCACCAATATTCAGATTACAGAAGGGAATCCCAATAAGGTAAAGGCAGAAAACAAACAATATATACGGAATATAAAAGACAATCTTAGCTCTATCGATTTACTGGAAATCAGCCTTAGTGACTTTAATACCATTTTTACTCAGCGGACGAGTGCATTAAGTATTATGCCGCTTATTCCCAATGGCTTTAGAGATCATCGCGAGTTGGCAGGAACTATCACAGGACTCATCAAAAAATATGAGTCGAAGCTTAATCTTTTGACTCCCAATTCAAGTGCCGCTTTCAATCCATTCAGAAACGGAGCGTTTAAAGTCAACAGAATCCGGCTGGTAGATACGTTTGGCAGGAGTAAAATATTGAATGTTAATGATGTTACAACGGTTTACCATCAACAGATCTCATTCAAGAAAAACTGGATTTCCTTACCTCCAAGACTGGCGCAGTCTGTTTCCGTTTCAGGAAAATGGAAAAAGCTTCCGGGTACCAATTCACCGGTTTACGGCTGGCTTGTTCTCAATACCATCAATAACAGGCTTGAAATATTCAATGAAAAAGGCAAACATCTGGGTGCTTTTACTGCTAAAGGCAAATGGGAACTCTCTCCTTTTGATCATCTTTCAGACGAAGGACTTACGTACGATGACCAGAATAACGAGCTGAATTTAACCTTAAGCTGGCTTAATACACAAAGCAAAAAAGAAAATTTTATCAGAAATTTCATTGAAGAGACCGTGTTTGCACTAAAAAACATTCAGCCGGAATCTGCTTACGATCCTTCACTATTAGAAAGTATATCGACAACACCTATCGCAATTACCCGTTTAAATGTCGGATTACATCTGAAAGGCGGACTTTACCATGACCTAAGCACAGAAAGCCAGAAGGTATTTTCGGAAAAAGGTGGTGAACGAACTGATTTGAATTACTCGAATGTTAAAATCCCTGTAAGTATCGGTGATCCGAATCAGTACAATGACGGTTGTATAGCTTATTGGCGCTGTAACAATGAAGATGATGAAACAGTACGTATTTCTGAAGAAATTTATTTTAACAGCTCGCAGAAAGCGGTCTTTAGTCAAAATGTACCGATTGATGAATCTATAATTGATCTGGATGACAGGTTCAGGGCTTCAAATCAAGGGAATAACAATACAAGGTCATTTAACGAAAAATGGGAAAACCTGATCCGTTTTCTTACGGATCTTATGGAAAATGAAGGGTACATCAGCCAGAGAGATTTTCTGAAAAATTATATTATCGAAGGAAACAATGTATGGCTTAAATTATTGGAGAAGGGGGTTCTCCTCCCTTATCCCGAATCATCAGAAAGCAAAGCAATTAGACTGAAAAAAAACGATACGGAAAGCTGGCTGGCTGCAGCTCCGGGTTTACGTTCTAAATCGTATCTGCTTCTCATGCATCCCAAAGGAGAACTTTTTATAAAATCAGGTATTTTGCCTGTTGCGAAGTTACAGATGCCCTTCGGAAAAATCAAAAATGCACTTAAAAAAATTGCGTTAACAATGTATACCGGGCCCGTGCTTACCCCTAAGGAGCGCCTTGAAATCACGCTGCTCAAAGATCGCCGCTATCAGTGGAGTTGGATAGAGCTAAAAAAAGAAAAAAATAACCTCTCTTCCGGAAACGGAAATACCCTTAAAAAAATCCGGTTTACACAAATAAAATCACTGGATCTTAAAAAATGCAATATTGACGGAGAATTCCAAACAGTACATGAACTCAGGGAATATCTTTTCATCCAAAAGATCATCACAAGAATAAAACCCACACTTAAAGGTCATCCTGATGCATATGTTATTACAGATCAAAGAAGAAGAAGACCCTCTTTTGTTCAGACTGTTTATGAATATATTGAACATAAGTTTTTTGATAAGAGATGGAAGCTTTTTGATCCCAATTTCGGGCAGGATTATACGTTGGCAGAAATAATTAATTATACTTCAGGTTTTAAAAAAACTCTTCTGGACAATGAAATAATTTATAATGCTCCTTTTTTTTATGACGAAAAATATATTGTGGTTACGGAAAAATATTTCCAGATCCTCAGCATGCCAAATGCTGAAAATGAAAAGATATTAAAAAGAATTCGTGTTCTTAAGTCAGAAGAGACGAAAGGTATTCAGATTCAGACGAGTAAGCTTATTGATGTCGATGATGAGCTTTTGATTCACATCAACCTCAACCTCCGTGCGAAAGAATATCTTCAGTCTGTATTTTTGGATCCTGATGATTTTTTTCCGGACGAGCATATTTATTTCATCAATGAGAAGCCATATGCTGAATTTGAGAGCATTTACAATGACTGGCATTATGTATATGATACTTTTTCGGAAGAAAATCTTAAAAAAATGGAAAAAGATAACCTGTCCGTTAAAAGCAGGCTGATTGGTGTATTGTCTTTTTCAGAAGCTTTAAGTACAGAAAATATTCCTGACCTAAAGATAATTGATATATTGAATGCAAGGGAGCAAACGGTAGCTAAAGGCAAAGAACAATATGAAATACTGTTGGATTTTTTTGAGAGAATTGAATGGATGGTTTTTGCCGGGAACCAGGATCTGATTGATAAATTTTCTGTAAGAGCCAGGCTTTCCCGCATCATGGCTGCTAAAGAGAAAAATTTTACGGAAAAGCTTAAGAATCATTACGAGACATTTGAATTGATCCTTGCAAACAGCCAGGCAATATCTTCCATTAATGATTTTAACACCATCAACGCAGCAGTTCCGGATATAATGATGAAAGAGGGGTGGTTATCCATAAAACCTACTAATAACTAATTATGAATAAAGAAATCTTTTATTGTTCGCTTGACCAGTTTGACAGTTCCAATGCTGTGATCAATACCTGGGCAGATTCCCGCAAAGATTGTACGATAAAGCTTGATATAAAAAATCCCGAACTGCCATTGATAAGTTTTGACAGGTTTAAAGGTTCGTTTCTGAGAATCAGGAACAAAACAACGCTCCATGTAATTCCGGGAAATAATGATCTTCTTTTTGGAAATCACACACTTAGTGTAAATGTCTTTTTGAATATCAGTACAATTACCGGATCAGGCAAGAATAATCTTATTCTTTTTGAAACGAAAATTGATGAGTTTTTGATAGTATTTTATCTCGTGAAAAATTCAGAAAAAAGCAATACTGCAGAGATTTATGCAGACTGCCGAGTGGCCGGGGATAATGAAGAGACAGCTGATGTTGCCATCAATCAGGAAACGAATATCGAAATCAGCTTGGATTATTGGTATAATTTCAATCTGAATATTAGCAAAAAAGGGGTGTTGGAAATCAGTGTGTTATATATTAATTCGTTATTAAATTCCGGTGATGCTTCGAGCAACCTGGCAGGAAATTATCAGCTTGATCTGAATGAAATCTCGGATAATGATAATATTAATTTCCGGAAAATTCATGCCCTAAATTTCGGATCCGAGAATAATAAAGGAGAATTTAATATTTCAGACCTATACCTATTTAAGGGGTTGGATGACGACGAACTTTGGACATATATTGAAAAAGGCGTAAATGTCTCATATAAATATACTTACAGATCCAAAATCAGCTTTGAAATCATTACGGATTATCAGGGTGAAGAATATAAAGGCATTCAGGTTTTTGATCGCCGAAACGAAAAATATATCCTGAAGCTATTCCCAGATCGGTATTCATTTGCTGCAAGGCTTGGAAATTCAAAGATTATTGTAAAACTAAAAAAAGGCTTTTTTACGATAAAGGATCATAAGAAAACTTCATTTGAAGTTAAAGAGGAAGGAGATGAATTTCAGATTTCTATGAATTTTCAGGATCATCTGTTGGTGTACGAATTACCACAGATACAGGATGTCCACATTACCAATATGGAGAGGATCTTTGTTCAGTGTGAAATTACGGATATTACCGTTTTTGAAAATAATAATCCTCTGGAGATCTGCGAAAGCCTGACTATGGATACATTAATTACCGTTAAAGATATCTCAAAAAAATCAGCGGTTCCATTTCAAATCATGGTTTTAGGAGAGCCGTCTTTTGAAATTAAAAATAATACGGAGATTCTTGTGCAGCTCAATCTGATCAACAAATCGGAAAATGATCTGAAATTCATACATGAGGAATCCCGCGGAATAAAAGGCCGTCTTAAAGTCCGGTCACTGTTTTGGAAGCAGCTGATCCCGAAAGATTCAATTTCCCTGATAAAAATAGAAGCCAGACGTATCTCGGGAAATTTGTTAACGGAAATCAAAGAACTGGTTTTTAAATGTGACCATGATGAAGTATTTCTGGAAACCAATCAAAGCTTTACAATAAAACAAAATGAATTTATAAGGTTAAAAATCAGTGGATTAAAAATAAATGCCTTTTCAGAGCTTACTCCTGCAGGTACTTATCCTTTTCAGATCCAGTTTGAAAATATCGAAGATTATAATAACGGCAGTATTCCCTTCACTCTTAATTTCATAGCTGAAAAAGAACTTTCTTGCCCTGTAGGAAGCATTGTTGCATTCTACACCAGGGATATACCGGAAAACTGGCTGCTGTGTGACGGACAAAGTATTGATGAAAAGCTTTATCCGGAATTATATAAATTGTTGAAAAATAGAAATGTACCGGATTTAAGAAACCGTTTTTTAGTGGGTGCAGGAAACAATTATCCTTTGGGCAGCACGGGAGGTCAGGAATCTGTTACGCTGCAGACAAGCCAGATTCCGTCTCACACACATCATATTAAGGGAATACAAAGTAACTATGAACCATTTAAGCAAATTGACCTGGGTTGGACGCAAAGAGAAGAAATGTACGGTGTTTACGGAACAGACCGTACTGTATATTATTATGGCAAGGATCCGGCGCGCAATACAACTTTTTTCAATACTAAAGAGTCTACTCCGATCCAGAGTACAGGTGACGGGCTTTCCCACGAGAACAGACCTCCTTATCATGCAGTGTACTACATCATAAAAGCAAAATGAGATGAGTGTGAAAATGATCGTTCTTTCGGCAGATGTTCAGCTTTTTAATAAAAATTTTATCCTCACAGGTGCTGTTGGGGAGAAAGAAACGATACTGCGGGTCAAGACCAAAGACATTGCTTCCATTATACAGAAGTTTGTGAATAATGCTTCGTTTTTTTCCATGGTAAAAGGAATTCTGCCGGAAGAGGTGGAGCTTTTATTAATCATACCGAAAGGAAAAGAAAATACATTTTCCATATACGCAGATCTTGCTGAAGGAAAGGTCAGCATCAATATTATTAAAACGGGGAAGTACACGCTGTTCAGCTGCTGGATCAACAATTCATTTGCATTTTCCAATCTTCCGCTGGTAGGAGAATATATTCCGGCAGAACATGCCATTTCCGGGATCGGTTTTATGTACATGAAGAAAAAGGATAAGGATAGTAAAATTTATCCTGAGGACTTCTCATTATTGCTGTTTCCGCAACTGAAAAAAATGTTCTCTGATGATGATAAAAGCATGATGCTGAATGAGGGTGAAAATGTATTTATACAGTATAATGCCGGAAAAGGAGAAACTTTTTTAACCTATCCTGAAAATATACAAAATGTTGATAATGATGATATTAGTAATAATTTACAGGGAAAGGACAATAAAGAATCTGTCTTCAAAATTACTGAAGTAGGAGCTGATACCGATTTCCAGAACGGAAATAAATCGGTAATTCTGAGATTGTCGGCCAGACTTGCCCTGTCAAGATTTTCTTTTGAAGTAATTGGCTTGAATGTCGGGCTGAACATCAACCACTATTTGGAAACCATAAAAGAATATTCCGGGCAACAAGAAAGTGATCCGTTTAAATTACTTACCGGGCTTTTCGAAGGAACTTCTTTTGGGATTCAGGGATTGGCGCTTCAGTATAAATCGCCTGCTTTTTCCATTTATGGAGGTTTTTATCGTGAAAAATCTGCCAAAAGCGAAGAATATAATGGTTTATTAACCATTAAGCTCCAAAAAATTGAAATCATAGCCTTGGGTTCTTATGTAAAACAAAGTACCTATTCTTCATTGTTCGCATTCGGATACCTCGGAATTACAATCCCGCTTCATCCCGCATTTGAAGTTAAAGGCTTCGCACTCGGTTTAGGCTTGAACCGTGAATTTAAACTTCCATCTGTCAATGAAATTGAAAATTTCCCTTTAATTCAGATCGTCAAAGATAACGGACCGCGTCCCGGTGAAGGTATTAAAGATATTTTTTCAAGGCTAAATCATTATATTCCGCCTAAAGAAGGCGCTTATGTAATTATCATCGGATTACGGTTTCAGTCATTTAAAATAATAGATACCATAGCACTTATTGCGCTCAATATTGAAAACGGATTGGTATTCAATATGTTGGGATTGAGCGTTATGGAAGTTCCCGAAGTTTACAAAATTAAGTTTGCATTTTCATTACAAGCAGATTTTAATTTGGGTTTTGTGATCGCCAGAGGAGAGATTACCGATGGAAGTTATCTGATTTTTAAAGAAGTTAAACTTCAAGGTAGCTTCGTATTTGCAATGTGGTTTTCAGAAAGCCTGAAAGGTGATTTTTTATTCACCATTGGAGGGTATCACCCCAATTTTAATGTGCCGAAACATTATCCGTCTTCCGGAGAACTGTATCGGCTAGGGTTTTCATTACGGCGCGGAAATCTTTCTGCGGCACTCCAGATGTATTTTGCTTTAACGCCTCAGGCGATTATGTTCGGGCTCATCGGAAGACTGAATTATACATTGGATCTTTCAAAAAGCGTCACCATTGATTACTGGATCGGATCCAAAACTTTTACATTTACCATTGGTGTAGAAGTTGAAATAAAACTTGAAGCTCATTTTGTAATGTTTTGGAAGCCTTTTAGTTATAGGGCTGATTTAGAGTTGCTGTTTAATGTAAGACTATATGCTGATTTCTGGTTTTTCGCAATCAATATCAATGTTAATCTCAACGCAAGATTAAGCATTTGGGGACCTGATCTGGAAGGTATTGCCTATCTTAGTGTAGCAGGGTATGGCTTTACGGTAAAATTCGGAGACTCAGCTTCCAGAAGCACACAGCCTAGCATTCATGAGTTTAAAAAGGAATTTATTCCTGATGACCATCTTAAGCTGAATATTTCCAATGGTAAAATTTCCAAGGAAACAGATAAAATAAGTGATAAAGAAACGGCAATAGTTAACCCGAAAGATTTTACCCTTGAATTTACCAGCCAGATTCCCATTACTTTAATTACACTGAAGGATACGAAAGCAATAAATGGTAATTCTGAATTTGGAGTCACTTATCAGCGAGATAATTCGAAAGCATTTATCCATGAGGTTACCGTTGAAGTGATGTATATGGAGGACAGCGTACCAAGGGTGCAAAAAGGTTGGAATATTGAACCTGTCTTGCAGAATATGCCTAAAGCTTTATGGAGCAGGGAGCTTTTAACCCAAAGTTCTGTTCTTTCAGGGGATGGACTGATAAAAAATTTGACAACCGGTGCGATAATTAAGTTTCCGGAAGTAAGAACCGGACAGATAATTTCGGGACAAAAAATAGAAAATTATGATGAAAATCTTTATACTGATGCCCGGAAAAGCAGGTCAGGAATTCAGGAATTTAAAAAAGAAAAAATAAAAGAAAAGGGGAAATCAGAATCTGCTTTTGAAAATTTAGGCTGGGATAAAAAAGGGTTCAGTACAATCCTTGATGAAAATGAATGGGATTTTACTGAGTTGCTTTCTGATGAAGAAATGTACTCATACTCATCATATTATGAGATTATTAGCTATTCAATCAATATATAACTATGGCTGAAAAAACGATAACCGTTGCATCTTCACATATTCCGCAGGTCGCTGTAGGAAAATACCGTATCAATGTGAAATCTGAGAATGAGATCCTTACAGCCTCATCGTCAATAGATTTTATTGTTTCAGGATTTGTAAGTCAGATTCCTCAAACTGAAATATTATCGGTTTATCCACCGAAAGAAGGACAAGGTAATTACGCGGGTACTTTTCCTATGGTCCAGTTCAGGAGAAGCTCTCTTCCCTGGGATTTTGAATTCCATGCAGGCGATGAAAGGATACCGTATCTTTTTCTGGCTGTCTTTGAGGAAGACGAATTGGATCAGCAATCCGACAGCACAGATTCAACAAAAATTAAAGTCAGAAGCGGCAATACTTCCGATCTCGATCCCGTATATCAAAAAGATAAGGAATTTAGGTACCTCGAAGTTTCAAAAAGCAGGATGCGCCTTTTACCGGATGCTCATGAAATGAGGCATCTTGCTCATGTAAGAATTCAGGAAAATCAGCAGGACGGCGGGAATTCCCCTTCGCAGACTTCCGTTGTGCTATCGAAAAGGATGGTTTTTCCGGAAAAAAAATACACGGCTTTTGTCTGCTCTTATCTTATGCGGTCAGGAAATACATTCCGGCTGTCGGGAGAAAAAACAGATTTGCTGATGGTTCTTCACCAATGGCAGTTTGAAGTATTTGCAAATAATGCCTATCAATTTAATGATTTGAAGTTGCACGGCTTTTATAAGGAAACGGCAACTCAGAAAAGAAAATCCGAAAATCCGGTGCTTTATGGTGAAGACGAATTGTTTGCGTTTTTAGCTAAAAATAAATCCCGTTTTGGGAATATTCTCAACGATCTCAATTCTGATGAAAAAAGAGCCGAAATCTTATCTTTGTTAAAGTATGAGGGTAAAACTCTGAAAGGGCTGCTCCACGAGCTGACGTTTTCTGAAATTGGTTATTATAAAACGTCAATGGATAATAGCCTGATTGCAGGTATCATAGATCTTGGAAAAGTACCGTTGCTCCATCATCTCAAATCAGGCGGAAAAGTTGTTTCGTGGTATCAGGGACCATTTGTGAGAACCGGATATAAGGTAGTTTTTAAAGGGTTTGGTGGTAACCCGGAAGAAGGAGTAGATTTAGGTGAAAATATTCCGGATCATTCGGAAAAATTAATTTTTTACAGCAAAGACACGAATATGCTTGATCTTGGATATGCGGCGGCATGGCAGCTGGGCAGGCTTCTGGTTATGAATAATGCCAAAGTTGTTCAGGAGATCAAAAAGTGGAAACATCAGCTGAAAATAAATGAATTGATTCTTTCGCAAAATCAGGAATATAGCCCGATAAATTTATCCGTGGATAATAGTGTAAGACAGCTTCCTGATCTTACCCGGAATTTTATCCTCAGTACCGTAAAGTTTGTAGATTTCCCTTATTACTATCTTTTTCCGGACGAAACCTTTCTTCCTGAAGGTTCACTAAGATATTTCAAACTGGATAATGCCTGGATATTGTCGTTGCTTTTCGGAATATTTAGTATAGGGGATGATTTTACAATCAGGGATTTTAAAAGATATGTGCTTCATAATTCTTCGGTGAAGGAAGTGTTCGATTATAAAAAAAACTACACCGGTTTTGCAATACATTCGGAAATTATTTCCAATTGGCCGCAACTGCAGGTTGAAACAGATAATTCTTCTGGATTTCAGTATGTAACAGATCTTACTTCTATGGTGAGGATGTATATGATAAACGGATCTTTCAGCACAATATCCTTATTCATGAAAAATGAAAACGCCCATTTTGCAATTGATTTTCCCAATCAATATACGGTGAACAAAAATGCGGATGGACTGTTAACTTTCTCAAACAAGAATGGAGACACAGAATATTCCGTATCTGGATTTGAAAAGAATATTTATAAAAACCGAGTGCCTTTTGATCTTTTATTCAGACAGCCAAAAGTGGTTTTTACCATCAGTTAAATATTGCTTTTAGTTTATGTAAATAATTTATGGCGTTATGGTTATCGTTGAAATTAATAACTAATTGTATGCTTTGGTGTTCATTGCATTATTTTAACGTGTTAATGTCTTCCTAATGTGGTACTTTTTCATTAAATTTGTTAGTGTACCGAAAAATACCAAACACCATTCACAAATGTTATGATCATAAGGAAAACCTCTGTGTCGCTTTTTTTGATGCTTTCGGCAAAAATTTTCTGTCAGCAGTTTTCTTTAAAATATTGCATTGAAAAAGCACAGCAAAACAATTCTGTCGTAAAACTTGCCGAACAGTCGCTTGAAACCAGGCAGAAACTACTTTCTTCCAGCAAAAACAACGGACTTCCGAAGCTTGATCTTCTGGCGGGATACAACTATATTGGTGAACCTCTGAGAGTCAATCTTCAGCAGGTAAAAGACGGTATCGTGGAAGGCTCTGCAAACCAGGCCTCATATTCAGCCAATACGGTATATCAGCAAATTACCGGCAACCCGCTTTCACAGGAGGTGCAGAACGTCATTTATCAGACCTCAAAAGATATTATCAGCGCTGTTTATCCCAACTATAATCCTGAGATTACCAAACAAAGTTATTTTCTGGCGGGGCTTGTCGTGCGACAGCCGATTTATCTCGGCGGAAAGCTGAAATCTTCCCGGAAACTTTCCGAAGAGCAGGTGAAAAGCGGTGAAGCCAACCTGGAGTCCTCGAAAGATCTCACGGCATACAATATCGCTTTACAATATATTCAGGTAATGTACTTGAATTCAATGATAGACAAGCAGAAAAGCAGCCTGGAATCTTTAAAGAAGAATGAAGATTACGCCGGAAACCTTCTTAAAGCAGAAATCATCCCGCCTTATCAGAAAAACTGGGCAGATATTGCCAGAATGCAGGGCGAAACCAATCTGAAAAATTTGATGATGGAAAAGGAAAATGTCCTTTTTATTTTAAAAGATATGATGGGGATTCCTCTTGATGAGCCGATAGAAATTACCGAAAAACTGAAGGAATCTGCAGAAGTTCCTGTTTTTGCATCAGAATCCGGGAATGCAGATATTAAGCTTCTACAGAGTAAAAAAGCAGAAGCGGAAACCGGACTGGATATCACGAGATCACTTTCGAGACCTAATGTATTTGCTATCGGAAATGTTCAGTTTTTCAGGAAAGACCTTCCCGTAATTACGCCTCCATGGCTTATTGGTATTGAAATGCAATGGACACTTTTCGATCCCGAAAGACGCTCTAAAAATCTTGCCTCGCAGTCTTTGGTAAAAGAAGCTGATCTTCTCATAGAGCAAAAGCAGAAATCCGTAAATCTCGCTACTAAAATAGCAGAGAATAAGCTCATAAGCCTTAAAGAGCAGAGTGAAACGCTGGATGCATCCCGTAAACAGGCATACCAGACCACCGATATGATAAGAAAAAGGATGGAAAACAGACTTTCTTCCGTAAAAGATGTTAATGATGCATTACAGTTGCAGTATGAAACCGAAAAGCTTTATTACACGTCACTTGTAGCGTATCAAACTGCTCTGGCCACTTATTTTTATGTTGTCGGGAAGCCTGAGAACATTACTCATTATATTCCTTAAGCATAATTTAATACAAACTAACCTATTTAAAATAAAAATTAACAGGATCTGATCCGAAGCATAACCAAGCAACAGATGAAAAATTTTGTAAAAAACTATTGGGCTGTTTTTATTCCCGTTGCCGTACTCGCAGCAGCTCTCATTTATCTTCTTAAAGAAAAGTCTGCCGATACGTCTAAAGATGCCGTGATCGGTATGGTGGATGCCGAATTTGTTGATGTTTCGGCATCTCTTCCCGGACGTGTCCTTGATATTCCGGTAAAAGAAGGTGATGAGATAAAAGAAGGCCAGACTGTAGCCCGGCTGAAAACTTCAGAGATCGAAACCATTCAGTCCCAGGTTGCGGATGCTGTTGAAATTGCACGCAATCAGATGGATAAGGTAAACCGTGGTGTAGAGCCGGAAGTACTGGCTTCTGCAAAAAATCTTCAGCAGATTGCACAGCAGCAGATGGATTTGATGTCTAAAACCTACAGCCGCTTCCAGAGTTTATATTCCGAAGGAGTAGTTTCCGGTCAGGAAAGGGATGTCATTTATTTCAAATATAAAGCCGCTCAAAAAGAACTGGAAACCGCAAAGTTGAACGTACAGCTTCTGGAAAGAGGAAGTAACAAAGAAATGAAAAACTCTGCACAGGCTATTCTCAATCAGGCACAGAAGGCGGAAAAACTTACGCAGGAAATTAAAGATAATGCTTCTCTGAAAGCTCCGGTATCAGGAACCATATCAACCATTGTTTCTAAAAAAGGCGAAATGGTGAATGCCGGATATCCGATGATGACCATTCAGAAGGACGATTCATTTTTTGTGAAATTCAATCTGCGCCAGAATCAGATGGCAAAAATTAATAAAGGAAGTAGTGTAAGCATGAAGATTCCAGGCTGCGTACCGGAAACCGTGAAAGGTAAAGTTTCTGAACTGGCTCCGGCATTAGGGTATGCAGATTGGGTCCCGGAAAAGCAGAATGGAGAATTTGAGCTGAGGACTTTCCAGATCAAGGTTAAGCCGGAAAATTTTAAAAATATAAAAGGTCTGCGGTCCGGAATGACAGCCCAGCTTATTTTACCATAATTTAAATTTTTTTACGATTGAAAAACATCAGCATCATTATGGTACGAGAATGGAAACGGATTTTTTCGATTCCCAATTTCTATGTGGTTTTGCTGATCATTCCGCCCATTATTTTCCTGTTTTATGGGTTTATTTATCAGAAGCAGTTTGCCAGAGAGCTTCCGATGGCGGTGTGGGATGAAGATCGCTCCTCGGTTTCCAGAACGCTTACAGATATGATGGAGCAGAATGAAAACATCCATTTTACCCATGCCGTGTTTAGCAATGCGGAAATTGAAAAGCTGATGAAAGAAGGAAAAATCTTCAGTGCCATTCATTTTCCGAAAAATATGGAAGCGGATGCGAAGAAAAATCATCAGTCAAATATCACATTATATACCAATGGCGCGTATCTGGTTCCTGCAAAAATGATTTACAAAGGCGCTGCAGAAATCATTATTAAAGGTGGCCTTGCAGTGGTACTGCAAAAAGCAGAAAAACAGGGAATGGCAGCTGATAAAGCTAATACGCTGGTACAACCCATTAAACTGAATACCACGGTCCTCTATAACCCGGAATTTAATTATCAACTGTACCTTACTCCCGGGCTGGTAACCGTAGGACTGCAAATGGCGTTAATTGTAGCTTCCGTCCTCATCCTCAATCTGGAATTTAAAAAAGAAACAATAGACAGCCTGCTGAAAATTTCGACTTCATCTTCGCAGATCGTTATCGGAAAAATGCTTGCTCATCTTTGTATTGCCTGGCTATTATTTATCCTGATCAGTTTCGTTGTCTTTCCTGTTTTTGATCTGGATAAGCCGGAGACGGATTTCAGTTTTTTCATATTGTACACCTTGCTGGCTCTTGCATGCATCGGAATCGGGATGATGCTTTCCGCTATTTCTGATAATCTGCTTTTTGTAGTGGATGTAGCCTTGTTTTTCACTTCTCCTGCATTTGTATTCAGCGGTTTTACATTTCCAAGGTGGGCGATGCCGTGGTATGATCAGTTTTATGCTGATATTATGCCTTATACTCATTTCCTGGACGGATTTATCAAGCTTTATTTTATGGAACTTCCGTTACGATATGCCGCTCCGGAAATGATCAGGCTTTTGATTTTTATTGGAATTACTTTTCCGGTGACCATCATATTTTTTCAGAAAAAAATTAACAGGTATCTAAAAAATCATCGGGCATGAAAGATGTTTTTAACATAATGAAAAGAGAAGTAAGGAATATTTCAGGAGATTCCAGCCTTTTTCTTATTCTGTTGATTGCTCCGGTTTTATATGCTTTTATGTACGGCAGCATTTACCTGAATAAAGGCGAAGAAAAAGTAAAGCTCGCGCTTATTGATGATGACGGAACTGCAGTTTCACGGTTGCTTACCGATCAGCTGAATGCTACACCGATGATTGAAATTGTTCCGGCTTCCAATATCTCGGAAGCCCAGGAGAAAATGTATCAGGGAGAGGTGGAAGGTTATTTTTATATTCAGAAAGATCTTGAAAAATATATTCTTTCCCAAAAACAGGCTAATGTAAATTTAGTCTTAAATGCGTCCCGTTTTCTGCCTTCCAGCGATTTGCTGAGTACCGTAACAAAAGTCTGTCTTACGGTGGGAGCCGGTGTAAGAAAGACCTATTTTAATAAGCAGGGAATGGGTGAAGACGAATCCATGAAAATGACCAATCCTATCAATATGGATTACAGGCCTTTATACAATTCGGGGATGACGTACGGTTCTTTTCTTTTGCCGGGGCTGCTCGCCATTATTCTTCAGCAGACGTTACTGATTGGTGTTGCTGCAGGCTTTACATCCGAAAGGGAAGAAAAGAAATTACCGGAGCTTTATAAGATTTCCGGATTCAGTATTTCAAAATTAATTTTCGGGAAAGGAATTCTGTATTTGTGTATTTTTATGATCTTCGGGATTTTTTTTACCATCGTTAATTTTTCGGTTTTCGGAGTTGCGATAAGAGGAAGTTTCGTGGATCTGGCTTTTATTACGGCTGTATTTATTTCTTCTGTCATTGTTTTGGGAATGCTGATCGGAAGTTTTTTCAGGAGCAAGCTTTTTGCTTTTCAGGTGTTGGTATTTTCGTCTTATCCGATATTTTTGATTACCGGATATTCCATGCCTTATCAATCATTACCGTCTGCAATTCAGGTAATGTCTGATATGATTCCTACTTCTCCGTTCCTGAAAGTTTATATCTCAATTGTTCAGGCAGGCGGATCACTAACGGATAATATTAATTCGGTACTGCATCTTCTGATTTTGCTTCTCTTTCTTCTTATTATTTTAATTTTAAGGTTGAAATATCTTATAAAGCTCGATAAAAAATAGCAACATTTATTAAATTTTAAAATATATTTAAATATTGATCTGCTTTATTAGAAGGGTTTAATTTAAATTGCTTTAAAACAAACTTATTAATAATATCCTAAAATTTTCATCCAGATTCCGCCAAGTCCCATATAAATAATCAACAAAACAATTCCGATTTCAAGGCCACGCAGCCACCATGATTTTAGATCAACATAACCACTTCCGAAAAACACAGGAGCAGGGCCATGCCCGTAATGCGTAAGTACACCGTAGATAGATCCTAAGAAACCCAGCATCATTGCCAGGAGCATTGGCGGAATTCCTACAGCAATTCCTACCGCCAGTAAAGCGGCATACATGGCGGCAACGTGTGCCGTGGCACTCGCAAAAATATAGTGACTGAAAAAATACACCAGAATAATAACCGGAAAAGCAACAGTCCACGTCATACCTCCGATTTTTTGTTTAATAAGATCACTGAACCATCCGATGAATCCCAGTTCATTTAAGGAACTTGCCATCATCACCAGAACCGCAAACCAGACAATGGTGTCCCATGCTCCTTTTTCAGATTTCACATCTTCCCAGGTAAGAACCGATGTAAGTAACAGTAACGTAAGCCCTATAAAAGCTGTTGTTGTAGCATCAATAGACAGACTTCCTCCAAAAATCCAGAGCGCAAGCAGTATAAAAAATGCCAGCAGCATCAGCCATTCATTTTTGCTAATAGGGCCCATTTCTTTCAGCTTTTCGGCGGCCATTTTCGGGGCATCGCCTGTCTTTTTCAATTCTGGCGGATAAAGCTTATATAAAACCAAAGGGACGATGAAGAATGCTGTCAATCCTGGAATAAAGCCTGCCGCAGCCCAAGACATCCAGGTAATATTGATTCCCAGGTTAGCTGCAAATTTCTGGCACATTGGATTGCTGGCGGTTCCCGTTAAAAACATCGAAGAGGAAATAAGGTTCATATAATAACTGTTGAGCGTAAGATATGAGCCTAATTTTCTGTGCGTTTCAGGTTTTTCGGGTAACGAATCGAAGCTGATGGCCATCGATTTCATAATCGGGTAAATAATTCCGCCGCCTCTGGCCGTATTGCTTGGAATTGCCGGAGCGAGACAGACATCTGCCAGTCCTAGCCCGTAAGCCAGTCCGAGAGAACTTTTACCGAATATCCGGATAAATAGGAACGCAATACGATTTCCCAGTCCGGTCTTGATAAATCCCCTGGCTATAAAAAAAGATATTCCGATCAGCCATATTACCTTATCTCCGAAACCGGAGAGCGCTTTGGTAATAGATTTTCCTGCATCTCCCGGAGCTAATACCTGCGTAAGTGCAGTAAAGCCGATGGCCATCATACACATGGTACCCATTGGTGCTGCTTTAAGGATGATTCCTAAAATAGTAGCCGCAAAAATCGCAAAAAGATGCCATGCATTTTCGCTGACTCCTTCAGGGACAGGGATGAACCATATAATGAGTGCTGCTGCGAAGGTAATCGCAATATTTTTAATATTTATTTCTTTCATGATAATTGAGTTTAATTTTAGAATCTGCTCTGTACCTGAATGATAAAGAGGTTATTATTGTATTGCGTAGTATTTTCCACCTGATATTTATAGCGGTCAATCTGCATTCCCAGCTGGATTCTTGCACCGTAATTCTTCAGGAATTCAAGTCCGAACATCGGCGTAATCGTTTGTCTCGGGTTTGAATTGAGTCTGAAGTTGGTATCTAAATATTCGTACCGGCAGGAGAGCTCGAATGCACTTAGATTACGGTGGTTGATTTCATACCGGATGTTGGGAAGGAAATACGCTCCTCTGATCAAGTATTGATCAGGATTCTGGGGTCTCGTTTCGGGATCTGCCGCAAAATAGAGGGGATGGTTGGTTGCCTGTTTTGCTTCGAGCTGCATATCCAGGCTCCATTTGGGATCAAACCGGATTAATGAGCTAAGATCTACTCCCAAGGCATATACTTTTTTACCGAAAACTTCACCAATGCCGCCGTTTACACCCAGGTTCAGGTTGTATTTTTCTGAAAAACCGAAAACAAGCCGTGTAGAGTATTGTTTACCGTTATCATTGTCATTCACCTGGTTTTTGCCATTACCGTTTACTACGGAAATGCCATACTGAAAAGGAATTTTTCCCAGATTAAGCTGTCCGGTTGCGGAAAGACCGATCTGAAAGCTCGTCCAGCCTAGTTTGCCAAATTCGGTGTACTGATTGGACCAGTCCAATGATTTAATGATGTCGATAGGGTAGGTCTCTTCCAGTCCGAACCAGGGACGGAACTGCCCTACGGTAAATGCAAGTTTAGGGTTAAATGTATATTTTAAATATGCATTTTCAAGTACTCTCGATTTAGGATCGTTTTTAAAATCGGCAAGGTTGGCCAAAGCGACAACTTCTGTACGCTTGCTGATCTGGGCCCGCATTTGCACCCTCATGTATTTGATCATAAAATTATTATCAGTCCCGCTGTGATCAGAATGATGGAGACCGTTTACATCCACATCCTGATTCATTCCTACCAGATATCGTGCCTGGAAGAGGCCTTTCACCTGAAGTTGGGGATATTTTATATTTTCCTGTTCGGGTTTGCTGTATAATGAATCCGGTTTCTGGGCTGTAGCTATGCAGGAAATTATTATAGATAACGGGAAGGCAGCCTTTTTTATAAGAAAAGCCATATCATATTGTATTTGGTGTAATAGATTCGTGATTTTAGCTTAACCCTAAAAACGTAAAGGGATTCGCTTCCTTAAAGCTGTTATTGGCTTTTCCACTGTAGGTTTGAAAGTTGCTGAGGTCAAGTTTCATAGTTTTACCTTTCTTGCTAAGATCAAATTCTTTAAGATTTATCCAAAAAGTATTCGGGGTAAAAACAGTTTCAAAGTAATACGTAAGGTTTTTTTGATCAGAAACGGAACGCCATCGCGTAGAGGAAATGTTGGGTTCTGTTTCTGACGTAATTCCGTACGGTACGGAACAGTTTCGGATAACACTGAATACACTTGCTACAGCGGTTCTGGTATCTGATGTCTGCGGAATGGCATTAATATAATAAGAAGCTCTCACGAAACGGTCGGCGGCACGGTTGGTTCCGGGGAGCATTATTGTTCCCGGGATTCCTTTCCAGTAATTATTAAGCGCCAGCTGCTGATCAAAAACTGGAGAATTGGTCATTACCGTGTAATCAGGAGAGTGGTGGATTACCAGTTTGCCATTGAGGTATTCGAAAACGGCACTGTCTCCGGAGGCGTCTGAAATGGAAAGGTGTACGGTGGTGAAACGTTCTGTTCCGGGAATATAATCGCTTACAATGACGAAGCTTTCTTTCCTGGCATTCTCTACTGCTTCTTTTACTGTCCCGAAATTATCCAGGAAATACTGTGCCCATAATGAAATAGCTATTCCTTTCTGTGTGCCTTTCGGATCAAATTTCGGATATTGTGATTCTCCGAGCCAGAGAAGATTGGCTACAAGTCCGTTTTCATTCATTCCGTCACAGGAGGCAATATCCCAGGAAGTGCTTACTACGCTGCCATATTTCGATGTCCATCTCATGGATAGCGGTCCCACTTCTCCATTTCTTTCTGTTCCTCTGGGGAGAATCCAGATATTGGCAGGGATTTCATCACGCCAGTCCATTGACCGGGCAGTGATAACAGTCTTTTCGGGACCTTTGTAAACTACCCTTGTACAGGCTTCGGACCTGGTCCATATTCCGGTGAAAAGAGCAGCTGAAAGCAGACTCAGATAAAATGTTTTCATGATATAGTATTTTGTGTGATAACAATATTTTAAAAATGAAAATATTATTGTATTGGTGAAATAAATTTAATGAAAATATTTTTATGCTATCACATATACTACATTAAAATAATATTACCCATCAAACCGTAATGAGCGATGAGGTATATTTCTGTAAAAAATGATTATTGCTAAATGAAGCAGCAGGCAGAAGAATCCGCAGAAGAAATTCCGGATTAGATGTTGTATAGAAGTTCAGCCATGATATGACATCCAGTGACCAAAGCATAATAAACACATAATAAGCTATTTATACGCTTGCTGGCCAAACTCTATACGTACAGAGATAATTAATTAAGTTCGTAATTGGAAATAATCATACTCAACATGAAATGGATGTAATTCTGATCCGCTTCTTTTCTGTTGATCAGCTTATTTTTATAATCGTAAGAATTTAGTACTCTTGATAATTGCTGGTAGGCATCAAATTTGTCATCTTTAATTTTTACTCTGAGATTTCCATCTCTTCTTTTGATAATTTCATCATCCAGTGTTCTTAGCTTAAAGATAACCTCACATAATTTCGGATTAAAATTCATTTTACCGGTATATCTTTCAATAATATTTACCTTGAATGTATCGAATTTTATGGTGTTAAAAATAAGATTAGAGCCAGACTCCTGTGTGTTGAGCTCAAGCGTGTAGTTCATAAGTTTAAATTTAGTACAAATGTAATCAGAAGCTGAAAAAATTCAAAATAATTTGATCAACTAATGTACCATTTATATCAATTTTGTTTTTAATTTCAAAAAAGGGTAGGTGTCAACACTATTGAGTGCCGAATTTCTTCACCCGGATTTTCTTTTCTTTTACTTTAATAGTGAATGGACTGAGTTCGGCTATTTTTCCCGGTTCAACATTAAATTCCTGAAGAGTATTTTCACAATAGGTATTGGAAGGCAGGGAATTTTCATTCAGTTTTATCTTATAATTTCCTGATTCTATGAAGGATATAATTTCTCCATTGTCATCAGAAATTGTTCTTCGCATCAGTACATCATCCTTATAAATATCAAAAGCAATAGCTGCCAGTTTTGGGTCGAATTCAAGTGCGGTTTTAGCATCAAAATCATAAGTTACTTTGCCGTGGACCGTTCCGTTCTGATGCAACGGAATTTCCAAAGAATGGCTGTGGGTATTTACATCAAAGGCTGCTTCATCATAGTACCATCCCTGCTGGATCACCTGCCTTAAATTGTATTTGTTATAAGGAATTGCACGGTATTCAACATTTCCGTTTTCATCTGTTTTGAATGATATATTGTTGATCATAATAATATAACCGGCAGCTTTTTCGTCCCCGTCATCATAAACATTATTATTGTTTCGGTCATAATAAACAAAAGCTTTAATATTGCTTTTTTTACCGGGATCCAGATTATTGCTCCTTAGATTAATGGTGACCCCTGCTTCTATTGTAAAAAGATTGTTACTGAAGTTATTGAGAGAATAGTTAAACCAGGAAGAGTTCAGATAAAATCCGTAATGGTCTTTTGAGTATTTCAGATTGACAAATCCTGAAGGTGATTTACCGTAGAGAGTATCGTCGGTATAAGTCAGGCCGGAATTGATATTCAGCTTTCCTTTAAGCATATGATGCGTGATAAATGCAGAGGCCGAAGATTTTTCATAATTGCTGTTAACGCCTAACAACTTTGAAAATGCAAATTCGGAAAGGTAATAGCTGCCGTACTGATAGATATACTGGAAATTTAACCATTTGTAGGCATACGTTCCTGTAAACCGTATCTGGTATTGATTGGTATCGCTGTCTGGGTAATTGACAAGGCCGGTTTCAATACCCAGAATGGATGAATGCTTTCTGTCGGGGCTGGACCAGCTTATGCGTTCCACCAGTCTTCTGGCGCTCATTTCTTTAAGTTCCCTGCTTTGAGCAAGCCCTAAAAAAGAATTATACGTATTGGAATTTTCGTTCTGGTACTGAAGACTTATACTCAGCCCGAAATTTTTTCTTTTAGGAAAATTGAAACCGGCTTCCAGTCTGCTGCTTTTGGTCTCCAGATTATTATCGAAAAAATAAAATTTAGGAGAAAAATTGGAAACCATCATGTTGGCATAAATAGACTTTTCGTTAAATACGCTGGCTGAAACATTCTGCTGTAGCTGAAATATTCCCCTTTGATTTCCCGGATAATAATTCGAGCTGAAAGAATAGTTGCCGCTTAAATTGATTTTATTGATAATTCCGGAATACTGTGTTTCTATGGCACCCGACGGTTTTGTAGTATTGATGCTTTCATAGATACTCATTCCGCTGAATAATTTACCGCTCATTTTCCATTGCTTATTAAAAGCATACTGAAAATCGGTTCCCAAAAGATTGTGCTTTACATGTTCGAAAGGATCACTTTTAAAGATATAGGCAGCTGAAATATTTCGTGCTGCATTGCTTGCTCCCAGTGTGCCGCGTACATAAAAGCCATATCCCAGTTTCAGGAAAGGAGTTCTGTCGATAAGGCTGAAGCTTTGATCTATAAAGCCGAATTCAAGCTTTTTGTTCCTGTCTGCAGAAGTAAAAGCATATTCCGCACCCCTTCCGTATAGTGAAACTTCGATTACCTTGGTAATGTTTCCGAGGGTAAACTCATTCTGCTCTCTTTTGTATGTTATAAAAGTATTGTTGACCACAGGATCTTCCGGCCCGTTGGTTTTGTAGATATTTCCTCTTATAGTAACATATCCGGAAGGAAGATTGAAGCCTCCGGAACCAATAAGCTGATATAAATAAGTTTCTCTTCCCAGATACCGTAAACTTGCCGTAATGCTGTTTTTGGTATAGCTGAGTGTATTATTGTCCAAAGAGTGGTATCGCTGCATCGAAGAATTATTCTGAATGGAAACCGTACTGTTTCCGAATATTTCTTTATTGGGTTCTCTGAAGCCCACAATATTTACACTGAACTGCGGGATTTTGGCCATATTGCCGGAGGGTCTGAATCTGTAAATGAATACGGAATCTTTCTGTACCGATACGCTTCCTTTTCGTTCTACAAAAAAACTTCCCTGGTCTGCTTCCGGAATTTTAAATACAATTGTAACATTCTGTTTTCTATTCCCTAAATTTGAAACCCTTGCTCTTACCTCTATAGAATCGTTTACATTGCTCATATAGATAACAGGGATATCTGTACTTATCGCCATAGAATTGTTTTCGGCAATTGTATGAGAAACCGTCTCGGTTTTTATGGTATTATTCTGAAGATCGGTAAGGGTAAATTGTATCTGGCTTTCTCCGAATCCGGCATTGCTGCTTACAATTATTTTTACAGGGAGAAACAAGCTACCCCCTGCAGGAATATCGATATCAGAAGTATTACCGGAAATGTTCCTGAAACCTTTGGGAACAGTAACGTTCAGCTTTCCTTTAAAAGGATTTTGAGAATCATTTTTAATTTCAGCAATAGTGCTGATGATACGATCCCGTCCCATGTTGGAGTCGTTTCGGATTTCCATAGTGATTCCGTTGCCGGTTTGTGCGGAAACCAGAGCAGAAATAAAAACTAAAACTAAAAATATAATTTTCCGAAATTGTTTTAAAAACATTTGGGCTTTATTGAGGTGTTATCTCGTACTGAAGAGTTGCTGTGTAATCATCTGATTTGGCACTGATAAAAATTTCGTCATTATGAATGGTAGAATATTTCACATCATAATAAACCATATTTCCCTGAGTAGCATTTCCTTTGGCAACAAGCTGTGACGATGCGCTTAGTGAGATAGGAAACACATTTATATTGGCTGTAGCAGAAGAAAGGGCCATTTTTACAGCATCTATCGGAATGGTATTTCCATAAGACGAAGTAAACTGAGACTGCAGTGATTTCAGTTTAATCTGATAGTTGGTATTGCTTTTTACCATCAATGCATTGTTGTAGGTTACGCTTACGCCGTTCGTATAGTCTTCCATACTTTTGAATTCCAGCAATGCGTTCTGTGCATTTGGTGCAAAAGTAAGCGACATTTCGGGAATATCTGCAGGAGGAACCCCTGATAAGGTGCCAATCTGAATTTCAAAGTTATGACTCATTTTACCGATAACATTGTTGTACTTATCATACATGGTAAATTCTACCGGGGCATAAAATTTCATCCATGCGGGATAGCTTCCCAGATAAGCTCCCCCCATTACAGTAAGGCTGAATTTTATCTGCAGATTGTAATATCCGTTCGGCTGTGAAGGGTGGTTGTACAAAGGTGCATTGGAATCCGGAACCAGGAATACTTCCTGCCCCTCCTGAAGAATGACATTAAGAGGCATCCCAATCTGCGGAATAGCAGGAACCGGCCCGGGCTCTCCCTGTCCTGAAGAAGCTACAGGATGAAGTGATATTTTGTTGCCGGGAATGGTATAATTACCATCGGTAGATCTTATGGGCTGTTTCAGTTTTGCAGACAGACGCCATGAAGGAATATTAAAATTGCCGTTTCCGCTCATCATGGCGGTATACGCATCGGGATTTGTGTTTCCGTCGTACGAATTGATCTGAATGTAACTGTTAACCCATGAATAATATGATACTTGTGAACAGTAATACTGGCTTAATAAAAGAAGTACAACTGTAATTGTTTTAATCATAGATAAAATTTAACTCTCCGAGTTCAAGGTTATTATCTCCGTAATCAATCATTACGGAAGCTGTGTATTTTCCTTTCGGAAGATCTGAAGGAAGTGAGATGTCCAATTCTCTTTTATTGCCGGGTAAGGTATAAAATATGACTGGATCGATAGAAACTTTCTTGCCATCTTCAATATTTACAAAATCTGCGTACACTTTACCGTCTGTCCAGATATTTCCCTGATTTTCAAAAAACAGATTTAACTGTTTTTTTGGTTTATCAAAAGTGAGATTCTGGATTTCGATTTTTTTAGTCTTCGCTGAAGGAATTTTATGAAAGACCTTAATACCGGAACGTATACTTACTTTAATTTTCGCCCCTTTATTATCCACATCATCTACCGGATTCATCTGGCTCACAAACAGAACAGCCGTATGCGCTGCCAGCGTATCCGTGGGTTTTGTAGGAACCGTAATGGTAACATCTATATCTTTTCTTTCTCCCGGAGCCAATGAAAAATAATTGTCTTCTTTTTTTACACTGATCCATCCTGCACAGGAGTTTTTCAGGGTATTGGCTGCGTACATTAGATTTTCACCTTTTTCGCTATACTCCCAATCTCCAAGGCTTACCGCAAGATCCAGCGTGTTTTTTGAACTTACGTTGGTAATGGTAATAGTTTGCGTATTGCTATTTCCCACAGTAGATTCGAAATACAATCTTGGAGGAGATACGGAAACACCTGTTTGTGCATAATTCAGGGAGAAAATCAAAACGAATACTAAAAAGTAAATACGATGTATTGGGTAGGTCTTGTTCATCATTAAATTTAAGACTAAAACAGCATAAAAAATGCCACAATTTCTTGTAGCATTTTTATTTTATAAATAGATCTACAATATATTATTGTGCAATAATAGTGTAGGTAAGCTCAGTACTGTATACTGTAGGATCCTGTCCTGCGATATAATTGTCTAGGTAAGCATTTCCTCCTGCACCTTTGTATTCAACACTGATTTTTTTGTTTACACCTCCGGCTGCAGATGTTACCAATGTTGTTTCGTTGGCAGAAAGAGTAGTACCTTGTGCGTATTGTGCTCCGTTTACAGCATCTGTACCTGCACTTGCTTTAATCTGGATCGTATTGGCCTGAATATTTTTACCACCATTCTGTAAAGCTGCACTGGCACTTTTTACTTTTACCTGGAATCCTCCTGTACTGAAGATTGTTAAGTGATCTGCATTAAGAGAAGATACCCCGTTTGCATAATCATCTTTAGTTACATAGTCTAAGTTTACAATTTTCTGAGAATTGTTAACTACCAAAGTCTGGATTGGTTTTAATCTTACGTTTAACGTAACAGTTTGTTGTTGTGCTCCAATTGTTATGAACCCTAATAACGCAAAAGAAGCAAGAATACACTTTTTCATAAATCGATTATTGTTTTTTAATTTTAATTCAAAAATTTATGGTGCAAATGTATATACTTCCGTAAGTAGAGTTATTGTGAAAAAATACTAATTTTTTGTGATTTTTGTAGCTGATACTAAGCAATATAGAAATATGCTTTTATTGAATATTCAATAAAAATTATTTATGAAAGTGGAAATAACTCCACAAATGAAGATTATTTTATGGTTAAATAATCATTAATTAATTATGTGTAGAAAATTAATAAATCTTTAATTCTATAAAAAGTTGTTTTAATATTAAATTTTTTCTCCTAATTGGACATCATTGTTAAAATATAATAATTATCATCAGCATTTGAAGTATATTTTTTCTCTTCCTTGGCATGATGATTAATTTCGAATATCTTCTCAACAACACCTTTTTCATAGTTGATGAGATTGTAACCTTTATCTTTTTCCCCAAAAAGCTGTCCGGAGTCTGAATTTTTAAAACCCGCAGACTGATTGTACACATTTTGTTGCATCATAATTTCAAATCCGGACGGACTGGAAATGACAACAAAACTAGATTCCTTGTTGGTTTTCATATCAGGTGAATTTATAACGGCAGGGCTTATAGCCAGCATCTGAACAGGATATAATCGCACATTCACAGTAGTTCCGTCATGCTGTGCGCTGGCAGAAGCAAAAGCAAGAAGACAAAATACAATGAAAAAATATTTGATATGCATTTCCTGATTTATCACCGTATGGTTACATAATCAAATATACAAATATTTTTTAATTATCGCATTTCTGAGGGATTTTTTTGTGTGTGTTTTTTAAAAAAGTTTGTAAAGTTGCCTTCATCGCTGAATCCCAGCTCATAAGCGATCTGGGAAATCGTGTAGTTGCTGTAGGTCAGCAGTTTTTTTGATTCTGTTATAAGTTTTTCAATAATAACATGTTTGGCACTTTTTCCTAAAACATATTCGGTCATTTCGGTGAGTTTTCTTGGAGTAACGCTTAACTCGCTTGCGTAATGAGACACCTTTTTTGCGCTCTTATAATCTCTTTGTAAAATAACTTTGAATTTGTTTACACAATAAAGATAATCAAATTTTATATCTTTTTTTACTTCTTCTGTAGGAATGTGAAGGAAGGCATCCAGCATTAATCTTTCTATTGCATTGTGAGCAGCAGAAAGATAAAGGCTTTTGTCTTTTTTGCGGAAGCTTTCCATCCGATCCATAAAAACAACTCTCATTTCTTCTATGTTAACAAACGGAGCAACGAAAATATCGGAATTGTAATTAAAAAAAAGCTGTGAGTTTATGAATAAGCTGTCTTTTATTGATCGTTCGTAAAAACTGGAAGAAAATGTAATTAAAAAGGTTTCGTAACCACGTGCTTTTAAAAATTCTACTTTTTTCTGTGGTCCAACGAAGACGATATTTCCTGCAATTATCTCGTAAGAATTATTTTCTACGTTTAAACGCAGGTCTTCCATTATAATATAGATGCAGAAGTATTCGAGGGTATTGAATTGCCTTTTGTTATTGTTTCTCTTTATAGCCTGATCCAGACGGATAACACTAAAGCCGTTTTCTCTTAACTGATCTGTAATAATGTACATATTATTTTTTTCATACACTTAATAAGGGGCTAAGATAATTTTTTAGAAAGATTTTATTTATATTATTATATTAGATATAATTCTATAATTGTAATAAAATTATATGGTGTTATTTATAGTAATGATTGATTATGATAAATAATAAATTTCTATTGTTCTTAAGTTAATCATTATAAACATTTTTTTACATTTTATGATAATATTACCTCTTAGCATATTCCTTCTGTGAGGAATTAATTATAAAAATTATACAGATAATTTATTATCTTTGGCGTGCTGAAATCGTATTATAACTGAAAATGATGCTAAGCGCTGCAGTAGCTCTTTCAACGAAAGGAAGTTCTTTTAACCTCAGGAAGTTGGGGTGTATCGGAATTATGTCTCATCATTGGTACTCTGCTTTTTACGAATGCAATAATCATTGGCGTATTTCTGAAGAATGTTGTTAGAATCCTTTTAAATGTTGTTTTTGTTGTTCCTGCAGGTATTGGTTTTATACAAACGGTAATCTTGAATTATTGATAATGATTTAATTTTTACTCAATATTAGATTAAGAAAGAAAGCATATCTTTATAAAAAATGTATAATATTGGTTTGAGGATAATACATCATAATTTTGAAAAAAAAATAATAAAAATTAATTATACTGATAATCTGATAATTCCGTTTTTTGTACAATATAATTCTTATTACAATATCATTTCGGCAGAAAAATTGATAATAAGAATGCATTAAAAATTCACACATAGATGTGATGACGGATTTATAATATAAACTTAAAAGCGAGCAAGGCCTGTAATATTAGAGTGCCTTCTCAATAGAGTGAATGAATATGAACAAAAATATCATTACGTATCTATTATTGATATCGATTACTTTACTTTCCTGCAGACCCAAGCAGAATATGGTCTACATGTCCAAAAGCAACATGGAAGAAGAAGTTGCCAGAGCAAAATACGAGGGGTTACGCATCCAGGAAGGAGATGTGCTGCTTATCCTTGTGTCTGCCCTTGACGAAGCTGCAGTGAAGCCTTTTAACCTTAATACTGCAAACAAGGTAGGAAGCGATGCTACCAACGGTATCAATCAATATGCACAGCCAAGCGAATATCTCGTAAACGAAGAAGGATATGTCAATTTTCCGGTATTGGGCAATATCTTTGCCAAAGGCATGACACAAATACAGCTGAAACAGGATATAGAATCACGTCTGAAAAGGTATCTTACTGATCCTTTAGTAACTATTACATTGAAAAACTTTAATGTCAGCATTTTGGGAGAAGTTAAACAACCCGGCCAAAAAGAAAGTGTTTCACAAAAAATCAACATTTTCCAGGCACTTGGTTTGGCGGGTGATATGACGGATTTCGGAGACCGTACCAACGTAAAGCTAATCCGTACCAAAGATGACGGAAGCGACGAAATTGTTAATTTGGATCTTACAAGAGCGGACATTGTAAGTTCACCTTATTATTATATGAAACAGAACGATATATTGTATGTGCAGCCTGATAAAAATAAGCAGATACAGGCTAATTCTAATCCTAACAGAGCTCTTACTTTCCAGATTATCGGTTCAGTAATAGCGGCGGCTACCCTGGTTGTTGCTTTAACAAGATAAATGTAAATTATGCAGCAGTTAGAATTTCAAGAAAAAGAGGAGAAAATCGATCTGAGAAAAATCCTCTCCCAATACCTTTCTAAATGGCCGTGGTTTTTAGCATCCGCTTTGGTTTGTGTATTATGTGCCTACATATATCTTAGATACAGTGTTCCTCAATACCAGACAAAAACCACCCTTAAATTTGATAAAAAACAAAATGATCTCACGTCGGCATTATCTGATCTTGATAATCTGGGAATAGGTTTAGGAAACTCAGATGAGTTGAAAAGTGAAGCCGCAGTAGTAACTTCCCGTCCTATTTTGATGCAGGTTGTAAAAAATCTCAATCTTAACGTTGAATATTTTAATACCGGGGAAATTAAAGATTCCCAGCTTTTCACGGAAGTGCCAATTTCAGGGGAAATTATCGCATTCAATGAGGGGTTCGTATCATCAGAATACCAGCTTAAAAAACTTAATGGAGATGAGTTTACTCTTGTTAACGAGAAACACGGCAAATTTACGGGGAGATTTAATGTACCTTTAAAACTCGACTTCGGAACGGTAGTCATGCACAGAAACCATCAATTTGCAGTTAAGCCTGAGTACAAAATAATTTTCTCCAATCCTAAAGAGAAAGTAAAAAAACTTGAAAAAACAATTCAGGTAAATTTGCCGGATGAAAAAGCGTTGCTTATGGACATCACTCTTATAGGAACGGTTGCGCAAAAATCCGAAAAGATTCTTAATGAAGTTACCCGCCAGTACAATATAGACGGACAAAGAGATAAAAACCTGCAGGCCGAAAATACCCAGAAATTTATTGATAAAAGACTGGAGGTGATTACCAGAGACCTTTCAGGCGTTGAAAATCAAAAAGAAGACTTTCAGAATCGTAACCGTATTGTAGATCTTGAAGCACAGGCAACACTCGCTTTGCAAAATACAAGTGACAATACAAAAGCGCTTCTGCAGCAGCAGGCTCAGCTTGATCTGTTAAACTCACTGACATCTGAAGCCGCAAAAGGCAATAATCAGCTGATGCCGTCAAATTTAGGGCTAAACCCTTCACTTGAGCAGTCTATTGCACAATACAATCAGATGCTCATCAACAGAAACAAAACACTGAAGCAGGCTACGAACGAAAATCCCGCCGTTATTGAAATGAACAGGGAAATTGCTTCCCTCAAAGACGTTATTCGTGACAACATTCGGGAACAGAAAGATGTGGTAAAAGCAACCATATCACAGATTCAGAATCAGATTACTACAAGCAACAGCGTTATAGAAAAAGTTCCCGGACAGTCGAAAGTCTACCGTGGAATTGAGCGCCAGCAGAACCTTAAAGAACAGCTTTTCTTATTCCTTCTTCAGAAAAGAGAAGAGAATGCCATCAACTTATCTGTTGATGTTCCAAAAGCTAAAATTGTAAATCCGGCGTATACGGATGATACTCCTGTTTCTCCGAAAAAAAGCGTTATTATTCTCGGAGCATTTTCAATAGGCTTATTGATTCCTTTTGCTATTTTCTATTTGCTTTTTATCCTGGATGATAAAATTTACAGCAGAGAAGATATCAGGGAGCGTTCCGGTCTTGGTGTTTTGGTTGATATACCTTCATTAAACGATGATGATAATCACCTCGTACAGAAAAATGACTTCTCTGAGCTGGCAGAGTCTTTCAGGGTACTTGTGTCAAATCTTAAATTTGTTCTCCCTAAAAAAGATTCGGCTAAAATAATTATGGTTACCTCCTCGGTGAAAGGTGAAGGAAAAACGCTGGTCTCCGTGAACCTGGCATTAACAATTGCCAACAAAAACGGACGATCTCTCCTTATAGGTTCAGATATCAGAAACCCGCAGATTCAGAGATACGACAGTGAACCTGTAAAGAGAAAAGGTCTTACGGAGTTTTTATACGATGAATCGGTGCGCGTAGAAGATCTTATCCACACATCCTATACCAATCCATATTGTGACGTGATCTATGCCGGAACGATTCCTCCGAATCCTCAGGAACTTCTTTCTAATGGAAGATACCAGAAGCTGATTGCTGACATGGCATCAAACTATGCTTATATTATTATAGATTCGGCACCGCTTATGCTGGTTTCTGATACTCTGAGTATAGCAGATGTGGCAGATGCAACATTGTATGTAGTACGATCGGGAGTTTCAAGAAATGTACTGATTGATTTTGCTGAAGACCTTGTAAAAGACTCAAAATTAAGAAATGTATCTTTTGTTGTAAATGATGTTTCCAAAAAAGCTAGAGGATACGGATATGGATATAACTATGGTTACGGCTATGGATATAATAATAAAGAAACTAAAAAAACTTGGTGGAGTAAAATTTTTAAATAAAAATGGGTAAAATTTTAATTACGGGAGGAGCAGGGTTCATAGGCTCCAACCTTACGGAGTACTTTTTAAATAAAGGCTATCAGGTAATCTGTCTGGACAATTTTTCAACTGGACATCGTCACAATATTGAGCCTTTCTTGAAAAATCCGGATTATAAACTGATTGAAGGCAGCATCTGCGATCTTGAAGTCTGCAGGAATGCTGTGGAAAATGTAGATTATGTTTTACACCAGGCGGCATTAGGGTCTGTGCCCAGATCAATCAATGATCCCATTACCAGTAATGATGTTAATGTTTCAGGCTTTCTCAATATGCTTGTAGCAGCCAGGGATGCGAAAGTTAAACGTTTCGTGTATGCCGCTTCATCTTCTACCTACGGTGATTCGGCTTCTCTTCCAAAAGTGGAAGATGTGATTGGCAGGCCTTTATCTCCTTATGCCATTACAAAATATGTAAATGAACTGTATGCAGATGTGTTTTCCAAAACGTACGGAATAGAATGTATAGGTTTGAGATATTTCAATGTATTCGGTCGCAGACAAGATCCCAACGGTACTTACGCAGCAGTAATTCCTTTATTTGTAAAACAGCTGATGAATCACCACTCTCCGAAAATTAACGGAACCGGAGATTATTCAAGAGATTTTACGTATATCGATAACGTAATCCAAATGAATGAATTAGCCATGCTTACCGAAAATAGGGAAGCCGTGAATACGGTTTACAACACAGCGGTAGGAGACCGTACAACATTAAATGATCTTGTAAATTATATTAAAAAATATTTAAGTGAATACGATGGAAAGATTGCAGATATTGAAATCGTACACGGCCCAAACCGTGTAGGGGATATTCCTCATTCACTTGCATCCATTGAAAAAGCCAAGAATCTTTTGGGATACCATCCAAGCCATACCATTGAATATGGGCTTAAAGAAGCCATTAAATGGTACTGGGAAAATTTAAAATAAACTATTAAAAAGAATTTTTGTGGAAAAACAATATAAAATCGCCGTTATCGGTCTGGGGTATGTAGGATTACCGCTGGCCCGTTTATTTGCAACACAATATCCTGTAGTGGGATTTGACATCAACCAGAAAAGAATTGAAGAATTAAAAGCGGGAAATGACAGTACACTTGAAGTGGAAGCCGATATTTTACAATCTGTCCTGGTGAATGAAAATCCTTTTAATAATAATGGAAAAGGATTTTTCGCTTCTGCCGATATGGATGATATCAAAGATGCAAATATCTATGTAGTAACTGTGCCTACCCCTGTAGATAAGCATAACCGTCCTGATCTTACTCCGCTTTACAAATCTTCGGAAACGGTAGGGAAAGTTCTGTCTAAAGGTGATATTGTTATCTACGAATCAACGGTTTACCCAGGTGCTACTGAAGAAGAATGCATTCCTGTGCTGGAAAAAGTTTCCGGTATGAAATTTAATGAAGATTTCTTTGCAGGGTATTCTCCGGAGCGTATTAACCCGGGAGATAAAGAACATACAGTAGAAAAAATTCTAAAAGTAACTTCCGGTTCTACACCTGAGATCGGAGAAATTGTAAATAATTTATACCAATCTGTTATTGTGGCAGGTACTCATTTGGCTCCCACAATCAAGATTGCTGAAGCTGCCAAAGTAATTGAAAACTCCCAGAGAGATATCAATATTGCATTTGTTAACGAGCTGGCAAAGATTTTCAACCTCCTTGAAATTGATACGCATGAAGTACTGAAAGCTGCAGGAACAAAATGGAACTTCCTGCCTTTCAAGCCTGGATTGGTTGGAGGTCACTGTATTGGTGTAGATCCTTATTATCTTGCACAAAAAGCACAGGAAAACGGTTATCATCCTGAAATCATTCTTGCAGGCCGCAGGCTTAATGATTCTATGGGACAATATGTGGCTTCTGAGCTCGTGAAGTGCATGATTAAGAAAAACATCAGCATCAATGGTGCAGAAGTTCTTAACCTGGGGATTACCTTTAAAGAAAACTGTCCCGATGTAAGAAATACAAAAGCCGTAGACGTTATCTGCGGACTTGAAGATTACCAATTACAGGTGACTACTTTTGACCCTTGGGCAAATCCTGAAGAGGTTGTCCATGAATACGGACTTACGGTAGTAAACGAAATTCCGGATAAAAAATTTGATGCGGTTATCCTTACGGTTGCCCATAATGAATTTATGAACATTAACCTCAAAGATTATCTGAAAGAAAATGGGGTGGTATATGACGTAAAAGGAATTTTGAAAGAGGTAGACGGGAAACTGTAAACAATAATATTATAATACTGTAATGATAAAAAATCTAATTGTATTCGGAACCAGGCCAGAAGCTATAAAAATGGCTCCCTTGGTAAAAGAATTTAAGAAGAATAATGTAGACTTTGAAACCAGAGTATGTGTTACAGCTCAGCATAGAGAAATGCTTGATCAGGTTTTAGATTTTTTTGAAATTGTTCCGGATTACGATCTGGATTTAATGAAGCCAAACCAAAACTTATATACTTTAACAGCAAATATTATTGTTGAGCTAAAATCTGTTCTTGAAGATTTTAATCCTGATTATGTTTATGTGCATGGAGATACAACAACTACAATGGCGGCAAGTATTGCATCATTTTACTCAGGTGCAAAAGTATGCCATGTAGAAGCAGGATTGAGAACTCATGATAAACGTTCGCCTTTTCCGGAGGAAATCAACCGGCAGGTTACAGGACGTATTGCAGATTATCATTTTGCACCTACTGAAAAATCAAAAAATAATCTTCTCAATGAAGGTGTGCCCGAAAAAAATATTTTAGTTACCGGAAATACAGTGATTGATGCCTTATTGGAAAGTTCCTCAATCGTTTCTTCTATTGACAATAACGAGATAAAATATCTTAATGAGATAGTGGATGTTAATAAAAAACTTATCCTTGTTACCGGGCATAGAAGAGAAAATCACGGACAGGGATTTATTAATATTTGTGAGGCATTAAAGAAAATCGCATCTCAGAATAGCGATGTACAGATTATTTATCCGGTACATTTAAATCCTAATGTTACAAAACCAGTATATGATATTTTGTCTGGTGTAAATAATATTATGTTAATTGAACCCCTTGCTTATCCGGCTTTTGTATGGCTTATGAATAAAGCCTATATTATAATTACCGATTCAGGTGGAGTACAGGAAGAAGCTCCAAGCTTAGGAAAGCCGGTTTTGGTGATGCGTGATACCACCGAGAGGCCTGAAGCAGTAGAGGCAGGAACCGTTATTTTAGTGGGAACTGATACTGATAAAATTATTTCAGAATGTTTTAATTTATTAGATAATACCCATGTTTATCAAAAAATGAGCGAGCTTCATAATCCGTATGGTGATGGTAAAGCTTGTGAAAGAATAGTAAATTTTGTTAAAAATATATAAACTTAGACAGATGAATTCACCCAAAGTAGTCACAATAGGATTAGGTTACATCGGTTTACCGACATCAGCATTAATCGCCAATAATAAGATTGCGGTACACGGTGTTGATATTTCCCAACACGTAGTAGATACAATTAATGCAGGTAAAATACATATTGTAGAACCGGATCTGGACGAAGCGGTAGCAAATGCAGTAAAAGAAGGATATCTTATAGCCAGCACAAAACCTGTATCGGCTGATGTATATCTGGTAGTTGTTCCTACACCGTTTAAAGGAAATCATGAACCGGATATTTCATATGTACAAGCAGCAACAGAAGGGATTATTCCATTATTAAAAGAAGGAGATCTTTATATTATTGAATCTACTTCCCCGGTAGGAACTACTGAGAAAATGATGCAGCTTATTTTTTCAAAACGTCCTGAACTGGAGGGTAAGATGCATTTGGCATATTGTCCTGAACGTGTTTTACCGGGAAATGTGATGTATGAATTGGTTCATAATGACCGTGTAATTGGGGGTGTAGATGAAGAATCTACTCAAAAGGCAATCAGCTTCTATTCCCAATTCGTAAAAGGAGAGCTACATGCTACAAATGCCCGTACCGCTGAAATGTGTAAATTAACCGAGAATTCATCCCGCGATGTACAGATTGCTTTTGCGAACGAATTATCTTTAATTTGCGATAAAGCAGGAATCAACGTCTGGGAGCTTATTCATTTGGCAAATAAACACCCTCGTGTTAATATTTTACAGCCTGGTTGCGGAGTTGGAGGACACTGTATTGCCGTTGATCCTTATTTCATTACTTCCGAATATCCTTTAGAATCAAGAATTATAGGGCAGGCAAGAGAAGTTAATAACCATAAGTCATTCTGGTGTGCGGAAAAAATTAAAGAAGCTAAAAAAGAATTTAAGCTGAAATATAACCGTGAACCGAAAATCGCCTTAATGGGCTTAGCTTTTAAACCGAATATTGACGATTTACGGGAATCTCCTGCAAAATACATCGTTCAGAGAGTTCTACAGGAAGCAAATGATGAGGAATATTTTATTGTGGAACCTAATATTCGGGAACATAATATCTTTAAATTGACGGATTATAATGATGCTGTTGAAAAAGCAGATATTGTTGCTTTATTAGTTTCACATAATCAATTTAAAAATATAGAATTTCACGAAAATCAGGTAGTATTGGATTTTTGTGGGGCAACAAATTAAAATGGCTCAAAATACAAGTAATACGGTTCAGACTTTTTGGGTAATGGTGGGCAGCCTTTCGGCATTTGCTTTTACTATTGTCAGCTCTATGATTCTGAGCCGTTATTTTAATAAAGAAGATTATGGTACCTATAAGCAGGTAATGTATGTTTACTCAACTTTTCTTATAGTATTTACCTTGGGGCTACCAAAAGCATATTCTTTTTTTTTACCCAGGATACCTAATGATCAGGCCAAAGATCTGATTAATAAAATTAATAATGTTTTATTGTTTTCAGGTGCCTTAATGAGCATTACGTTATTTTTGCTAAGCAAGCCAATTGCTGTATTTCTGAAGAACGATGATTTAGCCGTTCCTTTGATGTACTTTTCACCGGTACCTTTTTTAATGCTGCCTACCATGGGCCTTGAAGGGATTTTATCTACCTATAAAAAAAGCTTTCTCATTGCGATATACAATATTATTACGAGAGTTTTAATGCTTTGCTGCGTTGCATTGCCGGTATTGATCTGGAAAGGAGGAGTAAAAGATGCCATTTTGGGTTTTACAATAGCCAGTTTTATAAGCTTTTTAGTCGCATTATATTTAAAATCTTATCCTGTAAGACAATACAATAAAGAAAAATCAGGTATATCCTATAAAAATGTCTTTAAATATACGCTGCCTATTATGTTTGCAGGGATATGGGGGACAATTATTAATTCAACGGACCAGTTTTTTATAAGCCGGTATTTTGGAAGTGAGGTCTTTGCAGATTTTGCAAACGGATCTTTGGAATTGCCTTTTGTAGGAATGATTATTTCGGCAGGTTCTGTAGTATTGGCGCCCATATACTCAAAACATAACTTTCGGCAGGATGAAACTTATAAAAAGGATACTATGAGGCTTTGGCATTCTGTTTTTAGTAAAACCGTAAAATTAATCTATCCTGTAGTTGTTTTTTTCTTTTGTTTTGCCGATATCATCATGATGCTGTTGTATGGGGAAAAATATCAGACATCGGGAATATTTTTTCAGATCAAACTAGTGGTTAATTTTTTTACATTAATTTCTTATGGACCACTGGTTCTTTCTATAGGAGGCGAAAAACACTATTACCGGGTGCATTTATATGGGGCTTTATTATTAATTGCTTTAGAAGCTGCATCAGTATATACAATCAAATCGGCTGTAGCGATAACCGTAATCTCTGTTATCTGCCAGATAGGTAGAATTTTGGCGATGTTATATTTTGTGGCCAAATATTTTAAGGTGGATTTTATTGATTTATTCCCTGTCAAATTAATATTAAATTTAATAATTCCCTCTTTTTTGATTTTGCTTCCTTTACGATTTTTTTTAATAAAGTACACCGTTTTGGATAAAATTTTAATTGTTGTTATCTCTGCAGTAGTGTATGTTGTATTGATGTTTTTCTGGACAAAATATAAAAAGATTGACTATTACTCTATTTTTAAACCATTATTACAAAAGTTTGTAAAATGAAAAATCTCATAAAAAATATAGTTTTAACATTGATCCCCTTTAGTAAGCAATATTTAGAGTTTAAGAAAACGGGTCAGAAGTCCAGCTATTTTGATTTTTTTAAATTTAAAACAGGAATTTCAAAAATACCTTTTCCTATTGAAAAAGGTTGTCAGGTTGCTCACTACAAAAGGGTGAAGATTGGAATTAACTGTTTAGTGACAAGACCTGGAAATTATATTCAGGCAGTGGGAGGTGTTGAGATTGGAGATTACGTGCAATTTGGTCCTAACGTAGGGATCTTAAGTACCAATCATGATCTTTATGACCAGCGGAAATATAACCATAAAAAAATCATTATTGGTGATTATTCCTGGGTAGGTATGAACTCTGTAGTGCTGCCGGGAGTGGAATTAGGCAAAAGAACTATTGTGGCTGCAGGGAGTGTGGTTACTAAAAGTTTTCCCGAAGGGTACTGCGTTATTGGGGGTAATCCTGCAAAAAAGATAAAAGATTTAGATCCGGATAAGTTTATTCCCTGGAAAGGAAAAGTGGAATATCATGGTTTTATACCCAAAAATAAAAATCTGAAGAAATAAAATGCAAATAAATACCCTGCAAATATTAAGGGCCTTTGCCGCAATAAGTGTTTTGATCACTCATGTGTTCCAAAAGAGTAATTTTAAGCCTTTCGGCGGATACTTTTTATCTGGTCAGTATGGTGTTGATATTTTTTTTGTCTTGAGCGGATTCTTAATCTATTTAACGACTAAGGAGCAGACAAATCCTTGGAAATATCTCAAAAAAAGAGTATTCAGAATATATCCATTATATTTATTTGCATTGTTGTTTTATATTTTGTACTTAATAAATTTTCAGGATTTTAAATTAGATTTTAAAACGCTTGTTCAAAATATTCTTATGCTTCCGTGGGATACAAAATGGTCCTATAAAAGCCTCATTGTTGGTGTTGCATGGTCTACTTTATTTGAAATGTTTTTCTACAGTCTGTTTTTTATTCTTCTTTTTTCTAAAGTTAAGAAAAAATTTATTCTTATTCTGATCCCAGTATTGTTTTTAATTTCTTTTATTCTTATCAGATTTACTCCTATTGAAAATAATATCCCTTTTGTATCCTTATTTGTAAGTCTGGCAGGCTCTCTGCACATGATTTTTTTTCTGGCAGGTTGTGTAATAGGAGAATTACTTATAAAGAATAGAATTCCCAAATTGCAGAAGAAAGTATATTCGTTTATTTTGTTTGGATCGTTTGCTCTCATGATAGCAGCAATGTTACTCCCTTATTATCATACACTTTCATTTTTTGCATGCATTTTGTTGTTTATTTCTGTTCTTCAGTATGAAAGTCATTTCTCTCTTGATATTAATAAAAGATCCACAGCATCTCTGATTTATATGGGAGACATTTCATATTCAATATATATTTTCCATGTATTGATCATTAGTGTGCTTATTATCTGGATAAAGAATATACCTGCTCTTTTGGCGATAACAGTATTAACAACGTTAATAATTTCAAGCTTTACCTATAATTATATAGAGAAAAAATTTATAGCACTTGGCAAACAATAATTTAGAAAGAACAGTTAGCAGAAAGCTATTTCAGAAAGTAACATTGAATTTCAATGAAAATTTTAAGTATAAAGGTTAAATTAATATGAAGTCTAAGTCAGGATGGTCTAAAGAATTTAAAGGAGAGGGTGCCTTAAAAATGGGATTGGTTTTTCTAAATCCTTTTTTGGCATTTTTATATTCTTTAAGAAAACTAAACACCAAATCTTCATATCTGACAATATTTGTTGTAAATGTTCTTTTTGGTATATCATTCAGTGTAAGTAATATAAGCGATGATGTAAATACCGCGGATGGTGTAGTATATAGAGCTAAGTTTGAAAATATTGCAAGGATGTCCTTCCAGCAATATTGGGACGGTCTGGAAGGGTTTTTTACTTTTGACGATGGAAAGAAAGACTATTTTTTTGAAACCATTTCGTTTATTATTACACGGTTTACAGACAATTATCATTTTCTTTTTGGAGCAGTTGCTGTAATTTTTTCTTATTTTTCCTTAAAATCTCTGAAATACTTTACCACTGAGAATAAGTTTGACGCTTCTTTGTCCTCCTACATCTTATTATACATATTTTGTATAAACCAGATTTTTAATATTAACGGAATGCGGTTCTGGCTTGCAGGAGCAATTGCCGTTTTTTTATTTTTCAAAGTTTTTATAGATAAAAAAAATATTTTCTTTCTTGGATTTTTATTTCTGCCTTTTATCCACGGAACGTTTTGGATTTTAATTGCAGTTATCTTAATTTTCTTGTTATGTAAAAACTTCCACAAAACAACAGTTGTTTTATTTGTACTTAGCTTTGTGCTTTCTTCAATATCCTTAGAGTTGGCACGGGAAAATGCGTTCTTTTTACCACCTTTTTTACAGAAGGTAGTTTTGTCTTATACAGACGAAAATTATGTAAAAGAGCTCAGTCAGGGTAGCGGATTTGCCTGGGTAGCACAATTGTTTAAGTCATTGGGCTATTATTATATCAATCTGCTTGTTTTTTTGCTTATCCAAAATTCTAAAAATATTCTGAAAGACCCGAAAACAAGTCTTCTGTACAGATTTCTGATTTTTTTCATGGTATTTGTAAATTTAGTAATGCCCATTCCGTCTATGGGTAACAGATATATACTATTAGCATATCCAATAATTGCGTATTTATGGCTTATTTATTTTAAGGGCAGAAAATACAAAACTATTTTATATCTCTTCCCGCTCGTGTTTTTTTTAAATATCTATTCCCAATTGCTGTTGTACAAGATGGTAACAGGAATTTATTTTTTCATTGCTCCCAGTTTATATACAATTTTTGAATATCTATCATGAAAATATTAATAATTTCTGCAAATTTTTATCCCATACTTGGTCCCAGGGCGCACAGAGCCACAGAACTGGCCCTAGAGCTTGCAAACCAGAACCATCAGGTTTCATCTCTGTCTCTGTGTGGACAATATGATTATAAAGAATTTGAATCTTCGACAGGGATCCGGATCCTGAATTTAGGCAGATCCAGAATGGGGCTGTTACATAATGATAATACCAGGGATTATCCGTTGCATATAAAAGCTATTAATAAATTTTTAGGGAAAAGCCTGGATTTGCCCTATTCGGAATTGTATTTTTTGGTAAAGAATTTTTTGGAAAAACATCATGAAAATTATGATCTGGTCATTAGTCTGGCTCATCCCCATCCCATCCATTGGGGCGTAGCGAGGTACCTGGACGATAATCCTGGTTTTACGAAGAAATGGATTGCAGATTGTGGAGATCCCTACATGCTGGATCCGTTAAATAAGCACCCTGCTTATTTTGAAAAATTTGAAAGAAAATTTTGTGAAAAAGCAGATGCGATCACTGTGCCTTATGAAGGAGCAAAAAAAGGATATTACCCCGAATATATTTCCAAAATCAAGGTAATTCCTCAGGGATTCAACTTTAATAATGTCGAAATAGAAAAGTATATTCCTAATAGCGTACCCACATTTGCATACTCAGGTGTTTTTTATAAAAAACATAGGGATCCATCATCTTTTTTAGAATTTTTGTCGAACCTCGACTATGAATTTAAATTTATCATTTATACTAAATCTACAGTTTTGCTGGAGCCTTATTTACAAAAGCTGGGCAGTAAGCTGGAAATAAGAAGCTATATTCCCCGATCTGAATTGTTAAAAGAATTATCCAAAATGGATTTTTTAATTAATATAGAAAATGAGTCCGAGATACAGTCTCCCAGTAAATTAATTGATTATGCTCTCACGCAGAGACCCATTCTAAACGTAAAATCTAACTTCACGGAAACGGTAGCTTTTGAAGAGTTCATTAAAGGTAATTTTTCAGAACAATTAATTATTAAAGATATCGAGAATTATCAGATTCAAAATGTTGTAAAAAAATTTTTAGAGATATGAAAAAGAAAATATGCCTTATATTATACTATGGTTTTGCCAGATTTTTACCAAGATCCAGCAAAAGCCGGATCTCAAAAAAAATAAGATATTTTTTATGTAGAAATATTTTTAAAAAATGTGGTATAAATGTAAATATTGAAAGAGGTGCCTGGTTTGGAAAAGGCGATAAAATTGAAATCGGCGACAATTCGGGGATCGGAGTGAACTGTCGAATTCATAATAATACCATAATAGGTAAAGATGTAATGATGGGCCCAGAATGTTTTTTCTTGGAAAGCACCCACAGCTATGACAGGACAGATATACCTTTGAGGCTACAAAGCCGTATAAAAGAGAGAGTACAGGTAATTATTGAAGATGATGTCTGGATAGGCCGCGAGGTTTTGATCATAGGTAACAAAACCATTAAGAAAGGTACTATAGTTGGAGCCCGTACATTGTTAACTAAAAACTTCCCGGAATATTCTATTATTGGAGGAAATCCATCCCGGCTTATAAGAAATAGATTAGAAAAAGCATCATCATGAAAATTTTAGTTTATTCAGATAATTATCCTTCCGGCTCATCCCCATTGGTAGGTACTTTTGTTTACAAATTTGTACAGAGTGCCATTAAAAACGGTGCTGTAATAAAAGTGATCTCGCCAGCCACACGGCGTTTTTCTTTAAGAAAAACTGCAGCCAACCAGTTTTATGGAAATGAATTGGCTTCAGTTTTACGACCGAAAGTTTGGTCTTTTTCGTCCAAATGGATATTGAGATGGAATACTTTTAACATTTACAGAATAAGTAAAGTTAGATCCCTGGCAAAAAACCTTAAAATTGATAATTCATTTGATGCTCTATACTGTCACTTCCTGTCAAATGCTCTTATCGCAGCTGAAGTTAATCTGAATAACGCTGTTCCCATTATAGCTGCCGTAGGAGAGTATAGAAACATTGATGTCATTAAATCTTTTTATAATAAAGCCTTATATGAAAAGCTTTTACAACGTATAAACGGATTTATTGCTGTTTCTGAACAGGTTAAAATAAAATTATTATCGATGGGAGTGTCTGAGAACAGCATAATAGTGTTACCTAATGCAACGGACAGAGATATTTTCAGGCCTTTAGATAAAAATAGCTGCAGAGAAAAATTTGGAATCCCCCATGATAAGAAAGTTGTATTATTTATCGGAAGATTTATTGATAATAAAGGGCCTTTAAGACTTTTAGAGGCTGTCAAGCGCCTGAATGACCCTGATGTATTGGTATGCTTTATAGGAAAAGGACAGGAGGAAAGCCTCTTGATTTCCGATCAGATTATATTAAAGAAAGCCTTGCCCTATTTTGAAATACCTGAAATAATGTCTGCCGCAGACCTGTTTGTTTTACCAACATTGCATGAAGGCAGCAGTAACGTCCTGGTTGAAGCGATGGCCTGTGGTTTGCCAATTGTATCTTCAGATATTCCGGAGGTTATTGCACAGTGTGACGATTCGTTCTCAACTTTGGTGGATCCAATGGATGTTAACCAGATTAAAAAAGCAATAAAGGACATCATTTATAACGAAGATAAGCTTGCCGATATGAAATCCAAAGCAATTTTATTTTCTGAAAAATTTGATTTGGATGCGAGGACCAGAAAGGTATTGGATTTTATAAAATCAATAAAATGAAAAAGGTTTTCTTTATAGTATTTTTATTAATTGCCGCTATTGCTCAAGCTCAGAAATATAAAATTTCAGGTGGGCTAAACACCGATGTAGTTAATAAGCTTAAGCAAAATATCCAGCCGTATGATATGATGGAGTATGGCTACCTGGTAAATGCTTATAATACTGCATATCTGAAAACCAGTAATATAGAATTTCTCAGAAAAAGCTATATCATAATTAGTGCTGTTGAACGGTTTGGAAAAAACAATAATAACCAGTTTAAGGCACAATTTGATGAAAGCAATAAAAAGTTCAGAGAAAACGGGCTCACCTATCCTGTATATGAAGGATACTATTTTCAGTACGCTGCTCAGTTCTTTTATATCATTTCCTCAAAAGGGTTAACATCTCAGTTTTCTGATGTAAGTGTAGATTTTGTTGAAAAAAATTTTCTTAAATGGCTCAATGCAAATAATGATAATAACAACCGGTATAGCCTGTTGCTAAAATCACGCAGACACATGGGGGCGCAGTGGGCTACAACGGCACTTTATTTAAACGCATTGAAAAAAGACAAACGGTATGAAGAGTTTTTAAAATATTTTGATAATGATTTAAGAAACGGCCTGATAACGACGGCTCAGGGAGGATATATATGGTATTCCAATTACACGGCAACAGACCGTAATGCAATCGCAAGAAATGCAAATAAAAAAAATGCTTTGATAGCACAAGATGTATCGCACGCAAATCATGTGGTAAATTATATTTTAACAGCGTATAAATTAGGATATGGGAAATGGAGCAGGCAGGATATTAATAAATTGATAATTACATTGAAAACATCTGTAAATGATTTTAAAACCTTATCATTTAATGATAATATTGATGGTACAAAATCTACTGATAAAGCAATGCAGGGCAGAGGCTGGAAGCAAACCGACGGATGGATGAAATTAGCAGAGTTTGATCCCGCACTGGTAAATGATTATAAAAATTTTTATAAGAAAAATTATAATTATTTTAAAAATTCTGTTCTTAATGCCCAGTTTGAAGCAAATATTTTTATTAAAAATTAAAAAATGAAGATATTACATATATGTAACGATTTTTCCTATTCGAAGGTTTATAAAAACTTATACGAAGAATTGGATACGTTAAAAATTGATCAAATAATTTACCATCCATTAAGGAATGAGCTAAACAGGACGAAAAATTTAATCAGCTTCAAACAGAATGCTTCACAGATCATTTATTCAAAATTCAATTTGAAAATCCATCACAGAGTTTTATTCAGATTGAAAATTAGCTCTTTATTTAAGGATTTATGTTCACAGACTGATCTGTCTCAGATTGATATGTCCTATGCCACAACATTATTTAGTGACGGCGCCATTGCGTACAAATTATTTAAAAAATATAAAATTCCATATATCGTTGCAGTAAGAAATACTGATGTCAATCTGTTTTTAAAATATCGTCCCGACCTCAACCATTTATGCATCAAAATCCTTCAAAATGCAACTAAAATTATATTTATAAGTAAAGGGCTGCAAAACAAATTTCTAAGAAACAGAATTTTCAGTAATTACAGCAGCATGCTCCATAATAAAATGCAAATAATTTCAAATGGGATTGATGATATATGGCTGGATAACCTACATAAAAAAACAGATCTCAGTAAGAAATCCATAATGTTTGTAGGAAGATTTGATGCTAACAAAAATCTGGAAAATGTTATTCTTGCATGTAAGGATTTGAAAATGAGTGGGTTTGAAGAATTGACGCTGGATGTTGTTGGTGGAGGCGGTGATAATGAAGCAGGGATATTATCCCTGATTGAAAATAATAAGGACTGGATTACCAATCATGGTTTTATTGATGATAAAAATAAACTCATAACCGTCTTCAGAAAAAACAATTATTTTGTAATGCCGTCGAAATATGAAACGTTTGGTTTGGTTTATATTGAAGCATTAAGCCAGGGGCTGCCTGTGTTATATACGATTGATCAGGGGATTGACGGGTTGTTTGATCTGTATGTAGGAGAGGCTACTGCACCAGATTTTACGCAGATACGCAATAATCTGGAAAAGCTATTAAATAAAAATCATATTGATCTTTCAAAGATTGATTTTGAAAATTTCAGGTGGTCAAATATTGCGAACAAGTATTTAGAAATATTTAAAAAGATAAAATGAAAATTCTATTATTGCATCAGTATTTTTTAGAAGAAGATGATCCGGGGGGGTCCAGATGGAACGAAATCACAAAAACGTGGACTGCAGAAGGGCATGAAGTGACTGTTATTGCAGGAATGATGCATTATATAGGATCAGAAAAAAGAGCGGAATATAAAGGTAAATATTTCGCCAAAAAAAAACAGGGCGAAGTAACCGTTCATCGAACTCATGTATCAGAATCATACAACAAAGGGTTTTTAGGCAGGTTGTGGGGCTACTTTTCGTTTATGTTTTCCTCTCTTTGGGCCGGAATATTTAAGGTTGAAGGAAAATTTGATGCCGTTGTTGTAACCTCGCCACCGCTATTTGTCGGAGGTTCCGGTTTGCTGATTTCACGACTCAAAAGAATTCCAATGATTTTTGAGATCAGAGATTTATGGCCGGAATCGGCTATTGATACCGGTGTGCTTACTAATAAGTTTATTATTAAATTTGCTTATTGGTTTGAAGCTTTCATATATAGAAAAGCAAAGCTTATCAATGTGCTTACTCCTGCTTTTTATAAAACATTAAATGAAAAAAAAGGCGTCGACAAAAGCAAACTGATTATGATACCCAATGCGGCAGATTTTTCTCTTTCGGAAGAAATTATGGAAAATTTTGATCGCAAAATCTTTAGAAAACAACATGATCTGGAAAATTATTTTGTAATTACCTATGTAGGGGCACATGGGGTTGCCAATCATTTGGAACAAATTTTAGAGGCCGGCAAAAAGCTGGAGGATACCAATGTTTTGTTTTTACTAATCGGTCAGGGTATGGAAAAAGACCGTTTAAAAGAAAAAGCAAAGCAAATGAATGTCATTAATGTACGCTTTTTAGATGCTGTTCCCAAAAGTGAGGTATTCAAGTATATTTTAGCATCAGAAATGGGAGCATCGGTATTGAAAAAAGTAGACACATTTAAAACAGTGTATTCAAACAAATCTTTTGATTACTTTTCATGTAAGAAACCTATTCTGATGGCAATTGACGGAGTATCAAGAGAGTTAGTTGAAGAAGCCCGTGCTGGTATTTATGTTGAGCCTGAAAATGCTGAAGAATACAGCAAGGCAATCCGGGAATACCTTAATGACGAGGCACGGCTACAGAGAGAAGGTGAAAACGGATATCAGTATGCTAAGAATAATTTTGACAGAGAGTTTTTAGCTAAGGAGTATTTGAAATCAATAGAAAAAGTCATTCGGTGATCATATTTTAATAATGTAATAATAAATGTACAAGTTTTTCTTAAAAAGATTTTTTGATTTCATTATAGCGTTTTTAGGATTAATAATCTTATCTCCGGTCTTCATCTTGGTAACCATTGGGCTTTTTTTTGCAAATGAAGGTAAGCCGTTTTTCTTTCAGTCCCGACCTGGTTTAAACGAAAAGATTTTTAAAATCATCAAGTTTAAAACCATGAATGACAAAAAAGATGCTGATGGAAATCTGCTTCCGGATTCGGACAGACTTACTTCGATAGGAGCATTTGTGCGCAAAACTTCTTTAGATGAAATTCCCCAGCTTATCAATGTTCTGAAAGGGGATATGGCGATTATAGGACCACGGCCTTTATTACCACAATACCTGCCGCTGTATAACCAATCGCAGAAAAGAAGGCACGAGGTTCGTCCCGGAATCACAGGCTGGGCTCAGGTAAATGGGAGGAATGCCATTTCGTGGGCAAAGAAATTTGAACTGGATGTCTGGTACATCGATCATGTTTCATTTGCTTTGGATTGTAAAATTGTTCTTCTGACTTTTAAAAAAGTCTTTAAAAAAGAAGGGATCAACAAAGAAGGACAGGCAACTACGGAAGCCTTTAACGGAAATAATTAAAAAAAGTGTAATATGTATTTATATGGGGCAAGCGGTCATGGCAAGGTAGTTGCTGAAATTGCAGAAGAAAGCGGGTATCATATTGATGCTTACATAGATGGTGATATTTCAAAAAAGAGAATGCTGGGCTATTCTGTACTTCACAAACCACCACAGGAAAACATAGATATTGTCATCTCGATAGGAAACAACAGGATAAGAAAAAATATAGTTGATCAAAATACGTTATTCAACTATGTGACCTTACTCCATCCCAAATCATCATTATCCAAAAGGATCCAGATAGAAGAGGGTACTGTAGTTATGCCGGGAGTTACCATTAATGCTGCTGTTACGGTAGGAAAACACTGTATTATCAATACAAATTCCTCAATAGATCATGATTGTGTACTGGAAGATTTTGTACATATTTCTCCCAACGCAGCTTTGGGAGGAAGTGTTTACGTGGGCGAAGGAACCCATGTAGGAATCGGCGCAAACATTATTCAGGGAATTAAAATTGGAAAATGGTGTACTATTGGCGCAGGAACGGTTATCATCAGTGATGTTCCGGACGGCTCAACAGTAGTTGGGAACCCTGGAAGAATTGTAAGAATCACCGAATTATAAATAATAATAAATTAAAAAAATAATTATGAGCATTGAAATATGGCTCTCTTCCCCTCACATGGGCGGAACAGAAATAAAATATATCAACGAAGCGTTTGATACCAATTGGATAGCTCCTTTAGGCCCCAACGTAAATGGCTTTGAAGCTGATCTGGAAGACTTTTTAAATCAGGAAGTAAAAGTAGCAGCACTCTCATCCGGAACAGCAGCACTGCATCTCGCATTGATTGAATGCAATGTAGGCTATGGCGATGAAGTAATCTGCCAGTCTCTTACATTTTCAGCTTCAGCAAACCCTATTGTTTATCTGGGGGCAACTCCGGTTTTTGTAGATTCCGAAAAAGATACATGGAATATGTGTCCGGTTGCATTAAGGGAAGCTGTTACAGACCGGATTTCAAAAAACAAAAAGCCGAAGGCTATCGTAGCGGTTAATCTTTACGGGATGCCTGCAAAAATGGACGAAATATTAGCCATAGCTTCAGAATTTGATATTCCTCTTATTGAAGATGCAGCAGAATCATTAGGCTCTACATATAAAGGCAGATCTTGCGGAACTTTTGGACGTTTTGGAATTTTGTCTTTTAACGGAAACAAAATTATCACCACTTCAGGTGGTGGTGCACTGGTATGCCACAGCAAAGAAGATAAAGAGAGAGCGGTCTTCCTTTCTACACAGGCAAGGGATAAGGCACCCCATTATCAGCATTCGGAAATAGGATACAACTACAGAATGAGTAACGTTTCCGCAGGAATCGGAAGAGGACAGATGGAAGTGCTGAAAAGCAGAGTAGAAGGCCGGAGAAAAATGCACGGTTTTTACGGTGAAATTACAAAAGACTTAGACGGGGTTACATTGTTCCGTGAGCCAAATAGCGATTTTTTCAGTAACCACTGGCTTTCGGTAATTACAATAGACGAAGCAAAAGCATCAAGAAACCGTGAAGATCTTCGCCTTGCATTTCTGGAAGATAAAATAGAATCACGCCCGATATGGAAGCCTATGCACATGCAGCCGGTATTTAAAGATGCTCCCTATTACGGTGGCGATTTTGCAGAGAAGCTTTTCGAAAACAGCCTATGCCTACCTTCCGGATCAAATCTTACGGACGCAGACAGGGCAAGAATTGAAAAAGTGATGCTTAATGTTTTTTCAGACAAAAAGCTGTCGGACATTGCTATCCCATAAATGGATTAAACAATCTTTAAAAACATCCAAAACAAAATTAAAAAGCAGAGAACATTATTGATCTCTGCTTTTATAGTATAAATACAAGTACCTGTTATCTGAATTTCCTGTTGGAATTTCCGTAATTACCGGCACTTATTCCGTGAAAATTATTATAAGTATAATATAAATCCTTAAAGTAGATATCCGTATCGGCTTCGTATTTTTCAATCATAGGAATGTTTTTCTCCTTTTTAGATGCACTGTAGGCATATTTCTTTTTAGATGCTGTTTTTTTCTTCAGGCAATGGCAGTGCAAATGATCCTGTTTTCTGTGCTCATCCAGTTCCATGATCCTAATTTCAGTGCGGTCATATTTTTTGAACGTTTCAAATAAGTTCATATCAAGAGTAAACCAGGGTTCACCGTGATAAAAATAATGATCGGTAATTTCCGGGTTAAAAATATCTTTCTTTTCTAGTGGTGCGGATGAGTAGTAACCATTGCAGTCAGTACACATGGCAACTTGTATTTTTATCGACATAATATTAGGATTTAAAGTGATTCCCTTTGCTATATCAGAAGTTGTGCCATTGGTGCAAATCTCGCATAAAATTATTGAGGTTATCGCCAATGCCGGATAAATAATTTAATAAACATCCAAAAAGCTGCAATAAGCGCTTTACCCGCAGCGGTCAATAATAATTCTTTTTTTATTTAAATTGTAGTTATTATAAATTTAATCCTGAAAATTTATCCGTATTTCCTTTTTAGTATAAATTCCTGCTCTTGCATACAAAAATGGTAAAGAAAAAATTAAAGTTTTAATGAAATTTTATGCTAAAAAGTGTTTTTTTTACACTTTTTAATAAAAAAATATATTTTTTTTTTAACGTTTCTTATCATAGGATTTTACAATGAAATTTTCACCCGATTTTTGGAGTATTTTTTTTACAAGGCATTGTAAACTCATGTTTTAAGATTGCAATAAGTATAATTATTATGATAACCTTATCATAAAATATATACAATTGTTATCGTAAAAAATCGATATGTAAATGGTTGATATGTAAGCCTTAGCAGTAAATTTATTTTTTTTATTCAATTGAATTTTTATATTTGTGATGTTACATAAATGTTAACAAGTAAATGAGCCCTGACTTTATTCATACGTATGTGTCTGTAGATTGTGTAGTATTCGGATTTGATCTCGAAAACCGCCTCAATATTTTATTGGTTCAGCGACATGTAGATGAGATCCCTTTGGAAAGAAGAAGAAAGCTGCCCGGAAGCCTGATCTTTAGCAACGAAGATGTAGATGATGCCGCAGAAAGAGTACTCCATGAACTTACCGGAATCCGCAAAATGGTTCTGAAACAGTTTAAATGCTTTGCAGATCCGGGACGTGCAAACAATGAACATGACATTACGTGGATGGGCAAAGAATACAAACACCATATTGACAGAATTATTACGGTGGCTTACCTTTCACTCTGCAAGATTGATCATAAGATCAACAGTACAAAGTATGATAATGTAGACTGGTTCCCGATTGATGAAGTGCCGGAGCTGCCATTTGACCATAATAAGATCATCAGCGAGTCACTGGTGGAAATCAGAAAATGGATAGAATCTGACTTCTCTATCATTTTTGAGTTGCTGCCGAAGAGATTTACGATCAGACAGCTGTATCAGCTTTACAGCGCATTAAGTGAAAAATATATAGATATTAAAAATTTTCATAAAAAAATATCATCATTCAACTATATCGTGCCGCTGGACGAAATTGAAAAAAACGTGTCCCACCGTGCTGCAAGATATTATAAGTTCGATGCGAAGATCTATAAGAAAAACAATACTAAACTAATCAAATAAAAAGTTTCTCAATAAAATTATGTATTTACTAGGCTACGATATCGGCAGTTCTTCTGTAAAAGTTTGTCTCATCGAGGCATCCAGCGGAAAAGTGATTGCTTCAGAATTTTCCCCGAAAAAGGAAATGAAAATCACCGCTGTGAATCCGGGATGGGCAGAACAGAACCCTGTTGACTGGTGGACTAACCTGAAACTGGCACACGAAGCCGTAATGCACGAATCAGGAATCCACGCCGAAGACATCAAAGGAATAGGGATTACCTGGCAGATGCATGGCCTTATTCTCGTAGACAAAGATCAGAATTTATTGAGACCGTCAATTATATGGTGTGACAGCCGTGCGGTACAATACGGCGAAAGAGCTTTCAAAGAAATAGGAGAAGAAAAATGCCTTTCGCATTTGCTGAATTCACCGGGAAATTTTACCGCATCCAAATTAGCCTGGGTAAAAGAAAATGAACCGGAAATTTTTAATAAAATTGATAAAATAATGCTTCCGGGAGATTATATCGCCATGAGACTTTCCGGACAGATAGGAATGACCATTGAAGGCCTTTCGGAAGGTATTTTCTGGGACTTTAAAAACAACTGTATTTCCGAAGATGTGATTGGCCACTACGGAATACCTAAAAGTTTCTTCCCTGAGATTATTCCTACGTTTGGAATTCAGGCTACGGTTTCTGCAGCAGCTGCTCAGGAATTAGGCTTAAAAGAAGGAACCCCGATTTCCTACAGAGCCGGAGATCAGCCGAACAACGCACTTTCGCTGAACGTGTTTAATCCGGGAGAAATCGCTTCCACTGCCGGAACTTCAGGAGTTGTTTACGGAGTGCTTGATCAGCTGGAATATGATAAATTATCAAGAGTTAATACGTTTGCCCACGTTAATTATACTCCGGAACAGATCAGGCTGGGGGTTTTACTCTGCATCAATGGGACAGGAATTCTGAATTCATGGCTGAAGCATAATTTTGCGACCTCACTATCTTCATACGGAGATATGAACGAGCTGGCTTCACTTTCACCGGTTGGCTCAAAAGGTCTTAGCATTGTACCTTTCGGAAACGGTGCCGAAAGAGTGTTGGAAAATAAAGAAACCAACTGCTCAATTCACGGAATTAATTTTAACATTCATACAAAAGGAGACATCCTTCGTGCAGCACAGGAAGGAATTGTCTTTTCCTATGAATACGGAATGAATATCATGAGAAATATCGGGATGGATATTCAGGTGATCCGTGCAGGAAATGCCAATATGTTTTTAAGTTCAATATTTCGTCAGTCACTTTCCAGTGTCAGCAATGCGGTTATTGAACTTTATGATACCGACGGAGCCGTAGGAGCTGCAAGAGCTGCGGGAATAGGAATCGGATTTTATGCAGATTCTAAAGAAGCTTTTTCATCACTCGAAAAAATAGCAGTGATAGAGCCTGAACACGAAAAACAAGAACAATATCTGGAAGCTTACACAAGATGGAAACATCATCTTAATGAAATAATCTAAAACAATCAACGGAAGTTTTCCATGCTCTTACCGACCTTTCAGAGCCGGTGAGCAGGGGATTTCTACGCAAAAAAATTAAAATAAATAAAAAATATGAACACTTTAACTGGTACGAAAGAGTTTTTTACGGGGATCGAAAAGATTAAGTTTGAAGGGAAAGAAAGCAGAAATCCAATGGCATTCCGCTACTATGATGCAGATAAAGTAATAATGGGAAAACCGATGAAAGACTGGACCCGTTTTGCAATGGCGTGGTGGCATACCCTATGTGCGAACGGAAGTGATCCGTTCGGAGGGGCAACCATCCACCATCCGTGGGATATCGGAAACGATGCCGTTACAAGAGCAATGCATAAAATGGATGCAGGCTTTGAATTCATGTCTAAAATGGGCTTCGGCTATTACTGTTTCCATGATATTGATCTAGTAGATCCGGCAGATAACTGGAAAGATTATGAGAAAAATCTTCAGGCTGTGGTTGAGTACGCCAAACAAAAGCAGGCAGAAACCGGAATTAAACTTTTATGGGGGACCGCCAATGTTTTCACCCACGAAAGATACATGAACGGAGCTTCTACCAATCCGAATTTTGATGTGGTAGCCTGTGCAGGAACTCAGGTGAAAAACTCTATCGATGCAACCATTGCTTTAGGTGGAGAAAACTACGTATTCTGGGGCGGAAGAGAAGGGTATATGAGCCTTCTAAACACAGACATGAAGCGTGAAAAAGACCACCTTGCCCGTTTCCTTTCAATGTCCAGAGATTATGCGCGTCAGCAGGGTTTTAAAGGAACTTTCCTCATCGAACCTAAACCCATGGAGCCTACGAAACACCAATACGACTACGATTCTGAAACAGTAATCGGGTTTTTAAGACATTACGGACTTGATAAAGATTTTAAATTAAATATTGAAGTAAACCACGCGACCCTTGCAGGACACACTTTCGAGCACGAACTTCAGGTAGCGGTGGACGCAGGGCTTTTAGGAAGTATTGATGCCAACAGAGGAGACTATCAGAACGGATGGGATACAGACCAATTCCCGGTAGATTACCTGGAAATGGTTCAGGCATGGCTGGTGCTTCTTCCGGCAGGCGGACTGGGAACCGGAGGGGTAAACTTTGATGCAAAAATCAGAAGAAATTCTATTGATCCGGAAGACTTGTTTATCTCTCACATTTCAGGAATGGATGTTTTTGCAAAAGGACTTCTGGCCGCTGCTGATATTCTTGAAAACTCAGACTACAAAAAATTAAGAACAGACCGCTATGCTTCTTTTGATAACGGAAACGGAAAGGCATTCGAAGAAGGAAACCTTAAACTGGAAGATCTTCAGAGAATAGCACATGAAATTGGGGAACCTCAGCCAAAAAGCGGAAAACAGGAATTGTTTGAAGCTATCGTAAACATGTATATCTAATCTTAATAATAATGGAAAGGCTGCTAACACTAAGGATTTATCAAAACTATAATTATTAATAGCCTTTTTATTCAACCCTAATATTTAAAAATAATAATTATGAACCGATTTTATTTAGCTAAAACCAATAAGGCGGCCCTGTTTTTTGCCATGGCCTTGTTACCTTCAGGCTTCGCATATGCCCAGGTTAAAAAAGATTCGGTAACAAAAGAGAGAAAGATAGATGAAGTTGTTGTTATTGGATATGGTACCCAAAGAAAAGAAGCAGTCACAGGATCTGTGGCTACCGTAAAAGGGGATGTTCTTCGTGAAGTGCCTTCAGCAAACATTACACAGGCTTTACAGGGAAGAACTGCCGGGGTAGATATTTCCCAGACTTCTACAAAACCTGGAGCAGCCATGCAGATCAGGATCAGGGGAACAAGATCATTAACAGGGGACAACAACCCGCTTATTGTTCTTGATGGAATTCCTTTTGTAGGATCCTTGAGTGATATTAGTTCAAGTGATATCAAAAGTATAGACATCCTTAAAGACGCATCTGCAACAGCAATTTATGGTTCAAGAGGTGCAAACGGTGTTATATTGGTAACCACAAACAGAGGATCGAAAGGACAAAAACCGAGATTCACCTACAATTCTTTTACCGGAGTTCAGACTCTGTTTTCAAAATACCCGATGATGGATGGGCCTAAATTTGCCCAGCTTCGCGCCTACGCAACACCTGCAGGAAACACAACACCTTTATATACCAATGGTGCAGACGAAAATAATAATAACAATACCGACTGGCAAAGTCTTTACTACAAACCGGCAATGATGACCAGCCACGATGTCGGTGTTTCCGGAGGTACGGAAGGCGGAAATTACAACGTCGGATTGTCTTACTTTAAACAAGATGCATTAATACCCCTTCAGAACTACGAAAGATTCTCTTTACGTACGGCAATCGATCAGCAGGTTGGAAAATTTAAATTCGGTTTCACTACCAATACCAATTATTCAGTTTCAGAAGGAAACGGTGTAAATCCGGGAGCGGTTTTAGGATATTCACCTCTTGCTGATCCTTATAATGCCGACGGAAGCTTTAAAAGAATAATGAATACCGCAGGAGGAATCGATCAGACCTGGATCTATACCCGTAAAACGTTAGAAGGATTAGGAGATAAATATGTGGATGAAACAAAATCTTTTGCTTCATATAATAATCTTTACGGTGAAGTCAGCCTTCCTTTAAACGGGTTAAAATACAGATTAAATGTTGGATTGGATTTCCGTACGGCCAATAACGGAAACTACACCGGAGTAGGGGTATTCAACACCAATCCATTAGGTCCGTCATCTGCAGGAAGAGGGAATAACCAGACCTATCACTGGGTAGTGGAAAACCTCTTAACCTATGATCGTACCTTTGGAAAACATAAAGTAAACGCAGTAGGATTGTATTCTGCGGAAGGAAACAGGTTTACAAGTTCTTACATGAGCGCTAAAAATGTACCTGCAGACTTTTTCCAGTATTATAATTTGGGACAGTCTCCACAGGCGGATATTACCGTAAATCCTAACGATCAGAGATATGAGCAGACAGGCCTGCTTTCGGCAATGGGAAGGGTAATGTACACTTATGACAATAAATACATGTTGACCGCAACGCTTCGTGCGGATGGATCTTCCAGACTTGCTGAGGGAAATAAATGGCATACTTATCCGGCACTTTCTTTAGGATGGAATATTACTAATGAATCTTTCATGCAGAATATTAAGGCGCTGAATCTTTTAAAATTAAGGGCAGGTTGGGGACAAACCTCTAACCAGGCAGTAGCTCCTTACTCAACATTAGGATCACTTACCGTAACACCATATAATTTCGGAGGTTCAAACAGCACAGGAGTTTATGTAAATCAGGCTCCCAACGCTGATCTCGGATGGGAATATTCTAAAACTCAAAACTACGGGGCAGATTTCGGATTATTCAATAACCGTATTACCGGTAGTATAGAATATTACAGAACACATACTTATGATCTGTTATCTAATAAATCACTGCCGCCTTCCTCCGGTCTCTCATTCGTAACGAAAAATGTTGCGGAAACAGAAAACAAAGGATGGGAATTCGCTCTTAACGGGACAATTTTAGACAATCGTGACGGTTTCTCTTTAGATGCAGGCGTTAATTTTTACACCAATAGAAACAAAATTTTAGCACTTGCTTCAGGAATTGACAGAGATGTAAACAATCTTTGGTTTGTAGGTCATAATATTAATTCATTGTATGATTATCAGTACATCGGTCTTTGGCAGGCGGGAGATCCTTATCAGAATATTCTTGAACCGGGAACGGCCGCAGATGTGGTAGGATCTATTAAAGTGCTTTATACCGGAGGATACAATGCAGACGGAACCCCAGTTCGTGCAATTGGTCCTGATGACAGACAGATCTTTGATACGGCTCCGAAATATCAGGGTGGTTTTAATATCCGTCTGGCATATAAAAATTTCGAACTTAGCACTGTTGGTGCATTCCAGCACGGCGGAATTTTAATCAGTACGCTTTACGGATCAGCAAGTTACCTAAACAGATTAACAGGGAGAGGGAACAACGTAGATGTAGATTACTGGACGGAAAATAATACCGATGCTTACTTTCCTCGTCCGGGGCGTCATTTAAGTGGTGACAATCCGAAGTATTCTTCCACATTAGCCATGTTTGATGCTTCTTATCTTAAACTTCGCACAATCACTTTAGGATACAATATTGATACAGATTTCTTAAAAGATCTGAAAATTACAAGCTTCAGAATTTATGTAACGGTTACCAATCCTGTAGTATTGTTTTCACCATACCACAAATTCTCGGGAATGGATCCGGAACCGAACTCATTCGGGAACGAGAACCAGGCGGTTAGCGGATATCAGACCCGTCAGCTTATTATCGGAACCAATAATCCATCTACAAGAAATTATTTAATGGGTCTTAACTTAACTTTTTAAAAACTGTACAGTCATGATAAATTTTAACAAAAAAATGGTATTGGGAGCAATCTTTTTATCATTAACATTTACAGGATGTAACGAGATTCTTGACGAGCAGCCAAGGTCCGTCTATACCGTGGACTACTTTAGTACGCCGGATGGTATTAACCAGAGTTTTACTTCTTTATACAGACAATTAAGACTACTATACGGAAACGGGTATTTTATGAGCAACTGCCAGAATGGTACCGACGAATCTACATGGGCACAAAGTGCGGACGGAAACTTTAAAGAACTGGATATGTCCGGACAGGGAAATATCAATTCCAATACCTTTCCTACAAGCATGGTTTGGGGGTCTGTTTTTCCATACATTAACACAGCCAACGGAATTATAGAAAAAGGACCTGCTGTAGGTGTTGCCGAAGGCATGATTTCCGAAGCCAGATTTTTCAGAGCCTTTGACTATTTTATGCTGGTTCAGACATATGGCGGAGTTCCATTGGATCTGGGATCCGGAGAGCTTAAATTTAATACCGTACCGGTGGCAACTTCCGTAAGGAATACTGTGCCGGAAGTCTACACAAAAGTAATTTTCCCGGATCTCAAAAAAGCAGTGGATAATTTACCGATTTCACCGCGCGTAACGGGAGGTGTAACGAAAAATGCAGCCAGATTATTTTTGGCTAAAGCATATCTTACCTACGGGTGGTGGCTGCAGAACCCTAATAATATCCCTACCTATCCGGAAACATCCAGAACAGATCCGGATGGTCACAATGCACAGTGGTATTTCCAGCAGGCATACGATGTAGCTATGACAGGAATTACAACCCCCGCACCTTACAGCTTACAGGCTACTTTTTATGATGTAAACGTAGGTTCCAATGATAGAAATAATGAATGCATGCTGTACGCAGATCATACTTCATCCAGCACATATTACAATGAAAGTGATCCTGTAGGATTCGGGTCAGGATGGGCTCCCGATAACTTCGCAGCTTGGATGCAGACCTGGAATTATACGGCCATCAAAAGCAGCAGGACAGCAGCTTGGGGCCCAAATGATGCGGTTAGTTCTATTCAGCGTGAAGCAGCTCAGTCATTGGGAAGACCTTGGGTTCGTATGTGTCCTACATTAGGCGTTATTAAAAATACTTTTGCAGACAAAACCCTTGATTCGCGGTATGACGGTACTTTTGTAACCACATATAGAGGAAACTGGAATAAAAACGGGACAGGACTTACAACAGTACCAGTACTATACAACGCAAACAGCTTGCCTGTACAACCTGGAGGAGCTATTCTCAGCTTTCTGAACGACGATTCCCAAACTCCTGCCTATCCTTCAGGGGCAGGGCAAAGCGGGGTAGGAGCAGGAACACTGCCTGGAAGAGCAGACTGGGTAATTGCACCGAACGGAATTAGCAGAATTGTATATCCTGGTCTTTGGAAAATAGGGACATACCGTACCGATGACCCGAATGGTTTAGGTTATCCGAATGCAGGGCTTACCCGTCCGTTTAGCGTTGCGAAATTCTCAGAATTCTACTTCATTGCAGCGGAAGCAGCTGTGAAAGGGGCTTCTGGAGCTATGAGTGCAAGAGATCTTATTAACGTTATCCGTGCAAGAGCAGGAAAATGGAAGTTCAACAACGCACAGAATGTTTCTTATATCGCTGATAACAGCGCAGCGATGATCGCCGCAACGCCTTCAACAATCACTATTGATTATATCCTTGCAGAAAGATCAAGAGAATATTATGGAGAATTCTACAGATGGTATGATTTGGTGCGTACCCAGAAGTGGGAGCAATATGCAGCGACTTACCAGATCGGAGGAGCTTCTTATGGAGATCATACACCGCAGACGGTAACAAGAACCATTAAACCTTTCCATTACCTAAGACCAATTCCACAGGGACAGCTTGATGCAATGGAGGTTTCTGCAGATGTAAAAGCAAAATACCAGAATCCTGGTTATTAATTGATTTTATTCTTACATTCATATTAACAGCAAAGTAGGTGTTTACTAAAAGCACCTGCTTTGTTTTAATAAATTAAAATATAATATTATGGAAAAAACATGGCGTTGGTTTGGGAAGAATGATCAAATAAAGCTTGACACACTCCGGCAAATCGGGGTAGAAGGAATTGTTTCTGCACTTCATGATATTCCGAACGGAGAAATCTGGAGTTTAGAGGCTGTTAATGATTACAAAAACTATATAGAAAGTCACGGTCTTCGCTGGTCTGTTGTGGAAAGTCTTCCCGTAAGTGAAGCGATAAAGTACGGAGGTGAAGACCGGGATTTTTTAATAGAAAATTATATCAAAAGTCTCGAAAATCTTGGAAAAGCAGGAGTTACAACAGTGTGCTACAACTTTATGCCTGTGCTCGACTGGGCAAGAACAGATCTATTCCACGAATGGGAAGACGGTTCATCATCATTATATTTTGATAAAGCTAAATTTGCTTATTTTGAAATTCATATTCTGAAAAGAAAAGGTGCAGAAAACGATTATACACCGGAGATTCTTCAGAAAGTGGAAGAACTGAAAAGCACGCTCACCGAAGAAGATAATAACATTCTCATTGATTCGGTTATTGTAAAAACCCAGGGATTTGTTAATGGAAATATTAAAGAAGGAGATTTAAATCCTGTTGAGAAATTCAATAATTTATTGGCTCTGTATGATGGAATTGATAAAAATCAGCTTCGCCGGAATCTTAAATATTTCCTCGAAAAAATAATGCCGGTATGCGAAAAGTGGAATATCCAGATGTGTGTACATCCTGACGATCCTCCGTTTGCACTGCTCGGCTTGCCAAGAATTGTTACCAATGAAGAAGATATAGAGTGGTTCCTGAATGCCGTGGACAATCCTCATAACGGATTGACCTTTTGTGCAGGCTCTTTAAGTGCCAACCCGAATAACGATGTACCAAACCTGGCTGAGAAGTTTGCCCGCCGGACAAAATTTGTTCACCTGAGAAGCACTAATGTTTTCGAAAACGGAGATTTCATAGAGGCACATCACCTTGGAGGAAGAGGTAAATTAATTGATGTAATCCGCATATTTGAAAAGGAAAATCCAGAATTGCCAATGCGAATCGACCACGGAAGACTTTTAACAGAAGATGCAGACAAAGGCTATAATCCCGGTTACTCTTTCTTAGGAAGAATGCTTGCTTTGGGACAGATTGAAGGGGTAATGGCAGCCGTACAAAATGAAATGTCGAAGAAAAAATAGGATCCGAAGGATCCAATAATAGTAGCCACATGTGAAACCTGTGGAAAATATATCAATCATCATTTATCATCAATTATAATCATGAAAGATTTATTCAGTATTAAAGATAAAATTGCCATCATTACAGGTGCTTCAGGCGTTTTGGGTGGAAGTCTTGCCAAAAGTTTCATAGAAGCAGGAGCAAAAATAGTAGCATTGGGCCGAAATCAGGAGAAACTGGATGCTCTTGTAAAAGAACTGACGTTATCAGGAGGTGAAGCATTTGCCGTAGAAGCAAACGTGTTGAACATTGAAAGTCTTGAAGCGGCCTCAGAAAAAATTAAGGAAAAATATGGAAGAATTGATATTCTGCTGAATATTGCCGGTGGAAACATTCCTTCCGCAACATTATCTCCGCAACAATCATTTTTTGATATGAACATACAGGGATGGGATGAGGTGACTGATCTCAACATCAACGGTACCGTTTACCCGAGTTACGTTTTCGGAAAAGCAATGGCAGAACAGGGAAACGGAAGCATTGTAAATATCTCTTCAATGGCAGCTTATTCTGCGATTACCCGAGTGGCAGGATATTCTGCAGCTAAATCCGCAATTACCAACTTTACCCAATGGCTGGCTTCAGATGTTGCATTGAAATTCGGAGATAAAATCCGTGTGAATGCAGTAGCTCCCGGGTTTTTTATTGGTGACCAGAACCGGGCGATTTTGTTAAATCCGGACGGTTCTCTTACGGACAGAAGCAAAAAAGTAATTGCTAAAACGCCGATGCAGCGTTTTGGTGAAGTAGAAGAACTAAACGGGGCGGTACAGTTTCTGTGTTCAGACGCTGCAAGTTTCATTACCGGCGCATTATTGCCTGTTGATGGTGGTTTCAGCGCTTTCAGCGGAGTTTAATTTGAGTTGATTTTCTTCATGTTAAAGTAACAGAACTACATGCAGGAAATTGTAATATCCTTTATAATATCAGATTATTAAAGTGATAAATAAAAAACGAAACAGCTTAATATCAGTTTGCAGTTTGAAGTATTAAAAAAGTAAAAATGAAATCTAAACTTTGCAATATCGCAATCTGTCTTTTGATCAGTATATTTTCCTCTGCCCAAAAAGGAGGAAAATATAAGCTGTGGTACAGCAAGCCCGCTCAGCAATGGGTTGAAGCTTTACCCGTTGGCAATGGAAGAATTGCAGCAATGGTTTTCGGAGATCCTCACAAAGAAAAACTTCAGCTGAACGAAGCAACCTTCTGGTCGGGTGGGCCTTCCCGGAACGATAATCCGGACGGCCCTAAAGTTCTGGATTCTATTAGATATTATCTCTTCAAGGGAAATTATAAAAAAGCGCAGATTCTTGCTGATAAAGGTCTGACGGCAAAAACACTTCACGGTTCAGCATTTCAGAATATTGGTGATTTCACACTTGATTTTCATAATCTCGGTGATATTAAAGATTATTACAGGGAATTAGATATTGAGAAAGCACTTACGACGACAACTTTCATTTCCGGCGGAGTTCATTTTAAAAGAGAGATATTTGCCTCAATTCCGGATAATATAATGGTGGTTAAACTCAGCGCTGACAAAAAAAATGCACTAAATTTTACAGCAAATTTCGACAGTGAGCTTAAAAAAAATATTCAGGCTGATGGTGTTACATTGCAGATGAACGGTTTATCCTCAACTTTAGATGGTGTAGCAGGACAAGTGAAATATAACGCTGTGGCAAAATTTATTACAAGAGGCGGAAAAATCTTGACTTCAGGGAAATCCGTTTCGGTAAGCAATGCCCATGAAGTGACTATTCTTATTTCAATCGCAACGAACTTCACAGATTATAAGACGTTAAATACAGACGAAGTTCTGAAAAGCAGAAAATACATTTCGGAAGCAGAGCATAAAAATTTTAAAACCTTATTTAAAAATCATTTAAAAACGTATCAAAACTACTTCAAAAGAGTTGATATTGATTTAGGAACTTCTGAAGCCGCAAAAAATCCCACCGATATCCGTATTAAAAATTTTGCATCGGGTTATGATCCGGAACTTATCTCATTATACTATCAGTTCGGGCGTTACCTTTTAATTTCTTCATCACAGCCCGGCGGCCAGCCTGCCAATCTTCAGGGAATCTGGAACAATTCTAATAAACCGGCATGGGACAGCAAATACACCATCAACATCAATACGGAGATGAATTACTGGCCTGCCGAAAAAACCAATCTCCCCGAAATGCATGAACCTTTGATTCAAATGATCAAAGATCTGAGTGAGTCCGGAAAAGAAACGGCGAAAGTAATGTACAGCAGCCGAGGCTGGGTAGCTCATCACAATACCGATATCTGGAGAATAACAGGGGTTGTGGATTTTGCCAATGCCGGAATGTGGCCGATGGGCGGAGCGTGGCTTTCGCAGCATCTTTGGGAAAAATACTTATACAATGGTGATAAAAATTATTTAAAATCTGTTTATCCTGTACTTAAATCAGCCACAGAGTTTTATGAAGATTTTTTAATTGAAGATGCTGCACACCAATGGCTCGTGGTAAGTCCGTCCATGTCTCCAGAGAATATTCCGCAAAGGCATCAGGGAAGTGCGTTGGCAGCCGGAAATACCATAGACAATCAGCTGATGTTCGATCTATTTACAAAAACAAAAAAAGCAGCAGAAATTCTCAACGTAGATCAGGAAAAAATTCAAGTGTGGAATTCTGTTATTTCAAAATTACCACCCATGAAAATCGGAAGATATGGACAGCTGCAGGAGTGGATGGAAGATCTGGATAATCCTGAAGATAATCACAGACACGTTTCCCATTTATACGGATTGTTTCCCTCCAACCAAATTAATCCGTTTACTGCTCCTGAACTGGCGGATGCTTCAAGAACGGTTTTGATTCATCGCGGCGATGTTTCTACAGGATGGTCAATGGGCTGGAAAGTAAATCTTTGGGCAAAACTTTTGGATGGGAACCATGCAAATAAACTGATTAAAGACCAGCTTACCTTGGTCGAAAAAGATGGCTGGGGGAAAAAAGGAGGAACCTATCCTAATCTTTTTGATGCGCATCCGCCGTTCCAGATCGACGGAAATTTCGGCTGTACTTCAGGAATTACGGAAATGTTGCTGCAGACACAGAATGGTTTTATCGACGTGCTGCCTGCACTGCCTGATGAGTGGAAAAGCGGAAAAATTTCCGGTTTAAAAACATACGGTGGTTTTGAAATAGATATTATATGGGAAAATAATAAGACAAAAGAGATAATGATAAAGTCAGGACTTGGCGGGAACTGCAGAATAAAAGTTCCGAATGAAATGCAGCTTTCGGGAAGCTCAAAACTTAAAAAAGCACAAGGCAAGAATCCGAATGCATTTTTCGAAATTCCTGAAATCAAAGAATCTTTAATTTCAGATAAAGACCTATTGAATGTTTTTGAAATAAAAAAATCTTTCCTGTATGATTTCCCGACAGAACCAGGAAAAACATACCTATTAAAAATAAAGTCCTGAAAGGACGACCTAAATCAGAATAGGATGAAATCCTATTAAATAGAACCCAAAAGGTTCAACAAAAATAGCCACAGGTGAAACCTGTGGAATAATGACAAAATAATAAAGAACCCGAAGGGTTCAACAATTAAAGCAGAAATTAAGAAATTTATATATGAAAAAGAGACCCATGAATCCAAATTTTTTAAAGAACAGGACTAATATTCTGGCAGCAGCGGCCCTGCTTTCCATCAGTACTATGTCCGCACAGACATTCTCCAATTTCAATTACCGTGGAAACGATAAAATATACAATGATCACCCTTTGCAGTCAGATGAATTTTATTCACCCATTCTTCAGGGCTGTTATCCGGATCCGAGCATCACTAAAAAAGGTGAAGATTATTATCTGGTCAATTCTTCCTTTTCAATGTTCCCGGGAGTTCCGATTTTTACGTCCAAAGATTTGGTAAACTGGAAACAGGTAGGGCACGTTCTGGATAGGCCTTCTCAGCTTAAAGTAGAAAAAGGCGGAGTTTCGCAGGGGATTTACGCTCCGGATATCAAATACAACAAATACAACGATACATTTTATATGATTACGACCCAGATTGCTGGTGGGGTAGGAAATATGGTTGTAAAAACGAAAGATCCTGCAAAAGGCTGGAGCGAAGTTCAAAAATTAAATTTCGACGGAATCGATCCTGCTATTTTCTTTGATGAAGACGGAAAAGCCTATATCGTTCATAATGATGCGCCGCCAAAAGGAACCGAACAATACAACGGACACCGCGTGATCAAAATCTGGGATTACGATCTGGAAAAAGACCAGGTGGTGCCGGGTTCAGATAAAATTATAGTAAATGGTGGTGTTGACCTTACCCAAAAACCAATCTGGATTGAAGGTCCGCATCTTTACAAATATAAAGGAAAATATTACCTGATGTGTGCAGAAGGAGGAACCGGTGGCAATCACAGCGAGGTAATCTTTATGGCAGATTCTCCGAAAGGCCCTTTTATACCGGCAAAAAATAACCCTATTCTTACGCAGCGCTATTTTCCGAGAGACCGAAAAGAAAAGGTGGACTGGGCAGGTCACGCCGACCTCGTGGAAGGCCCGAACGGGCAATGGTACGGGGTTTTCCTGGCCATTCGTCCAAATGTAAACAACCGCGTCAATAAAGGCCGCGAAACATTCATTCTTCCGGTTGACTGGAGCGGAACGTATCCTGTTTTCCAAAACGGACTGGTTCCGATAAAACCTAAATTAAAGCTGCCTCAAGGCACGCAAAATCAAACCGGGCAAAACGGATTTTTCCCGAATGGAAATTTTACATATTCCGATAAATTAACAGATAAAAATCTGGATTTCCGCTGGATTGCCATGAGAGGACCACGTGAAAACTTTATCACGGTAACTAAAAATGGAGTAAAGGTGAATCCTTTTCAAACCAATATCAAAGCATTAGCACCGGTTTCGGCTTTATTCCACAGATTGCAGCATGAGGATTTTGAAACATCTGTCAGTTTGGATTTTAAACCTAAATCTGAAAAAGAACTTGCCGGAATCACTTGCTATCAGAGCGAAAGATTCAATTATGTATTCGGAATTACAAGGAAAGATAAAGATTTTTATATGGTCTTGGAAAGAACCGAAAAAGGGGAATCTAAATTGATAGCAAGCGAAAAAATTTCCTGGTCGAAAGCTTTTACACTAAAAGTAACCGGTGAAAAAGATATGCTCGGTTTCAGTTATTCTGCGGATGGTAAAAATTTTAAAAGTCTTGGAGAACCTGTTTCCGGAGACATCTTATCTACCGATGTAGCCGGCGGTTTCACCGGAAGCTTGATCGGTCTGTACAGCACATCGTCTAACGATATTATGCCGAATTAATCTTAAACCTTCAAGGTTTGTAAAATAACCATATCACCATGAATATCAAAAAATCATTTTATATAGTTTCTTTTTTGGGATTTATCGGGCTGAATCATCTTTCAGCCCAGATAAACCCTTTTCAGAAATCCGTTACAAAATTTACCAATCCCATTATTTGGGCAGATGCTCCGGATTTGTCCATCACGAGAAACGGTGATGATTTTTATCTCATAAGCACCACCATGCATCTCATGCCGGGAGCACCGGTGATGCATTCCAAAGATCTCGTACACTGGGAAATGTCTGGCTATGTTTTCAATACATTAAATGATAATTCGAAATATGATTTATTAAACGGAACTGTTTATGGAAGGGGACAATGGGCGTCTTCAATCCGCTATCACAAAGGAAAGTATTACGTACTGTTTTCTCCCAATGACGAGCCGTTCAAATCTTATTTTTACGTAACGGAAAATCCCGAAAAAGACAGTTGGAAATTAATCACCAGAACAAAACACTTTCATGATGCGTCCTTATTTTTTGACGATGATGACCGCGTGTATGTTTTTACGTCCAATAAAGTTTTTGAGCTCAGTCCTGATTTTAAAAATATCATCGGAGATCAGAACGGAACAGAGATTTTTCAGAAAGATGCCGAAGAAACCGGACTTCTGGAAGGCAACCAGATCATCAAAAGAGATGGAAAATATTATATGATGATGATTTCCTGGCCACGAAATGCAAAACGCCGACAGGTCGTTTACAGAGCTGATAAAATAGCGGGACCCTACGAAAAAAAAGTAATTCTTGAAGATAATTTTCTGGGGTTTTCTTACGCAGGACAAGGTGCTTTGATTGACGATAAAAACGGAAACTGGTATTCCTTAATTTTCCAGGATCGAAACGGAGTGGGGCGTGTGCCCATTTTGCTTCCTGTAAAGTGGCAAAACGACTGGCCGGTGTTGGGAGATAACGGAAAAGTTCCTTTGCATGGAGAAATTCCGCTTCCGCCTTTTAAGCCTAAAAATCACCTGATCGAAAGCGACGATTTTTCCGGAAAGAAAATGAAAATCCAGTGGCAATGGAACCATAATCCGGTAAATAAAGCATGGTCTCTATCCGAAAGGAAAGGATTTTTAAGACTGAAAACAAGCAGGGTTGTAGATAATCTGTTTGCTGCTCCCAATACTTTAACTCAAAGAATGGAGGGCCCGAAATCGAGCGGAATTATTTCCCTGGATGTTAAAGGGATGAAAGACGGTGATGTAGCCGGTTTCAGTGCTTTCAACGGAGATTCCGGAATTTTATCTGTTGTGAAAGAAGGCAGCAAAAAATTCATCGTTTTTTCTTCTGCTTCCGTGAGTTTAGACAATAGATCAAAAGCCATTACCGATGTTAAAATGCAGGAAACAAAATGTATTCCGCTGAATTCGGACAAAGTTTTCTTGAGGATTGATGCCGATTTTAATTTAGGTAAAGACACAGCCGATTTCTATTACAGCACGGATCAGAAAAACTGGACGGAAATGGCAAAAGACTACAAAATGATTTTCGATTACAGAAGGTTCTTTATGGGGTCCAAATTTGCCGTGTTCAACTATGCCACGAAAACTTCGGGAGGATTTGTAGATGTAGACTTTTTTGAATTTAAACGAAAAGATTAAATCAATCTTAAATAAAAATTTTTATCCCAACTAATAAGTGTATAAAATACAAATAAAACTATGAAAAATTCAATTGTATTTGCAATCGCATTTTCCCTCACAGGAATTTTCGCATCAGCCCAGAATTTTGAAAAGCAGGCTCCTGTCGGTTTTGATCAGATAAAACAAAATATTTCCCATGGAAAAATTGACAGCATTCAGTATCCTTCCAAAACAGTAGGAACGGTAAGAAAAGCGTTGATTTATACACCGCCGGGTTTTAATAAAAATAAAAAATATCCTGTTCTGTATTTGCTGCACGGAATCGGAGGCGACGAAAAAGAATGGTACAAAAACGGAACGCCCCAAATCATTCTTGATAATCTTTATTCCGAAGGTAAATTAACACCCATGATCGTTGTTTTGCCTAATGGCAGGGCGATGAAAGACGATCGTGCAACAGGAAATATCATGGCAAAAGATAAGGTGGAAGCATTCGCAACTTTTGAAAAAGATTTGTTGAATGATCTTATTCCTTTTGTTGAAAAGAAATTTCCGGTAAAAAAAGACCGGGAGAACAGGGCCATTGCCGGACTTTCAATGGGAGGCGGACAAACCCTGAATTTCGGATTGGGAAATATTGATAAATTTGCCTGGGTAGGTGGTTTTTCATCTGCTCCCAATACAAAAGAACCTCAGGCTTTACTTCCGGATCCTCAAAAAGCAAAAGAATTAAAACTGATCTGGATCTCTTGCGGCGATGCCGACGGATTGATGCCGTTTAGTAAAAGAACCAGCGATTATCTCAGACAAAACAATATTCCACACATATTCTACATTGAACCGGGCGGACATGATTTTAAAGTCTGGAAAAATGATTTGTACATATTTTCACAGCTCATTTTTAAACCCGTAGATCAGAGTGCATTTCCCAATTTTACCGTGTTGGGAATTCCTGCTGAATCTAACATAAAGAATACCCAGTTTCCACAGATTTTACCCAACGGAAAGGCTATTTTCAGGGTGAAAGCACCGGAAGCACAGAAAGTACAGATTGACCTGGGAAAAAAATACGATCTTGTAAAAGATCAGGACGGTATCTGGAAAACAACTACGGATTCTTTAAGCGAAGGGTTTCATTATTATTCCTTATTAATTGATAACGTTGCTGTTGCCGATCCTTCCAGCAAAACATTTTACGGAATGGGAAGATATGCCAGCGGTATAGAAGTGCCTTTTGCGGGTGATGGATACTATGCTTTGAAAGATGTTCCGCATGGAGATATCAGAATTCAGAATTTTTTCTCAAAAGTAACCAACTCATGGCGAAGAGTTTTCGTTTACACACCTCCCGGTTATGATAAAAATCAGAATGAAAAATACCCTGTTCTCTATATTTTGCATGGCGGCGGCGAAGACGAAAGCGGCTGGGCAATGCAGGGGAAAACGAATTTTATTCTGGACAATTTAATTGCCGAAGGTAAAGCAAAACCAATGATCATCGTAATGCCGGATGCCAATATCGGGCCTGCCGGGTTCGGAAGCTTCGGGGCCAGAAATCTGCAGATGTTTGATAAAGAATTAAAGGAATCTGTTATTCCATTTACCGAATCTAATTTCAGGGTTAAAAAAGATGCAGCGAACAGAGCACTGGCTGGACTTTCAATGGGCGGAATTTACACACTGCATACAGGCGTTCAGAATTCAGATATGTTTTCTTCATTGGGCGTTTTCAGCTCAGGATGGATTCTCCCGTCTCTTCAGGAAGTAGCTGATAGTGAATATAAGTTTATGAATGACAACAAAGAAAAAATCAATTCCAATATAAAAAACTTCTGGATCTCAATGGGCGGAAAAGAAGATATTGCCTATAAAAATTGTCAGGTTATGATGAAAAAACTGGATGAGTTAGGCATTAAGTATTCGTATTCCGAGTATCCCGGAGGCCACACCTGGCCGGTCTGGAGAAACAACCTGTACAATTTTGCTCAGTTGCTGTTTAAAGATTCTGAATAGTTTTAGCAGTTACACAGCCGTGTAAATTTAAAAGAGATAATACATTTCTTTTATTATGATGATAAAAAAATGAAAGCTTAAAACTTAATTACAATCCAAATCACAAAAATGAATTTCAATACCATCAGAAATAAAGCGTTTATCATAACGATTGTATTAGTTTCGGGAAATATCAGTGCACAGTCTTACAGAAAAACAGACTCAAGCATCAACGTTACTGTAGAAAATGCAACTGTTGAAGTAAAATGGTATGGTGAAAATACGGTAAGAATCATTAAGTATCCATCTGGAAAAACATTCATAAAAAATAGTTTTTCCGTCATTCAAAAAGAACAGAAAACCAAATTTTCGGTTTCGGAAGGCAGGAACAATATTTTAGTAAAAACAAAAGATCTTCAGCTTTCTATAAATAATACAACAGGAGAAATAACGTATCAGCTGCCATCAGGAAAAGAGCTTCTTAAAGAATCGGGAAACGCATTCAAACCTTTTGACGATGCCGGAAATCAGGCCCTTTCTGTTTCACAGTCTTTTCAGCTTGAAAAAAATGAATCCATTTATGGCTTGGGAATTTTACAAAACGGTAAAATGTCCCAACGGAATACAGACGTGAAAATGATTCAGAATAATACCTGGGATTTTGTGCCGTTTTTTCAGTCTGTAAAAGGGTATGGTATTTTTTGGGACAATGCATCTCCCACGCAGTTTACTGATACACCGGAGAAAACATCGTTCTCTTCGGAAGTAGGAGACGGGATAGATTATTATTTTATCTATGGAAAAAATGCCGACGGAGTGATTGCAGGAATGCGCAGCCTTACAGGAAATGTACCGATGCTTCCTTTGTGGACCTACGGTTACTGGCAAAGCAAAGAGCGGTATAAAAGTCAGGATGAACTGGTAGAGGTGGTTAAAAAATATCGCGATTTAAAAGTTCCTTTAGATGGAATCATCCAGGACTGGCAGTATTGGGGAAATAATTATCAGTGGAACGCAATGGATTTCATCAGTCCCGATTTTTCCGATGCCAAAAAAATGATACAGGATATTCACGATATGAATGCGCATCTTTCCGTTTCCATCTGGTCGTCTTTCGGACCGATGACCAATCAGTACCGTGAAATGGATAAAAAAGGGATGCTCTTCAATTTCAAAACCTGGCCTGAATCAGGAAGAGACACTTGGCCTCCGGATCTGAACTATCCTTCAGGTGTCCGTGTTTACGATGCTTACAACCCTGAAGCCCGGGAAATTTACTGGAAATTTTTAAATAAAGGGTTGTTCAGCCTGGGAGTAGACAGCTGGTGGATGGATTCTACGGAACCGGACCATCTTAGCCAGAACCCCGAAGATTTAAATACCAAAACGTATCTCGGTTCTTTCCGAAAAGTAAGAAATGCCTATCCGTTGATGACAGTAGGCGGAGTTTACGATCACCAGCGCGAAACCACAAGTGATAAAAGAGTTTTTATTCTCACAAGATCGGCTTTTGCCGGCCAGCAAAGATATGCTGCCAATACTTGGTCCGGCGATATCAATTCTTCCTGGGAATCGTTGAGAAAGCAGGTTCCTGCAGGACTGAATTTCAGTCTGACAGGAAATCCGAATTTTAATTCAGATATCGGCGGGTTTTTCGGTGGCGTTTATAAAAGAAACGGAGGCCCCCAAAACAAAATGTTTCAGGAATTATACGTTCGGTGGCTGCAGTATGGAACTTTCACACCCATGATGCGTTCACACGGAACCGATGTGCCGAGAGAAATTTATCAGTTTGGCCAGAAAGGTGATCCGGTTTATGATGCAATAGAGAAATTCATCAGGTTGCGTTACAGTATGTTGCCCTATATCTATTCAGTTTCTTGGGATGTTTCTAAAAATAATTCAAGTTTCCTGCGTGCTCTTTCAATGGATTTTTCGGCAGATAAAAAAAGCTGGGATATCAATAACGAATATCTTTTCGGAAAGTCATTTTTAGTTGCTCCGATTCTGAATGCGCAATATACTCCTGAAAAAATAGTAAAAACCGATGAAAATGAAGGCTGGAATAAAACTGATGCCAACAAAAAAGAAAATTCACTTTCCAATGTAGATTTCTCACAAAATAAAACGGTGAAAGTCTATCTTCCGACAGGCGCAGATTGGTTTGATTTCTGGACGAATGAAAAACACAACGGAGGTCATGAAATTCAGAAAACGCTTAATCTTCAGGCTATTCCTTTATATGTGAAAGCGGGAAGCATCATTCCGTTTGGTCCCGATGTACAGTATGCGACTGAGAAAAAATGGGAGAATCTTACCATTAAAGTTTATCCCGGAGCTAACTCGGATTTCATCTTATACGAAGATGAATTTGATAATTACAATTATGAAAAAGGAAAATACAGCGAAATTCCCTTTCACTGGAATGATAAAGCTGAAACACTGACGATTGATGCACGGAAAGGTAAATATCCGGGAATGATTGATAAAAGGAACTTTCATATAATGCTACCGGATGGGCGGAAGAAATCAATGAGTTATTCTGGGAAGAAAGTGACGGTAAATTTTAAATGATAAAGCTTATTCATGAAACAACGTCTAATAAATAGCAAACTATTCACCCTAATTCTGTTTTTTGCAGCAAGAACTTTCGCGCAACAAACTTCAGGAATCATGGAAAATATCATTTCAGATGATAAAGGTTTCCCTATTGTTTCAAAAGAGGGAAAAGTTGCCGATTTATTTTATGATGCATCCGAAAATGTTGCCGTCATTCGTGCTGCAAAAGATTTACAAACAGACATTCAGAAAGTAACGGGTAAATTACCGAATCTTTCAGCAACAGAAGCTTCCCGCGAATCCAAAATCATTATCGGAACGGTTGGAACTAATAAGCAGATTGATCAATTTATTTTATCCAAAAAAATCAACGCCAAGGATTTGAAAGGCAAATGGGAAAGTTTTGTAATAACAACCATAGAAAATTCAAAGGGTGAAAAACAGCTTGTCATCGCAGGAAGTGACAGAAGAGGGACCATTTACGGGATTTACGAAATTTCAAAGCAGCTGGGTGTTTCACCTTGGAATTGGTGGAGTGATGTTCCTGTTAAGAAACGTTCTGCAGCGTATGTCATTCCGGGATATTTTGCTTCAGGCGAGCCAAAAGTGAAATACCGAGGGATTTTCATCAATGATGAAGAACCCGCTTTCGGAACCTGGGCAAGAACAAAATTCGGAGGTATTAACAGCAAAATGTATGCGAATATGTTTGAGCTTTTGCTTCGGCTCAGAGCCAATTATCTTTGGCCTGCAATGTGGGGAAAAGCCTTTAACGAAGACGATCCGCTTAATCCAAAAATAGCCGATGATTACGGAATTGTGATGGGAACTTCACACCACGAACCTATGATGCGTGCCCAGAAAGAATGGGGAAATCATCGCAAAGAATATGGAAACGGAGAATGGAATTACCATACGAACAAAGACGCGCTTCTGAAATTCTGGGAAGACGGATTCCGTCGGAACAAAAATTATGACAATCTCTTAACAATGGGAATGCGTGGTGACGGAGACGAACCGATGACCGATTTAGGAAGTGCCGAAGCCAATTTCAGACAGCTGGAGCAGATAATGACCGACCAAAGAAAAGTCATTGAAAAAGTGACTGGGAAACCTGCAAAAAAGACCCCTCAACTTTGGGCTTTGTACAGTGAAGTTTTGGAATATTACGACCAGGGAATGAAAGTTCCGGACGATGTCATTATTTTACTTTGCGATGATAATTGGGGAAATGTACGACGACTTCCTGACTTGAATTCCAAAAAACATCCGGGCGGTTACGGAATGTACTATCACGTTGATCTGCACGGTGCGCCGAGAGCCTATCAATGGCTGAATATGACGCAGATTCCGCATATGTGGGAACAGTTGCAGTTAACGTACAGTTACGGTGTTGATAAAATCTGGATTCTGAATGTCGGAGATTTAAAACCTAACGAATATCCGATAGATTTCTTCCTGAATATGGCGTGGAATCCCACTTCTTTTACGCAGAATAATCTCGAAATTTATTCGGTGAAGTTTGCAGAAGACCATTTTGGAAAGACCAATGCCAAAGAAATTGCAGAAATCATTAATCTTTACTGTAAATACAATTCGAGAGTTTCAGCAGAAATGCTGAACGATAAAACCTACAATCTTCAGAGCGGTGAATTTTTGCAGGTAAGGGATTCGTATTTAGCTTTGGAAACAAGAGCTTTGAGACAATTCATTAATTTAGATGAGGCTTACAAAGATGCCTATAAACAGATTGTTTTGCATCCCGTTCGTGCAATGGCGAATCTTTATGACTTGTATTATGCCGTTGCAATGAATCATAAACTGGCAGCAGAAAAAGATTTAAAAGCCAATGAGTGGGCAGATTATGCCGATGAATGTTTTGCGAGAGATGCAGAATATACCAAAGATTACAACCTCAATATTTCCAACGGAAAATGGAACCATATGATGGACCAGACGCACATTGGTTACAAATCCTGGGACGAACCGAAAGAGGGAAATATCAAGCCAACTGTTTACAGAATCACAAAAGAAGAAGCAAAAACAGGCGGTTATATTTTTGAAGAAAAGAATGGTGTCGTTGCAATGGAAGCCGAACATTTCTTTGAAGTTAAAGCTTCAGCAAATACAAAATGGACCGTTATTCCCGATTTGGGAAGAACACTTTCCGGGATTGCATTGATGCCTTATACGGAAAAAGCAGAAGGATCATCAATCAGCTATCAATTTCGATTGAAAAACAGACATTCCCATGTAAAAGTTCATTTCTTCTTTGATTCCACGCTTCCTTTTAAGAAAGGTGGACAAAGCATTAAAGCCTATTTTGATAAAGATAATGCTAAGATAATCGGGATTAATCAGGATTTGACATGGGCAAATAATTATTCTAAAATGTATCCCGCAGCTGCAGCAAGATTGGTGGAAAAAGTTGAAACATTTGTTGTTCCGGCAAATCAAAACGGCAATTTTACTTTGACTGTAGAACCTCTTGACCCTGGAATTGTACTGCACAAAATCATCATAGACAACGGCGGTTATGAAGAAACGTATTTGAAAATGGATGAAAGTCCTTATAAAAGGTAAATATTCGAAATATGAAAAATTTAAAAGATATTCTGTTATTATTTTTATTCATTTTTACTTCAAATCTGAATTTTGCTCAGGGCGAAACATCAAAAATTTCAGCCAAAAGAGAATTCCGATACACCAATCCGATTACAAGAGATTCTGCCATTTCTATGCGCGACCATTTCATCATTAAGGTTGATGATTTGTGGTATTGTGTGGGAACTTCCAATCCTGTCTGGAAAGGCAAAAATCCCGGAGTCAGGATGTTGGTTTCAAAAGATTTGGTCGATTGGAAACAGCATTCTTTTTTGATTGATGCTAAAAAACTTCCTAAAGATTCACCTTATGACGGTCGCTTCTGGGCTCCCGAAATTCATTATATAAAAGGGAAATATTATTTGATTGTAAACAGCGGAAAGGTAACCAAAGAAGACCCTAAAGGAATGGCGACACACAGCATCTGGTTGTTTTCGGCTGATAAAGTGACAGGGCTATACAAACTGCTGAATGGTCCGCTGACTCCACAATATAACAACGATGCCACTTTATTCGAGGATGAGGACGGACAGGTTTATCTGTATTGCAGTGGAAATGGATTGTTTCAGGCTAAAATTGATTTAAAAACGGGAAAATTAACCACGCCTATTCAAAAATTCTTAGATAAAAAACAACCGGGCTGGCCTAAATGGATGGTCGGCGGAATCGAAGGACCTTTCGTGACTAAAAAAGAAGGGACGTATTTTATGTTTTTCTCCACGTGGACAAGAGGTTATGAAGTAGGTTTGCTGAAATCAAAATCACCGTTGGGACCTTGGGAACTTGCTTCCCCTGAACCGATTTTCGGAACTCGCAAAAAAGGCTACAGACAACAAATGGCAAAAGATGGAGGATACGAAAACCTTCAGTTTACAGACACTGAAGACCCTTATCAGGAAACGGGGCACAACGCATTATTCATCGGCCCGGACGGAAATCTCTGGAATTCCTGCCACTACTTTATGTACGAAAAAAGACCCTATCCGTACAGTCAGACCTTTGAGCCTTGGGAACTGGGTCCACAAATGGGAATCGAGCCGGTGCATTACAAGGACGGAATGTTTTACATTCATCCGCCAACCTGGACGGAACAAATCATTAAATATTAATAATTAATATGATAAAGAAATATATACTGAATTTTGGGTTGTTGTTTCTGGGAGTATCACTAAACGCTCAAAATCCAATCATCCAAACCAAATTCACTGCAGATCCTGCACCGATGGTTTATAAAGACACGGTTTTTCTGTATACGAGTCATGATGAGGATGATGCATTCGGATTTAAAATGAAAAACTGGCTGCTTTATACTTCCACGAATATGGTCAACTGGACTGACCACGGCGTTGTGGCTTCCCTTAAAGATTTCAAATGGACTGATCCTGAAAACGGAGCATGGGCGCCGCAGGTAATCGAAAGAAACGGGAAATTTTATATGTATTGCCCGATGCCCGGACAAAGAGGAATCGGTGTTTTGGTGGCAGAAAGTCCGTATGGTCCTTTCAAAGATCCGATTGGAAAACCTTTGGTTAAAAATTCAAGCGACGATATAGACCCTACGGTCCTGATTGATGATGACGGGCAAGCTTACCTGTATTGGGGAAACCCAAACCTTTGGTATGTGAAGCTGAACGAAGATATGATTTCGGTAAATGGCGATATTATAAAAGATTCGTCTATTGCCAAAGTAAAAGGTACTCCAGATCCTTTCCATTACCAGGAAGGACCCTGGGCGTGGAAAAGAAACGGAAAATATTATATGGCCTATGCATCTACCTGCTGTCCCGAAGGAATAGGTTATGCAATGGGAAAATCGGCAACCGGACCGTGGGAATTTAAAGGAATGATTATGGACAGCGACAAACGTTCCAACGGAAATCATCCGGGAATCATTGATTATAAAGGAAAATCTTATGTTTTCGGATTCAATTACAATATAGGAAAACAAACGATGAGCAAACATTACGAGAGACGTTCTGTCTGCGTAAGTGAAATGAAATACAATGCTGACGGTACCATTCAGAAGCTTCCATTCTGGGATTCGGAAGGCGTGCAAAGAATTGCAACGCTTAATCCATATCAAAGAGTAGAAGCCGAAACCATCGCTTTTAGCGAAGGCCTTAAAACGGAGAAAATGACCGAATGGGAAAGAAATAATCCTTATGATACAGGCAAAAAAATCACCGATCGTATCGTTGTATCGTCGGTCAACAATGGAGATTATATCAAAGTCCAGGGCGTAGACTTTTCCAAAGGAACCCATTCTATAGAAGTGTCTGTAGCAGCATTGTACGGCGGAAAAATAGAAATTCGTACCGATGCGATTGACGGACCTGTTCTGGGAACGGTAACAGTAACAGGAAAAGCTGAAGGTGATATTTTCAAAGCCATAAAAACGCCGGTTAAAAATATGAAAGGCATTCATGATGTGTATTTTGTTTTCAGAGGAGACAGAGACCTTTTCTATTTCGACTGGTGGAAGGTTAGTGCAGATTAAGCTGTATTGAATCGGAATTTAGGATCAATAGGAATGGGCTTTAGCCCATTTTATAAAGCAAGAATAAGGTTGGCTTTAGCCAAAACTTAATTTTTTTTATGAGTTACATTAATTCAGTTAAAATTCTAAAATGTTAAGATTTAAACTATTTACTTTCATTTTTTTTATTATCGGATGCTGGCTAAATGCGCAATCTACAGTTTGGCTGGATAAATTAGACTTGAGCGTTGCTACGCAGGGTAACGGAAAACCGGGTATCAATACTTCGGTGGACGGAAAAAAACTGACGATTGCCGGAGAAACATTCGGCAGGGGTTTCGGTACCCACGCCGAAAGTTCTTTGTTGATAAAATTGAATGGTAAAACCCACAAGTTTTCAGCATTAGTGGGATTAGATGATGAAATGAAAGGCCATGATCCGGCTGTGGAATTTGAAATCTATGGCGACAACAAAAAGCTTTGGTCCAGCGGAATCATGCATTTGGGAGATAAAGCAAAACCCGTTTCGGTATCATTAAAAGGAATAAAGCAGCTCGAACTTGTAGTAACGGATGGCGGAAATGGTCCTTATTATGATCACGCAGATTGGGTCAATGCAAAATTCGAAACCAACGGAATTGCTACTTTGGAAACATTCAACCCGATTGCTTCGGAACCTTATATTTTAACTCCAAAACCTCCCGCAACGCCCCGTATCAACTCAGCAGGCGTTTATGGTGTTCGTCCCGGTTCGCCTTTCCTTTTCAGGATTGCAGCAACAGGGGACCGGCCGATGATTTTTTCTGCAAAAAAGCTTCCCGAAGGATTAAAGCTGGATCCCGAAACGGGAATTATTACCGGAAAAATAAATTCGAAAGGAACGTATGAGGTAGAATTATCTGCAAAAAATGCAAAAGGTTCAGCCTCAAAAAAATTAAGAATAGAAGCAGGGGACAGAATCGCACTTACCCCAACGATGGGCTGGAACAGCTGGAACTGTTTCGGACACGAAGTTTCTGCCGACAAAGTGAAACGTGCTGCCGATGCTTTGGTTAAAACAGGATTGGTAAACCACGGCTGGAATTACATCAATATCGATGATTCGTGGCAATTTAACAGAGACGGAAAAGACCCTTTGTTTCAAGGAAAGATGCGCGATGAAAACGGTTATATTTTAACCAATTCCAAATTTCCGGATATGAAAAATCTGGGCGATTATATTCACGGAAACGGACTGAAAATGGGAATTTATTCTTCTCCCGGACCATGGACCTGCGGAGGATGTGCAGGAAGCTACGGCTATGAAAAGCAGGATGCCGAAAGCTATGCAAAATGGGGCGTTGATTACCTGAAATACGACTGGTGCAGCTACGGCGGTGTCATTGATGGGTTACCGGGTAATGATGCCAATAAAGTTCCTTCTCTTGCTTTTCAGGGCGGCGGTGATCCTGAGAAAGGCGTAAGACCTTTCCTGCTGATGGGAAACATGTTGAAACAGCAGCCTAGAGATATCGTGTACAATCTTTGCCAATACGGAATGGGTGATGTCTGGAAATGGGTTGAAGAAGTTCATGCTCAGTCATGGCGTACTACCAACGATATAACGGACATCTGGGCAAGCGTGAAAAATATTGCATTGGCTCAGGAGAAAGCTGCTTCTTACGCAAAACCCGGTAACTGGAACGATCCCGATATGCTGGTGGTGGGTGTAGTGGGTTGGGGAAATCCGCACCAGAGCCGTTTAAAACCGGACGAACAATACCTCCACATCAGCCTTTGGAGTATTTTTTCGGCACCATTGCTGATTGGCTGCGATCTTGAAAAACTGGATGATTTTACCTTAAATCTTCTGACAAACGATGAGGTAATTGCCGTTAATCAGGATGCTTTGGGAAAACAAGGTGTTTGCTTACATACCATCGGCGAACTCAGAATTTATGTAAAAGAACTGGAAGACGGAGGAAAAGCTGTCGCTTTCGCCAATTTCGGAAGGGAAAAAGTTAAGTTGCCATATAAAGATTTCAAAAAATTAGGAATTTCAGGAACTCAGACTGTAAGAGATCTCTGGAGACAGAAAAACATCGCAGAAATCAATACCGATAAAGAAATCCTTTCATTGGATATTCCCGCGCACGGCGTTGCGTACTATAAATTTATTCCAACAAAATAATAATAACTATGATTCATCGAAATTTAAAATATATTGCATTACCTCTTCTGTTGGCAACCACTGCTATTTTTGCTCAGAACCCGGTTGTTCAGACGCATTTTACACCCGATCCGGCACCAATGGTGTATAAAAACAAACTGTATGTGTACACGGGAGATGATCAGCCGGGATTTGATTTTTATACGATGACCAAATGGCGGGTTCATTCAACTGAAGATATGGTAAACTGGACGGATCACGGTGTTCCCATTTCTTTAGAATCCTTCAGCTGGGCGAGGGACAGAGCCTGGGCAGCACAATGCATCGAACGAAATGGTAAATTTTACTGGTATATCTGTGCTCAGACTGTTGATAATAATATGGCGATTGGTGTTGCTGTTTCGGATAGTCCTGTCGGGCCTTTTAAGGATGCACTCGGAAAACCACTGATTTCAACAGGGACATGGGATAATATCGATCCTACCGTTTTTATTGATGATGACGGACAGGCTTATCTCTATTGGGGAAACAGTAAATTATTTTATGCTAAACTGAATAAAGATATGATTTCTTATGCCGGGAAAATTACAGAAATTCCTCAATCAGTTGAATCTTTCGGGGGATTGAGACGTCCCGGAAGAAGTGATGAGGTTTTACAAAAACAGGAAAAGTTTGATGATGTTTACGTAGAAGGTCCGTGGCTGTACAAAAGAAACAATCAATATTATATGATGTATGCAGGTATGACCGGAAAAACGGAGTGTTTATCGTATGCAACCAGCGAATCACCAGCCGGGCCATGGAAATATCAGGGGAAAATTATGACCGATCAGCCGACCAACAGTTTTACCAATCACGGAGGAATTATCGATTTTAAAGGGAAATCCTACTTGTTTTACCATACCGGACTTTTACCAAACGGAGGAAGTTACGGACGCTCTACGGCTGTTGAAGAATTTAAATACAATGCCGATGGAAGTATTCCAAAAATAACAATGACTAAAGAAGGAGTAACTCCTGTCGGAACATTAGATCCTTACAAAAGAAATGAGGCGGAAACCATGGCCTGGTCGGAAAAATGCAGGACTTCAGAAAATAAAAAAACCGGAGTTTTCGTTTCCGATACCAGAGTGGGCGGATTTATAAAAGTCCGTGCAGTGGATTTCGGAACTGGCGCTACAGAATTTTCAGCTTCAGTAGCTGTAGGCGTGGACGGCGGAATTTTAGAAGTCCATCTTGATGAGGTAAAAGGACCAAAGATAGCGTCAATTGATATTCCAAGAACCGGTGGCTGGGAAGACTTTAAAACAATATCATCAAAAATTTCAGAAAAGGTTTCCGGTGTTCACGATGTCTATTTTGTATTTCAGGGGAAAAATATTACGGCAGGAAGAAAGCTATTTAATTTCGATTATTGGAGCTTTAAGAAAAAATAGAGCGCTACCACAAATTAGCAATGACGATTATGAAGTTTTCAAACATAAAAATCTTTGATTTTTAATCTCATGTGATCTGAAATATGCGCAAAGTTTAAACTAAAACCTAATGTGTCTCATGTGCAAAAAACTTGTGGATAGACTCTGTAAAATTTTAGATAGATATAAAAGATAAGTTCATTCTTAAATAATGACTGAACAACAACTACAAATAAAAATATGAAAAATACAATACAATCTATATTGGGTTTGTTTTTAATGATTTCAGGAGCAGTTTCTGCCCAGAATCCTATCATACAGACCAACTACACCGCAGATCCGGCTCCTATGATTTACAATGGAAGGCTCTACGTTTATACCACGCATGATGAAGATGATTCCACATGGTTTACCATGAACGATTGGAAAGTCTATTCCACCAGTGATATGGTAAACTGGACCGACCACGGAACCATTCTTTCTTATAACGATTTTGAATGGGCAAAACGAGATGCATGGGCTGCTCAGTGCGTGGAAAGGAACGGCAAATTCTTTATGTATGTTCCGATGTGGTCTAAAACCAACAATAAAGGAGCGATTGGTGTTGCCGTTGGTGACAGTCCGTTCGGGCCGTTTCATGATCCGTTGGGAAAACCGCTGGTACAGAGCGAATGGGGCGATATCGATCCCACCGTTTTTGTTGATGATGACGGACAGGCACATATGTACTGGGGAAACCCAAAACTGAAATATGTTAAATTGAATGAGGATATGATTTCTTATTCCGGAAATATTATTGAGGTTCCCATGACCGAAGAATCATTCGGAAAAAGAGACGGAAAACTTAATCCTGAAAGACCCTCAAAATATGAGGAAGGGCCTTGGCTGTATAAAAGAAAAAATAGGTATTACCTTTTCTGGCCGGGTGGTCCGCTTCCTGAATTCATAGGATATTCTACCAGCAAAAATCCGCAGGGACCATGGAAATATGGTGGAGTTATTATGCCTGCCGAAGGAAAATCATTTACCAACCATCCCGGAGTCATAGATTTTAAAGGGAAAACGTATTTCTTCTATCATAATGGTGCTTTGCCGGGCGGGAGCGGATTTACACGTTCTGTCAGCGTTCAGGAACTGGAATTCAACAAAGATGGTTCTATTTCACCATTTACAATGACCAACGGAATTACCAAAGCCATCGCAACGGTAAATCCTTACAGCTTTAATCAGGCGGAAACCATCGCATGGTCGGAAAATGTAAAATCGTATCAGAACAAAGAAGCGGGTGTTTTTATTAAAGCCAAAAAAAGCGGTGCTTATACCAGTATAAAAAATGTTGATTTTGGTAAAAATGGTGCCAAAATATTTTCTGCAAGAGTAGGAACTACACACAACAGCGAGGTAACGATGGATGTTCATCTGGACAGTGTTACCGGACCGGTAGTAGCCACGATCAAAGTACCGCTGACAGGCGGAGACGACCGATGGGAAACCGTGAAAACCGAGTTAAAAGAAAAAATTACCGGTGTTCACGATGTGTATTTTGTGTTTAACGGAAAAGCAGCAAAGGATGTTATGTTTTTCGATTACTGGACTTTTCTTGAAAATAAATAATTATGACTAAAATATTATCTTACGTATCACTACTATTATGCCTGCTGAGCGGAATTTCAGGGTTTGCCCAGGTTGCAGAGGTTTTCAGTCCCGATGGGAAACTGAAGCTGAATGTCTTTTCAGAAAACGGAAAAGCGTTATACAATGTAACCTATCAGGGAAAAGTTATGCTGGAGAAATCTCCGCTGGGTTTAATCACCAATGAATCTGATTTTTCTCAGAATTTAAAATTCACCGACAGCAAAAAAGATCAGTTTGCAAAAACCTATACCAACGAAAAAATTAAAAAATCGCAGGTCGATTATAAAGCCAATACATTAACGGTTAATTTTACTAATGCCGATCGGTTCAGCATCAGTATTGAATTTCAGGTAAGCAATAATAATATCGCATTCCGATATCATCTTTTACCGATGAAAGACCGTTTGAGTGCAGTTGTAACATCAGAAACTACCGGTTACCGGTTTCCCGTTCAGACCACTACCTTTCTTTCTCCCATGATGAAGTCGATGACCGGATTTGCCCGTACGGCGCCAAGCTATGAGAGCGGTTATAAAGCAGATGCGGAACTCGGAGCCAAAGCTGACTACGGATATGTTTTTCCAGGATTATTTCACCTCGGAAATAACGGCTGGATATTGCTTTCGGAAACAGGTGTGAACAGTTTATACTGTGCCTCTCATCTGGAAACGACTTCTGAAAAGAGTCTGTACAAAGTTGCTTATCCCAATATGGCTGAAAACAATGGATTCGGAAGTACGGGGGCAGCCATTTCCCTGCCCGGATCAACACCATGGAGAACCATTACCGTTGGTGCATCTTTACAACCGATTGTAGAAACAACCATTCCGTTTGATGTGGTAGAACCGTTGTATGAACCTTCTCAGAAATACCTGTTTGGAAAATCTACCTGGAGCTGGATTCTTTGGCAGGATAACAGTATGAATTATGATGATCAGGTGAAATTCATTGATCTCGCTGCTGAATTAAACTTCCAATATATCCTTGTGGATGCGCTTTGGGACAAAAACATCGGCAAAGACCGGATGAAGGAACTCATTCAGTATGCAAAATCCAAAAATGTTGGAGTTATGCTTTGGTACAATTCCAATGGCGCGGCCAATGATGCACCAATGGGACCGAGAAATAAAATGAGTTCCTCCGTTGAACGCAAAAAAGAGATGAAATGGCTGAAGGAAGTTGGCGTAAAAGGATTAAAAGTCGATTTCTTCGGCGGCGATAAGCAGGAAACCATGCGTCTTTATGAAGATATTCTTTCGGATGCGAATGATTTTGGTTTAACGATTATTTTCCACGGAACCACATTACCGAGAGGCTGGGAAGTCATGTACCCGAATTATGCCGGAAGCGAAGCTGTTTTAGCATCCGAAATGCTGTATTTTTCTGAAGATGTTCGTAAACAGGAAGCTTTTTTCGCTTCGTTACATCCTTTTATCAGAAACACGGTCGGAAGCATGGAATTTGGGGGGACTTTTCTCAACAAGTTTTTAACAAAATCCAATAAGGATAAAAATAAAAGATACACCACAGACGGTTTTCAGCTGGCAACAGCAGTATTATTCCAGAATCCTGTTCAGATGTTCGCCGTAATGCCCAATAACCTGACGGATGCCCCGAAATTCCAGCTGGATTTTATGAAAGACCTTCCCACGCTTTGGGATGAAACGGTTTTCATAGATGGGTATCCCGGAAAATATTCTGTGATAGGGAGGCGACATCAGGATCGATGGTATATTGCCGGAATAAATGCAGAGAAAACGGCTAAGAAATTAAAGATCAGCCTTCCGATGTTCGCAGGAAAAGCAGTGAAATTAATCAATGATGATGCTCAGGGAAATTCTTTCGAAAAAGAAGTGAAAGTTAATAAAAACGGCGATTTCACGATAAAAATCCAGCCTAATGGTGGTTTTGTTTTAAAAAATTAAACAACTCAAACCTTCAAGGTTTCAAAAACCTTGAAGGTTTAGCAATAGAAAAGAAACCTCATAGGTTTTTAAAACCTATGAGGTTTGATAAAACAAAAATAAAAAATATGAAGCATATAAAACGCTATATTCTGGTCATGCTATTCGGATTCTGCCTGCACATCAAAGCAGCACAGCCATTCATCACCACGGAAAAAAATTCTGAAACCATTGTTTTAAAAGAGAAAAATTCAGGATTTTCGATTTTTACCAATCCGGGAATCGACAAAGGAATTCTCAGGGCTGTTAAAAGTCTGCAATCCGATTTCCAGAAAGTTACCGGAGCCGAGCCTAATTTGCTGAATCAGCTTTCCGCAAAGCAATCTCCACTTATCATCATTGGAACCGTCGGAACTAAATCGGTAATTGATGATTTAATCAGGCAAAAAAAAATTGACGGAAAATTATTAACCGGAAAAAGAGAAAAATACATGATCCAAAATGTAAGCAATCCATATCCGGGAATTTCCGAAGCCATCGTAATTGCCGGAAGCGACAAGCGCGGAACGATTTACGGAATTTACGAAATGTCCCAGCAGATCGGGGTTTCGCCATGGTATTACTGGGCAGATGTTCCTGTTGAGGTAAAAGAAAATATCTATTTTAAAAAAGGAATCTATACCGATGGAGAGCCGGCTGTGGAATACCGCGGAATTTTCCTAAATGATGAAGAACCTTCACTCGGAGGCTGGGCGAGAGCTACTTTTGGGGGATTCAATTCCAAATTTTATGAGAAAGTTTTTGAACTGATCCTGCGTTTAAAAGGAAATTACATCTGGCCTGCCATGTGGGGAAAGGCATTTTATGACGATGATGTGTTGAACGGACCCTTAGCCGATGAAATGGGAATTGTCATGGGAACTTCACACCATGAACCGATGGCTTTGGCACAAACTGATTGGCATCGGTATATCAAAAAAAATAATCTTCCGAACGTCTGGGATTATGCTAAAAACAGTGAAGTTTTACGGAAATTCTGGAAATCGGGGATTGAAAGAAGCAACAGCTGGGAAAGACTTGTAACGGTGGGTATGCGTGGCGACGGCGATGAAGCCATGGGAGAGGGAACGAATATTACTCTGCTGGAAAGAATCGTAAAAGATCAGCGGAAAATTATTACAGATGTTACCGGGAAAAAAGCGGAAAAAACACCACAGGTGTGGGCACTGTACAAAGAAGTTCAGGATTATTACGATAAAGGAATGCGTGTTCCGGATGATGTGATCCTTTTATTCTGTGATGACAACTGGGGCAATGTAAGAAAGCTTCCGGACCTTTCGAAACCTCTGCATAAAGGCGGTTACGGAATGTATTATCATTTTGATTATGTCGGAGGCCCTAGAAATTCAAAATGGATCAATATCAGTCCCATCCAGCGGGTTTGGGAGCAGATGAATCTTTCTTATGAACATAAAGTAGACAAACTTTGGGTCGTAAATGTAGGAGATTTGAAACCCATGGAATTCCCGATCAGTTTTTTCATGGAAATGGCCTGGAATCCGAAACAGTTTAATTCAAAAAACCTTCTGGAATATACCGAAAATTGGGCTGCACAACAGTTCGGCGAAAAATATGCTAAAGAAATTGCAAGGATGATCAACCTTTATGCAAAATACAATCGTAGAGTAACGCCGGAAACCCTCGACAGCAAAACCTACAGCCTGGAAAATTATTATGAATTTGAAAGGGTTCTGAATGAGTACAGAGCTTTGGCAATCGATGCTTTACGATTAAAAGAAAAAATACCCGCAGAATATCAGGATGCTTATTACCAGCTGGTTTTGTACCCGATTGATGCATGCAGCAATTTGTATGAAATGTACTATGCTGTTGCCAAAAACAGGGAACTGGCCGCAAAATATGATTTGCAGGCAAATTATTATGCGGACAGGGTGAAAGAATGTTTTGAAAGAAATGCTTATCTGGATCGTAAATACAATACTGAGATTGCCGGTGGAAAATGGCAGCATATGATGGATCAGATGCGCATAGGGTATAAAACCTGGGCCGACGGAAAAGAAAACATCATGCCTGAAGTAAAATACGTTTATGACGATAATTCTTCAAAAGAAAAAGTCTTTCAGGAGAAGAATGGCTACGTTTCGATGGAAGCTGAAAATTTTTCAGGATTGAATAATTCAGACCGCATCCATTGGGAAATAATTCCTGATTTCGGAAAAACCAAATCCGGAGTAACAACTTTTCCTCAAAATGCTTACCCAAAAGCTGATGAAAATATATATCTTGAATATGATATTAACTTTGAATCCAAAGGGGAATTTGAGGTTCAGTTATTGCTGGCTCCGACATTGAATTTTAACCATAATAAAGGGTTGCGTTACGAAATTTCTTTCGACGGACAGGCTCCGCAGGTGGTTAATTTCAACGGTCATTATAAAGGAGAACTGGGAAGATGGCAGTCAGAACATATTATTAAATCAGCTACAAAACATCTTATTTCACAGCCCGGAAAGCATAGATTACGATTCCGTGTTCTGGAACCGGGAATTGTTCTGGAAAAGATCATGATCAATACCGGAGGTTTAAAACCTTCCTATCTGGGTGCACCCGAAAGCGAAATCCTTCAATGAAATTTCAAAAAATAGTAACCACTATCAAATATGCCTATGAAATAATTATCTCTAATCTCAATTTCATGTAAATATTGGTTTTATCAAGATGAAAAGATAATAAGCAAAAGACCTGATATCACTTTATTTATAATGGTTGCCTGAATTATTTCAGGAGATTTTTCTTGGCGGTTTTTTAATCAGACTGTCTTGAAGGGGGATTCTTTGCCCAAAACTTTATACCTGAACATCACAAAATTAAAACTAAAACATTATGAAAAAACTAGTCAGCCTTTTTACTATTCATGCGCTGTGCCTGCTTTTTAGCAGCTTGTGTTACGGACAGCTTACCACTGTTAAGATCGATAAAAATATTACCTATCAGAATATAAAAGGTTTTGGTGGGTTTGTCTGCAGCCCTCAGTTTGCGTATAATCATATGTCAACATCTGAAATTCAGACACTTTGGGGATCGGGAAGTACAGCGGGATATAACATTATGCGATTATATATTCCTGAAGACAGCAATAACTGGAGTGTGGTATTACCTACTGCACAGCTTGCAAAATCAATGGGTTTAACCATTTTCGCAAGTCCGTGGACGATGCCCGCAGCATGGAAAACCAACAATCACGTAAATGCAGTGTACACCGATGCAAACGGCGTGCAGCAAATCGGTTATTTAAAACCGGAAAACTATCAGGATTATGCTTTATATCTCAATAGTTTTGTAACCTATCTTCAGTCTAACGGTGTGGATCTGGACTATATTTCCATTCAGAATGAACCTGATGAAATGGCACAATACCAGGGATGCATCTGGACTCCTACGCAAATTGCGACTTTCGTAAAAGATTACGGTCATCTCATCAACTGTAAGGTGATTGCTCCGGAAAGTGTAGGTTTTACTGATAATTTTGCCAACGCTATGCTGAATACTGCTACAATGGCTAATTTTGAAGTGTACGGTGGCCATCAGTACGGATTGATGCAGTCTGCTTACAAGCAATTTCAGAATTATAATAAAGAAATATGGCAGACGGAATATCTCATCAACTGGAATTCAGGAAGTCAGACGCCGCGCGATTTTAACTGGAATCTGGATGCTTTCAACTTCGCTTCAAGTATCAATAATTCGATGCTTGGGAATATCAATGCCTGGATTCATTACGCTTCCAAAAGATATTACGGACTGATGGGAGACGGTACCAACGGAACTGCGGCAGGAGTAATAACGAAAAGAGGATATATTCTTTCTCACTTTGCCAAATATACAACCGGAAAAACGCGTATTGCAGCAACCTGGGGAGACAGTACGGGTGCGCTTCAGGGATCTTCCTACATTTCTTCAGACGGGAATCAGGTGGTTTTAATGGTCATTAATCCTTCATCAAACACTTATAATCTTAAAGTGGATCTGCCTTTTTATACGACTTCAGGAACAAAAGTATTAACGAATTCTTCGTCTGATATGCTTACAACTCCGGTTTCATTCAGTACCCATACTTTCCGGCCGGGAGTGGAAATAACTCCGTCCAGCGTAATGACTTTCGTTTTTAACAAAAGCGCCGACAGGCCTGTTTCTTCAATGACAGGAGGAAATATTCGTTACAACAAAATAGAAACGCAGACAGCAACGAATTCAGCTTTCGGAACAGCATTTAACATCAGCAACACAACCGTTACTTTCTCCAATCCAAGCCCTTTGTTCAGTAACAATATGACCGCTTCCAATGGTTATCTTCAGCTGAATGACCGGTTTAATAAACTGATATTGCATGTTAACAGTTATACGACTGCAGGACAAAGCTATTCGGATAATACGACTTTGTACTATATTAACAGTCAGGGTGTTACCAAATCCTATAATTATGGAAGAATTAATTTTCCTTCAGGCGGAAATTTTGATATTACTTTAAATATTTCAAGACAGATTCTTACCGACGGATGCAAAGGGATTTTAGGACTCAGAAATTCAAATTACGGTTCCGTTTTAACGCTGAATTTAGGAGATGTGTACTTTAATGTAGGAAATGAAATGGCTTCAAAATTTAATGGTACTTACTCGGACAGCGACAGCAATATGATGGATGCGCTGGAAAACGGATATTACACATCTTTGGATTTCAGAACGGTTTCAGGTATCACAACATCGAACAACTGGCAGCCTGTAAGCGTTAATTCAAACAATATATTTTATGTGAATTCAAATGTAAGTTCTACCGCTAACAATGTCATTTCAGGGACAAATTGTTCAAACCTTGTTCTTTCAGATTCAGGAAAAGATTTTCAGGTACCATTTAATTTCACAGCAGGAGCAGCTTCCTACAGCAGGGTATTTAATGGTTATGATGTACTGTTGCTGCCTTTCGAAGCCAATATTCCTTCCGGCGTAAATGTGTACCTGATGTCACCCGGAACAACGGCCATTTCCTGCACTCCGGTTTCTAACGGAACTATTCCGGCCAATACTCCGGTGCTTGTAAACGCTACAGGAAACGTTACATTTACCGGTACGGGAAATGTCTCTACCCCGAAAGCAATCACTGTCAGCCAGATGAATGGTGTTTATCATACAATTAAAGTTCCTGCCAATGCTTATGTTTTAAAAACAGAAAACGGAGTAACAGGATTTTATAAAGTTGCAGCAGGCAGCGAACCGATGATTAATCCTTTCAGAGCTTATCTGAGTGAAGAAAATACCTACGCTGCCAATATTCTTCCGTTAAGTTTTTCAGTGCTTTCTGCGAAAGAGACAGAATTAAATCAGTCTAAAATATATCCTAATCCTGCAAAAACGGAAATCTTTATAGAACTGAAATCCAGTAATTCGACAGCTTCTATTTATGACTCAAAAGGAAGTTTGATCAGATCAGGTTTGAAAATGACTTCAGGAAAAAACAGGATTGATATTTCAGAACTTACTTCGGGAGTGTACTTTATCGAAATTTCCGATGAAAACAATCAGGTCTTTAAGAATAAGTTCATTAAGCAATAGGCCGAATCAATTATTTATCTTCATTACCGTCATATCAATCTTTATGGCGGTTTTGAATTTAAAGAAATAATAAATTAATTAAGTGTTATTTTTACATTTATTTAAAATAGAATCCTATATTTGTTTTTCTTATCAAATTATTAATGATAATCTAAATGGGTTATGATTTAACAAAAAGAATTAAAAAAAAATTCCATGAAAAAGATTCTGATAAATATATCAATCTTCATCTGCGCTGTCTCATCTGCACAGAATTTCAAATATCCTTTTCAAAACCCCAAACTTCCGGTCGATCAGAGAATCGAAAACCTTCTCGGATTATTAACGGTGGAAGAAAAAATCGGGATGATGATGGACAATTCCAAAGCAGTTTCCAGATTGGATATTCCTGGTTACGGCTGGTGGAATGAAGCCCTTCACGGTGTGGCAAGAGCAGGAACAGCTACCGTTTTTCCTCAGGCAATCGGAATGGCAGCAACCTGGGATGTTCCGGAACATCTCAAAACTTTTGAAATGATTTCCGATGAAGCCCGTGCCAAATACAATAAATCTTTCGATGAATCTCAAAAAACAGGACGGTATGAAGGTCTTACTTTCTGGACGCCGAATATCAACATTTTCCGCGACCCAAGATGGGGAAGGGGCCAGGAAACCTATGGTGAAGATCCGTATCTGACTTCCGTTTTCGGAGTTGCAGCCGTAAAAGGTTTGCAGGGAAATGATCCGAAATATTTCAAAACCCACGCCTGCGCCAAACACTTCGCCGTTCACAGCGGCCCGGAATGGAACCGTCATTCCTACAACGCCGAAGTTTCCAAAAGAGATTTGTATGAAACGTATCTTCCGGCTTTCAAGGCATTGGTGTTGGAAGGAAATGTGAGAGAAGTGATGTGCGCTTACAATGCTTTCGACGGTCAACCTTGCTGCGCCAATAATACTTTGCTGACAGAAATTCTTCGCGGAAAATGGAATTACGATGGAATGGTCGTTTCCGATTGCTGGGCGTTGGCAGATTTCTATCAGAAACAATACCACGGAACACATCCTGACGAAAAAAGTACCGCCGCAGATGCTTTGAAACATTCGACAGATCTGGAGTGTGGCGACACGTATAATAATTTAAACAAATCTTTAGCGAGCGGATTAATCACCGAAAAAGACCTCGATATTTCGATGAGAAGAATTCTGAAAGGCTGGTTTGAATTGGGAATGCTTGATCCTAAATCTTCCGTTCACTGGAACTCAATTCCTTATTCTGTTGTGGATTCTGAAGAACATAAAAAGCAGGCGTTGAAAATGGCACAAAAATCAATTGTGCTGATGAAAAATGAGAATAATGTTTTGCCTTTAAATAAAAACATCAGAAAAATCGCCGTTGTCGGTCCAAATGCTGATGACGGACTGATGCAGCTGGGAAATTACAACGGAACACCTTCTTCAATTGTTACTATTTTGGATGGAATTAAAACCAAATTTCCAAACGCTGAAATCATTTATGAAAAGGGAACCGAAGTGGCCGATCCATCATCCAGAGCTTCGCTTTACCAAAACTTTTTAAGTCAGAAAAAAGGCGAAAAAGGAATGAAAGTAGCGTTTTTCAACAACAATGAATTTAAGGGAGAACCTGCAAATATTTCAGTCAATAAAGCTGGAATCAATTACAACAGTTTCGGCGGAACCCAGCTTGCACCAAACGTTGGAAGGGAAAATACTTCGGCGATCATTTCCGGCGTTTTCAAAAGTCCTTACACTGGCGATGTTGTTCTTTCGCCTTCAACATCCGACGTCTACACGCTTTTCGTTGACGGAAAAGAAATTGCCATGAGAAAAGGTCCCGATGCGAGACATCCTTCAGAATTTCCTGTGAAAATGGAAAAAGGCAAAGAATATCAGATCGAGTTACGCCACACCCAAAAAGGAAAATATGTAAGCATCACTTTTGACATATACAGAAAAGACCCTGTGAATTTTACTGCAGTTAGGGAAAAAGTGAAAGATGCAGATGTTATCGTTTTCGCAGGCGGACTTTCTCCAAGTCTGGAAGGCGAAGAAATGATGGTGAATGCAGAAGGTTTCAAAGGCGGCGATAAAACGTCCATTGATCTTCCGAAAGTTCAGCGTGAATTGCTGGCTGAATTACATAAAACAGGAAAGCCTGTCGTTTTCGTGCTTTGCACGGGAAGCTCACTCGGTTTGGAACAGGATGAAAAAAATTATGACGCTTTGTTGAATGCCTGGTACGGCGGACAATCCGGTGGAACTGCCGTTGCAGATGTTCTGGCAGGAGATTACAATCCGTCCGGAAGATTGCCGATTACATTCTACAAAAATCTGGAACAGCTCGACAATAATTTGTCTAAAACCAGCAAACATCAGGGCTTTGAGAATTACGATATGCAGGGAAGAACATACCGTTATATGACCGAAAAACCTTTGTACGCTTTCGGACACGGGTTGAGCTATTCAAAATTTAATTATGTTGATGCTAAATTGAGTAAAAATACCATCAATACGAATGAAAATTTAAACATTACAATTCCTGTTAAGAATATTTCAAAGGTAGATGGAGAAGAAGTGATTGAAGTGTATGTGAAAAGAAATAATGATGCTTCAGCTCCTGTAAAGACTTTAAGGGCTTTCGAAAGAATCTTGATTAAAGCTGGTGAAACCAAGAATGTTCAGCTTACTATTTCTCAGGATTCTTTCAAATTTTATGATGAAAAGGTAGATGATCTGGCTCCAAAAGCAGGCAACTACACCATTTTCTATGGCGGAACTTCCGATGAATCCGGATTGAAAAGTATTCCGATAAAAGTTAATTAATTAACCGTCAGATTACGAAACCTATAAGGTTTGTCAATAAAGAAATTCACTTTTTTAATTTAAATGAAAACAAAATCCAAAATATTAACAGTAGTTATTTCGCTAAGTGTTGCATTTTTTTCAGCGCAAAACGGAAATATCCAAAAGCATTTCCTCGATCTGGACGGGGCTTCCACTAATATCAAAATCCAGCCAACGATGTACGGAATTTTTTTCGAAGACATCAACTTCGCGGCAGACGGCGGATTGTACGCGGAACTCATTAAAAATCGCAGCTTCGAATTCGACGAACCGTTGACAGGCTGGAAACAACCCAACACGAAAACATTGTCCCCAAACTTAGATTCCGGTTTTTTGACGATTATCACCGATAAATTCAAAACCAATAAAAACTACGCAAGAATCACGGTTTGGAATGATAAAAATTATCTGCTGGAAAACGAAGGTTTCAGGGGAATCGGGCTTCATCAGGGTGAAAATTATGACCTTACCTTTAATTTAGAGAATGTTTCAGGAAATATTTCGGCTGTTAATACAAGCCTGATTGATGAAAATGGAAAAGTAATTTCCTCGGTTTATACCATCATAAAAGGTGGAGGATGGCAAAAATATAATGCTGTTTTTGCACCTTCCAAAACCGTTGAAAAAGCAAAGCTTCAGATCACTTTTACCGGAAAAGGCATCGTGAATATGGATATGATTTCACTGTTTCCGCAAGACACATGGAAAGGCAGAAAAGGAGGTTTAAGAAAAGATTTAGTTCAGAAATTATATGATTTGCAGCCGGGATTTTTACGTTTTCCGGGTGGTTGCATTGTGGAAGGAAGAACGTTGGCAGAACGCTACCAGTGGAAAAAAACGATTGGTAAAGTAGAAGATCGCGAAAATCTCATCAACAAATGGAACAACGGATTTCCACACCGTCTAACGCCGGATTACTGGCAGTCTTTCGGGCTTGGATTTTTTGAATATTTCCAGTTGGCGGAGGATTTAGGCGCAGAACCGCTTCCTATTTTAAGCTGCGGAATGGCGTGCCAATTCAATACTGCCGAACTCGTAAAAATGGAAGATTTAGACCCCTATGTTCACGACGCTTTGGATTTGATAGAGTTTGCAAACGGTGATTCCAATACGAAATGGGGTAAAATTCGTGCTGAAATGGGACATCCGAAACCTTTTGACATGAAATTCATTGGCGTTGGAAATGAACAGTGGGGAGCAGATTATATCGAACGTTATAAAGTTTTTGAAAAAGCAATTCACACAAAATATCCAGATATCAAAATCATTTCCGGAAGCGGACCGTCACCTGACGGAGAATTTTTCGATTATGGCTGGAAAGAGCTTAAAAAACTCAATGCTCAGATCGTTGACGAACATTACTATAATTCCCCGGAATGGTTTATGGAAAATGCCGGAAGATACGATAAATACGACCGTTCCGGACCCAAAGTTTTCGCCGGTGAATATGCTGCGCAATCCGTTGGTGTTGTAAAACCTGATAATAAGAACAATTGGCTGACCGCACTTTCGGAAGCCGCTTTTATGACCGGATTGGAACGCAATGCAGATGTTGTGACAATGACTTCCTATGCGCCGCTTTTTGCCCACGCAGAAGGATGGCAATGGACGCCGGATTTGATCTGGTTTAATAATTTAAAATCTTATGCAACTCCGAATTATTACGTTCAGAAATTATTTTCAAATAATAAAGGAACTGATTTAATTAAAATTTCCGAAAATGGAAAGGCTTTGAGAGGGGAGAATAATCTCTACGCATCGGCAGTTCGTGATCTTAAAAAAGAAGAAACAATCATTAAAATAGTCAATTCAAATCCAAAGGAAACATCTGTTGAAATTAACCCCAAAAACATTGAAATAGGCAGTCAACTCACAAAAATTGTACTGACTTCTGCAGGACTTTCCGATGAAAATAATTTCCAGTCAGAAACCATTACACCAAAAGAAGAAACGCAGACCATTAAAAAAGGAAAAATTTCTGTTGAAATTCCGGCAAATTCTTTAGTTGTTTTAAAAATAAAATAGCTTTAAAGCACCGTGGATAAAGAAAAAATAAAAATTAAGTGTAAATATTACATTTATTTGAAATAGAATCTTATATTTGTTTTATCTCTTAAACAGAAAACTGAAGAATTCTTTAAGGTAAATTAAAACTTAGTGAAAAATCTTTGCATAATGTAATCCATTGCATCTGTTATTTTAAAAAGAGCTAAAATAAAGAATCAAATAAATCACTTTCGTTAATGAAAAAATACGTTATCGGCTTAGACTACGGAACAGACTCTGTTCGGGCCGTTTTGATTGATACGGAAAATGGGGCAGAATTAGCGACTTCCGTAAGCTATTACAAAAGATGGAAAGAAGGAAAATTCTGTAAGCCGGAAAAAAATCAATTTCGTCAGCATCCGCTCGACCATATCGAAGGATTGGAAAAAACCATTTCAACTATCGTAAAAGAAAGTGGTGTTGCGCCTGAAAATATTGTTAGCATTTGTATTGATACGACAGGTTCGTCACCTCTTCCCGTAAATAAAGAAGGAATTGCATTATCCCTTTTACCTGAGTTTTCAGAAAATCCCAATGCAATGATGGTGTTGTGGAAAGATCATACTTCAATTAACGAAGCTGAAGAAATCAATCATCTGGCGAGAAACTGGGGTGGCGAAGATTACACAAAATTCGAAGGCGGGATCTATTCTTCTGAATGGTTTTGGGCTAAAATTCTTCATGTCAACAGAGAAGATGAAGAGGTGAAAAACGCAGCATACAGCTGGATGGAACATTGCGATTACCTTACCTTTTTACTTTCCGATAATCAGGATTTAGCAACATTTAAGAGAAGCCGTTGTGCAGCCGGTCACAAAGCCATGTGGCATGAATCATGGGGCGGGCTTCCATCCAAAGAATTTCTTGGTCAGCTGGATCCTTCACTGGCAAAACTTCGTGACAGATTGTATAATAAAACCTACACTTCCGACGAAGTTGCAGGAAATCTGAATCAAGAGTGGGCAACAAAATTGGGCTTAACAACCAACACGGTGATTGCTGTCGGGACTTTCGACGCACATTCCGGAGCGGTTGGTGCAAAAGTGGAGGAGAATACGCTGATTAGAATTATGGGAACATCAACCTGCGATATTATGGTGGCTCCCAACGAACTTATCGGCGATAAAACCGTTAAAGGGATTTGCGGACAGGTCGATGGTTCAGTGATTCCCGGATTGATGGGATTGGAAGCAGGACAATCTGCATTTGGCGATGTTCTGGCTTGGTACAAAGATATTCTCACTTGGCCGACTCACAATATTCTGATGAATTCCAATGTGATTGATGAAAACCAAAAACAATTGCTGAAAGAAGAAATAGAAAATAATATTATCCGCAATCTCACCTTGGAAGCGGAAAAAATTCCACTTTCAGAAGTTGTACCGGTAGCCTTGGACTGGATCAACGGGCGAAGAACGCCCGATGCCAATCAGGAACTGAAAATGGCGATCAGCAATCTTTCGTTGGGAACAAAAGCACCTCATATTTTCAAAGCATTGGTAAATGCCATTTGTTTTGGAGCTAAAAAAATCGTCGACCGTTTTGAGGATGAGGGTGTTAAAATCAATAAAGTGATAGGAATTGGCGGCGTTGCCAGAAAATCACCGTTCATTATGCAGACGTTGGCTAATGTCCTGAATATGCCGATTGTAGTGGCAGCTTCAGACCAGGCTCCGGCTTTAGGTGCAGCCATTTATGCAGCCGTTGCGGCAGGAATTTATCCGAATGTTCAGGAAGCAAGTCAGAAAATGGGCTCCGATTTCGAAGCAGAGTATTTCCCTCAAACAGAAAAGGTAGAAAAATATGCAGAATTTATGAAGCAATATCAGATCCTGGCAGATTTTACCGAAAATAATATCAGGTATAAAAAGAAGTTGATCGTTGACAGTTTATAGTTGATAGTTATTAATAATGTTTAAAACGGTTCCGTTAGGAGCGTCCTGTTAATAGCAAATATGTGAATATTATCGTTATAAAAAAAGCCTCGCAGAGGTGACCTGTTAAATATTTGCAATAATTAAACTAACGACTATCAACCAAAAATTTGAAAGAGAGATTTTCAACAAATATGTAAATAAAATGAGCATCTATAAAGAATTAAAACGAGAATGTTACGAAGCCAATATGCAGCTCGATGCATTAAAGCTGGTAGTTTATACGTTCGGAAATGTAAGCGCGGTTGACCGTGACAAAGGGATTTTTGCTATTAAACCGAGTGGTGTTCCTTACGAATTACTGAAACCGGAAGATATCGTAATTTTGGATTATGATGCCAATGTTGTTGAAGGAAATTTAAGACCGTCTTCCGATACCAAAACCCACGCTTACTTGTATAAAAACTGGGAAAACATCGGCGGAATTTCCCACACCCACGCCATTTATTCCGTAGCCTGGGCACAGGCGCAATTAGACATCCCGATTTTCGGGACGACCCATGCAGACCATCTGACAACAGATATTCCTTGTGCGCCGCCAATGCGGGATGATTTAATCGAAGGCAATTATGAATACAACACGGGGATCCAGATTCTCGATTGTTTTAAAGAAAAAAACTTGTCTTATGAAGAAGTCGAAATGGTGCTCATCGGAAACCACGGACCGTTCACCTGGGGCAAAAATGCGGAAAAAGCAGTCTACAACAGCAAAGTCCTGGAAACCATCGCGGAAATGGCTTATCTCACAAGACAAATAAACCCAAATGCACCTCGCTTGAAAGACTCATTAATCAAAAAACATTACGAACGGAAACACGGCAAAAACGCCTATTACGGACAGTAGTTGGCGGCTGGCAATTGGCTTTTAGCTTATGGCTATCGTCTGTGTCTAAAAAAAGGAACCCGAAAGGTTCAATATTAGTAGGGTAGGTGTAAACCTATGGGGAAAATAAAATCAATTAACCGCAAACCTTCAAGGTTTTCAAAACCTTGAAGGTTTAAAATAGAAAATAAAATAAATCATCAATTATAACTATGTTAACACCTCTCAATACGAAAGAAATCTGGTTCATCACGGGAAGCCAGCATTTGTACGGTCCTGAAACATTAGCGCAGGTTGCCGAGCATTCAGCAAAAATCGTGGAAGCGTTCAATGCGTCGTCACAGATTCCTGTAAAAGTTGTTTTAAAACCAACGGTAAAAACCACAGAAGAAATTTTTGAAACACTTACCGCTGCCAATTTTGCAAAAGATTGTATCGGAATTGTAGCCTGGATGCATACGTTTTCACCCGCTAAAATGTGGATTCGCGGACTAACCGCTTTACAAAAACCAATGCTGCATTTGCATACGCAGTTCAACCAGGATATTCCGTGGTCTACGATGGATATGGACTTTATGAACCTGAATCAGGCTGCTCACGGCGACAGGGAATTCGGATTTATGGTGAGCCGTCTTCGCAAAAACAGAAAGGTCGTCGTAGGACATTGGGCTGAAGAAAGAGTTCAGAAACAAATCGGAGAATGGAGTAGAGTTGCGGCTGGTTGGGACGACTGGCAAGGGGCAAAATTCGTCCGTTTTGGTGACAATATGAGATTTGTAGCCGTAACGGATGGTGACAAAGTGGAAGCAGAAACCAAATTCGGATTTTCGGTTAATACTTGGGGAATCGGAGATTTGGTAAGCGTTGTTAATTCGATTGGTGATGGTGAAATCAGAACATTAATTGAAGAATATGAGGCTTCATACAAAATGGCAGAATCTCTTCTTTCCGGAGGTTCAAACAGAAAATCTCTGGAAGTTGCCGCAAGAATTGAATTAGGTTTAGAAAAATTCCTGAAAGACGGAAATTTCAAAGGTTTCTCTGATACTTTCGAAGACCTTCACGGCTTGGAGCAACTCCCTGGAATTGCCGTACAGCGCTTAATGGAAAAAGGATATGGATTTGCCGGCGAAGGCGACTGGAAAACAGCTGCGTTAGTTCGTGCAATGAAAACAATGGGCCAAGGTCTTGAAGGTGGAAATGCTTTTATGGAAGATTATACGTATCATTTAAATCCATCAAATCCTTCCGTTTTAGGCTCTCACATGCTGGAAGTTGACCCTGTTTTGGCGGTTGACAAACCTTCTTGTGAAATTCATCCGTTAGGAATTGGCGGAAAAGCAGATCCTGTCCGTTTGGTATTTAATTCAAGAGGAAATATTGATTCTTTAAATGCTGCATTGATGGATTTTGGAAATCATTTCAGATTGTTAATCAACAAAACAAAAGCGTTGGAAATCACCGAAGAGTTACCAATGCTTCCTGTTGCAAGAGTACTCTGGAAGCCGCTTCCTGATTTATATACCGCTGCTGAAGCCTGGATATTGGCAGGTGGCGCGCATCATACATGTTACAGCGAAAATATCAGTGCGGAGCAACTGGAAGATTTTGCTGAGATTGCAGGTATTGAATCGCTGGTGATTGATGAAAACACAAAAATCCGCGATTTCAAGAATACACTTCGCTGGAATGAAATATATTATCGTTAAACTTGCAAAATATTCAGAAAAATGAAAAAAACAGGTAGGAACCTGATAATTCTTTTTGCCGTTTTATGTATTTTCGGCTGTAATAAAAAGGAAAATCAATCAAAAACTCATTCAAAATCCATGGAAAACATACAGGTTTCAGATTACGGAGTAACTTCAAAAGGGGATTCCATTAAAAAATATACGCTGACCAATAAAAACGGAATGAAGCTGGAGGTCATCAACTTCGGTGGAATTATCACTTCACTTACCGCTCCTGATAAAAACGGAAAGTATGAAGATGTTGTACTAGGATTTACCAGGTCTGAAGATTATTTTAATGGAAATCCATACTATTTCGGAGCCTTAATTGGCCGTTATGGAAACAGAATTGCCAACGCCCATTTTACTCTGGAAGGAAAAGCTTTTAATATCGATAAAAATGACGGGGCGAACAGTCTCCATGGCGGAAAAGAAGGATTCCACACCAAATTCTGGAATATTGAGCCTGTAAAAGATGCTGAATTTCCAACATTGAAGCTGACTTATACGAGTGCAGATGGAGAGGAAGGCTTTCCTGGAAAATTAACAACAACGGTTCTTTATACGCTAACAGACGATAACGCTCTGGAAATTTCTTACGAAGCAGAAACAGATAAACCTACCATCGTAAATCTTACACAGCATTCCTATTTTAATCTTTCCGGAAATTTCACAAAAGAAATTACAGACCATGAACTGCAGATTAACGGCGATAAATTCTTACCGGTGAATGAAACATTGATTCCCACAGGTGAACAAAAATCAGTAAAAGGAACTCCATTTGATTTCACGGCTTCAAAACCAATCGGGAAAGATATCAATTCTGATGATGACCAGCTGAAAAAAGGAAAGGGCTACGATCATAACTGGATTCTGAACGGAAGCGGATTAAGAAGCATTGCCAAAGTTTATCATCCGGAATCCGGAAGAGTAATGGAAGTGCTTACCGATGAACCGGGAGTTCAGTTTTACTCAGGGAACTTCCTTGATGGGAAATATGAAACAAAAACCGGTGGTAAAAACGGAATCCGAACAGGTTTCTGCCTGGAAACACAGCATTTCCCGGATTCACCAAATCAGCCGAGTTTCCCTTTTACAGAGTTGAAGCCGGGACAAAAATACCAGTCGAAAACAATTTATAAATTCTCAGTTAAAAAATAAAGTATGGGGAATTTAGCAACTCTTGATATCATTATATTTTTGGTATATTTTGTAGTCGTTGCAGGCTACGGAATCTGGATCTATAACAGAAAAAAATCTACATCAACAGGGAGTAAAGATTATTTCCTGGCAGAAGGATCACTTACCTGGTGGGCTATCGGCGCAAGTTTAATAGCCTCCAATATTTCTGCGGAACAGTTCATCGGAATGTCCGGAGAAGGATTTTTCGTAGGGATTGCAGTGGCAGCATACGAATGGATTGCTGCGATTGCCTTAATTATTATTGCCGTGTGGTTTATTCCGATTTATCTTAAAAATAAGATCTACACAATGCCACAGTTCCTCGAAACCCGTTACAACAAATCGGTTTCATTGATTATGGCGGTATTCTGGCTGTTTTTGTATGTCATTGTTAACCTTACTTCAATTCTTTACCTTGGTGCTTTAGCGATTGATACGTTGCTTGGCGGAGACAATCTTCATATCATTATGATCGGATTGCTTTTAATGGCTTTGCTGATCGGACTTGGTGGAATGAAGGTAATCGGTTACACAGATGTAATTCAGGTGGCGGTTTTAATTATCGGAGGTTTTGCTACGGTGTATATGGCTTTGCAAATTGTTGACCAGAGAATCAACGGCGCGGCGGTAGGAAATGCATTGGCTGGTTTTAACACCTTAATCAATGAAGCACCGCAGCACTTTAAGCTGATTCTTGAAAAACCAAAAGCAACTACCACAACGTTGGCTATGCCTGAAAACCTCAATGTTCAGAAATATGTAGTTTTACCAGGATTGGCAATGTATTTTGCAGGACAGTGGATTGTAAATCTGAATTATTGGGGTTGTAATCAGTACATTACGCAGCGTGCTTTGGGAGCGGATCTGAAAACGGCGAGAACCGGAATTCTGTTTGCAGGATTTTTAAAATTATTTATGCCGATTATTGTAATGCTTCCGGGAATTGCAGCTTATGTTCTCTATACGAAAGGACATCTGCCTGGCTTCAATGGAGTGAAAGATGGTGCTTATTCTGCTATTTTAGGATTCTTGCCGGTGGGTCTGAAAGGTCTTGCCGTAGCCGCTCTTACTGCAGCAATTGTAGCGTCGCTGGCTGGAAAAGTGAATAGTATTTCAACGATCTTTACGTTGGATATTTATAAAAAATACCTGAAAGCAGATGCTACGGAAATTGAGATGGTGAGAACCGGAAGATGGGCGATCATTATTGCGATGTTCCTGGCATTGGCGTTTACATGGACCGATGTTTTGGGTATTGGCGGAGAAGGTGGGTTTACCTTCATTCAGAAATACACAGGATTTATCAGTCCGGGAGTTTTTGCCATGTTTCTTTTAGGAATGTTCTGGAAAAGAACAACGGGAACGGCGGCTTTGGTCGGTGTAATCTTAGGATTTGTTCTGGCAATATTTTTCAACAGTTTTGCTGTAGATCTTTTCGGCAAGGAAACGTGGCTGTATACCGCTTTCACCTATGAAAAGTTAGAAGGAGGGGTTGTTCATACCATTACGGAAATTCCGTTTCTGATCAATATGGGATGGTCGTTCGTCATTACCATTATTGTAATGATATTGATAAGCCTTTCCGGACCAAAAATAAATCCGAAAGCATTTGCTATTGATGCCTCCATGTTCAAGGTAGACAACAGAACGATGGTTCTGATTGTGGTAACATTACTTTTGCTGACCGCGCTTTATGTAAGGTTTTGGTAAAATTTAAATATTTGAAAATAAGCAGGATATCAGTCTTTGATATCCTGTTTTATTTTAATCCAAATTGCAGTTGTTTTGTATAATACTTTTGTATATTTGGCGCAAAACTGTTAACTATAAAAATAAATTAGATGAGTTTCTTCAGAAAAATTTTTTCAAAAAATAAGGTGACGAACAACGAAAACCATAAAGTTCAGGGATTAAAAGAAGTCTATACTGAAGAATACTTCAAAGGAAGGTACACAGAGCAGGAGCTTTCTGAAAATGATCTGTTGGTAGACGGCTCCTTTAAAATGCTTGAAAGTTTTTTCATTGACAATAAAATTAAGCCCGTTATAGATCAGCCGGTTTACCATCCGCTGAATATCGATCAGGCTGTGCAGGAAGGAATGGGATTTTATGAATATTGCAAACAATTTGATCAGGACGACAAACAGATTGGTTTAATAATCACCATCGCATTTTCTTATTTCTTAGTTAATGAGTGGGATTTTAAACTTTTTAATGATAAAACACCTGAATTTCCGCTGAGATTTATGACATTAAAATATGACAGGGACGGCGGTGTACTCTCGTTGTATCCATTTGAATATTCATTAAAAGTGCTAAACGGGGAAGCGAGATTCAGTGATTTGTTTGAAAAGATAAAAAATAATCTTGGAAATATCCCTTCAGCAAAAGATATTTTAGACAATTTAAAACGAGATCTCAATAAGGAATGATATTATTTGAATTATAATAGCAGCAGAAGAATTTTCAAATGAAAGATTTCGGCCGGTTAGTACAGGAACATTTCGGGGCGCTTAGTCAGGATGATTTAGCAGTTATTCATTCGTACTTTAAAGAAGAAAAGCTGAACCGGAATGAAAAATTTACAGAATCCGGACAGATTTGCAATAAACTGAGTATCGTAAAATCAGGAATTCTTCGGGTGTATGCTTTGTCAGAAGATGGCAGAGAAATTACACAATGGCTTTCGACCAAAGATTTTTTCATAACCGAATTGATGGGATTTTTCTTTAATCAGCCCAATCGCTGGACAATACAGGCTTTCACCGAAACAGAATTGTTATCCATTTCAAAAACAGATTATATAACACTTTGCCGGAAATTTCCAAAATGGATTGAAATTGAGAAACAATTTATTATTAAATGTTTTGCAATGATGGAAGACCGTATTTTTTCGCATCTTTCGATGACGGCAGAAGAACGGTATAATCGGTATTTTGAGCAGCATAAAGAATTATTTCATCTGGTTCCGTTGCAGTATATTGCTTCAGTTCTGGGAATGACGCCGGAAACATTCAGTAGAATAAGAAAACGAAAGGCACAAAATTCTTGATTTTTGTCAAGAGAATATATGTTGAATTGTCAGACATTTGTCTGATAAATCTTAGATATGAAACATCTTTTACAGCTCGAAGAATTAGGACAATTTGGTCTTGCTATTTTTCTTTTTACTCAGATAGGATTTCGGTGGTGGCTTTTTCCACTTTGCCTCTTGATTCCCGACGTCTCGATGGTTGGCTATTTAATCAATTCTAAAATAGGAGCCTGGCTCTACAATTTTTTCCATCATAAATTGCTCGCAATCTTTGTTTTGGTTTTAGGATTCTACCTCAAAATTCAGACTATAGAATTCATTGGAATTATTTTATTTGCACATGCTGCGATGGACAGGATTTTCGGATACGGATTGAAATTTAAGGATGATTTTAAGCACACCCATTTAGGCTGGATCGGAAAGAAACCATAATATTTAAATCTTAAACATAAATCCTTCGGCAAGCTTTTTTTTATATTGATCCTCATCAAAACGATATAGGAAAGATCCTTTTTTAGACGAGGTCATATCTTTTTCCTCTGTTTTTACCAGAATATCCAGTGCATTGATTTTACTGATGAAATTCCGTTTGTCGTATTGTTCATTAAAAATGGCTTCATAAAGACTCTGCAGATCTTTCATGGTGAATTTTTCCGGCAGTAGTTCGAAGCCGATCGGTCTTGTGGAAGCTCTTCTTCGTAATCTTAAAACAGCATCTTTTACCATTTCATTGTGATCAAAAATGAGAGTAGGAAAATCCTGAAGATCAAACCATTTGGCATTATATTTTTCATTGATCTGGATATTCTTTTCAATGTTAATCAGGGCATAATAAGAAATCGACATGATTCGTGCGGTGGGTTCACGGTCAATCTGCGTATAACAGTTAAGTTGCTCAAGATAAATGTTTTCCAGGCCTGTTAATGTTTTAAGGACACGCTGTGCTGCTTCGTCAGAGGTTTCATCACTCCCGATAAACCCTCCCATTAAAGACCATTCTCCCATTTTGGGTTCGAAGTTTCTTTGCACAAGAAGAATTTTAAGATTTTCACCATCAAAGCCGAAAATAATACAGTCAACGGCTACCAAATGTCTTGGATATTGAGAATAATCCTGGGTCATCTTTATAGTTTATACAAAGGTAAAGTATTTAACCATACAATAAAGCATAAATGTATTTTTTACACTTTCTTAATGAAATTATTTTCTTTCGGTTAAAAAAGCAATGCTGAAGAACATTTCGGGAGAAAATATGTACTCTTTAAATGCAATTATTTCCCAAAATTTGATTAATCAAATATAAAATTAATGTTAAAATTATGTTAATTTTTAAATTTGATTTTACAGGATAAAAAAGAAATAAATTTTCAGCCTTACTATTAAAAATACGATAAGTTCTTACATGAATTATTTTCCTATTCCTTCAAATGTTATGTATTCATTTTGTACACAAACATTTAATTTTATGTTCCTGATTTTCTATACCATCAATAATCTTATTTTTTATGATAAGCTTTAATCAGTTTATAATTTTTAAAGTTTGCTGAAACTTGTTTTTATATGTAATCTCCGGTTCAGATTTTTAAAAATGTTTTGTATATAAATTCTTTCTTTTATTTTAGAAATGTTGAAATAACATTTATTAATGAACCGAAAATTCTCCATAATCGTATTCGCATTTTCGTCACTTACTTTTGCACAGGTAAATAAGAAAGTACAATATTTCCCGCTGAAGGATGTCAGGCTTTCGGAAAGTATTTTCGATAAAGCCATGCAGGCTGACAGGAAATATATGATGTCGATGGAGCCCGACAGGCTGTTGGCTCCTTACCTCAAAGAAGCAGGCTTGCAGCCAAAAGCGGAAAATTATCCGAACTGGGAAAATACAGGCCTGGACGGGCACATTGGAGGACATTATATTTCTGCACTCTCATTAATGTATGCTTCAACAGGAGATCCAAAGGTTAAGCAGAGGCTCGATTATATGATTTATGAGCTTGACCGTTGCCAGCACTCATCCGTAAATGGTTATCTTTCAGGGGTACCTTCAGGTAAAAAGATCTGGAAAGAAATTTCGGAGGGAAATATTCGCGCTTCAGGTTTTGGATTGAACGACCGCTGGGTTCCTTTATACAATATTCATAAAATTTATGCAGGACTCCGTGATGCCTATTGGTACGGCGGAAGTGAAAAGGCAAAAAAAATGTTGGTACAACTTACCGACTGGATGATGAATGAAGTTTCCGGACTTTCAGATGAACAGATTCAGGATATGCTTCGCAGCGAACATGGGGGACTGAATGAAGTTTTTGCTGATGTGTATGAAATTACCGGAAATAAAAAATACCTTCAGCTTGCCCACAGATTTTCACATCAGGCCATTCTAAATCCACTGCTTTTAGGAGAAGATAAGCTTACAGGAATTCATGCCAATACCCAGATTCCTAAAGTGATTGGTTACAAACGTATTGCAGATATGGAGAATAACCAGCAGTGGAGCAATGCTGCAGATTTTTTCTGGCACAATGTCACTGAAAAAAGATCTTCCGTTATCGGTGGAAACAGCGTCAGTGAACATTTTAATCCGGTTAATGATTTCAGCAGCATGATTAAAAGCATTGAAGGTCCCGAAACCTGCAACACCTACAACATGCTGAAACTTACCAAAGAGCTTTTCGCAACTTTGCCCAAGTCATATTATATGGATTATTATGAGCGTGCGCTCTATAATCATATTCTTTCTACTGAAAATTATGATAAAGGAGGATTTGTGTATTTTACACCGATGCGTCCCGGTCATTACCGTGTATATTCACAACCGCAGACCAGTTTTTGGTGCTGTGTAGGTTCCGGACTGGAAAATCACGCCAAGTATGGTGAAATGATTTATGCACATTCTGATAATGATCTTTATGTTAATCTTTTCATTCCATCAATACTCAAATGGGCAGAAAGGAAAATTCTGATCAGGCAGGAAAATAACTTTCCTGAAACGCCATATACCAAACTGATTGTTGATCTGGCCGGAAAAGGGAATTTTAACCTGAAACTAAGATCTCCGCAATGGACAAGTCCTTCTGAAGTAAACATTTCAATTAACGGAAAAAAGCAAAATGTACAGCCGGATATCAACGGTTATTTTACTTTAACCAAGAAATGGAAAAAAGGAGATGTGATCGAAATGAAACTTCCGATGCATCTTTCTGCAGAGCAATTGCCTGATAAATCAGATTATTATGCTTTTAAATACGGGCCTGTTGTTCTTGCTGCGACATATGGAACCGAAAATCAACAAGGATTATTAGCTGATGACAGCCGCGGCGGACATATTGCGCACGGTCCGCAGATTCCGTTGAATGAAATTCCGGTAATTTTAGGAAATAATCAGGAAGTTATTAATCATGTAAAACCGGTTGAAAATAAAAATCTTGCATTCAGTCTTACAGGTTTATATCCGGAAGAAAAATTTGGTAAAGGTTTTCAGCTGGTGCCGTTTTACAAGATTCAGGAAGAAAGATATATTTTGTACTGGCCGCAGGCTGATCAGGATAAAATTGAATCCATTCAGAAAAAGAAAGCGGAAGAAGAAGCTGAAACCCGAAAACTTGATCTCATTACGGTCGATAAAATTCAGTTGGGTGAGCAGCAGCCGGAGTCTGATCATTATTTTGAAAGCAAAGATTCCAACACGGGGTATATGGAAGACCGTCATTTCCGGGATGCAAAAGGATGGTTCAGTTACCGAATGAAAAATCCGGGTAAGAATGCTGCTTATTTGTACATTTTATATTTTGATGCGAATGCCAACCGGTCTTTGAATGTAGAGATCAACGGCAAAAAAGTATCAGCAAAAAAGCTGGACGGAAAAGCCGGAAACTCACCTCAATATCTGCTTTTACCGATTCCGGAAACAGAAAAGAATAAAGAAATCCTTAGTGTAAAATTTTTTGCAGGAGAGCAGATGACCACTTCAAAAATCATTGAAGTACGTTTGCTTTCGCAGAACTATCAAAAGTCTGTCAATAAAAATTAAAAATTAACCCATGAAAAGATATTGCTCAAAATTATTTCTAATAATAGCCATTTTCAGCGCCTGTTTATTTGATGCTAAAGTAAGGCTTCCTGCACTGGTTTCAGACGGAATGATACTCCAGAGGAACCAGAAGCTTAAAATATGGGGCTATGCGGATGCCGGAGAAAAGGTAAATATTAATTTTTTAAATAAAACCTATTCTGCAACTGCAGATAATTCAGGAAACTGGAACATTATGCTTCCTAAACTTAAAGCCGGTGGACCGTTTGTGATGACCATCAACGACATTACGCTTAAAGATATTTTAATCGGAGATGTTTGGGTGGCATCCGGACAATCGAATATGGAACTTCCGATGAGGCGTCTAAAACCGCTGTATGGAGAGGAAATGAAAACAGTAAATAATCAGAATATCAGGTTTTTTACGGTTCCGCAGAAATACAATTTTAAAGCAGCGCAGAATGATCTTGACGGCGGAAAATGGGAAAGCACCAATCCACAGACCATTCAGAATTTTTCGGGTGTAGCTTATTTTTTTGCTAAAAATCTGTATGAAAGAAATAAAGTTCCTGTAGGGATCATTCACACAAGTTTGGGAGGTTCTCCGGTTCAGGCCTGGATGGATGCCAATTCCCTTAAAAAATATCCCGAATATTTGGAAGAAGCTGAAAAATGGAAAAATGATGATTTGATAAAATCTACAGAATCCAACGAACAGGCTTTAAGCAGAGCCTGGTATACAGAGCTTGATCAGAGTGATATTGGTTTAAACCAGCACTGGGAAAATTTTGATCTTAATGATTCTTCATGGAAAACAATGAGTGTTCCGGGATCATGGGAAGATCAGGAAGGACCGTTTGAAGGTTCGGTATGGTTCAGAAAAGAGATCACATTGTCAAAAAGTGAGGCAGGAAAAGCAGCTTTCCTGAATCTTGGTAGAATAAAAGATGCGGATGTGACTTATATCAACGGGGTGAAAGTAGGAAACGTTACTTATGAATATCCACCGAGATGGTATGATATTCCTGCCGGCGTTTTAAAAGAAGGTAAAAATAGTATTGCTGTAAGAATCACCAACGGAAGCGGAAAAGGACAGTTTATCGCTGACAAACCGTATTATCTTGAAATCGGCGGAAAGAAAATCGATCTTACAGGTTCATGGAAATATAAAATTGGTGCAAAAATGGAGAAAATGGCTCCGGGCCAGACATTCATCCGCTGGAAACCAACCGGGCTGTACAATTCTATGATCAATCCGTTAATTAACTATAAACTAAAAGGATTTCTCTGGTATCAGGGCGAAAGCAATACCGGAAAACCGAAAGAATATGGTGATCTTTTAACCACGATGATCAACGACTGGCGTTCTAAATGGGAAGAGAAAGACGCACCGTTCCTGATCGTTCAGCTTGCAAATTTTATGGAAGCTAAAAATCAGCCGGTGGAAAGCAACTGGGCAGAACTCAGAGATCAGCAGCGAAAAGTTTCGCTTACTGTTCCAAAGACCGGACTTGCCGTAATCATCGACGCAGGAGAATGGAACGATATTCATCCTCTTGATAAAAAAACAGTGGGCGACAGGCTGGCTTTACAGGCTTTAAAAATTGCTGATAAAGAAAATATTATTGCAGACGGACCTGTTTATCAGACCATGAAAATTGAAGGAAATAAGATTATGCTTTCATTTAAAAAAGGAACCGATGATTTTGCTCCCGTTACAGAATTAAAAGGTTTTGCAATAGCAGGTAAAGACAGAAAATACCAGTGGGCAAAAGCGAAAACAGAAGGTAAAAATATTATTGTCTGGAATGATGAAATTAAAGATCCCGTTTCAGTTCGCTACGACTGGGCAGACAATCCGGACGGAAATTTAAAAAACAAATCCGGTCTTCCGGCTTCATCCTTCACCACAGAATAAAATTTAATAAAACTTTATAAAATTTAGAAGGAGATAAAGCAAGTCAGATTAAAAGATCTATGATCTGTCAGTCATCATCTATAATCATTAATCAATCATCATTAATCAATCATCTACAACCATATGAACAATCCATCACAGAAAATATCTGTCATTGAAAAAATAGGCTACAGCCTGGGAGACCTTGCCGCCAATCTTGTTTTTCAGACTTTGGTAACCTATCTCGCTTATTTTTATACGGATATTTACGGACTCAAAGCAGAGGATGCATCAGTCATAACATTGATAGTAGGATTAATTGCCGGCTTCGGGTTCAATCCGATGGTAGGAGCTTTGGCAGACCGTACTGCAACAAGATGGGGGAAATTCCGTCCGTGGATTCTTTTCACGTCTGTTCCGCTTGGAATCACTGCTTTACTGGCATTCAGTACGCCGGATTTTTCTTATAAAGGTAAAATGATCTATGCTGCCGCAACGTACTCGTTGTTACTGTTGTTATATGCAGCGAATAACCTGCCGTACGCAGCACTAAGCGGTGTTATTACGGGAGATATGTCAGAACGTAACAGTATTTCTTCTTACCGTTTTGTGGCGGTGATGTTTGCCCAGTTTTTCGTTCAGGTATTTATGTTGCCAATCATTTTATCTGTAGGAAATAGAGATAAAGCTGCCGGTATCGAAACGGTAATGACCTGGCTTGCGATAATTGGCTCCGTAATGTTGCTGATCACCTTTTTCACTACCAAAGAAAGAATCATCCCAAAACCTGAACAAAAATCAACCTTAAAAGAAGATTTAAAAGATGTTTTTCAAAACAGGCCCTGGATCATTATGCTGACGGTAACGGCTTTCATTTTCATTACGCTGGCGATGAAAGGCGGCGCTTATGTGTATTACTTCAACAATTATGTGGATGAAACTTCACTTAAAAGCTTTATTTCTCCAATCACTTCTTTTTTCAACTCAATTGGAATGAATTTCTTCGGTGAAGATCCTAAGTCTGCCGGTTTCGGATTGTTTAATGCAGGTGGAATTATCATGATGATTGTCGGGATTACTTTTTCCAAAAGGTTTGCCGATAAATACGGAAAGCGTGATACGTTTATCGCATCGCTGTTTATTTCCACGCTATTTGTACTGTTCTTTATTTTTTATCCTCCGAAAGCAGTAGGAATAATGTTCCTTTCTCAGATTTTGCACGGATTCTTTTATGGCATTAGTACCCCTTTACTTTGGGCTATGATTGCAGATGTAGCCGATTATTCCGAATGGAAAAACAACAGGAGAGCCACCGCTATTATCTTTTCTGCCATGATGGTAGGTTTGAAGGTAGGTTTAAGCATCGGAAGCTCATTGGTAGCATTGATTATCGGTAAGTACGGATATATTTCTACAGAGGGTACGGAAAATGTGGTTCAGCCTGAAACGGTGGCTGCAGGAGCTAAAATGCTGGTAAGTGTTTTTCCTTCAATTCCTTTTTTCATCGCCTGCGGATTACTTTTATTCTATAAAATCAACAAAAAAATGGAAGTTCAGATCGAGAAAGATCTGGCGGAAAGAAGAAAATAATTATGACTATGAAACGATTAATTGTATTGGGCTTAATGACCCTGACGGTCTCAAATGCAGTCGCTCAAAAGACAGGAAATTCTCTGAAAAAAGCTTTTAAAGATAAATTTTATATCGGTACAGCCATGAGTCTCCCGCAAATCAACGGAACAGATGTGAAATCTGATCAGATTATCACTTCACAGTTCAGTTCTATCGTCGCTGAAAACTGTATGAAGTCGATGTTCCTGCAGCCTCAGGAAGGAAAATTCTTTTTTGATGACGCCGACCGTTTTGTGGCTTTTGGTGAAAAGAATAAAATGTTTATCATCGGTCATACCCTGATCTGGCATTCACAGTTGCCAAAATGGTTTTTTGTGGACAAAGACGGGAAAGATGTTTCTGCTGAAGTGCTGAAACAACGAATGAAAAATCACATTACAACCGTTGTTTCAAGATACAAAGGCCGCGTGAAAGGTTGGGACGTAGTCAATGAAGCCATCATGGAAGACGGAACGTACAGAAAAAGTAAGTTTTATGAAATCCTTGGTGAGGAATTTATCCCTTTGGCATTCCAATACGCTCAGGAAGCTGATCCGAATGCTGAACTGTATTACAATGATTATAACGAATGGTATCCTGAAAAGGTAAAAACGGTTATTAATATCGTTAAAAATATGAAATCCAGGGGAATAAGAGTTGATGGTGTAGGAATGCAGACACACGTCGGCCTGGATACTCCGAAACTGGCGGAATATGAAAAAGCAATAACAGATTATGCATCAGCAGGTGTAAAAGTAAATGTTACCGAAATGGAAATCAGCGCGCTTCCTTCACCTTGGGGAACTTCCGCTAACGTTTCTGATACGGTGGAATACCAGGCAAAAATGAATCCCTATACCAAAGGTCTTCCGGAAAATGTAGTGAAAGAATGGGATAATCGTTATCTTGATTTCTTCCGTCTTTTCATCAAACACGAAGACAAAATCAGAAGAGTGACGTTGTGGGGCGTTACCGATAACCAATCATGGAAAAATGATTTTCCGGTAAAAGGCAGAACCGATTATCCTTTGCTTTTCGACCGTAATTTTAAAGCAAAACCAGTGGTTGAAAAAATTATTCAATTAACAAAAGAGAAAAAATATTAACAAACCACAAAAGCCACAAAAGAAATAATTGGAAACAGAGTAATTAGAAGAACAAAAAGCGGAATATTTATTACACTAATACTTTTTGAACTTTTGGAAAACTTATTAAAAAAATCTTTTGTGGTTAAAATAAAATCTATTATCTAAAGTCTAAACTAAAATGAACAAAGCAAAATATCTATTCCCGAACGACTATATGGCAGATCCTTCCGTACATGTTTTTGAGGATAAGATTTATATCTATCCTTCCCACGACCGCGAAAGCGGAATTGAAGAAAACGACAATGGAGATCATTTCGACATGAATGATTACCACGTTTTTTCTTTAGATGATGTAGAAAACGGAGAAATTACGGATCATGGGGTCGTGCTTTCCGTTAAAGATATTCCATGGTCGGGGAGACAGCTATGGGACTGCGATGTTGCTTTTAAAAACGGCAAATATTATATGTACTTTCCCTTGAAAGATAAAAACGATATCTTCAGAATCGGTGTTGCGGTGAGTGACAAACCTTACGGACCTTTCGTCCCTGAAAAACACCCGATGATGGGAAGCTACAGCATCGACCCTTGTATTTTTGAAGAAAATGGAAAACATTATATGTATTTCGGAGGGATCTGGGGCGGACAGCTTCAGCGTTACCGAAATAATAAAGCCCTGGAATCTGCCGTAATTCCTCAGGATGATGAGCCTGCAATCCCGTCCAAAGTTGCTTTGATAAGCGACAATATGCTGGAATTTGGTGAAGAGCCTAAAGACATTCTTATCCTCGATGAAAAGGGAAATCCGCTCCTTCATGGAGACAAACACCGTTTCTTTGAAGCTTCCTGGATGCACAAATACAATGGTAAATATTATTTTTCGTATTCAACCGGTGACACTCATTTGCTTTGTTATGCAACCGGAGATAATCCTTACGGACCATTCACTTTTCAGGGTGAAATTTTAACACCGGTTGTGGGCTGGACTACCCATCATAGTATTGTTGAATTTAAAGGGAAATGGTACTTGTTTTTTCACGACAGTGTTCCGAGCGGAGGAAGAACATGGCTCAGAAGCATGAAGGTTGTAGAGCTTGAATATGATGAAGACGGTAAAATAAAAACCATCGAAGGATTGGACGAAAATTAAGAGTTTCCAGTTTGTAAGATGACAAACTAAACTTTAAGCTTGTTCAAACTTTATTTAACCACAAAAGCTACAAAAGATTAGAAATTTCTATATTAAACAATTTTTATAAAAGAAGGCTAAACAATAGTTTTTAAAAATCTTTGATTTTTGTTCTTTTGAAAGCTTTGATTAGCTGATAAAGCTTTTTAAATTTCTCTTGTGTGACTTTTATGGTTAATTTAATTAGTTTGGACAAATTTTATTAGCGGAACCCGAAGGGTTCAATAACAATAGCCGTAGGTGAAACCTATGGAATGTAAACAACAGATCATATTCACAAATTAATTTGTGGAATTAAATTAAATGTTAAAAAAAACTCCCATGCAGCATTTCCGAATGTATTTTATCGCATTTCTAATGATTCCGTTAATGACCTTCGCGGAAAACGGAAGTCAGCTTTGGCTTCGCTTTCCTGCCAAAAACGGAATTTCTGCAGATCAGATTATCGCGAGAGGAAACAGCCCGACATTGAACATTGCCAGAAAAGAACTGAGCAGTCACTGGCAGGGCCAAACCGTGGAGCTGCGAACAGATAAATCTCTAAAAAAACTGAAAGACGGTTATACCATAAAATCGGTAAACAATAAGATCGTCATTGCTTCCGCAAAGGAAATCGGTTTATTGTATGGGGTGTATCATATTTTACGACTTCAGCAAACCAACGTTTCCACTGCCGATTTAAATATAACGGAAAAACCTTCGTACGATGTAAGGATTCTCAACCATTGGGATAATCTGGACGGAACAATCGAGCGTGGTTATGCAGGCCATTCTCTCTGGAAATGGGAAGATCTTCCGAATATAATTTCTCCCCGATATGAAGAATATGCGAGAGCAAATGCCTCTGTCGGGATCAATGCTGTAGTATTGAATAATGTTAATGCCTCTCCGAAAATGCTTCGTGAAGACTATCTGAAAAAAGTAAAAATACTGGCCGATATTTTCAGACCGTATGGAATTAAAGTTTATTTATCTGTTAATTTTTCGTCCCCGAAAGTATTAGGAGGAACCGAAAATTCAGACCCATTAAATAAAAATGTTCAGAAGTGGTGGAAAGAGAAAGCCTCTGAAATTTATAAATTAATTCCTGACTTCGGCGGATTTTTGGTGAAAGCCAATTCAGAAGGACAGCCGGGACCGCAGGATTATGGAAGAACACATGCCGACGGAGCCAATATGATGGCTGATGTTTTAAAACCTTACGGAGGAATCGTAATGTGGAGAGCCTTTGTCTACAGTCCGAGCAAAGACGACCGCGCGAAGCAGGCTTATCTGGAATTTGTCCCTCTTGACGGAAAGTTCAGGGATAATGTGATCATTCAGATTAAAAACGGACCTGTTGATTTTCAGCCTCGTGAAGCATTTAATCCTTTGTTTGGGGCATTAAAGAAAACTCCTGAAATGGTGGAATTTCAGATCACACAGGAATATCTGGGACAGGCTAATCATCTGGTTTATCTCGCGCCTTTATTTAAAGAAACCCTTGAAAGTGACACCTATTCTAATGGCCAAGGTTCTACCATTGCTAAAATTACCGACGGCACATTAAGACCTGCAAAAATCACAGCCATTTCTGCTGTGGCCAATATCGGAGAAGATGCCAATTGGACAGGTCATCATTTTGCACAGGCCAACTGGTATGCATTCGGACGCCTTGCATGGAATCATGAGCTTACTTCAGATCAGATTGCCGATGAATGGATTAAAATGACCTTTACGGATAATGAAAAATTCGTTAATCCGGTGAAAGAAATGATGCTCACTTCAAGGGAAACAGCTGTTGACTACATGATGCCTCTGGGACTTCATCATATTTTCGCAGGAGGGCATCATTACGGTCCGGAACCATGGGGAGACTATAAGGGCGGAAGACCCGATTGGTCGCCGGTGTATTATCATCAGGCCGATAAAAATGGAGTAGGATTTGACAGAACCGTAACAGGAAGTAACGCGGTTTCACAATATTTTCCTCCATTAAATAACATCTATGGAAATATTAAAACGTGTCCGGAAAATCTTATCCTTTGGTTTCATCATGTTCCGTGGGAGTATAAAATGAAAGATGGGAAAACATTATGGGAAGAACTTTGCTACAAATATGATTCAGGAGTTCATAAAGTGAGGGATTACCAGAAACTCTGGGATCAAATGGAACCTTATATCGACGAACAAAGGTTTACGGAAGTGCAGTCGAAACTAAAAATCCAGGCTAAAGATGCTGTCTGGTGGAAAGATGCCTGTCTTTTGTATTTTCAGACTTTCTCTAAAATGCCGATTCCTTACGATATCGAAAGACCAGTGCATGATCTGGAAGAAGTAAAAAAAATCAAACTGAATATGGGACACCATAATTAAAAATAAGGCAACTCTTTTCTGTTTCTGAAAGAAGAGTTGCCTTATAAAAAATAACTGTACTTGAAATTTTATCCGGTATTAATCGGAATAACTATATAATATTAGTATATGGAAATTATCAGTATATGAACTGAAAAGTTCTTTATTATAAGGTAATTATTTTATTGAAAACGTTTCCGTTTATATCCTCTATTCTGATGATATAATTCTGAGAAGTATTGCGGTCCAGATCAAAAGTAACATCCAGTCCTCCGTTTTCAGGCTGTTTTGTTGCGGTGTAATAACTGTTGTCTGAAAAATCCGTTACAGAAATCATTACTGCATTTTTTACATCAGACATATGGAGCTTTACAAAATTACCGGTTACCGTATATTCAGGTTTGTTGATAATGCTCACAGGAGTTTTTTCCACTTCCATCAGATTATCTTTATTAATGTTTATTCTGTATTTTTCCACTTTCCCTTCCGATTCCGCTACCAGGTAATAAGTACCTGTAGAAAGTTCTTTCAGGTCATACGATTTTGATACTACAGTTTCCGCATCAAGTTTTTCAGAAAATATTTCGCCGTCTATATCGTTATATACAAACAATGAAACATTTTTAGCATTAGATATCTCAAAGTTTATTGTTTTTGCACTCACCGTTCCTAAAGCAATAGAAAAGTCTCTGTCTTTACTCATCAAGCTTGCTGAGATTAATAAGAATCCTGCAAGAAAAGTAGTTTTTAAAAATGTATTCATAATGACAAGTTTTTTGTTATCAATAATTTATACTGCAAATCTACAGCAGATCCTCTTTCAATTCTACAATACAATTTTCACATATATGTACAATATTAACCTGATTTTTATATTAATTAAATATTAATTGTTAATTTTACATATAATTAACTGAGCAGCATATGAAACATGCCAATCCTGCTTTTGAAGCCATAAAACCTAATATCGGAAGCAGTTTTACAAGCCTGAAATTTCAGCGTAATGAAAATATAAAATCCCACGTCTGGCATTATCATCCGGAAGTAGAGCTTATATTTGTTTGCAAAGGTTCCGGAAAGCGGCAGATTGGGAGTAATATTTCCTATTTTTCGGATGGAGATCTCGTATTGATCGGGAGCAATCTTCCGCATTGCGGACTTACCAACGAAAATACCAATAACGATTACGAAATGGTCATCCAGTTCAAGCCGGATTTTCTAGGAGAGAATATTTGGGATACTCCTGAAATGCAGCGAATTTCTGCCCTGCTTGAAAAATCAAAAGCCGGAATTGTTTTTAACGAAAACATCAAAAAAACAGTGGGTAAAAAGATTGCTGACATGCACGAAATGTCATCGCTCAGTAAGCTGCTCAACTTCCTGGAAATATTAGATGAACTTGCCACCACACAGGATTACAGAATACTGAATGCCGGGAAATATTATCTGCAGACGCAAGTGGAGGATAATGAGAGAATCAACCATATATTTAATTATGTGAAGGACCACTTTAAAGAACAGATCACGCTGGAAGAAATAGCGGATCTTGCCAATATGAAAGTGCCATCGTTTTGCCGTTATTTTAAGAAAATTACCAATAAAACGTTTACCCAGTTTGTCAATGAATACCGGATTACCCATTCGCTGAAACTCCTTGCGGAACAGCCGTTGAGCATTACCGAAGTCTGTTTTGAATCCGGATTCAACAATTTCAGCTATTTTAATAAAACGTTTAAAGAATATATCAAGAAAAGCCCGTCACAATACCGTAAAGAATTTAATTATTTTATGGAATAATTTTAAAAAACAACCTTGTTTTATTTGAAATATACGTGTACATTTAACACTTATAAAATTCATTACAATATCTTATTTTGATCCAGGAAAAATTAATTAATAATACGAAAGAGGCTTTTCGAAAAGCCTTTCAAACTCAACCGCAGCATATTTTCCTTTCTCCCGGAAGAATAAATATTATCGGTGAGCATGTAGATTATAGTGATGGCTTTGTTTTACCGGCAGCCATTGACAAATACATTTGTTTTGCTGTTGAAAAGTCAGAAAATTCTGATGTGTGCACCTTTTTCGCGAAAGATTTTAACGACAGTTTCAGTTTTAATGTTAAAGAAAAACAATCGCCGGTTTCGCAGACCTGGGTTAACTATTTACTGGGAGTTTTTAATGCCATTCAGGAAGAAGGAAAAATAATTGGAGGGTTAAATATAGCGTTCAGCAGCACAATTCCTATGGGTTCGGGGTTATCTTCATCTGCAGCTCTGGAATGTGGTTTTGCCTTTATTATTAATCAACTTTTTGATCTCGGTTTCTCAAAAAAAGAACTCGCTTTGATCGGTCAGAAGGCTGAACATACTTTTGTGGGCGTAAAATGTGGAATTATGGATCAGTTTGCGTCCGTTTTCGGAAAAGACGGAAAGGTGATGATGCTTGACTGTCACTCGCTGGATCATCAATATTTTAACGCGGATCTCAAAGGTTACAGCCTGGTTTTATTCGACAGTTGTGTCAAGCACACCCATCTCACATCCGGTTACAACGACAGAAGAAAAGATGTAGATAAAGGCAAAACAGCATTATCGAAAAAATTTCCGAAAATTACAAAATTCAGGGATTTCAGTGTAGATATGCTTGATGCAGTGCGTGAAGAAATTGGAGAAATTTCATATAAAAGATGTTTGTATCTCCTGAAAGAAATCGGAAGAGTAGAACAGGCAGCTGAAGCATTGTCTGGAAATAATGCTGTGCGTCTCGGAAAACTGATTAATGAAACCCATTCCGGACTTTCCAATGAATTTGAGGTAAGCTGTAATGAACTTGATTTTCTGGTGGAGCAGACTTTACAGGAAAAAGGAGTTCTCGGAGCAAGAATGATGGGAGGCGGATTTGGCGGCTGCAGTATCAATCTTATCAAAGAAGATTGTGTTGAAAATGTAATCAGCAGAATCCGTGAAAAATACAAAGCAGAATTTAATATTCAAATGAAAGTGTATCAGGTTAAAATTTCCGAAGGAATTAAAGAATATATCAGCAATGAGTATAGCATTTGATAGTAAAAAACATCCCCACAGAAGATACAATCCGCTTCTGGACGAATGGATTCTGGTTTCTCCGCAACGTTCCAACAGACCGTGGCAGGGACAGACCGAAAAAACGCTTAAGGAAGAATTGCCTGCTTATGATTCCGGTTGCTACCTTTGTCCGGGAAATGAAAGGGCAAACGGTGAAAAAAATCCCGACTATAAGGGTGTCTATGTCTTCGACAATGATTTCGGATCTTTGCTCAGCGATAAAATGGATTTTTCTGATGACAATTCAGATTTTTTTTCCATAAAACCTGAAAGAGGAATTAACAGAGTAATTTGTTTCTCTGAAAACCATAGTCTTACCTTGCCCGAAATGGAAAAGGCAGACATTAAAAAGGTAATTGACGTTTGGCAGCAGCAGTATGATGAACTCGGAAGTAAAGAATTCATTAATCATGTACAGATTTTCGAGAATAAAGGGCAGATCATGGGCTGCAGCAATCCTCATCCTCACGGTCAGATCTGGGCTCAGTCGTCGATTCCGACTGCCGTGGTAAAAACCCAGCAAAATCTTAAGAACTATTTTGAAAAATCCGGAAGATCACTGTTGGAAGATTATCTTAAAAAAGAACTTGAATCCGGTGAAAGAATGGTGCTTGAAAACAAAAGCTTTGTTGCTTTGGTTCCGTTTTGGGCGATATGGCCTTACGAAACTATGATTATCAGTAAAAGGAAAGCCGGAAATATCCTTGAGTTTTCGGAAGACGAAAAATATGATCTGGCCGAAATAATAAAAGATCTTACCATTAAATATGATAATCTTTTTGAAATTTCGTTTCCATATTCCGCAGGAATCCACCAGTCGCCCACCGACGGACTTTCACACCCGGAATGGCATTTCCATATGCATTTTTATCCGCCGCTTCTCCGTAATGCTGAGGTTAAAAAATTCATGGTCGGCTACGAAATGCTTGCCGAAGCTCAGCGTGATATTACTCCGGAACAAAGTGCTGAAATCCTAAAGAATGTTTCTACGGCTCATTATAAAAGTAAAAATTAAACCTTTTTATTCGTCAACATCAAGAATAATATTTCTAAACATAACATTAATACAATAAAATTAAGAGTAAGAGAAATTGTAATATTAATAGGAATGGGCTTTAGCCCATTTACCTTTTTTGTGATAAGAAATATGGCTTTAGCCGAAATTTAATTTTACATGCAAAAGTTAGCAAGCTTTAATTTTAACATTAAAGATTAAAAGATTTTAAACAAAAAATAAGAGGACCCTTAAAAAGAGTTCTCTTATTTCTATAATACTACTTAAAAGTAGGATTAATTTAATTCTTCAAGATTTTCGAATCTTGCATAGGAAGATTTCAGGTGATGAAGATGATCGGAAACTACCTGCGAACTTTCAGGACAAAGGTCTCCGCTTTCTAAGGCATCCTCATAAGCATTAATAGCTGCTTTCTCTCCGAATACAACATTTTCAAGGGTAGATTCGTCCTTATTTCCGGTAAAAGAATTTTTAATATCGATCCAAGCTCTGTGCACAGCCCCTGCCGTACTTGTTGAGTTATCTGCCTCACCGCCTTTCTCATTAATCAGCCTGATAAGATCTGCTTTCATTGTTTGAGATTGTGATACCATTTGGTCATAATCATTTTTCAAAGCAGAGTGTGTGTCCCATACTTTGTCTTCCACTTTAGAAAATCCTTCAATTCTGTCGTTCGTGATGTTCAGTAAATCATTAAGTACTGATACCGTGTTTTCGTTGTTCATATTAAAATTTTAATTGGTGTCCTTTGTTATTTACAATAAACATGCCTTGTTTAGGGACTTTATAATTTTTTTAAAAAATATTTTTTGGCATAAAAAATGATGATGGTATATTATTATACTAAATAATAAAAAATTAGTATATTTATATAAAATTCAATCATCATGAATTATAAATTGACAAAAGAAGTAATTAATCTTCTTGAACAGTTTGATAAAGAAAACGAAAAACAATACTATAGTGCTGATCTTAACGGATTTCAGCAATGGATATACGAAAGAAAATTCACATCAAATTCAGAAGAGCAAGAGCCTTATTGGGAAGGAAAGGAGAGCGGAAGATCTGCCGAAAGTGCCATAAGCACACTGTTGGTGCATTTAAACAGATATGCCAAAAGCTACTCGAAGTCAGCAATTTCAGATTCTGATTTTGTTACACAGGAAGATTTTATTTATCTCATTAATCTTAAAGCATTCGGACAAATGACGAAAATGGAGCTTATCAAAAGAAATATCCATGACAAGCCTGTAGGAATGCTTATCATCACAAGGCTTTTAAAAAATGGCTGGATTGAACAGACAGAATCTGATATAGACAGAAGAAGCAAATTAATTAATATCTCTGAAAAAGGTAAAGAAGCTTTAGAAAAACAAATGGCAAAGATTCGGCAGGCCACTGATATTGTTGCAGGAAATCTTACCTACAACGAAAAAATGGAACTTATCAGATTACTTAATAAATTAGACCGTTTTCACTATCCTATTTTCTCAAAAAATATCGACACTAAGGATCTTATAAAAACAGTGTACGAAGAATATACATTTAAAAACTAACTATGAAAAAAAAGATTGCGGTAATTGGATCTGGGTTTTCAGGACTTTCGGCTGCAGCATATGCTTCAAAGGAAGGCCATGAGGTTCATCTTTTTGAAAAAAACAGCAGTATTGGAGGCAGGGCCAGAAAATTTACAACAGATAACGGCTATACCTTTGATATGGGGCCAAGCTGGTATTGGATGCCAGATATCATAGAATCTTTCTTTAATGATTTTGGTAAAAAAGCTGGAGATTTCTATACGCTTGTTCCTTTGGATCCGCAATTTGAAATGGTTTTTTCAGACGGAACCATGAATATTCCTCACAACTATGAAGAAATGAGAGAATTATTTGAGAAAACGGAAGCCGGAGCCGGAAAAAAGCTCGACGAATTCATGAAGGATGCACAATACAAATATGAAGTCGGGATGCAGGATTTTGTGAATAAGCCCTGCCATTCATGGTTTGAGTTTGTTTCTCCGAAAATAGCCAAAAGCGCAATGAAGCTGGATCTCCTTACCAATTTTCAGCGTTTTGTAAGAAAATATTTCAATAATCCTAAACTGATTGTTTTAATGGAGTTCCCTGTGATTTTTCTGGGAGCTGCGCCAAAGGATATTCCTGCGTTGTACAGTTTAATGAACCACGGAGGATATAAGTTAGGGACATGGTATCCAATGGGCGGCTTTTCAAAAATTATCGATGCAATGAAAGATATTGCAGAAGAGCAGGGAACCCGTTTTTATGTGAATGCAGATGTTCAAAAGATCAACGTAGATCAGAAGAAGGCCTCTTCATTGACGGTTAATCAGAAACAGATTGATTTTGACGTAATTATTTCATCATCAGATTATCATCACACGGAAACAAAACTTTTACCGGAAGAATTCAGGAATTATGATGAAAGTTATTGGGAGAAACGTGTTTTTGCTCCTTCATGCCTGATCTATTATTTGGGATTCAGAGAAAAAATCCCGAACCTTAAACACCACACTTTGTTTTTTGAAAATGATCTGGAGCTTCATACCCATGAAATTTATAAAGATAAAAAGTGGCCTACTAAACCGTTATTCTATGCCTGCTGTCCTTCAAAAACAGATCCGGACGTGGCTCCCGAAAACTGTGAAAATGTTTTCCTGCTAATGCCCGTTGCTCCGGGAATTGAAGATTCTGAAGAAATAAGAGAAAGGTATTTTATGGAAATGATTCTCAGGCTCGAAAAACATACAGGAGCAACCGATCTCCTGCTGAAAATTGACTATAAAAAAAGCTATTGCGTAAAAGATTTTAAGGAAGATTACAATGCTTATCAGGGAAATGCTTACGGGCTTGCCAACACTTTATCTCAGACCGCCGTTTTAAAACCTTCACTCAGAAACAAAAAAATAAAAAATTTATTTTATACAGGGCAGCTTACCGTACCTGGACCGGGCGTACCGCCTTCCATCATATCAGGAAAAATAGCTGCAACAGAAGCCATAAAAAATTGATTGCTATGAAAAAATTATTTGACGAACTTTCTTTCAAAGTAAGTAAAGAGACCACAAAACAGTACAGCACCAGTTTTTCACTGGGAATCCTTGCTCTTTCTTCCGCTATCAGAAATCCTATCTATGCTATTTACGGATACGTACGTCTGGCTGATGAAATTGTAGACAGCTTCCATGATTATGACAAAGAAAAGCTGCTCCGTAAGTTTAAAAAAGATACTTTTAATGCATTGGAAGACGGGATTTCTCTAAATCCTATTCTCCAGTCTTTTCAGGAAACCGTCCATCAATATGATATTGATGAGAGCCTTATTCATCAGTTTTTGAAAAGTATGGAAATGGATCTTCAGAAAATAGATTATAATTCGGATCTTTACAAAGAGTATATATTGGGATCTGCAGAAGTGGTGGGATTAATGTGTCTTCAGATTTTTGTAAATGGAGACAAGGAACAGTACGAAAAGCTTAAACCGTATGCTATGATTTTAGGATCGGCTTTCCAGAAAGTAAATTTTTTACGGGATATGAAGGATGATTATTACACGTTGGGAAGGGTGTATTTTCCGGGACTGGACATGACATACTTTGACAACAATGTGAAATCATCAATTGAAAAAGAAATTGAAGAAGAATTCAGACAGGCATTGATCGGTATTAAAATGCTTCCGCCTTCCTCTAGATTCGGGGTGTATCTTGCATACAGATATTACATATCCTTATTCAGGAAAATCAAAAGAAAATCTGCCCAGAATATATTAAACGGAAGAATAAGAATATCCAACGGCGCGAAAATTTCTTTAATGATGAGCTGCTATGTTCAGTACAAAACTTCTTTATTTTAAGATTAATAAATACAACTAAAAAATGAATTTTCTCATTGTAGTAGCAACTTTTTTTGTGATGGAAGGAATAACCTGGCTCACACACAAATATATTATGCACGGATTTTTATGGTCTCTGCACAAAGACCATCATGACCACAGCAATGACGGCCATATGGAAAAAAACGATTACTTTTTTGTAATCTTTGCAGTTCCGACTATTCTTTTGATGTATTACGGGACTGTTCAGGGATTTAATTATTGGTTCTATATAGCGATAGGCATTGCCCTTTACGGAATGGCTTATTTTTTTGTACACGATATTTTTATTCATCAAAGGATAAAATTGTTACGTGATACACAAAACCCGTATTTACTTGCTATCAGAAGAGCGCACAAACAGCATCATAAGCATATCGGAAAAGAGAAAGGAGAATGTTTCGGTTTCCTTTGGGTACCTGTAAAATATTTTAAATTATATTTTAATAAAAATAAATAGATGCAGCAATATACCTATCTTCTTATTAATTTCTTTACGGTCATCGTCTGTTTCATTTTTTCATTTCATCATAAGATTAAATTCAACAGGTATTTCGGTGCTTTTTTAGCTGCTTCATTAATTGTCGGAGTGGTATTTGTTGCCTGGGACGCGTGGTTTACAAAAATAGGAGTGTGGTGGTTCAATGACCAATATCTTTTAGGAATACGTTTTGCCGGACTTCCACTTGAAGAACTGCTTTTCTTTATCTGTATTCCTTTTGCCTGTCTTTTTACCTATTTCTGTTTGGATAAATTTTTTAAACTCGACTGGAAGCCGCTTCCGGAGAAAATTTTTGTAATCATAAGTATTATTATTGCTTTATGTATTGCATTTTGGTTCACAGATAGGATTTATACCTTTATTACTTTTCTGTCAACAGCCTGTAGCCTTTTTATTTTAAAATTTTTATTGAAGGTAAATTGGATCGGAAAAGTTTCTTTCGTTTACCTTCTTCTAATGCCGGGTTTTCTGATGGTCAATGGAATATTGACAGGCACCGGCCTGGAATCTCCCATCGTAAACTACAATCCCGAAGAGTTTATGGGGATCAGAATATTAACTATTCCTGTAGAAGATACGGTCTATGGCTATGAACTTATTCTTTGGAATATTTTTCTTTTTCAAATGTTTAAAAAATCTGAAGATACACCTATGGTTGAAGTAGAGGCATAATCTTCGATTTTCAGATTTATAACAGATATATCATATTAGTTTTACTTAAAGCATTTCCAAAGTGGAGATGCTTTTTTTATTGATAACAATAAATGATTATTTGGAATCATAAAATCATATAACAATTCAAAATGAATAATAAAATTACGAAATATCATAAATAAATTTTAAAAACAAGTAATTTAAAATATTGTTAATCAGTATTTTAAATCTTTAGGTTGTTTTTTGGCATTAGTCAGGGAAATAAATATAACCTTTAAAATATTTTATCATGAAAAAAACTAAACCCATTATCGCAGTTGCTGTTTTATCGGCCCTTATGTTTGTTTCCTGCACAAAGGCAAGCAAATCAGAAAATCAATCCCAGGATGCAGCACAGACTACTACCCAGGCAAGAGCAGAATACATCGAAGTTGAGCCCAATGTAAGACTTCACGTAACCGACCTAGGTGAAGGAAAACCGGTTGTTTTAATTCACGGATATCCGGTGAGCGACGCTTCATGGGAATATCAATATCTTCCTTTAATCAAGGCTGGATACCGTGTGATCGGGATTACTTTGAGAGGATTCGGACAATCGGATAAACCATACGGAAAATACAATTACGACCAGTTTGCTTCTGATATCAAAACGGTTTTAGACAAATTGGATATTAAAGATGCTACGTTAGGCGGGCACTCAATGGGCGGTGCTATCGCTTTGCATTATGTGGCAAAATACAACGCTGCTCACGTTAGCAAATTAGCATTGTTTGCCGCTGCGGCACCTGTTCATACCAAAAAACCGGATTATCCTTATCCATTATTTACCAAAGAAGAAATCACCAAATGGGTAGACCTTGTCAGTGTAGACAGGCCGGGATTACTGAACACCATTAGCGAAAGATTCGTTTTATCTCCAACTTCTGTTTCACCCGGAATCGGTGCCTGGTTAGGCGGAATCGAAATGCAGTCATCGGCATATGCCATGGAACAGGCATTAATCGCTTTACGCGATGAAGATTTAAGAGGTGACCTGCCGAAAATTAAAATTCCAACCCTTATCATGCAGGCAAAACAGGACCGGATTGTCGCATATGCTTTAGCAGAGCAAATGAACAAAGCCATCAAAGGATCTACCTTAATTCCTTTTGAAAACAGCGGACACGCATTATTCCTGGAAGAAAAGGATAAATTCAACGCAGAACTCCTTAAGTTTTTAAAACAATAATTAGCCCCGATTACCTGTGGCTGAAGTTGCGGGCAATTTTTTTTAAGATTTAAATACATATTTAACCAAAATAAACTTTTATGAAACCATCTACAAACTTATTATCACCGGAGAATCACGCATTGGTACTGATTGATTTTGAAGGACAAATGGCATTTGCCACAAAAAGTATCGCCATCAGCGAATTAAGAAATAATGTCGCCATCATTTGCGGAGCATCCAAAATATTCAATGTTCCTACCGTTGTAACAACCGTTGCCGAACAAAGTTTTTCGGGTCCTGCATTTCCTGAAGTTCAGGAAGCCTATCCTATGGAAACCTCAAATTATATCGACCGTACTACCATGAATACCTGGGAAGATGAAGCGGCTTACAAAGCCATTACAGGAACTCAAAAACAGAAACTTGTTCTTGCAGGTTTATGGACAGGGGTATGTATCGTAGGTCCAGCCTTGTCTGCGCTGGAAGAAAACTATGATGTATATGTAATCACAGATGCCTGCGGAGACGTAAGCGATGAAGCTCATGAAAGAGCTATACAACGTATGATCCACGCTGGTGTGAAACCTGTAACTTCTGTACAGTATCTGTTGGAGCTTCAGAGAGACTGGGCCCGTCAGGAAACTTATGTAGCGGTAACCGACCTGATGAAAAAATACGGAGGTTCCTACGGATTGGGAATTCATTATGCCCATAACATGCTGAATCATTAATATTTAAAAATTAAAATGTTGAAGTCTTCATATTCCATATCCTGCCTTTCCGGAATTTTAATGGTTATCTTGTTTTCGGGAAAGATCTCTTCGCAGTCTTTTAAGCTGCTGCGATACGATGAAAACTATGAATATCTTAAAGATTCTGCGGATACTTTTTATAATAAGGTGAAATTTCTCCCGCTTAATAATGAGAAAAACATCTATTTATCTTTCGGGGGAGAAGCACGGTATGAATATGTCGATTTCAACAATGAAGACTGGGGCAGGCTGAATCTCGGACACAATAACTTTTTTCTTCAGCGGTATGATCTTCATGCAGATCTTCATTTGGGAGAACGTGTCAGAATATTTTCACAAGTGCGCAGTGCCTTGCAGAACGGAAGAAAAAATGGTCCCCGCGGAATCGACGAAGATGAGCTGAGCATTCAGAATCTCTTTGTTGATGTTAAAGCTTTTAAAGATCAGGATAAAAATCTCGTTTTTCGTGTAGGAAGACAGGAACTGGATTACGGTTCCGGGAGATTAATATCCGTAAGGGAAGGCCCGAATGTCAGGCTTTCATTTACCGGAGCTAAACTGATGTATGAGCAGAAGGATTTTTCGGTGGATGCTTTTGCGATGATGGCAGATAGCATTAACGCTGGAGTTTTTGATAATACAATATCGAAACAGCTTAATCTCTGGGGAGCTTATTCTAAAATCATCTTTCAGAAAGCCGGGAATCTGGATATGTATTATCTGGGAATATGCAGGGATAATGCGGTTTTCGAAGCGGGAATTGCCAAAGAAAAACGCCATACGCTCGGCGCGCGTTTCTGGAAATACGGCGGAGGATTCATCTACAATCTGGAGGCGGCCTACCAGTTCGGAACTTTCGGGGATAAAGAGATTCGCGCATGGACAGGCTCTGTAGATCTCGGATATTTATTTGAAAATGTAAAGTTTAAACCCAGCATTAATCTCCGCAATGATTATATTTCGGGAGACCGTTCCAAAGATGACAATACGCTTCAGACCTTTAATCCTCTATATCCGAAAGGCGGGTATTTCGGTTTCAGTCCGCAGGTTGGACCGGTGAATCTTATTGATATTCATCCTTATGTTACGTTAGATCTTTCTTCAAAGCTTAAAATGCAGGCAGATGTTGTATTCAACTGGAGATATTCTCTTCAGGATGGGGTCTATAGACCAAGCGGAGTCCTGAATCGTCCGGGCAGCAGCTCTGATAAAAGATATATCGGGACGGCATATCTGACCAATTTTACGTACAGCTTTAGCAAATATATGGCATTGGTAAGCGGTATCCAGTATTTCAGGAAAGGAGCTTTCATTGAAGACATTATTCCCGGAGCTAAAAGCGGCGTGTTTTATAATATCCGTTTAGGCTTTAAATTTTAATTATCACTTAAAAAAAATAAACTTTCTATTTAACCACAACAGTATTTAAAAATCTTTGATTTTTATTCTTTTGAGAGCTTTGTTTATCTAAACTTTAAAATAATCTTTTGTCTCTTTTGCGGTTAAAATCAAATTAGTTTAATAGGTAAAATCACTAAAACTATTTATTATGCAAAATTTAATATCAAAATATTTCAGAATCTCAAAAATATTACTCGTAGCAGCACTTGTAGGAGGTTCTTTAACCAATCATATTGCAGCTCAGCAAACGACGGAAGTAAAAACAGCCGTCGGTACAAAGAAAGTATGGGGAACAGTAGATGGCGTGACCATTGAAGGTTTGGTGAACGGACCGTCCGCAGCGGTGGCGGATCTTCAGATTGCCTGCGTTTTTGAATATACGGAAGGTGATATTTTTAAATCTCCCGCGCTTCCTGCAGATCTTAACGGAATGGTACACTTGGATGAAGCATTAAAAGGAATCATCACAGAAGTAAGAAAAACCGGAAAATTCAAAGGCTATGCTTTGGAAACCTTATTGATGGATCCTCCGAAAGGAAGTATGGGTTCTAAAAAACTCCTGCTCATCGGGCTTGGCGACAGAAATAATTTCGATGCGGAATTAATGAAAAAAGTGGGTGCTGTAGCCATGAGGGAAGCATTGAGGCTTAAAGTTCAGACCGTTTCTTTTGCCAGCGACATTAAGGATGCCGGTATCGATTCTCCTACAGCGCTTGTTGCCGGAAATGTTGTTTTGGGCGCATTTGATGCTTACCGTGCACAAGAGTACCTGAATGCTCAGCATGTATCAGAAAAAATGACTGTGAAGAAACTGATCCTACTGGCCGGACCTTCATTTTTTACTGTTGCCGGGGGCGGAATTAAAGAGGCGATTGATCAACTTAATGCTAAATAACCATGACAGCAGATCTTATTTTATATAACGGAAAAATCCACAGTTTCAGCAATGAAGTTCAGGATATTGCAGCAGTTGCCGTCAAGGATGGAAAAATTATCGCAGTAGGAAATGACGGATTGACTGATCAGTTTGCCGGTGAAGCTACAAAAATGATCGACCTTAAAAAGAAAAGAGTGGTGCCGGGAATCAATGATTCGCATATTCATTTGATCCGCGGCGGACTGAATTATAATCTCGAGCTGAGATGGGATGGTGTGCCTTCACTCGCAGATGCATTGCGTATGCTGAAAGAGCAGGTAGACCGTACACCTTCTCCGCAATGGGTACGTGTCGTTGGCGGCTGGTCAGAGTTTCAGTTTGCAGAAAGAAGAATGCCGACGCTGGAAGAGATTAATGCAATTGCTCCTGAAACGCCTGTTTTTATCCTTCATCTTTATGACAGGGCATTGATGAACAGGGCTGCCTTGAAAGCAGTAGGCTACACCAAAAATACGCCTGCTCCTCCCGGAGGACAGATCGAACGTGATTCTAATGGAGAGCCGACAGGACTGATTATCGCAACACCGAATGCCATGATTTTGTATTCAACACTGGCTAAAGGTCCCAAGCTTTCTTACGAACATCAGCTGAACTCTACAAGACACTTTATGAAAGAGCTCAACCGCTTCGGAATAACGAGTGTTATTGATGCCGGCGGAGGTTTTCAGAATTTCCCGGATGATTATCAGGTGGTGAATGAATTGAATCAGAAGAAACAGCTGACGGTAAGAATTGCCTATAATTTATTCACCCAAAAACCAAAACATGAGTTTGAGGATTTCAGTGAATGGATTGATACGGTAAAACTCTATCAGGGTGACGATATGTACCGTCACAACGGTGCCGGGGAGATGTTGGTTTTCTCTGCAGCAGATTTTGAAGACTTTTTACAGCCAAGACCCAATCTTCCGGAAAATATGGAGGAAGAACTCAAAAAGGTTGTTCGTTTGCTTGTTGAAAATCGCTGGCCTTTCAGGTTGCATGCCACTTATGATGAAAGTATTACGAGGTTTTTAAATGTTTTTGAAAAGATCAATCAGGAAATTCCATTCAATGGGCTGCCATGGATTTTCGATCATGCAGAAACGATCAGTGAAAGAAATATTGAAAGAGTGAAAAATCTTGGTGGTGGCATCGCCATACAAAGCAGAATGGCCTATCAGGGAGAATATTTTACTGATCGCTACGGCTCAGCGGCTGCAGAAAATACACCTCCGGTAAAGAAAATGCTTGCCATGGAAGTGCCTGTAGGAGCAGGATCTGATGCCACAAGAGTGAGCAGCTATAATCCCTGGGTTTCTATGTATTGGTTAACGGCCGGTAAAACGGTTGGAGGTCTTCAGCTGTATCAGGAATCAAGGCTGGACAGAAGAACAGCATTAGAACTTTATACCAAAGGAAGCGCATGGTTTTCTCAGGAGCATCATAAAAAAGGAGATATCAAAGTAGGAATGTTTGCCGATCTGGCAGTTCTTGATAAGGATTATTTCACCATCGATGAAGAAGATATTAAAAATATTGAAGCTGAAATGACGATGGTAGACGGTAATATTGTTTACGCAAAAGGAGAATTTTCATCATTTGCGCCACCTTCTGTTCCCATCCTTCCGGAATGGTCGCCGACGAATTTGTATAACGGCTATTATCCTGTAAGAGGATACACTCAGAAGGAAATTGAAAAGAATTCAAAGTCAGCACATAAAGTACCGCTGACTTCCCAGATTCACAGTTGTGCCGGAAGTTGCGATGTGCATTCCCATAATCATGATCAGGCAAGGATGAGCAACCTACCGGTTAATAACTATCATGCGTTTTGGGGAGCTTTAGGATGTTCATGTTTTGCTTTTTAAATTAAAATTATGGAAATTATACAACAGATTCTCCATTCAGATGTAGGATCATCATTTAATAACGCTGCGTTGCTGGCCTTCAGAATACTGTTGGGATTTGAGCTCTTCAGAGTACACGGACTGAAAAAATTCAGGCTGGAAAACGGAAAAAAGGAAGTCATTCCCAATCCTTTGGGACTGCCAACAAAGCTGAATGCCCTCGTAGCTTCTTTTGCCGATCTGGTAGTACCGTTTTTAATTATTCTGGGCTTGGGAACGCGGCTCGCGGTACTTCCGACCATTGGCGTGACAGCTATCGGATATTTCGTGGTTCACAGAAAAGATTCTCTGGAGGTACGGGACGTTCCTTTCATGTACACCTTATCTTTATTGTTAATTCTTGCTTTAGGTGCAGGAACATATTCACTTGATTATTACTTATTAAATACACTTTAAGAAAATGAAAACTTCAATCGGAATTAAAAATGAAAATTTAGCAAAAGTTGCTGAAGTATTGGTAAAAGTATTGGCAGACGAATTCGTGCTGTACACCAAAACAAGAAAAGCCCACTGGAATGTGGAAGGCGCAGATTTTTACAACAAGCATCTGTTTTTTGAAGCCCAGTATCAACAATTAGATGAAATGATCGATGGCCTCGCAGAAAGAATAAGAACTTTAGGACATTATGCACCGGCTACTCTGAGAGAATATCTTGAATTGACACATCTTTCGGAACATCACCTTGATGCTAATGACAGTCTTACTTACATCAAAGAACTTCTTTCTGATCATGATAGCATTCTTATTCACCTTAGGGAAAATATCGATAATTTTGCTTCTGAATTTCATGATGCAGGAACCAGCGATTATATCACGGGTTTAATGGAAACTCACGAGAAAATGGCCTGGATGCTGCGTTCACATTTAAAATAACCTTATGGAGACCAAATCAAATATAGCTTGGGTAACTCTGCTTCTGACCATGATTGCAGGGTATTGCGATACGGTAACCTTTGTTTCAGCAGATTCTATTTTTTCCGCACACGTGACCGGTAACTTTATTGTGTTTGCCTATCAGCTGATAAAAGGCTCTGAGCTGAATGCATGGGTAAAACTGCTGACTTTCCCCATATTCATTATGGCTGTGATTACAGGCGGAAGAATGGCATACAGATTTACCAACCATTATTCCATAATGTTTTGGGAAGGTTTGTTGCTGCTTCTGAGCGGAATTTTTGTAGCCGTATTTACGTATCTGGGAATTTTTGAAAAATGGATGATGTATGCCGTGGTTATGGCTGCAGTCTTTGCGATGGGATTGCAAAATGCATTCGGAAAGCTCTATGCAAAAGAAACTTACGGGCCAACTACTATGATGACGGGAAATGTGACGCAGGCCTCTCTGGATTTCGGAAATCTGTTAAGAAAAGGATTTAAAGATCCTGATGCCGTAACCAGCCTGAAAAAACAGATGATAACCATCTTTGGCTTTCTTACCGGATGTTTTCTGGGAGCTTTTGCGGGGAAGCAGTTCGGGTTGATAACACTGATTGCTCCGGGAATAGGAATGCTGATCTGTTATTTTTACCATCGTAACAATTCAGATTTTAAAATTTAGATTAGATTTGATAATCAATTATCTTTAGCAAATGAAGTCCAATTCTTATTTTTTTATTAAATCTCCGGTAGCGATATTCCGTTTACCATTGGTTTTTGTTCTTTTAAGTATTTCTTTGAAAGCCCAGACGAAAGAGAATCCGTATCTGTTATCAAAACAGATTAATTCTTCACAGAATGATAAGGAAAAAATTAAATTATATCTCAGGCTGGGAGAATATTATGTAACAAAAGCGGGAGAGGAGAAAAAAGATCTGGACAGTGCCGCAATCAGCAACAAACAAGCGCAAAAGCTAAGTTTGAAACTAAATGATAAACTAAGCCTTGGAAAAGTGATGCTTCTGGATGCCAAAATAGATAAAGACAGAGGAAAATGGGATCTTGCTATTTCTAAAATGAAAAAGTCATTAAACTATTTTCTTGCCCAAAATATGCAGGAGCAGGCCGGAGATGCTTATAATGAACTTTCTTATATGTACACCAATGATTCCGGAAGTTTTGAAACTAAAGTAGAACTCAAGAAAAAGGCGATAGAATGTTTCGGGAAATCCGGTGTATGGGTTAAAAAAGCAGCGGTCCTTAAAGATTTAGCTGAACTTTATAGTGTCATAGATAATCCGGATGAGGCGATAAAGCTCCTTAAGCAGTCCCTGTCAGCTTATCAGTCGGCCAAATACAAAGATATACACACGGTTTATAAGCTCTTGTCTCTTGCAGAAGCCCAGAAAAGTAATTATAATGAAGCGCTGAAATATGCACATTTAGCAGAAAAAACAGCAGAAAAAGCAGGTGATTATTCTACGGAGCTGGCTTCTATTTATAATCAGATAGGGCTTGTTTATTACTACCTGAAAAAAAATCAGCTGGCTTTAGACTATTGGGAAAAAGGATTGGTTGTCGCGAAAAAGAATAAAGATAAACCATCAGTGAGATTAATCGCTTCCAATATCTCCACAATGCTGATCCGGCAGAAAAAATATGATGAAGGTATTGCGATCATTAAAGAATACAAAAAGCTTTATCCGCTTGATGATAAAGTATTTGAAATGAGAGAAAATTATATTTTATTCCATACGTATACTACTCTCAGACAGCTTAAAAATGCTGATAAATACTATAAAAAACTGATAGAATATTACGGTGAATACGGTGAATACGGAGGAGGGCAGACAACGGTATTGCTCAGTTTTGCGATGTATCGTCTGTATAAAGATGATTATCGGGCATTTTATAAAAGTGTAAAATTGTTAGATTCCATAAATGCCAAAACGGGAAATGATATGGTGCGGGCACAAAATTTTATGCTTTGGTTTAAAGCAGACAGTACACAAGGTAAATATCTGGACGCCATTAAACATTATCAGTTGTATAAAAAACATTCGGATTCTGCTTTTAATGGTGAAAAAAGCAGGCAGATCAATAGCCTTCAGATTCAGTTTGATACTGAAAAAAAAGACAAGGATATTCAGCTGCTGACTCAAAAAGGGAAACTGCAGGAAGCACGCATCAGTACAGACAGCATTCTGCGATATGTTTTTATCGGAAGTATCATTGTCCTTATCCTTTTTGCAGCACTTTTGTATAACCGTTCAAGGCTTAAAAACCGGGCGAATAAAACACTGGAACTAAAACGTCAGCAGATTGATGAGCAGAATGAACAGCTTAAAAAACTTCTTGGTGAAAAAGAATGGCTCCTGAAGGAAATCCATCACCGGGTAAAAAATAATCTACAGATTGTTATCAGTCTGCTGAATACCCAGTCTGCATATCTTGACAATGAAGATGCTTTAATGGCTATTCAGAACAGTCAGCACAGAATGCATGCCATGTCTTTGATCCACCAGAAATTGTATCAGTCTGATAATCTGGCAACAATTGATATGTCATGGTATATCTATGAGCTTATCAACTACATTAAAGAATGTTACTCGTCAGAAAAAAATATCAGTTTTGTAATGGATGTGGATAAAATATTTCTGGATGTTGCTCAGGCAGTTCCACTGGGGCTTATTCTTAATGAGGCAGTAAACAATACCATTAAATATGCTTTTCCGGACAGCATAAGAGGAGAAGTGAAGGTTTCATTTAAAAAATCAGAAAATGGAGAATACAAACTGATGATTTGTGACAACGGAATTGGACTTCCTGATGATTTCAATATTGATGAAACAGAATCTCTCGGAATGAATCTTATGCGCGGACTTACCGATCAGCTGGAAGGAAATTTCACCTTAGAAAGCAGAAACGGATTAAAAATTACAGTCAACTTTAGAAAAACTACAGATGTTGATGATCAGAATATCAATATTGTAAGACAATAATGAAAGAAAAAATTTTAATTGTAGAAGATGAATTTATCGTAGCCAATGATCTTAAAATCATGCTTAAAAAGGCAGGCTATCAGGTGACGGGAATAGCCTCTTCCGTGCAGCAGGCCAGAAAATCAATACAGGAAAAAAGACCCGACTGGGTACTAATTGACATTATCCTGAAAGGCGACCTCACAGGAATTGATCTTGCGTGGGAACTGAGAAAAATTAATCTGCCGTTTCTCTACATTTCTGCCAATACCAACCAGTCAATACTGGAAGCAGTAAAGGAAACACAGCCTTACGGATTTATGGTAAAGCCTTTCCGCGAACGTGATCTGATGGTGATGCTGGATATCGCAAAATACCGTTACGATATTGAAAAAAAATCCGGGATTGCAGATGTTACGGCTCCTCAAAGAATAGAAGGAATCATCGGTAAAAGTGATTCGCTCCAGGAAGTGATTGAAAAAATAACAGTAGTAGCCCCTACCGATACTTCGGTTCTTATTGTTGGCGAAAGCGGTACCGGAAAAGAAAAAGTAGCTCATGCCGTGCACGAACTGTCAGACCGTAAATCAAATCCGATTGTTATTGTAAACTGCGCTGCTCTTCCGCATTCTCTCATAGAATCCGAGCTTTTCGGTCATGAGAAAGGAAGTTTTACCGGAGCAAATTCTATGAGAATCGGGAAATTTGAACAAGCCAATGGCGGAACGATCTTTTTAGATGAAATTGGTGAGCTTCCTCTGGATTCCCAGGTAAAGCTTCTCCGGGTCCTTCAGGAAAAAGAAATAGAACGCCTGGGAGGAAATAAAACCCTGAAAGTGAATGTCAGAATTGTAGCGGCAACAAACCGTTCCCTTGAAAAAGAAGTCGCAGAAGGAAGATTCAGACTGGATCTTTATTATCGCTTAAATGTATTTCCGGTAGAACTTCCGCCGTTGAGAGAAAGAAAAGAAGATATTGAACTGCTTGCCCATTTTTTCCTTAAAAAATATGCATCAGCTTCTAAGAGGAATATTAATTCAATAAACGGCAAAGCAATGGAACAGCTTCTGGGTTATTACTGGCCGGGAAATATCAGGGAGCTGGAACACCTTATCGAAAGAAGCGTTCTTCTTGCTAAAACTTCAGAAATTGAGAATTTTGATCTTCCTAAAAACACTGAAGTAAAATCTGACACTAGTTCGGGAGTGTTAAAATCAATGGAAGAAATGGAAAGAGAGCACATTATGAATGCACTCGAAAGCAGCGGCGGGAAAGTCTCCGGCATTGGTGGTGCAGCAGAGCTGCTAAAAATGCAGCCCCAAACCTTATACTCTAAAATGAAAAAACTGGGAATTGATAAAGGTTACAGATAATCCTGAAATTAACAAATTTCAATAGGGGCGGACTTTAGTCCGCTCAACATTAAATACAAAATAAAGGCTTTAGCCGAAACTTAATTCAAAACAATTCGCTTATTCAATAAGCGAAGCATTATCCTGTACATAACATTAAAATTAAATCACATCAATTATGGAAAAAGAAACCGTACGAATCGAAGGCTTCAGCGATGCCGTTTTTGCTATTGCCATTACACTTTTAGTGTTGGATCTTCATATGCCGGAAGAAAATTCTGTGAAAAACAGCAATGATCTTCTCATCTTTCTGAAAAACCAATGGCCGGCATTTTTAGCATTTTTCCTGTCTTTCTTCAGTATTTTTATTATGTGGGTAAACCATCATAAAATCTTTAAACAGATTTACAGCAGGAATTCCGGAATTATGTTTTCCAACGGGCTGATTTTATTTCTCGTCTCTGCAGTTTCATATCCTACTTCCTTGCTGGCGAGATTCTTTAATGGAGAAGCTTCCGCAGCTGTAGTGGCAATTTATACGGGGATATTTGTATTAATCAATCTTGCGTATAATCTGTTATGGTTTCTGGCCAGCCGTAATAAAAATCTTTTACGTCCTGGCATCAGCGATGTAGCGATCAGGAAAATTCAAAACAATTATCTGTTTGGATTTCCTGTGTATTTGATTGCATTGATATGTTCTTTCAAAGCTCCCTCAGTGGCTCTTGTTATTATTTTAGGATTATGGATTTTCTGGGCATTATCATCAGGAAAAATAGAAATGGGAATTAAAAAAGAACTGGAATCTGAGCTTTAATGTTTAAAAATTTTAATCTTTATCTTTAAAATAATGTTGCTTATGAATACCTAGTTTCTGCATCTTGGAAATCAGTGTTGTGGATGGAAGTCCCAGCAAAATCGCTGCACCCTGCTTACCGGAAATACGACCATTACATTTTTCAACAACTTTCAGAATATGTTCTTTTTCGATCTGCTGAAGAGTCTTAACCTGCCATTCCTGTGAATTTTCCTGCTGAAGATCAGTGATTTTCGGAAAAGCCATTTCTTTGATCATATTATCTTTTGCGGTGATGATGCTTCTCTGAACCATATTTTCCAGTTCGCGGATATTTCCCGGCCATGAATTAAGGCACATCTGCTGCAGTACCTTCTGTGAAAATCCGATAATTTTTTTTCCGCTGTTCCGGCCATGTTTTTCCAGGAAAAAGTTTGCCAGAATAGGAATATCTTCTTTTCTTTCTCTCAACGGTGGCAATTCTATCGGGAAGATATTTAAACGGTAATACAGATCACTTCTGAATTTACCTGCGGTTACTTCTTTTTCAAGATCTCTGTTCGTGGCCGCAATAATACGTACTTCTACCTTTATCCTTTTATTTCCACCGATACGTTCCACTTCTTTTTCCTGCAGCACCCGAAGCAGTCTTCCCTGAAGTTCCAGCGGAAGCTCGCCGATTTCATCTAAAAAGATCGTACTGTTATTGGCCAGTTCAAATTTTCCTTTACGCTGTTCCGTCGCTCCCGTAAAGCTTCCTTTTTCATGCCCGAAAAGCTCAGATTCAATGAGATTGGAAGGAATGGCCGCACAATTGATCCTAACCATTTTTTTATGCGATGAAGGCGAAAGATCATGGATAGCCTGCGCAATAAGTTCTTTTCCGGTTCCCGTTTCACCATATATTAAGACTCCCGATTGAGAAGGTGCTACCTGTGCAATCTTTTCGTAGATTTTCTTCATTGCCGCACTTTCTCCGATAATGCCGTTAAACCCTTTCTGAATAATTTTTTCCTGCGGTTCAACGGTTTCAGTTTCCCGTGCAGGAATTTTTAAAGAACCGGCCATCCGGAGAATCTGGATCGTACGCATGCTTACAGCCAGCTGTGTGGAAACGGCAGCAAGTATTCTTTCAGGAATATCTTCTGAGGTGAGATAATTTTTATACAGTAGAAAAAGGATGCTTTCATGATCATGAAGGGAAGGAAGCGCTAGTCCGGCCGCCATACGCATTCCTGTATTTCCGGAGGACAAAAGCGATGAAAATTCCTGATTTTTCCGGTCACTAAAATTCTTAAGATCAAAGACAATGGGCTCTGCAGATCTTTGGCACTGCATCAGGATTTCATCTTTGGCAGAATATACGGTGTCAGATCCGAATTTCCTGTCTGCGAAACTGCTGTGGAAAACCCTGAAGTTTTTAGCATCGCGGTCACCATGTAAAATAATAATTTCATCATAGTTCAAAACCGGTTTACAGTGATTTTGCAGAGCCATACCAAACTGAAACAAATCCGTAACCTTTGAAACCGCCATATTCACAGAAGATATGCCGAGATGTTCTTTCTGCATGTCCTGAAGCCGCTTAATAAGGATGAGATTCTGATCAGATGTATTCATTTTCCGAAATTGAAAGATTAAAGATAGTGAAATTGATGTTTTTTTACGTCTTATTATCAGGAGGAGGTGCAAATTTAATACATCCAAACCTCACAGGTTTCCAAAACCTGTGAGGTTTTGGAATTGTAAAGAAAAAAAGTTATCCAACACTTTTACTAAAGCCTCCAACAGATTGCAGGAAACAAATGCAATTGAAGTAAGTTTCCAACACTACTTGTTATCGAGCAGCTTTTCAAAAGTTCCAAATATAAATTTGATGACCGAATTCTAGCCCGGATAGGAACGGCATCCTTTTTCGGCGGCGGGAGCGAAGCTCCCGCCGCCGAAAAAAGATAGAGTGGATAGCCGGATCAAGCTCCTTAAAAAAACAAAACCTGCCATCACAGCAGGTTTTAATATTACAAAAATTTCATCTTAATGTCCCGATTTTGCATCGGCATCCTGCTTCACATGACCCAGATATTTCGTGCAGTAAGCACCGAAAATAAGGATCACAATATAACAGAATACCGGAATAATAAACGAGTGCTGCACTCCGAACACATCAGCCAGATATCCCTGGAATATAGGGACGATAGCTCCTCCTAAAATAGCCATTACAACTAATGAAGAACCTTGACTCGTATATTTACCCAATCCTGAAATAGCCAGTGTATAGATATTCGAGAACATGATGGAGTTGAAAATTCCGATTCCCAGAATGCTGTACATTGCCATTTCACCATGATTCAACATTGCTGAGATTAACAGAACGACATTCACTGCCGCAAAGATGGATAATGTTCTTGCCGGAGCTGCTTTCCCGATAAAGAACGCAATAAAATTCAGGGCAATAAATACAAGGAAAAAGCTGATCTGCGCAAAAGTAAGATTTACAATGCTGAAGATTACCAGAAATACAGCTGCCGCTGCTCCCAGCATATACAATGCCTTTTTGCCCTGGCTGATCGATTGGTTTAATGATATAGCGCCTAAGAAACGTCCAATCATGGCGCCACCCCAATATAAGGAAAGGTAGTTTTTACTTACCACTTCAGATAAATTCATAACCTGTGGCTGCTCAAGGAAACTGATAATGAAACTTCCCACGGCTACTTCTCCGCCTACATAGCAAAACATCGCCAGAACACCGAATTTCAGGTGGTTGTGTTGCAATGCCCCAAAACCTTTTACGATTTCTTCACCTTTTACCTGAAAGTCAGGAAGCTTCACTCTTGAAATTAGTAAAGCTACTAACAAAAGAATACCTGCAAAAATAAGATACGGAATTTTGGTGGCTGCCGCTGAAAAAGAACCGTCCGGTGCGGAAAACAATTCGAAAATCAAATGTCCGCCCAAAACCGGGGCAATCGTTGTTCCGAACGCGTTGAAAGCCTGGGTCATATTCAGCCTGCTGGATGCAGATTCTTCCGGACCAAGCAGGGAAACATAGGCATTCGCTGTAATCTGCAGGACTGTAAATCCTAATCCTAAAATGAACAGTGCTCCTAAAAATAAGCCGTAAGAAGCAAAGCTTGCTGCAGGGTAAAAAAGCACACAGCCTAATGCTGCCAAAAAGATTCCGAAAAGAATTCCTTTCTTGTAGCCTACTTTATCAATCGGGTCGCCCTGGGTGGTTGATATGAGAAAATAAATCAGGGAACCGATAAAATACGCCCCGAAAAAACAGAACTGTACCAGCATCGATTCGAAGAACGACAGCTTGAACAGCTGTTTCAGATAAGGGATCAGGATATCGTTCATACACGTGATGAATCCCCACATGAAAAATAAAAGGGTGATGGTAATCAGAGGAACGGTATAATTCCTGCTTTTGGCCTTTACATCATTGATCATAACATTCATTTATTTAAAAAAGTGGTTAAAGATACCTATTTTACAACTAAAATCTTAAATTGAGACATTAAACTTATCATGAAAATTTCTTTTATTTAAATTTCGCGGTCAAGGCTGAAGTTAATGTCACAGATTCTCAGTGCTGTCAGAATTTTTATTTAGATTTGTTATATAAAATTTCCTGTTCTCAATGGATTCCAGACAACATATTTTAAAAAAGTCGGAAGAGCTGAAAGAAGATTTCTTGCCGCATCTTTCTGCCGATCCCGTAATTTTCGGATTTGACCGGAATGAACTCAAGGTTCTTCTTCTTAAAATGAATTACCGTCAACAGTGGCTCTTGCCCGGCGGCTATGTAGGTAAAGATGAAGACCTGGATGAAGCGGTGATCCGGATTTTAAAGGAAAGGGCAGGAATTACGAATATTTATCTTGAAGAATTCGGTGTCTTTGGCAAAAAGAACAGGAGTGAATTTTATTTTGAAGATTTTGATCACACTTTATTCCATAAGCAAAGGTTTGTCACAATAGGATATTATGCACTTTGCAATCCGTCGCGATTTAAACTGATCGCAGACGCGTACAGCGAAACCTGTGAATGGATTTATCTGAGCAGGCTACCGGAGATCGAACTGGCAATGGACCACAGGGAAATTATTGAAAAAGCATTGCTGACGCTACGGGAGAAAATATCATATAAACCCATAGGATATAATCTGCTGCCGGAAAAATTTACGCTTTCAGAATTGCAGAAACTGTATGAAGTCATTTTAGGAAAAGAGCTGAACAGAGGGAACTTCTACAGAAAAATCATGAATCTGGATATTTTGAAAAAGCTTGACGAGCAAAGAAAAGGAGGAGCCCATAAAGCTCCGGACTTATACTCATTCAACAAAAGAAAATATATGAAAGCTCTGGAAAACGGACTTAATACTTGGTAATACGATGAAGGTAAGTGCAGGAATTTTATTGTTCAAAAAGGTAGAAAAACAAATATTGTATTTTCTCGTTCATCCGGGCGGGCCGTTCTGGAGAAATAAAGATTTGGGGGCCTGGTCGATTCCCAAAGGGGAAGTTTTGGAAGGTGAGAGTCTGCTGGAGCGCGCGAAAACCGAATTTTTTGAAGAAACAGGGAAATCAGTAGACGGCGATTTTATTGAACTGGAACCGATTATTCAGAAAGGCGGTAAAAAAGTTTTTGCCTGGGCAATAGAAAAAGATCTTGAAACAACCGGTTTACAAAGCAATATCATTACCATCAACTGGCCGCCGAAGTCGGGGAAAACCATGGAAATCCCGGAAGTCGACCGGTGGGAATGGTTTCCTTCTGAAAAAGCAAAGCAAAAAATAAATCCCGCACAGGCAGGATTTATAATTCAGCTTGAAAAACTGATTTCTTCAGAAGATTAATAAAATTTAATTGCTTTCTGTATCTTTTTTAAAGCTTACCACTTCATATTCTCCGTCGGAGCAGTATTCTTGACAGCTTTCATCATTGAAAGATTCCGGCGATTTCAGAAAATCTTCAATAAATTTTGCACTTTCATCCGTGTTTGCGGGTGTGATTACCACATGGAAAAGATTCAATACCGTTTCGTCGGCGTTTTCCAGCGACTCTTTTTTATGCTGCTTTGCTTCCTTGAAGTTCATATCTATATTTTTTTTGTTTTTGGTTAATGAATAAATTATGCCATCAGTAGATATTTTGTTTAATAAGTAAACATTTTTAGGTTTATGGTAGAATAAATTCAATGGTAATGGCTTGATTTTAGATAAGTGTAATTTATTAAGCTCAAAATTGAAGGCTGATGGAAAGGTTTAAAAAAATAGTTTTAAAGATTCTGAAGTGGATGGGTATTTCGATAGCATCCATTCTTTTTTTAATGTTTATCATACCGATTTTATTTCCAGGAACCATCTCGAAGCAGGTGAAAATATTTGCCAACCAGCATCTTGCAGGAAAACTTGATTATAAAAGAACCCACCTTACATTTTTCAGGCATTTTCCTTCGCTTACTGTTTCGGTAGACGATTTTTTATTGAAAGGATCGAAACCTTTTCAGGAAGATACATTGCTGGCCGCAAGAGAAGTATCAGTGGGGATCAATCTTAAAAACCTGATATTTGACCGGGAGGTGAAAATTGACGAAATTTATGTGACGGACGCTTACGGAAATGTTTTTGTAAACAGTAAAGGAGAGGCCAATTACAACGTGTACGTATCAAAACCTTCTCAGAAACCTAAAGATACAACAGCATCGGGCACATCGATAAAGCTTGATCTTATAAAACTTAAAAACTGGAATATTACCTACAGAGACCATGCGGCAAGGGTTTTGGTAGATGCCAAAGGACTTAATTATACAGGAAGAGGAGGGCTCAGTGATGATATTTTTGATCTTGAAACCGATCTTGATATTGATAAGCTGGATTTCAGCCTGAACAGGACTTATTACGCAAAACAAAAAACATTGCACGCAGATCTTATTACAAGGATCAATACCAATGCGCTGACCTTTGTACTGAGAAAAAACGAATTACGAATTAATGATCTCCCTTTAAAGTTTACCGGTTTTTTAAGCATTCTGAAAGACGGGTATAATCTCGACGTAAACGCAGCCTCGGAAAATACCACCATTCGTGATATGATCTCGGTTCTTCCTCCACAATATCTGGATTGGGCAAAAGATACTAAAATTGAAGGTAACAGTGATCTTTTCTTCAACCTGAAAGGCCGTTTTAGTGAGCAGAAAAATCTGAAGCCAAGACTTAAAGCAAGATTGCTCGTAAGGGACGGATTTGTCTCCAACGGAAAAGCGCCGGTTCCGATGAATCATCTCAACATGGATCTTAATGTTGATCTTCCTTCACTCGATACCAATCAGTTGGCGATTGATCTTAAAAACCTGGGATTTGATCTCGGTCCAAAGAACAGTTTTAGGGCAGTTGTGAAAACAAAAGGATTGAATGAAATGCAGGTAAATGCTGATGTTAAAGGTGCTGTGGATCTTCAGATCCTTGATCAGGCGTTAGGGTTGAAAGACATCGATGTTCGAGGTTTAATGGATACCAATATTAAAGCCAACGGAATTTTTAGCCTTGATAAGAAATTGTTTCCGAAAACCAACGGTTATCTTAACCTTAAAAATGGCTGGCTGAAAACCAAATATTATCCGAATCCCATTCAGAATATCAATATTGTAGCCAATATTATCAATACAGACGGCACTTTCAAAAGTCTGGGTGTAAAACTGAATCCTTTCAGGTTTGATTTCGAGGGTAATCCTGTTTTTGTAAATGCAGATCTTCAGAATTTTGAAGATGTACTGTATAAAGTCCGCGCAAAAGGTACCTTAAATGTCGGACGAATATACCGTGTTTTTGCCAAAAAAGGATTTGATGTGAGCGGACTGATAATGGCCGACCTTTCGCTGAACGGAAGGCAAAGCTATGCCACAACCGGACAATACAGTAAGCTTGACAATAAAGGCAATTTAATTTTAAAAAATATAAAAGCAACTACAGAATTTTTACCGAAATCATTTTTTATCAAAGAAGGAAATTTTCGGTTTGAAAATGAGAAGATGTGGTTCAGCAAATTTCTTGCAACATATGGAAAGTCAGATTTTGCACTGAATGGTTATCTTCTCAATACAATCAATTATTTTATCGAAAGAAAAGGAACATTGCATGGAAAGTTTAATTTAAATTCCAATTATGTGCTTATTGATGAATTTATGGCTTTAAAAAACGGCGATAATTCAAAAAAATCAATAGAAGTGGAGTATGCGAAAGTAGAAAATCCTAAAAGCAGCGGAGTTGTGATTATTCCTAAAAACCTGGATGTTTCACTTCAAACCAATATCCGGAAAGTGGAATTTAAAGGATTAGGATTAAACCACGTGAAGGGACAGGCCTCTGTGGATAAAGGGCAGGTGTATCTCAAAAATACATCATTCGATATCATCGGAAGCAAAATGAATATTAATGCCCGTTATCAGGACGAATCTCCGCTTACCGCCAACTATGATGTTGCGCTTAAAGTGCTGGATTTTGATGTACAGCGAGCTTACAAAGAAATAGATATGGTGCGTGAGATGGCAACGGCTGCAAAAAATGTAAAAGGAATTGTTTCTATTGATTATAAACTGAAAGGTGATTTTGACCGTAATATGAAACCTATTTATCCTTCTCTTGAAGGGGGCGGAATCGTCAACCTTCGGGATGTGGAAGTGAAAAACTTAAAAATGCTTTCCGCAGTCGGTGACAATATTGGGGCAAAAGCCTTCAATAATCCTGATATGAAAGGGGTAAATATTGAAACCCATATTAAAAATAACCTGATCCATGTTGATAAGTTTACGTTTCGGGTTTCTATTTTAAGACCGAGCATCAGCGGAACAACCAGCTTCAACGGACTGTTGGATCTCAGGGTAAGGATAGGTATTCTTCCCGGCGGGCTGATCGGTTTCCCGATTGTTGTTACCGGAACCCATGAAAACCCGAAAATTAAAATTTTCAGTAAAAAAGGACAGGGAATTCTGGATGCGGCGTACAACAGGAAGCTCAATAAGGTGATTCGCCAGGAGAGAAGGGCTGAGAAAAAATCTAAAAGACAGCAGCGTAAAGAAAAAGAAGCGCAGGAAGAAAAAGCCAAAAATGCTGAAAAGCAAGTCACCAAAGATTTAAAAGAAAAATAAATGAGCCAGCTGAGCCTGTTTGAGTCAGATGAATACTACCATTTTCCCGAAGAACTTCTGGAATACACCAAAGATTTCTTATCTGAAAAGGAAGCTTCAGAACTCTTTGATAAACTGCTGAATGATACACCATGGAAGCAAAATACACAGAAAATGTATGATAAAGTGGTTATTACGCCAAGATTGACCGCGTGGTACGGCGACAGCAATAAAATTTATCATTTGGGAAACAATGACTTCCGGGTAAACGAGTGGTCTCCGGAACTGATTCATCTGAAAGAAAAAATTGAAACGTTATCAGGATATGCATTTAATTCAGTATTGCTTAATCTGTACCGGGACGGAAATGATTCTGTAGCGTGGCATCGGGATAAGGAAAGCGAATTAGGAAATCGGCCGGTTATTGCTTCTGTAAGTTTAGGACAGGTCAGGAATTTCGACTTCAGAAAAGTTGATGATCATCAGAAAAAGTACAGTCTCGCATTAAAAAACGGTTCGCTATTGATCATGAAAGGTAATCTGCAGGTAAACTGGGAGCATCGTATTGCTAAATCTACAAGGAAAATGAACCCGAGAATCAATCTTACGTTCAGACTGATCCGTGAAATATAACAAGGAGTATGCTTTTGGTGAAAATATTTTCGTGATTATTGCAATTAAATAAAAAAAATACAGCGCCTTAACAGAATTTGGCAAAGAAATTGTGTATTGATAACCAAAGTATTAAAAACATCAGCTATGAATATTTCTTATTACGATTTTAAAAATATGCCTAATCAGGATCAATTCAGCTTAGTGATGAATGAAGGCCGTATCATGAATGAGAGAACAACTAATACTCTTAAATATGTTCTTTATGAAGTATCACATTTTACTGTTGAAATGATTTATAATATTCAGAAGAATAAAATTGAAGGAATTAATGTATTTCAAAATAAAGGAGCATACGCAATTTAAATACTATAAATTTACCGGAAATAATGAAGAGCAGCTTTTAAAAGTTGCTCTTTTATTTTATATGAACTTAAAATACATGAATGAAATTTATTATATCAACATCAAAAGAGATCTTAAAATAAAAAATCCTCAGAAAACTGAGGATAAAAACTAATAACCATGAAAACTCAAATTAAACATGAGTACTTATCTATATTAAAATATTATGCCACTTGCGCTCATAGGGGTATTTTTTTAATATTTTTTAAGAAAATTTAAGAAAAAATATAAGTATGCATTATTGGCACAGTTTATTCTTTACTTATAAAAAATAAAGTTATGGCACATAGAAATTTCAGAAAAGAAGACTTTTTTAAAGATGAAGGATCGGATCTGTATCAGGTAGAGTTTCGTAAAGGAGATGTAGGAGAAGGTGCGGATCTGGTTGTTGAAAGACAAAAGGAAGATGGTGAGTACGAAAACCTTCAGGCACAAATGAAAAGGCACAACGATCGTATTTTCATCTGCTGGAGCGAACCGTTTGACGGAAGAGTAATTTTCGATGAATAAAATAATCCTCAATTAAATATTGGGGATTATTTTTTTATCAAAACCAATATCCGCATCAATACCTGTGGCATAATAATAGGTGGATATTACAGCATTAACCAAAACCAATTGCAAAATGAAATCAAATAATGAAATCCAGCAAAGTCTTAGAGGTAAAACAGTGGTCATCACCGGAGGAAGCAGCGGAGTAGGAAGAGCCGCCGCCGAAGCATTCGCTCTTGAAGGCTGCAATGTTGTAGTGGCAGCGCGCGGACAAGAAGCGCTTGAAGAAACAGTCTCTTTATGCCACGATCTCGGTGTGCCGGCACTGGGCGTTCCCACCGATGTTTCCATTGCTGCGGATGTGCAGAACCTTGCCAATAAAGCATTACAATTTAACGGAAGAATAGATATCTGGATCAATAACGCAGGAGTAATGGCAAGCGGGAAATTTGAAGAAATTCCTATGGATCTGAACGAACAGGTAATCAAAACCAACCTTTTCGGGTATATGCACGGTGCATACAGTGTTTTGCCGATTTTTAAAAAACAGGAAGAAGGTATTTTAATCAATAACATATCCATCGGCGGGTTTATGCCGGCTCCTTACAGTGCGGTATATTCTGCCACCAAATTCGGAATCCGCGGAATGATGGAATGCCTTCACGGTGAAATTTCAGATTTCCCGAATGTTCATATTAGCAATCTATATCCCCAAATTCAGCGTTCTACGGGCAATATGCATTCTGCTAAATTTTCCGGTCTGGATTTTAAAATTCCGCCTTTTGCTGCAGATCCCCGGGATACCGCTGCGAAATTTGTGCAGCTTGCTAAAAATCCACAGAAAGAATTATTCCCGGATATTACTTCCAGGCTTCTCACCGGAATTTACCAGCTTTTTCCGAAACCCGTTATTAATACTGCTTCCGCAGGAATGCGGCTGATGATGAAGCTGAAAAATGCGCCTTCTGATTCGGGGAATATTCTGGAACCTTCTCCCGAACCACACCGTATTTACGGTGATACGATGCTTCCTGTTCCCTCCAAAAAAACGGGATTGGCAGTAATGGCCGGACTTGGATTAGGACTGGCTTTTATGTTTCTTAAATTAAAATCATCTGGTGAAGATTAATTAATCTGAATAAGAATATCATTAATATAAAGTTTCGGGCAAATCAAAGATTTGCCCGAAACTGTTTTTTTTTCTGAATGATTTTAAACATTATCACACAAATTAACCTGTTATTGTATGCATAATTAATTTTAAACTGATACTTTTGTACCCGTGAATAGTTGATGGGAATTTAGAGGTAAGCATTTATTTTAATCAATATAAAAAAATGATCAAAAACCCTTTACACAATTTCCATATTCCCGTAATGGGATTGGCGTATACGATAGACAGTCCTATCCGTGTCGCACAGTACGGAATTTCATCCGTAGTTTCTATAATTGATGATGAGATTATAGAAAAAATGAAAAATTTTTACAGCAGTAAGTTCAACCTGAATTACGCAGGTATTTCTACCAGGGTTGAAGATTACCGTGCCAAAAGAATCACCGCTTATCTTGATATGCTGGATGATATTGTGACCGAAAAATTTGAGGCTTTTAAAGAAGAAATTTCAAAAAATAAAACGGCACTGTCTTATTTTGTAGATATGCTCCCCAATACTTCCGAGCTGAGAGCTGGGTTGGAGCATTTTCTCACTCAAAAAGACAGTATTACGTCTTCCATTAAAAGTTTTATCGAAAAGCATCTTTCTCCGGGAAATATCGACGTCAATATCATGACAAAAGTTGACAAGGATAATTTTAAAAATAAGGAACAGCTGCCGGTGATCTATAACGATGCACATGCGTCCCTGCGTGGATTTGCAAAAAGCAGGCTGTCTTCATCCATGGTGCTTTCTGCAGGAATGAATCCGAGACTGTACAGTTATATCGAAGAATTTGAAGATTTCTATCCCGATGAGAAAGGAAACATCAAAAAGAAAATTATTCTTAAAGTAAGTGATTTCCGTTCTGCGATGATTCAGGGGAATTTTTTAGCCAAAAAAGGACTCTGGGTTTCAGAATACAGAATAGAATCCGGATTGAATTGCGGCGGACATGCTTTTGCAACGGAAGGACTTTTATTAGGGCCGATTCTTGAAGAATTTAAACAGAAAAAACATGAGCTTATTGAGTCTTCCCATACTTTGATGAACAAAGCACTGGAACAGAAAGGAAAATCTCTTTTAGCTCATCATCCGGAATTGAAAATTACGGTTCAGGGGGGAGTTGGGACGGCTGAAGAACATGAATTTTTATTAAATACTTACCATGTTGACAGCATCGGTTGGGGATCGCCATTTCTGTTGGTTCCGGAAGCAACATCGGTAGACCATGAAACAAGAAAACTTCTTTTAGGATCAAAAGAAAAAGATTTTTACATCAGCAATCTGTCACCGCTTGGCGTGCCTTTTAATACAGTAAAAGGTTCTTCCAATGAAATCATAAGACATCAGAAGCAGTCGAAAAACAGGTACGGAAGTTCTTGTCCTAAAAAGCTGCTGGCTTTAAGCAAGGAATATTCACCGGAAGGAATTTGTACAGCTTCAAAAAAATACCAAGAAATCAAATTGCATGAACTGGAAGATGTAAAACATGAGCTGTCTTCCGAAATCTATCAGAGAAAAAAGGAGAATATAACGGAAAAAGCATGTCTTTGTGTAGGTTTGGTAAATGCGGCATACCTGGAAAACGGCCTTGAAATAAAAGGCGAAAAGCAAGGCGTTGTGATCTGTCCCGGTCCGAATCTTGCCTATTTTGACAAAGAAGTATCGCTCTCCGAAATGGTAGGGCATATTTATGGCAGAACCAATGTGATCTCAAATAAAAGCAGACCCAATATTTTTATCAACGAAATGAAAATGTATGTTGATTACCTTAACAAAGATATTGAAGACTTTTCCGGAAAGATTACAGCAGGCCAGATTAAAAAATGGAAAAATTTCAGGGATAATCTGCTGGATGGTATTACTTATTATCAGAACCTGTTGGAAAAAACAGAGTTTTTTAAATCAGATTTAAATATAAAATGTCATTTGCATTATTATCAATCAAAGATTTCGCAAATTGTAATTCCGGAAAATTAGCAGCATAAGCCTTCAATATTTTTTGAAGGCTTTTCTTATTATTTAAGTATAAATTCATTTTCTACAATAGGTAATATAAGATATCTTTAAATTCAGGTCACTATGAAAAAAAAGCTCAAAACTTCTTATAGGAGCTGCTTCTCATGATCTATTATCTTTTCGGCTCCTATTATGTTTTTTCCAAATTTCAGCACCAATTTAATTTTGGTATATATTATGATAAATTGGTAAATTAAATTAATTTTACAATTTATTCTTTTACATAAAGTAATTTTCAATGCCAAAAAAAATTATAAGAAATCTCCAGATCGGAGTAGCACTCTCCTTACTTCTGCTTATTGCGAGTTCTATAGCATCTTTTGTTAGCATACAAAAGCAAATGGATAATAGAGAAAGTCTTTTAAAAAGTAAGGAAGCAATAAGTCTGGTTAAAGATGTTTTAAATTCTCTTTTAGATACTGAAACGGGTATCAGAGGATATCAGCTCACAGGCCAACAAAATTTTCTTGAACCTTTGGACAAAGGCATGAAGAAATACACAGTGCTTATTTCTGATATAAAGGCATTGAATATCAGAGACCGGCATCAGGGGAAGCTTCTGAATGAGCTCATGCGCACTTCAGAAACAATGATGAAAGGAAGTGCCCTTTTAATTTTGAAACGAAGAAACGGAATCGTAATGTCCTCAAAAGAGCTTGCGCAAAACAAGACAGCTATGGACAAGTGCCGAAGGTTGGTTCAGGAATTTGTAAAATATGAAGAAATGCAGCTTGCTGCAAAAGATAAAGATCTGAACACGTCTTCCAAATCTACTGTTGTATTTATTATTTTTTCCGCCATTGCGGCTATTTCGGTGACCATATTTTTTTATATACAACTGAAAGCTGATCTTATACGAAGGGACAAATTAGAAACTGATCTGTCCTATACGAAAGAAATTCTTGAGCAGACAAGTTCCGTAGCCCAGGTAGGAGGATGGGAAGTCAACATGAAAACAGGAAATGTTTTCTGGTCCCAGAGTGCCAAACAAATTCATAAGGTCAGCAACGATTTCCAGCCTGATTTTGAAAATGCTGTCAGTTTCTTTAAAGATGACAGCCTGGAAAGGATGAAGTTCCTCTTTAACAGAGCAATGACAGAAGGAACTCCCTTTGATGAAGAGTTTCAGATGGTCCGCAATGACGGAGTTACGATATGGGTAAGGGTAAAAGGACTTCCGGAATTTGAAGGCGAAGTATGCAGCAGGATATTCGGGATCATTCAGGATATTGATGTATTCAAAAAAATGTTTTTGGAAATTACCAGGAAAGAAGCCATGATGCAGTCTTTCGTGACGGATGTTCCCATTCCGCTGGCAATGTTTGATAAAGACCTGAACTATGTTTCCGTAAGCACCAAATGGAGAGAAGAATTTAATATGAATGATGTGGATCTTATCGGGAAGAATCTCTTTGTAATATCACCAGGTATTCCGGAGGAAAGAAAAATAATATATGAAAATGCTTTATTAGGAAAAACATATACAAACGGAGATTTTGCTCTTAAAATACCTGAGAAAGCTGAAATTCAGCATTACGATCTGAAAGTAGGGCCTTGGTACCTTACAGAAGACGAAGTGGGGGGTATCATCATTTCTGTACAAAATATTACCAATGCTATACATGTAAATGAAGAGCTCAAAAATGCCAAAGAAACGGCAGATATGGCGAGCAAGGCAAAATCTGAATTCCTTGCCAATATGAGCCACGAAATCCGTACTCCTCTCAACGGTGTAATAGGATTTTCAGACCTTCTTCTCAGAACCCCGCTTAATGAAACGCAGACCCAATACCTGAATTACATCAATGAATCCGGGGAAAACCTTCTCAGCATCATCAATGATATCCTTGATTTTTCTAAAATAGAATCCGGGAAGATGGAGCTTCTCATTGATAAGAGTGATGTGTATGACATGGTAAGCCAGGTTATTAATGTGATCCTTTACCAGTCGCAGAAAAAAAACATCGAGCTTCTCCTGAACATAGAACCGGGGCTTCCGAAAACACTTTTAATTGACGAATCCAGGTTGAAGCAGATCCTGATTAATCTTTTGGGAAATGCCGTGAAGTTCACGGAAAAAGGGGAGATTGAGCTGAAAGTAGAGAAATTACGCATGGATGATAACAATATTTCATTGCGTTTCTCCGTAAGAGATACGGGCATCGGTATTCCTGTTGAAAAGCAGAAATATATTTTTAATGCCTTCACGCAGGAAAACAGCTCTATCAGTAAGCGGTATGGGGGGACCGGCCTGGGGCTTACCATCTCAAACAATATCCTGAGATATATGGGAAGCCGCCTGTCGCTGATCAGCGCACCGGATCAGGGTTCTGTATTTTTCTTTGATATCGAGATTCCTTACGAAATGTCTGAGCTCAGGGAAGAAGATGATATGACGATAAAAAGGGCATTGGTAGTGGATGATAATGAAAGCAACAGGATTATTCTCCAGCATATGCTTGGCTATAAAAATATAGAATCCACACTGGCTGCCAACGGAATGGAAGCCTTAGAAATCCTATTGAAAGGAGAGACGTTTGACGTAATTCTGATGGATTATCACATGCCTCTTATGTCCGGACTGGAAACTATTGATAAAATCAGGGAGCTGTTTGACCGCAGAAAAGATAATCTTCCTATTATAATACTTTCTTCATCTTCAGAAGAGTTAGACGTCATTACATCAATTCGAAAAAAAGAAAATGCATTTTTACTCGTAAAACCCATTAAATCTGATGATCTGTACAAAACCTTACGAAAGGTAGTTCAGAAAAATACAGTTGAAATTACGCAAAGCAAATATGAAAAAGATTTTTATTCGTTAGCACCCGAACTTGAGGTTCTTCTGGTAGACGATAATCCAGTGAATATGGTGCTGAACAATAAGATAATGAGATCACTTGCTCCCGATGCAAATCTCACGGAAGCCGTAAATGGATTGGAAGCATTAGAACAGTGCTATAATAAACAGTTTTCCATTATCCTTATGGATGTTCAGATGCCTGTAATGAACGGTATTGAGGCAACGCAGCAGATCCGTTTGCTTCCGGATTACACAGATGTGCCGATTATTGGTGTTACCGCAGGAAATGTGCTGGGTGAAAAAGAAAAATGCATGGAAGCGGGCATGACTGATTTCCTTCCTAAGCCTATCAGGCAGGCTGATCTTCTGGAACTACTCAAAAAATATATCGGAATTAACAGCAGCAATAATAATAAAGCTGATGTTGTTTATACTGAGGATGAATTGAATCCGGAAAAACACATCAACATGAATATGCTGAACGAACAGATTGGTGATGATGATGAGTTCAAGCAAGTATTTCTTAATCTCCTGATTCAGGAACTTACCCGGTCAGAAAAAAACATAGAAAAGGCGGTCCATGAAAAAGATATTGCAGAAATCAGGATGATTCTTCATAAGCTTAAAGGTACCGCAGGTAGTGCCGGACTTTTCATGCTCTCTGAATATGCATCGAAATGGGAAAAGATAGCGACGGAAGAAATGGATTTTCCTTTAATGAGTAGTGAAGTAAAAAAGCAAATAAAATTGGGATTAGATATTATTACTGATTTATTGAATTAAAATTAACAAGCTTAATGTATGCTGGTAGCTTTTGATAGGCTTTGTCCATCAATTGGTAAAATAAATGAGAATGCGGTGCCTTTTATTTTGGAACTTTTTACTTCTATAACCCCGTTATGGAGATCGATAATTTCTTTACAAAGGTAAAGTCCTATACCGAATCCCGATGTAGTTCTGCTGTTAATGTCTTTTACGCGGTAATAACGTTCAAAGATCCGTTGACGGTCATCTTCGGATATTCCGATACCATAATCGGTAACCGTGACATGTAGGTTGTTATGGTCTGCGGTCACATATTCAATAATAATTGAGGTATTTACAGGCGAATATTTTACGGCATTTCCAATAAGGTTATGAAGCACCTGCGATATTTTATCACGGTCTGCAAGCAGCAAAACCTGCCCGGATGTTTTAAAAGTAAAATTCCGGCTGTGGTTGGTTGAAAGAACCTCATGTTCAATTTCCGTACATAATAATTGAAAATCAAAAACCGTTTTTTCAATATGCATTTGTCCGGAATCAAGCCTTGATACATTTAGGAAACCATTGATCATATTGTTCATGTAATCTACCTGCTTTACGGATTTTTCAAGCATGTTTTGATGCCCGGAATTTTCCTGGTTCATTGGAGTTCGTTGCAACAGCTGAAGATATGCTTTTAGAGAGGTGAGTGGTGTTTTTAGTTCATGGCTCACCATTCCCATAAAATCATCTTTTCGCTGTTCTTCTTTTTTCTGTTCCGTAATATCCCTAAGTGTACCGTTAAGACTTAAAGGATTTCCCCGCTGATCATAAAAAACCCTTCCATTCGCCTGAAGCAGCCTTATTTTCTTATCGGTAGTATTTTGTATTCGATACTCAATAGAATAATAACCGTCAGATTCCTTACTAAGGGAATTTGTAATAGCACTAACAACCCGCTTTCTATCTTCCGGAACAATGATCTCTAAAGCAAGAGATAAGTCAATATTTTCTTCGGCAGACAGCCCAAACCATTTTTTAAGCAAAGAATTTCCCGAAAAAAGATTGGTTGCAGGCTGATAATAAAAAGTAGCCAGAGCTCCGGCGTCTATTGCGAGAGCCAGCATCTGCTGATTATTTTGATTTCTGCGCCGCTCTAAAACCTGTTGGGTGATTTCTTCAAGAATGATAAGTGTTCCCGAGATAGTCCCTTCTTCTGAAAATATGGGTTGATATATTGAATTGACAATAGCATCCCTTAAACCATCCTTATGGTGTAATTTTACTGTAAATTCATTATTTATTTTGGGTTTTCCACTATTATAAACTTCTCTTAGCCATTCGTTGACAGGCTGTCCCTTTAGTTCAGGACGTGCTTTCTCATGGGGAAAGCCAACAACTTCCGACTCTTTACGACCCCAAATAGTAAGGATCGCCGGATTGGCAATTTCGATAATGTGATCTGGTCCTTTAAGCATGGCAATTCCAACAGGAGCCTGCTCAATAATCGTTCGGATATACTCTCTGCTGTGCGCAAGCTGTTTTATGGAACTGCTGAGCTCTTCGTTGGTGGAAGTAAGCTCTTCAAGCGTAGCGGCCATTTCTTCATGAAGTGCATGTTCTATTGCTTCCTTCTCTCTTATCTGCTGTAAAAATTCGCGGCGGGCAGTTACATTAAGGGCTGTATTGAGTATACACCATGTTTTGTTGTTTTGATCGGTGAGTGCTTTATACTCATAGTCAAAATAATCGAGGACTTCCTGTCCGTTTTTGATCAGTTTTGCGGGAGCCTCCGATACGGAATATGTTTTACCGGAACGCCAGACCTGCTGCAATAATCCTAAAAAAGGCTGTCCTTCTAATTCCGGAATAGCTTCCATCAAAGGCTTGCCAATAACGGAAGAGTCTTTGCCCCAAAGAGCCAGCATCCCTTCATTTGCAAAACGGATGATCATATCTTCACCTGAATAGATGGAAGTTGGTGCAGGAGAGGAAATAAGAGCCTTGATGATTAAATCAAGGCTGAAACTGTTATCGGCTAAACGTTCTTCGGAAGTCATAAATTTAACAAAGATAGTAAAGTAAGTTGATTAAATAGCGAAAATGAAAACAGATCGCCTCGGGAATTACTCTACCTGACTGCCTTTGAATGGATTATAACAAATCCGGTAATCCATATAGCCTGGTTTGTGATTTTAGAAGAAATATTGATTCAGTTCTTCAATAAAACCATTTTCGGCTGGGTCCCATGCTAATTTTTCCTGAGTCTTCATACTTGTTGCCGGACAATTCGCTCCAACAAAAAACGTCATCCAGGTAAAATATTCTGATGCTTCTTCCGGCGACAAAGATTTTACAGGAATACCAAGTTTTTCGCCAATGAATTCTGCAAATTTTTTCATTGACAATGGCTGGTCATTATTAACGGCATTATATCTCGCTCCAACTTCCCCTTTTTCAAGCGCTAAACGGAATAGTTTTGCAGCATCTGAACGATGAACAGAAGGCCACACATTATTTCCCTCTCCAATGTAAGCTGCGGATTTTTTAGCCTTAGCCAACTCGGCAAGCATTACTCCAAAACCTCCTTTGAAGCCATATTCAGAATTTCCGTAAACACTTGGGGAAAGACGGACAATAGATGCTTTAATACCGGATTCTGATAAATCTACAAAAGCCTTTTCAGAGAATCTTATTGATTCTGCCGGGGCTTTGCTTTCCTCTGTAATTTTTCCGTTGATAAGCGGCAGCCCTAATGTTCCGCCTGTTACCACTATGGGCTTGTCGGTCCCTTTGAGAGTTTCGCCCATTGCTTCAATAGCTTTCTGGTCTTTAAGCGCATTTCTCTGATAATCTGAAAAATCGTGGATAAAGGCTGTATGAATAATGCCATCCGTCTCCCGGGCTCCTTTTTGTAAAATATCAAGTCTATCCAAATCTCCCATTAAAACTTCTGCTCCGGCTTCCCTGATGGATTTTGCAGATTCTTCTGAGCGTGCCAATCCAACTACCTGATGTCCGTTTGATAATAATTCTTTTACAACTGCTGAGCCCACAAATCCTGAAGCTCCTGTTACAAATACTTTCATATTCTTAATTTTGTTTTTGTTATAATTTCTACTGCAAATTTAGTGGTGAATGAATTTCAAAAACGAGGTCATTTGACACAATTTTTTATTTTCATTCAGTAAAAAGAATTAATTTTATAAATAATTTCAGTTTTTAAAATGTCAGAGATTCTTAAAAATTACTTTCAGAAAATACTTCCTGATTTCACAGATGAAAAGTTTAATTTAATTGTACATAAAAGTCAATTGATAAAACTCCAACGTAAAGAGATTGTATGCCGGCAAGGCGATATTTGTAATTTGAAAATCTTTGTGGCCAAAGGACTTCTCCGAAATTATTCAGTCTCTGAAGATGGCAATGAACATATTCTTCAGTTTGTTAACGAGATGTCATGGACAACCGACCCCGAAAGTTTCTACAACAACACGCCTTCTAAACTGACGATTGAAGCAATGGAATCTTCGGAAATCTTCGCTTTTAAACTTGAAGATTTTGCTGAACTGCGAGAACAAATCCCTGAACTCAATATTTTTGTAGAGAATATCCTGACAAGAAAATCCATGGAAATCCATAAACGTCTTTTGATGAATATCAGCAGCAGTCCGGAAGAAAAATACCTGGATTTCATCAACACTTATCCTGATATCTTCAATCGGGTTCCCCTGCATATGGTTGCTTCCTATCTGGGGCTTTCGAGGGAAACATTATCGCGTGTCCGCAGAAATATTCTGAAAACTGTGATTTAAACTCCCTATGGTCTGATTTTCCTGAAATCCGGTGACCTCTTTGTCATTTTCAGTGGGGTCACTCAGGGGCTACTAAAAGGCTGATCTTTTTGATACCCACGCTAAAACAAAAAACGCTGTAAACATCAATGTTTACAGCGTTTTAGCTTATTTTGGTTTCCCAACTGGCGGAGAGTGAGGATTTTGTACCCTCCCGTTATCCCTTTATTGATAAGCGTTTGCTGTAGCATCTTTGTGAATGGCCCTAAATAGGACATTGGCAAAAAAGTGGTAAAATCCTAATTTAAATTTTACGTAGTAAAGCTAAAAATTTCTGCTCAAATCTGCAAGTAAAAAGATCAAAATTGTACCGATTTTGGAATCTGGTTGCTACTTAAAGAGATGCTTTTTTTCGCCTAAACCTTTCAGCTATAAAATTAATAATCAGTTGACAAGATTTTGGTAGATTTGCCAGATATAAATAGACATGATAAACAAATTAATCAGAAAGCGTGTGTTTCAATTTCCGTAAGTCTAATGATAAATCCAACATTATAACTTGGCTTCCTACAAAAGGATTGTATGATGGTTGATAATTAATATAACCAGACGCGTGCAAATTCTTAAGGCACTTATGGTAGGTTGCTTTTGAATGGATTTTACTAATCCGCATCACTTCTTCCCGAGATATACTGATAGGATTTCGGAACCGATTGAAATTCCAGAACTGGAATAATGCTAGATAAATACTTATATGTGTAGGTTTAAGTGTAGAATCACAAGCTGCCTTTTCATAGAAACCGGTAAGATGTTTTATGTAGTTCATTTCTTAATTTATTATTTATTGCCATTTAGCATTTTTTCAATGTCTTTGTAATTATAGTATAATGTTCCTCCTATACGAGTGTATGTTATAGATCCCTCATTGCGCAGATTTTGCAATGTTCCAGACGAAATATTTAGTAGTTCTCTAACTTCGGAGGACCGTAACCACAGTTTTTGCTCAGAAATCTTAACATTGAACAAATTTTTAATTTCCTTTAGTAGCTCGTCTTTGAATTCTTGAAGGTCTTCTTTTGTAATAATGTTTACTACCATAGCCAGCTGTAATTTATTTCTATGAAACTTTAGGGTAAAATTCAATATTTAATATTTATAAATCAATAGCTTTCATTCATTGTAAATTAAAAAATAGTAGTAGCCATTACACTGAAACAAATGTCAACTATACAAGATTAAAATGGACAAAATAAGAAACTCAATGAAAGCCATAAACCATTGTTCTTCAACCGAAAGTAAAATATATCAGCTGATAATCTTCTGGTTGTTATCTTGTGGTTAAATATCTTCTTTATTTTAAATAATCAAGTTTAATATTATGAGTAACTGTTAAATCATATAAAAATCAAGATTCCAAATAATAAATAATTTGGCATTGGAACTACAAGGTAAAAAGAAGAATGAAAGTTGACTTGTATATCATATACATGTAGAAATGAATGACTGAGATTGTCTTGTGAACTTGACAGGACTCTATCCAAACCAATTATTAGAGGATATCAATAATATATTGCAGGTTGTCAGTGGCTTACAATAAACTCATTTTTAAAGATATGATAGATATAAAATAATTATTACTGGATATATTATCAAAGTAGATAGGTTTAATTACGGTCTCTTTGCAACTTTTAGTTATATCTTATTATGTCATTTATGTAATATCATAACCAAAAAGGATTAATTATTTACTTATCACGATACTGAATGGGTGTCATACCTACAATTTTCTTGAACAATCTCGTAAAATAAGAAGGACTTTCAAAACCCAGATCGTAAGCAATTCCGGAAACATTATTTTCTGAACTTAACAATAGATTTTTAGCTTCTTTGATAAGATAAATATGAATATGTTCTAAAGCAGTTTTACCCGTTTCCTGTCTTAAAACATCACTCAGATATCGGTTTGATACAGAAAGTTTCCCAGCAAGATAATTTACAGTTGGCAATCCTTCTTTCAAGTGAACATCTTTTTCAAAATAATCATCCACCACTTTTTGGAATTTTTTTACCATTGTTCCCGAAACATTTAAACTACGGTCAATAAACTGTCTTTTATAAAAACGGTCAGAATATTTAAGAATAGAATCGATATGCGAAAGAATGATCTCGCGACTGAATTCGTCAGAATTTTCATCATATTCCGCTCTTATTTTATCATAAAGTTCCCACATTATCAATTCTTCTGAAGGAGAAAGATGTAGTGCTTCATTGATCTCATATTCAAAATAACCGTATTTTTTAATCTGCTCGAAAAGTGGATGACCCGAAAGATAATCCTCATGCAAAAACATTACAAATCCCTTTTCTGCAAACTGAACATTGCTCACTTCAATGATTTGCCTTGGTTTCATAAAAACGGTAGAGCCGTTGCTGTGATCATATTTCGTTTTGCCATACAAAACGTACCCAGATTTTATCTTTTTTAAAGCAACCATATAAAAATCGCCTGTAAACTTGTCTTCTCCCACAGAATAAGTCATTAATTCTTTACAGGTCATTAAACTTAATAATGGATGTTTTGGCATTTCAAAACCGCTTTTCTCGTGGAGTTCGGTAATACTTTTATAATGGTTGATTTTTTCCATAGTTCAATTAAATCAAAGGTTAATCGTTTTTATTCTTGATTATTTCCAGACAGCAAAATTTGGTTTCCGTATTTCTGTGCTATTCTTCCGCTGATTTGGGTTAGAGCTTCGGCAGCAGGTTGAGATAACTTTGTCCTATCAAAATTAACAATTAAACCATTAAAATTTAACAAAATGCAAAAAACAATTTTTATCACAGGCGCATCAAGAGGCTTTGGAAAACTTTGGACAGAGGCTTTTCTGAAAAGAGGTGACAAAGTCGCTGCAACATCAAGAAATATGGAAGCATATAAAGATTTAGCAGAACAATATGGCGATCAGTTTTTACCATTATCGTTGGACATTACAGACAGAAAGGCTGTTTTTGAGACCGTTCAGAAAGCAAAAGACCATTTCGGGAGTTTGGATGTAGTCATCAACAATGCAGGTTACGGAGTTTTCGGAGCGGTGGAGGAAATCGGAGAGAAAGTCACTAAAGATGTTTTCGAAGCCAATGTGTTTGGTACATTATGGGTAACGCAGGCTGCTTTGCCGATTTTCAGAGCGCAGGGTAGCGGTCACGTGATTCAGCTATCAAGTGTATTGGGCATCTGGAGTTTACCGACTTTAGGAATTTACAATGCTACAAAATTTGCGGTAGAAGGTTTCAGCGAAGCGTTGGCCAGTGAAGTCAAAGATTTCGGAATCCACGTGACGATGATTGAACCGAATGGCTACAAAACCGATTTTGGAGGCGCTTCCGCAGTGTATGGAGAATCTATTCCTGCTTATGACCAGTTGAAATCAACATTAGGCGAAATGGAAGGTCTTTTACCGGAAGATTACGGAAAACCGGAAGCAACAGTTCCTGCCATTTTAAAATTAATCGACAGTGAAAATCCACCACTGCGTTTATTCTTAGGAAAACTTGGATTACCAAAAACTGAAAGAGTATACGCCGAAAAAATCCAGACCTGGACAGACTGGAAGGAAATATCCGAAGCAGCACACGGGTAATTTTATATCCGACTATTTTAAAGCAGAAATAATTGAACTTTCTCTGCTTTTTTAATGTATTTGATAGTCAGAAAAACTTGAATAAAACTTGTTTTTACTTACGAGATATTCTTCATTCGTGGCGACGGTAAAATAAATACTGAACTTTTTTACAAAGTCAATTCGAGCTTTTCTACAAAGTTTGATGAAGACCATCAGCCTACATTTGTATCATTAAAATCAACAAAATGAAAACAGTAAATAAAGTTTACATCAACGGCGAGTTTGTAACGCCACACGGAACAGAAATTTTCAATCTCATTAATCCTTCAAATAATCAAAAGATTGGCGAAGTAGTATTAGCTGATGAAACAGATACAAAAAATGCAGTTGCAGCGGCAAAAGAAGCTTTCAAAACGTTTTCTAAATCCACAGTTGCCGAACGAATCGGCTATTTGAGCAAATTAGAAATCGCAGTCGAAAAAAGAAAACAGGATTTCATTGACATAATGATTGAAGAATACGGCGGAACGCATCAGTTTGTCACAATGAGCAATCAGTATTCAGGAGCTTGGTTCGACAGTATGATAGAAGTGCTTCAAACGTATGAATTCGAAAAAACCATCAATTCTTCATTGGTGAAAATGCAGCCTGTCGGCGTGGTTGGGATCATCACGTCGTGGAATGCCAGTAACAGTTCAGTAATCAGTAAAGTAGCGACAGCTATTGCGGCGGGATGTACAGTTGTGATTAAACCCAGCGAAATGAGCGCTTTGCAGACACAGGTTTTGATGGAAGCTTTTCACGATGCCGGTTTGCCGAAAGGAATTATCAATTTCGTGACAGGTCTGGGAAATGTTGTCGGAACAGAACTGACAATCAATCCTGATGTTTCTAAAATCTCATTCACAGGTTCTACCGCAGTGGGAAAATTGATAGCAAAAACGGCTGTGGATACAATGAAACGGGTCACTTTAGAACTGGGCGGAAAATCGCCGAACATCATTCTCGACGATGCAGATTTGGAAAAAGCAATTCCGATGGCTGTTTATGGCGCTTATATGAACAGTGCCCAAGCGTGTATCGCGCCGACAAGACTTTTGGTTCCGGAAAATAAACTGGATGAGGTGAATGCGATTACCAAATCCATTGCCGAAAATATCGTGGTCGGTTTGCCTCAAAATGAAAATACGAATATCGGTCCGATGGTCAGCGTGAAGCAATATGACAGAGTTCAGAATTATATTAAAATCGGTTTGGAAGAAGGCGCCACATTACTTGCGGGCGGCGAAGGAAAACCGGAAGCCCTGGAAGACGGAAACTTCGTGAAAGCAACCATTTTTACGAACGTCAACAATAAAATGAGAATTGCTCAGGAAGAGATTTTCGGTCCCGTTTTGTCGATTATTCCGTACAAAACTGAAGAGGAAGCGATAAAAATTGCCAACGATTCGCCTTACGGATTGGCGGCTTACGTCAGTTCTGAAGACCACGAAAGAGCTGTACGTGTTGCTTCTCAAATTGATGCAGGAAGAATCTGTATCAACGGTTTCAGTCACGACCTCTTGGTGCCGTTCGGTGGTTTCAAGCAGTCTGGAATTGGAAGAGAATACGGCGTTTATGGTTTGGAAGCTTATCTTGAACCCAAAGCCATTCTGAAATAATAATTTGTAAATTTGATTAAGCGTTATCGCAGCAGGTAACGCTTTTATTTTGATAATGAACAAAAAAGTCGAAACTTCAGCGATTGTCTATTCCTGTTACCACGAGGTAAGCAGAAAAGGTGAAAATTTTGTTCCGAAACATACGCTTTCGTATCAGATTTCGGGCATTTTTCAGTTGGCAGATGACAAAGAAAATTATACGGCGAATCCGGGAGATTTTAATTTGATAAGAAAAAACCAGTTGGTGAAGTTTATCAAGATTCCACCTGACAATGGAGTTTTCGAAAGTATGAATATCTATTTGAGTGACGAGAATTTAATTAATTTTTCAAAAGAATATCATCTTCAGGCAGAACATTCAATCACTGCAAAGCCTCTTGTTCCGGTCGAAGTTAATTCAGTGCTTCAGAATTTTATGACTTCGTTAAAAACTCTTCTGGAAAGCAATTTGAATCATCAATCTTTAGTTGATTTGAAAATAAAAGAACTTCTGTTAATTTTACTGCAAACGAAGCCAGAACTGAAAAATATTCTATTCGATTTCTCCGAGCCTTTCAAAATAGATTTAGAAGCTTTTATGAATCAAAACTTTCGATATAACGTCAATCTTGAACGTTTTGCTTATTTGACTGGAAGAAGCCTTGCGACTTTCAAGCGTGATTTCGAAAAAGTTTTTCAAACTTCACCACACAAGTGGATTCTGCAAAAACGTTTGAATGAAGCTCATTTTCTCATCAAAGAAGAAGGCAAGTCTGCATCAGACATTTTTGTGGATCTGGGTTTTGAAGATCTTTTCCATTTTTCTTATGTTTTTAAAAAACAGTTTGGTTACAGTCCAACGAAAATCGAGAAAGTCTAAAGAATGTCTTTAAAAGCTAATTAATTCTTCCTGAAAAGCACTGGTGATAATCCTGTTTTTTTTTAAAAGATTTTTGTAAAATGAGAAGGATGCTCAAACCCTAGCTCATAAGCAATTTCGCTGATGGGTTTTGAAGTTCCTAGCAACAGATTTTTTGCCTTTTCGACCAATTTAAGATGAATATGTTCAATGGTCGTTTTCCGAGAGTATTTTATACATGGATCCCATTCCAGTAACAATACTGAAGAACGTCGAATCATTTGGTGGAAGATTTAGAAAATTTTTTCTTGCAATTTCCCAATTAATAATCAGCCCCTACGGACATTTGCTTTCTAAGGTGTTTTTAAAAATAGCAAGAGTGTGAGTGGACAATGCTACCAACTGTAAACATTATTCTTTTGCGTAGTAGATCTTCCCTTGCTCAATCCTCAAAATATTCTGCCTTTCCATTTTTTTGATCGTTCGGATAACCGTTTCGATTCGTAAACCGGTCAAGCCTGCCAATTGTTTTCTTGACAGGGGGATTGGAACGGAATTTCGGCTGTTAGATGAATTGTATTGCCTGAAATATTCCATGACGGTCTGCAGCTGATGGGTTGGATCATGAGACGAAATAGTAAACAGCATGATCGATTTGTAATATAACCGCTCTGCTAAACATTTGAATATATTTAACGAGATTTCAGGGTGGCGGAATAATAATCCTAAAAAAGCAGTCTTTGACAATTTTAATATATGGCAGTACGATTTGGCAACCGCCGACATAGGATAGGGCTGATCGATAAACAGAACCGATTCACCGAAACATTGTCCTGCTGAAATGATATTCTGGGTAAATTCTTTACCGGAATCGTTATAATTGGTAAGCTCAACAGTTCCTTCAACAATCTGATAATAAAATCTGGCCCGCTGTCCTTCTTGAAATATTTCCTGATTAAGATCAAAAAATACATGTTGTACGCCGTGCTCTAATAAAAGATTCTCCTTAATAATCATATATTGTATTTAATGGTTATAATAAAATCTAGTATCACTTGTCGTAAATTTTACAAATACTGCACCATTTATTATCTACAGTGGCATATGAGAATGCGGAAAATAACTATCGCGAATATTAATTACTCACCGTCTTGCAGTGACAACAAAAAATGTTTTAGTATATTCAGACCGTAAAGACACGATACGGCAGTTTACATCAGCAGTATAATCACAATTTCTTATGCGTACCAATGAAGATTCAGGTGAAGGTTCAAAATGCAAACGCTATTCTGCAAAGCGGAAGCAAAAACATCGAGGCGAATACCATTCAGCTTAAAGCCAGTGCAGGTACAGATCCTATAACGGAGCACAATATGCACAAGGCGCCACCCTTTCTGCAAGCGCAACAACTTTGGTATCCACAATAGGAGCTGCCAATAAGAAAATCAGCAGCGAATATAAAGGTGCAGGAGCAAATGATTACATCGATAACTATATTGCGGGACAGGATCCAACAGTATATACAACTGAACTTACCTATACGATCATCGCTCAGTAAGTATTATAAATCTAATAAATACAATACAGGAAGTGCTGCAAGAAAATTGCAGCACTTTTGTTTGATATCAACGTTAGTAGTGATCTGCATGGTAATCAACATATAAGATTAGATACTAAATATTATCACCATTAACAACGGACATATTACCGTTGCAATTACAAAAGGATATTACATCCATTCCATAAACTTAAACCATTATCTGATTGTTTCTTTTGAGGTTACAGGATTGTTAAACAGAAGAATCATAAGCGGAACCAAAAATCATGACAATAATCACTAAAATAAAATACCTTTAACTCTTTTATTTAAAAAACTTATTTTACTTTTGTCATATAAAAATAACAGAATGTTTTCCAAAACCTGTGAATATGCCATCCGTGCACTAATATATGTCGCGCAGAAGTCCAAAGACGGAAGCAGGATAGGAATCAAAGATATTGCATCCGGAATTGATTCACCGGAATATTTCATTGCAAAGATTCTTCAGGATTTAAGCAGGAAAGGCTTTGTACAATCAGCCAAAGGACCAAACGGCGGCTTTTATATGGACGATAATAATTTAGGATTATCCGTCGCCGATATTGTGAGAGAGATTGATGGTGACAAGCTGTTCTCCGGTTGCGGTTTAGGATTAAAAGAATGCTCGGAAAATCATCCCTGTCCAATTCATAATGAATTTAAACACATCAGGCACGCCATACAGATAATGCTTGAAGGATCTAAGATCCAGCTGTTTGTAGAAAATCTGGATCTAAAGCTTACATTTCTCAAGAAATAAAAAAAATTAATCCAATAAAATACTAAAAGGTGTTTTTATCTTCTTAAAGAATAATTGATATAATAACAACCCATAAGTTAAAAATTACTATAAATAATCATCATGAGAAAGACACTGTTCATCGCCGCTATTTTGTCATCATGCATTAGCCTTATTTCCTGCGGGCAAAATGCTTCCGACAACTCCCAAAAAAATATTGATACTGAAAAAATAAAAACAGACGGAACAACAGAAACCCAGCAGTCTGTTGCTCCGCCAAATGTTCCCGCACCGGTTGGCAGCCGTGCTGCGAAAAAAGTGATTGTAAAGCTGGAGACCATTGAAAAGACAGGAGACCTTGCAGACGGAACACAATATCACTTCTGGACCTTCAACGGAACGGTTCCGGGCAGCTTTATCCGCGCAAGAGTAGGAGATGAGATCGAGCTTCACCTAAAGAATAATGAAAACAATACATTTCCGCATAATATCGATCTTCATGCGGTAAATGGTCCCGGCGGAGGGGCAGAAGCTACTTTTGTTGCTCCGGGAACAGAAAGAATATTCAATTTTAAAGCGTTGAATCCGGGGCTTTACGTATACCATTGCGCAACGGCACCTGTAGGAATGCACATCGCCAACGGCATGTACGGCCTCATCCTGATTGAACCTGAAGGCGGACTCCCGAAAGTGGATAAAGAATTCTATATCATGCAGGGCGATTTCTATACTAAAGGAAAATTCGGAGACAAAGGTTTGCAGGAGTTTGATATGGATAAAGCAATTGCTGAGCATCCTGAATATGTCGTTTTTAACGGAAAAACGGGCGCCCTGCTGGGAGATGGAGAATTGCAGGCAAAAGTAGGGGAAACCGTTCGTTTCTTCGTCGGGAATGGCGGACCCAATCTTACTTCATCTTTCCATGTCATCGGAGAAATTTTCGATAGAGTATATATGGAAGGAGGCAGCAGGATTAATGAAAATGTGCAGACAACAGTAATTCCTCCCGGCGGGGCTTCTATTGTAGAGTTCAAAGCAACGGTTCCGGGAGAATATGTCATTGTGGATCATGCGATCTTCAGGGCCTTCAATAAAGGCGCATTAGGAAAAATAAAAGTGAACGGGCCGGAAAATCCTGCGGTTTACAAAAAAAATCCATAGTTAATAGTGTGTACTGAGGTTTTAATTCCGGAGAGATGAAAGTTCTGATCAGCATATTAAGCGTGTTTACAGGTGCCGTATTAATTTCCTGTGGGCAAAACCAAATTATTCCTGATGCGAAACCTCAGATTTTTGTACTGAAGCCTGTGGCAGATGCTAAGAAAATGGTAAAAATTCAGGGCGGTACATATGAAGCTTTCATTGGTAAAGATACAGGGAGAATGATAAAAGTAGAATCTTTTTATATGGACGACAGTCCGGTAACAAATTCGGAGTATCTCACATTCCTGAAGAAAAATCCGCAATGGGCAAGAAGCAAAGTGCTGCGTTTATATGCAGACAGTACCTATCTGAAGCATTGGAAAAACGATTATGACATACCTGAAAACCTTGATCCCGAAGCGCCGGTAACCAATGTGTCCTGGTTTGCAGCGGAAGCTTATGCGCAAAGTGTAGGAAAACGACTTCCCACCATTGATGAATGGGAATACGTGGCACTGGCCGACCAAAATTCGCGCAATGCGTCAAAAAAAACGCAGTTTACCGACTATGTGCTGAGATCTTATCAGAAAAAAGACAAAACCAGACAACTGATAAAACAGGAAAAGCCCAACTACTACGGTGTTTACAATATGTACGGTATGGTTTGGGAATGGACCTACGACTTTAATTCGGTAATGATGAGCGGGGAATCGAGAAAAGATAACACTACCAATGAGAATCTTTTCTGTGCAGGAGCAGCAGTTACTTCATCAGACCTCAGAAATTATGCGGCATTCGTACGCTATGCATTAAGAGGAAGCCTAAAAGCAAATTACTGTCTCAACAATCTCGGTTTCAGATGTGTCAAAGATTATAAAAATTTTAAATAATGAAAAATATACTATACATTCTGCTTGCGATGACAGTGTTATCCTGCAGTAAAAAAAATGAAGAAATAAGCTCGGATTCCATTTATAACGTCAGTTCAAAATGGCAGAAACAGGACGGTAATGCCATTACATTTTCCGACTTCAAAGGAAAAGTGATTGTTACTGCAATGATTTTTACTTCCTGTAAAACGGCCTGCCCGAGACTGACAGCCGAAATGAGAGCAATTTCAGAAAAAGTGGGAAAAACAAATCCGGAAGATATCAGTTTCGTGCTGATTTCCATTGACCCGGAAACCGATACACCGGAAGTGATGAAAGCCTATCTCGAAGTCAACAGATTTGATGACAAAAAGTGGACCTTCATCCGCAGCAATGAAGCCGACACCCGTGAACTTGCCAATATAATGGCAGTGAAATACAAAGAAATTTCTCCCATAGAATTTTCGCACTCCAATATCATCAGTGTTTATTCTAAAAAAGGAACACTTGCTTTTCAGCAGGAAGGGCTGGACACGGATGATAATGCCATCGTAAAAGAAATTAGAAAACAAATAGAATTGTAACCCGTTAAAATTTTTAAACAATGAAAAATGTATTTATGACAGCAATGCTGTTATCGCTCACGATCATCTCCTGTTCAGATAAAAAAGATACCGATCCCGTACCTGTTGCCGAATCCAATACCATGCTGGAAGAGCCCAAACCGGTAGACTCGGCCGCTGTTGCCGCAAAAGCAGCACCCGCATCTCCCGAGGCCGAAGGAAAAGCTCTTGTGGAAGGGGCAGACTGCCTGTCCTGTCATAAAGTAGATTCCAAATTAGTAGGTCCGGCTTATCAGGATGTTGCTGGAAAATATACGGATGCTGATATAGATCACCTTGCACAGAAAGTTATTGACGGAGGAAAAGGTGTCTGGGGAGAAATTCCGATGACACCACATGCAGGACTCAGCAAAGAAAATGCACAAAAAATGGTAAAATATATCCTTTCAATGAAAAAATAATGGTAAAAGAATTAGCCATAATCAATTAATACCGGGTAGTTTTTACAGGTGAAAAAATAAAAAAATTTATAATAATAAAAGATAAAAAAGTATTTAATTATGAATATAAAAACAGATTTTATAGGAGAGATCGTTGCTGAAGATTTCAGAACGGCAGCAATTTTCAAGAACCATGGTATCGACTTTTGCTGCAAAGGAGACAGAACAATTGAAAATGCCTGTGAAGCCAAAAAGCTGGATGCAAACAACATCTATAAAGAGATTGAAAATCTCCCGCAAAATGCGGCATCAACCATTGATTTTAAAAGCTGGCCGCTTGATTTGCTGGCAGACTATATAGAGAAAACACACCATCGCTATGTAGCGGAAAAGACGCCTGTCCTTCTACAGTTTTTAGATAAACTCTGCAAAGTACATGGAGAACGTCACCCGGAACTGTTCCGTATCAGAGAACTTTTTTACGCCTCCGCTCAGGATCTGGGTGCCCATATGAAAAAAGAAGAGCTCATGCTTTTCCCTTTTATCAAAAACATGGTTGAAGCAAAGATCGACGGAAGCACCATTCAGCAGCCTCATTTTGGTACCGTGGAAAATCCCGTCAATATGATGAAGCACGAGCACACGGCAGAAGGCGAGCGCCTGAGTGAAATTGCTGAACTTACCGATAACTATACACCGCCTGCGGACGCCTGCAACACCTACAGAGTAGCCTTTGCAATGCTTCAGGATTTTGAAAGCGATCTTCACCGACATATTCATCTTGAGAATAACATCCTCTTTCCGAAAGCCATCGAATTGGAAAAAGAATTTTCAGCAACATATTAACACGCGGTTTGTTTAACATTGATCATTAAGTGTGTAAAAATGAGAAATTCTTAACACAGAATCAGCACTTTGATCATTTAGGCAATTCTAAGAATTAAAATAAAAAAATATGACACCTAAAAAATTATGGACCTGGCTTGCCGCTGTAATCATAGGTTCCTTTATAGTCCTGATTTTCTACGGCGTAGAAATCTACCGGAAAATTCCGCCCATACCCGATAAGGTAATAACTACCGAAGGAAAAACAGTTACGACTGCGCAGGACATCAAAGACGGACAAAATGTATGGCAATCGATTGGAGGACAGACGGTCGGCAGCATTTGGGGCCACGGAGCCTACATTGCACCCGACTGGAGTGCCGATTACCTTCACAGGGAATCACTGCTTCTGTTAAAAGAACTTGCTAAAAAGGACGGTAAAGTATATAAGGATTTACCGGACGATGAGCAGGCAAGATACAAAGTGCTTCTGAAAAAGGAACTTCGGAAAAATACACTGGATGAGACGACAAATACAATTGTCATTTCCCCGGAACGGGCAAAAGTACAGGCAGAATTAGCCGAATATTATGCTAAAATTTTCATGAATGCTCCTGAAATGGCAAAGCTGCGCGATCAGTATGCTATTCCGAAAAATTCCGTGAAAACAGCGGAGAGAATGGCTAAAATGAATGCTTTTTTCTCCTGGGCGGCGTGGGTTTGCATCACAGACCGTCCGGGTGATGATGTCAGCTATACCAACAACTGGCCGCACGATGAGACCATAGGAAATGTTCCGCCGCCATCGCTGCACCTCTGGTCAGGATTCAGTGTACTGCTGCTTCTTGGCTGCGTCGGCCTGCTGGTATTATATCACGCCAGAAATAAAGAAGAAGAAATCAATGCCAGCGACATGCTGCCTCTTGAAGATCCGCTCAGAAATATGAAACCTACGGCTTCGATGAGAGCAACATTAAAATATATCTGGGTTGTGGCACTGCTTATTCTGGTTCAGATGCTTGCCGGAGTAGTCACGGCTCATTATGGAGTGGAAGGAAATGCCTTTTACGGAATTCCGCTTGATGAAATTCTTCCCCAGTCCATTTCCAGAAGCTGGCACGTTCAGTTGGCTATTTTCTGGATTGCCACTTCCTGGCTCGCTACCGGATTGTATATTGCCCCCGCTGTTTCCGGATACGAACCCAAATACCAGGTGTTGGGTGTCAATATATTGTTCGGGGCACTGCTGATTGTTGTTTTTGGCTCGTTGGCAGGGCAATGGATGGGAGTAATGCAGAAACTGGGGTATGTTGATAATTTCCTTTGGGGGCACTCCGGTTATGAATACGTGGAGCTGGGCAGAATCTGGCAGATTTTATTACTGGTTGGCCTTATTCTCTGGCTGGTTTTAATGATCCGGGCATTGCTTCCGGCACTTAAAAAGAGAGACGGAGACAGGCATTTATTATTGCTGTTCACCCTTTCATCAGTAGCCATTGCGATGTTTTACGGAGCAGGGCTCATGTACGGAAGACAAACCCATATGGCTATTGCAGAATACTGGAGATGGTGGGTGGTTCATCTTTGGGTGGAGGGCTTTTTTGAAGTGTTCGCCACTGTAGTAGCCGCTTTCCTTTTTACAAGACTGGGATTATTAAGGCTGAAATCAGCAACTCACGCTGTATTATTTTCTACGATTATTTTTCTTGCCGGTGGTATTCTGGGAACGTTTCACCATCTGTATTTCACTGCAACACCAACGGCTGTTTTAGCATTGGGAGCAACATTCAGCGCATTGGAGATCGTTCCTCTGGTACTGATTGGCTTTGAAGCCTGGCAGAATTATCAGCTCAGCAAATCTACCAAGTGGATTAAAGCATACAAATGGCCGATCTACTGCTTTATCGCAATGTGTTTTTGGAACTTTCTGGGTGCCGGAATCTTCGGATTTGCCATTAATCCTCCGATTGCACTTTACTATATTCAGGGTCTGAATACCACGGCAGTTCACGGCCACGCCGCCCTGTTTGGGGTATACGGAATTTTGGGAATCGGTCTGATGATGTTTATGCTGAGAGGCCTATATCCTGACAGGGAATGGAACGATAAGCTAATTGGCTGGGCATTTTGGCTTACCAATATCGGGCTCCTGGTGATGGTGACCATCAGCCTGCTGCCGATAGGCATTATGCAATCTGTGGCTTCTATTAAAGAAGGCTACTGGTATGCACGTTCTGCAGAATTTATGCAAACCGATCTTATGAAAACCTTACGCTGGTTACGCGTACCTGGTGATATTCTGCTTGCAGTCGGTGAATTACTGCTGGTGATTTTCATCATCGGGCTAAGAACAGGCTGGTCTTTAAAAGAAAAACGATAATCAGTTATCATCTGATATAGAACCGCCGCTGTAAAGCAGCGGCGGTTCTTTTCCTGCTTTTAACAATAGAGCAGATAAGGAGTTAATTTAAAAAATATCTGTATGAAAAGAAACGAAAATTTAGTGCCTCTATCCCGGGACCATCACTTTGGATTGCTGTGCTGCTGGAAAATCAGACAAGGAATAAAAAAAGATATTCCATATGAAAGAATTAAAAATTATGTAGCCGATTATTGGGAAAAAAATCTCAGCCGGCATTTTGACATCGAAGACATTGTGCTTCCTGAAGTTAATAATGATTCTTTGCAGATCCAGATGGAAGATGAACACAGGCAGATCAGGACGCTGATTAAAAGTATCACTCACTCGGGCAACAGGGAATTACTGTCTGATTTTGCCGATGCTTTGTATAAACACATCCGTTTTGAAGAACGAATGATTTTCCCTTTTCTGGAAGAGCGCCTTTCCGAAGAGGAGCTGGATACCATTGGAGAACATCTCCTGCAGTTTCATCGAAAAGAGGAAGATAACTATCAGGACGAATTTTGGAAGTAAATTAAAAATCATACGATGAAAGATGTGCTGAATGAGTGTATAAAAATCAGCAGTCGAAGACCTGAAAAATTAAATATATGTAAACTTAAATATTAAATAAAAATGAATACGATAATCAAGCCCGAATTGGGAGAATATCTTTATCTGGCTATGGGACAGTGCAATGGTCACAAGGTTATAATGGGAATCGGATATACCTACGAATACGCTGATAAAAAAGCAAAACAGTTTGAAGCTGCCAGCTGCGGAGCTGTACAATATCTCGATGTTTCGGTTGTAAAAACAGGCGATAAAGTGAAATGCAGAACAATAAGCAAAAGCGCGGAATAATGAAAAATTCCGGATTTTGGATAAAGCTTTGCGTGTTCAATTTCTTTATTGTATCGGTTATCGGTGTGATGATGAGGTACGGAATGGCATTTTTTCTTCCGGGAATTTCCCATACATTTATGCAGGAGTCGCATTCCCATTTTGCTTTTTACGGATGGGTGAGTGCGGGCATTTATATTTTTGTAGCTAAGTACCTCAGCGAGCATATCTATAAAGTTAACATCAGAAAATACGAAATTTTGATGACCTTCAACCAGCTGGGATCTTACGGAATGCTGTTTTCTTTTCTCTACGGAGGCTATTTCTGGCTTTCCATTGTTTTTTCTTCGGTGGTCTTGTTTGCCGGTTGTGCCTATTTTATATTTCTGATGATGGACACCAAAAAAAACAGGAACCCTGAAGTCATCTGGCTGAAAGCAGGTGCTTTTTTCGCAGTCTTTTCTTCAATAGGAATTTTTGGACTGGCGTATTTTTCAGGAAAAAAAGATGAATATGATGTCTTGTTTAGGGCATCAACCTATTTTTATCTGCATTATCAGTACAATGGCTTCTTTATATTTTCGTGTATCGGACTGTTTCTGACCGTACTAAAGAAGTATAAAATCTGCCTCCCGGGAAAACTCAACAGAAACATCTTTTACCTTATGTCCACCAGTTGTTTATTCGGTTATGGTCTTTCCGTACTGTGGATCGAAATGGAAGACATCTGGCGGATATTCTTCAGCCTTATCTCTATTCTTCAGGTATTGGGAATGATGAAGTTGCTGGTGTGGAGTAAAAAAACAAATGTATTTAAGAGCCAGGATTTTATAAAGGGAATTCTTTTGTCTGTTTCCGGATTCGCATTTTTTTTGAAATGTATCCTTCAGACTTTGTCTACAGTTCCCGCATTAGGTACTATAGTATTCGGCAATATAAATATCGTTATTGCCTATCTTCACCTGGTGCTGCTGATGGGGGTAAGTCTTTTTTTGATTTGGGTGATTGTAGAGTTATACACTGTAAAAATCAGCAGAATGCTTCAAAAAAGTATTATGCTTATGATTTTCGGTATTGTTTTTAATGAAATTATTTTAGTATCGGTGGGTACACTTTCCGCTTATTATATCCCTTTTCCGTATGCATCCTCTGCACTTGTTTTTGTTTCTGTGCTGATCATGCTTTCTGTTGCTTCGTTCCTGAAAGAAATCATTCCTGCATCATAACACTCCCAAAATCTTTCAGGTCCTTGATTTTATATTGAAACATAAGGACGACTTTCCGCTTTATTTCAGCGGCCTGAGGATGAATAGGGCAGGGATTATTCCCGTCACATTTTTTCAACCCCAGCAGACACGAATCCAGGACTTCTCTGCCTTCTAAATGCTCATAAATATCCCTGATGCTGAGCTTTTCATACTGTTCCTCGCTCATATAGAAACCTCCGCCTTTTCCTTTTCCGGAAGAGATGAGGCCTTTTTTTACCAGATGCTGCAGGATTTTAGACGTAAAAGCAGGAGGTGTTCCGATTTTCTCAGAAACATCACGAATCCCTATTTTTCCTCTTTCCTCTGCGAGGACGATACAGGCTTTAATGGCATATTGGCAGGTGTTTGAAAATATCAGCATTCATATGGTTTGTGAATGTAAAGATAATGAATTTCAGAACGAGTGCGGATCACTCAAACATCAGGAATTATTATTTCAACCTGAAATTTGGGTTGATTTTAAATGCGAGCCAGGTCCAGGTCTGCAGTTTTTTAGGATCAGGATTGTTTTTCAGTACTTCCAGCGTACTTCCAGCGAGCATAAAGGAGTGGCCAAGATTAGCAGTAATGATTTTTCCTATTTTCTTCGTGAAAATCAAATCCAGCTCAGATCCCAGGTAGGATGATAAATCGTTTCCGGATTTGTCATATCCTACTTTTCCGTTTGTTGTAAAGGAGTGAAGCGCGGTTTTTAAATCTGTATCCGAATTCAGGGTCAGAGTAGAAGTAAGATAATAATCATTCAGACCATACGTGTTGAAATGACTGGTACCGGAGTAAAAATAGTCCATAAGACCATTGTACAAGTGATTGGTTCCATATAACGGGCTGAAAGACAGATTCTTTCCTTGCTCTGTATTATAATTATTCCCCGACAGCCATTCGGCGCCCGCTGTCAGATGAAGTGCCGGTAAAACAGTAAAATCTGCATTTAAAGAAAGCTCATATGCATTCTTGGTCTCCCCGCCTGTATTTTTGCCGGCCTGGTAGTACGCAGATCCGAAAAATCCTATACCGTCAAAACATTTTTTAGAATTAACGCCAACCGTTACCATATCGTAATGCGTTCCGGAAGGATTCTGGAGAACAGTATTCATGGCAATAGAAGAAAACAGGAATTTATTGTGTCCGGAAAACTGGTAGTGGATCACCTGTAGCGATTTTGTTATCTCTCCGCCGTCTGCAATGCTGTAAATTTCCTTATCAGGAAGATCATTTGTTTCATTGTCATCGTTATTATACGTTAATACAGCCTCAATCTTTGAGTTCTGATTAATTGTATATATTCCTTTCAAGGCATCAAAGCTTCTTCCCTGCATGACCCAATCTAAAGCACCAATCAGTCTCTCATTATCGTAAGCCAAGGTTTGTCTTCCAAGCTTGACCGCAAATTTTTCAGAAAACGGATATTTTGCCCATGCTTCATGTAAGGTGAAATTCTGACTTTTTGCAGCAACCGAGTTGGTTTCACCCCAGGTTCTTACATCCTGCGCGGAGATATATATTTCCAGTTTTTGATAATAGTAATCAATTCCGAAACGGGCTCGTGAAACAACCGTTGTTTCAGCAGATTTTCCTTTTGCAATAAGGGTTTTGACACCGTTATCAAGTTCTCCTCTGGTTCTTAGGTCCATATTCATTTTCAGACTGTCGATTTGCGCGTGAGCTATTCCTGACGTGAATAAAAGACTTGCAATAATGGTATGACTATACATTTTAAAAGATTATTCAGCAGTTATTTTAAATGTTTTATGACATGCCACACAGTTGTTAAGAAGCTGATTGAGTTTTTCCTGTGTCTGCTGGCGGTTGTAGTTTTCTTTTGCCATTTTTGCCATTTCATCAAAGAGCTCGTGGGTTTGGAATCCCATTTGTTTGAATTCAAACGGTAAAGATCTGATCATTCCCTGAGGCACTTGGTTCACTTTGCATGTTCCGGACTGACTGCCGACTTTGGCAATAATTTCCGGATCGTTTTTAGCAATACCTTCATTTATTTGCTGGACACTTTCCAGGAAACCGCGCATTTCTTTCATGACGAAAGCCCGGTTTTCTCCCGGCATTTTTATTTCCGTTCTTCCGTCCGGACTTACAACGGCTTTATCGCCCCTGTAAAAGAACACATACATCATCCCCGCATTAAGAAGCAGCGATAACAGGGATAGGATAAGTAAGAGTTTTCTCTTCATTGGTAGCATTTTAATGTTCTTCTGCAAAGGTATTATTAAATAGGACAAAAATATCTTATTTAATTTATTTTTTATTTTTTGTGTTAAAAATCATATGGAATGAAAGTAAGATAGTACTTATAATCAGTAAAAGGAATGCATCATTAATAAAACAATGCAGTAAAGTCATCTGCAACGAAAAACCTTGCCGTTGCAGATCTGTACGTTCCGGTATATCTCTGTATAAAAAACATCCTTTTGTCAGATCTTTCGGAACAATTTGCGTTGCTCTATATTCTTACTTTATACAGAGCATTCAGCTTTTGGAATGGGTGCAGCCGTGAATCCGTAGTATATTTGTAAAGCAGATTGTACCTTATAACTGCATTTCGATACCGCTGCTGTTCCCTGGGGATTTATGAGTGCTGAGAATAGAATCTTGTTTTCAATAAAAATACACATGTTCTCATCGTATTGATGATGTACTCTAATCCTGCTGTCCCTATCGCTTTTTGCGAAACATTCTTTTTTCCAGTTCTTTAGTATTAATTCCAATAATGTCAAGTACTGGTTAGTTTTCTTGCTAACTTCTGATGATCGACTGCCTGTTATTATGTGCGCCTAAGCAATTATACAATTGTAAAATTTACAATAGTTATATTGATGCTGTTTTTATTGGTAATTATAATGATAATGAAGGGTTTGTGGAATACAATTCGTTCAAGCCGACCTTCAATAAATTTCAAAAATGGCAATCATTTTAAGCGAGTATCCTGAAAGTAGAATTAAAAGAATATTATTTGTAAATTTAAGGTCGATAGCGTAGACCTTCAGAAGTCTTAAATACTTATATAGTACAGTTTATAGATACATCGGCGAAGCTACCAATATTGGTATTGTTAAGATCATCTATATTTTAAGTTTGTTGAAATACCAGATCATAAAAGTGACACGAATCGCAAGTAGCACTATTACTTCAAGCCAAACAACCACCGTTAAATAGTGGAATCATTAAACCAATGAAAATAGGAGATAACGCTGATAGCTCAGCGGACATCGCATTCTCTTTAGGTAAAAGTGGTGTTAATATCACACCTATAGATATTCCCAGAACAACGGAAGATTTAGAATGGTCTTTTCCAGATACGGTTGACGGAATTAAGGATGCTATACGCCGAGGAGCAGATACCATTTGGTTAAATACGGTTTTTATACAGTGGCCACCCAATTGAAAGCTTTAAGAAAAGTAACGTAAGCATAATTGGGCAGTTACCGTTAGCTGTTGATATTTTTGATGACAAGATAACCACCAATAAACTTTTACAAAGTTTCAATCTTCCTGTTCCCGACAATACTGTTATTCACCAAGGTCGTTTTACAATCACTCAAGAATTCGACTTTCCCGTTGTAATAAAGCCAATCCGCGGAAGGGGAAGTCAGGGAGTTGCTGTCGTACATAATGATGCAGAGCTGCAAAAAAATATTAAAACTTTCTTTAATTCTAACCAATATGGCAGTTCATTATATATCGAAAGTTTCCTTCCAGTGGAAGAATTAACGATTACGATGATGCCTCCTGGCGATTATAAGGTTGTCGGAAAAAATATTCGTAAAGATTACTATTGGAGTTTGCCGCCTGTCAGACGATTCAATCACAAAGACTGTATCCCGCCATATAATCCTGATGTGGCCGCCACCTATTTATTTAAATAATATACATTTTTATCTTCAATGCCATCATTATTTTGATCGTAGTCGTCATATAGTGATAGCACCAATTCATTATTATTCAATCGTTCGACCTTGTAAATTTCCGTATGAGATGAGTTTGATCTCTTAGTCGCTATCGTCTGTGCTGTCTGATCGTAGTTATAAATTCCGGCATCTTCATAATCGAACTGGCATTGATTATTTTGTTTAAGAAAATATCTGATCGCATACTTTCCGTCGCTCTTAAACTCGAAAGTTGTATTTGCATCACAACCGGTCAGCGTTTGGGAATATAAAACAGTAGTATTGTCGCTTCCTGATACAACTTCCGCCTTGGAAAATTTCCAACTTGCCACAATTGATGCTGCACTGTCTTCGTTGTCATTATCGGTTTTACATGAAAGTAATAACAGACTCACAGCTCCTAATATATAGAGTTTTGTCATCTTAAAATACATTGATTTATATGTGTAACATAACAAAGTAAGTGCCAATCAATTTTGTAACTCGTTGAATATTTTTAACAACGCCTAATGGTTACGAAAGGAATTTAAATTTTAGACTTATTCACTTTCTATTTCTATAAAAATAAAAGAAAACGTAGGCAGCAATCATGACGTTCTTGCATCCTCAATAATATCCAGAATTTTATTGTTGAGAGTAGTGCGTGGACTTATTTCATCTGTGTTTGCATTTTTTAGTTCAACGCGGATAGTAGAATTAGTCATCCGTAACAGGTTTATTCTAAAAAAATAATTCCAACTGATACAAAATATATGTACATTTCACCAGAGTCCGTGTTAGGTTGGACTTCACAGTTTACCATTTGTCATGAGCAGGCTGTTTCTTTTTATCATCATAGGGGACTGCTTCCGCACTGTGGTGGTGGCATTTCTGCGGTGTCTGTTCTAAGGCGGTATATGCATGTCCGTTCTGTACAGTGCTGGATATTGCATGCCCAACAATTACCGATTACCAGGTCAGCATCTGTCCAGTATTACTAATATATGTGCTGGTTAGTGCTACAAAGAGCTGTTTCAATTCAATGTTTTAAAGATTATAAAATTATAGTCACCATTTTAACTTCATTATGCAAAAAATCCCGGCTATTGCCGGGAAGTATGGTTAAAATACAACTGCACTATACAGTCTTTAATTTTCAAAGGTAACTTTACCATTTTCATCGTACTTTTTAACCTTAGAAGGTAAATTCATTTGGTTACCATTGTATTTTGCTTCTTGTTTAAGCTTTCCGTTCTCGTAATAGTCTTTCCATTCTCCTACTTTCGTTTCTTCATCTGATTGATATTGACCTTCCGATTCCAGGCTTCCGTTTTCATAATAACTTTTTGAACGGATTTCCTGCGAAGAAATATTTGTAACTTTAGCCAATTTTCCGCTTTCATAATACTCTTTCCATTCACCCACCGGCTCTCCATCTTTATAAGTTCCTGCCTCTGCCAGGTTTCCGTTTTCATAATAATTTTTTGTTTCTCCGCTGATTTTTCCGCCTTTAAAAGTTACCGTAGATTGTATTTTACCGTTTGTATAATAGGTTGTCCCGTCAATTATTTCGCCATTCTTGAAGTGGGACAATGTTTTTAACATTCCGTTTTCATCATACTCTTTGGCTTCTCCGGTCTGTTTTCCGTCTTTATCTACATATCCGGATAACCTGATTTTTCCGTTTTCGTAATATTCTTTATGTTCTTTATTTTGAGCGAAAATAAAAGTGCTGCTCACAAGCAATAAGCTAGTAATGATTGATTTCATAGTTCTTTCTGATTATTTTTCATCAAATATATTATTCTTTTATGACATATTAGCACACATATTTAGCGCGCTAATTAAACAGAAAGTTCCCAACACCTGGAAAGTGTTGGGGACTTATATAAATTCCCTTTTTTTTATAAAGCAGTCGCAGTATACGTTACGGTTTGTGTATATGTTCCGGCCGGTTTACCCAAAATATCAGAAGAAGATGATTTTGCCGCTGGAATGGTGTAGTCCAAGTTCAGTGTTAAGGCGCTTCCAAGCGGTGCATTTGCCACTAAAGTCTGGTCAGCAGCAGATAAAACAACCGCATTTTTCGTTCCGCCCATGGTTCCGGCAGCTGCAGAAGCTTTGATGGTCAAAACATTGACAGGAATTAAATTCGTTCCATTCATGAAATTCGCACCACCCGCTTTTACTTTTACATTAAAATTCTTTGTTGAAGTCACTTTCAAGGAGTTGGCTTTACTAATCGTCTGATCCGAATTATAATCCGCAGCAGTAACATAGTTAAAGTCAACCGTATTACCGATTGCAGTACTACCCGCGTCGATAGAGATCACATCGTTCAGGGTAATATTTACGGTGGTAGTTGCCGTAGTGTTCTGAGCCTGAGCAGAGTTAGTTCCTAATACGAATGCTCCGATAGTTAAGGCTGTGATTGCAATTTGCTTTTTCATAAATGGTATTGTTTTTATTTTTTATTCTTGTTTAATTGTTCTCTTTTGAACATTACAAATGTACATCGGCAAAAAAAGTTTCCCTGTAGTGGAACATGGGAGTTCTTGTAGTGAAATAACTACCTGGATCATGGCATCTCCTTTGCATATTAATTATAAAATTAAACTTATGGCTGACGATAAAACAAAGAAAGGAAAGCAGGATCGCAATAAGGTTTCCGGTTCTGAAAAATATGAGATTGACTATCTCAAAAATAAGCTCGGGGTAAGTTCACAGGCTGTAACTGGTGCAATTCGCGCAACAGGCTCTAATGAACGGACGGTATTAGAAAAATACCTGAAAGACAAGCATAAAAAATAAATATACAACAATCATCAGCTAAGTGTTATTCAAGAGGATAGCACTTTTTTTATCCGATATATTGGTTACTTAAATACGTTTCAATTAATAATCATACAATCATGGCAAAGAAAACAGTTTCAAAAAACAAGATGAACGCAATTGACAACAAGTTGAATAATGATGTATCTAAAAATGTGGATGTTGCATATGATTTAGACCAGCTTCTAGAAAATACGGCGAATCAGAGATTTTATGAACATGTTGAGCCAATGCTGGCGACACTCGTTGACAAACCTTTTGATGATAAAGGTTGGGTTTACGAGATTAAGTGGGACGGTTACCGAGCTGTAGGCTTTTTAGATAATAATTGTGCTGAGCTAAAGTCAAGAAACGATAAAAGTTTTAACGAGAAATTTTATCCTATTTATGAGGCGTTAAAAAAACTGAACATCAGAGCTGTAGTAGATGGCGAAATTGTTGTTGTAGGGAATAATGGGCAAGCGAATTTTGGATCGTTACAGAATTGGAGAAGCGAGGCCGATGGTGATCTGATATATTATGTCTTTGATATATTGTGGTACGATGGACATGATCTGAAAGAGTTGCCTTTAACGGAGCGCAAAGCGATTTTACGAAAGGTGCTAAAAGAAAGTGATAACATCCAGATTAGTAAGGATTTTGAAACTTCAGGTATAGAAATGTTGGATGCTGCCAAAAAAATGGGATTAGAAGGCATCATGGCAAAACGTAAAACAAGTTCGTACCATATTAAAAATAGAACTAAAGAGTGGTTAAAAATTAAAGCCAACAAACGTCAGGAGGTAGTAATAGGAGGTTTTACGAAGAATGATGGTACAAATAAGCTGTTTAGTAGCCTGCTGGTGGGGGTCTATGAAGAGGGTAAATTGATCTATACTGGAAAAGTGGGTACTGGTTTCAACAAAAAGATGCAACGTGAAATGATGGAACAGTTTGAACCGCTTATTACCGACACAGTTCCTTTTTTGGAAGAACCAGATGTCAATAAAGCATCACGGTTCCGCCGTAATCCCCCACATGCAAGCGTAACTTGGTTACAACCAAAATTGATCGGAGAGGTCAGCTATGCCGAAATCACTTCGGACAAGGTGATGCGACATCCGTCTTTTCAAGGCATGAGATCAGATAAAGGTGCTGAAAACGTTATTCTTGAAAAAGAGAAAAATACAGAGGAGATTATAAATTCCGAGAGGAAGTCCATCATACAACCTCGTGGAAAATCTACTCGAAAAACCTTACTTAATCCTAGTGAAGCGAGCCAAGTAAAAAAGGTTAATGGTCATGAGTTAAAGTTCACCAATGTTAAAAAAATATTCTGGCCAAAAGAAAAAATTAAGAAAGGAGAGCTGATAAATTATTATTATCAGATAGCACCCATTTTGATGCCTTATCTTAAAGAACGTCCCGAATCCATGAACCGTTTTCCAAATGGGATTGATGGCAAAAACTTTTACTTTAAAAATGTCAAAGGCAAAGTTCCGGAATGGATGGATACTTTTGACTATTACAGCGATGAGGATCAGCAACACAAAGAGTATCTGATTGCCAATAATGAGGCCACGATGCTTTATATGATCAATATGGGTTGTATTGAACTTAATCCCTGGAGCAGTACTGTTAAGAAACCTGACTATCCTACGTTTTGTATTATTGACCTTGATCCTGATCAAAACAGCTTTGACCAGGTAATCGAAGCTGCACAGGTAACCAAATCTATACTTGACGATATGGGGATTCCCTCTTATCCCAAAACAAGTGGTTCTACCGGACTCCACATCTATATTCCACTGGGCAACAAATATACTTATGAACAAAGTAAAGAGTTTGCGAGGATTATCGTAACACTGGTTAATCAGCAACTACCAGATTACACCAGTATTGAACGGCACATTGCAGATCGGAAAGGAAAGATGTACCTTGACTTTTTACAAAACAGACCTCATGCAACGATTGCTTGTGCCTACTCTGTTAGGCCTAAACCAGGAGCGACGGTTTCCATGCCACTGCATTGGGATGAAGTAAAAAAAGGACTGAAGATGTCAGACTTTACAATTAAAAATTCGCTGGAGAGGATCCAAAGTATGGGTGATATTTTTAAGCCAGTGCTCGGAAAAGGCATTGATCTTAAAAAGGTAATCTCACAGGTTGCTGGCTATAAATAAGAGTGGAATCAAATGATTTAATAGGAAATACTGCTGGTGGTAGTTTTCAAATTGTTTTTAACAATTGAGGCAGAGGCATTCCCGTAAGCCAGAATTACTTATTTTTGTACAACCATGACTTCAAAATTAGCGCATTCCAGACGTAGCAAAGGTCTCAGCCAGCAACAGCTGGCTGATGTTTCAGGTGTGAGTACCAGAACCATACAGCGGATTGAAAGCGGAAAGGTTGAGGCACATCCCGCAACACTAAAGATGCTTGCAGACGCACTCGAAGTAAAAACCGATGAACTTGTGGTAAACAAACCATTAACAGAATCCCCGGAAATTACACAGGGGGATAAAACAGAACCAGTTTTTCATATGTTGGCTCTGATTGGTCTTTTTTGTCCTGTTTTCAATATTGTTCTTCCCGGACTTTTTTGGTTTTTGAAAAAAGATAAATCCCCGGCTTACGATCTTGAAGGAAAATCAGTGGTTAATTTTCAAATCACCATATCACTCCTTTTGATATCGTCGGTTTTAGTAATGATCTTTGAATTTTCAGTAGGTTTTCCGTTGGTTCTGATCATCTATTTGTATGCTTTCTTCATATGTGTAATCAATATCTTCAGAAGTATTAATAAAAGAGTAAGCTTCTATCCCTTGAGCTATCGATTTTTAAGATAAACTCCAGTAGAGCCTTCTGTAACGCTAAATGTCGTAAACATGTCGTGAAAGAGTCGCGGTCAAGTTAGAAGATTTGCTATTAAATTTGTCACAAATCTTTCTTATGAAAAAACTCGCTACGCTTGTAGTCCTGATCTGGATATTACCCTTAATGGCTCAAAAAAATATCAAGATCAGACATCTTGACGGCAAAAACATTAATGCCAAAATTTTGCAGCTCAGGTTATCACGGTTGGTCGATAGCGCTAAGATTGCGGGCCTGCAGATTACCATTATTAATCACCGCAAGATAATCTATTCATCCAGCTTCGGTTATAAGGATGTTGAAAACAAAAAGAAGCTGAATGATAGTACGGTAATGTACGCAGCCTCACTGACTAAGCCCGTAAGCGCTTATATCTTTATGCGTTTGGTAGATAAAAAGGTATTCAGTCTCGATCAGCCAATTTACAAGTACCTGAAAAAACCAATCGGAGCGTATGCGAAATGGAAAGACCTGGCGGACGATCCTGAATCTTTTAAATTGATCACACCCAGGATGCTCCTAAGCCATAGTTCCGGATTGCCGGTTCTTAGGCAGCTATACGGCAATAAAGTCAATCTCGTAGCCAGGCCTGGTGAAAAGTTTTATTACTCCAATGAAGGTATTAATCTTTTGGGATTCATGATAGAAGAATTCACGGGAAAGAAACTTGAAGATATTGCAAGGGAGGAAGTCTTTGGCCCTTTAAAGATGAGCCAGACAGATATGATATGGCAAAGTAAATTTGAAAACAATTTTGCAAATGCTTATTTCAAAGACGGAAAGAAATACGGTTCAGAAAGAAGGGAAAGCAGCAGGGCGGCCGGTTCAATGTCTACCACAGCGCAGGATTATGCTAATTTTATTATTAACCTAATGAAAAGGAAAGGTCTATCGAAAAAAATTTATTATGAGATGCTAAGCCGGCAGATCGTGGTGAAGAGCAAGAGAGGCTTTGGTCCCTTGAAAGACAGCACCACCAGCGAGAATGATGCCATTCGTCTCTCATGGGGCTTGGGATGGGGCTTGTTCGAATCAGCATTCGGTAAGGCATTTTTCCATACAGGGCATGGTGATGCTAACCAAAATTATGTTGTGGCATTTCCTGAAATTGGAACAGCTATCATTATTCTCAGCAACAGTGAGAATTTCGAAAACAACAGTGCAAAGATTTTAAAGCTTTGTATCGGCGACTCTTATTCGCCATTGAAATGGCTTGGGCATTTGGACGGGGAGCCGGAACGGTAGTAATTACTGCCAATTCAAGTAATAGATTAAAAATTATTGTAGGCGTTGCTTATAAACAGCACCCACGGAATATTTACCGCTTCCATTGAACATCAGGTGGAATAGGCCTGCTATAGATGATATTAATTTCATACCCGGGAGGCCCAAATTTTGGTCCGATTGCTGATATACCAAATGAGATAATGTGTACCTTTGAGTTAAGCAGATATGTATGAACATCAATAATCACAAGTATTTACTATCGAATTATATTTTCGTTTTAGGCGTATTATTATTACTTCTAAACGACCAAGTTTTAAAGTTTACTTATCCAAATTTCATCACAGGAAAATTATCTGATATTTGCGGTATAATAATATTTCCATTTTTTCTAACATTTATTTTTCCAAAATTGAAACACAATAGTGTTTTTGCCGCATTAATAATTTTTGCATTTTGGAAAAGTGAATATTCGCAAGATTTAATAGATTTGTACAATGAATATTCCTTGATTGAAAGTACAAGAATTATAGATTATTCGGATTTATTTGTTATACTATTATTACCATTTCCATATTATATAATAAAAAATTTTAATAAATTTCAGAATATCTTTATTACCAAGCTAAACCCATATTTAGTTTTCTTTCCTTCTTTGTTTGTTTTTATCGCTGAGTCTCCTCCTCCAAGTTTTTATTATACAATGAATAACGGAAATCTTAAATGTTATAAATGTAGTATAGTTGTTCATTACGATAAAGATAATGTAATAAATAAATTAAAGGACAGTGGAATTGAGTTTGATTCCGTTAGACCAATTTATTATAAAGGAGTAATTGATTCAACCAGTGGGGCCAGAAAATATATTAAAAATCAATTGATTATCGATAAAGATACTTTGAGAAATATTAATATGACAATATTTCCTCTAAAAAACAATAAAACCCAGATCTATTTTAATGGGATGAATGTTTCTCAAAATTTGAAGAGCAACAAAATTGTAGAAAGAAAGTTAAGAAAACATTATAAAAAATTAGTTTTTAATCAAATAAAACACATACTTTAAAAGAACTTTTTTAACAAGGAGTTGTACGACTGAAAAGGCGATTAGGAAATCCTAATGCTGTTAAATGAAAATTCTTAAAAATAATCCCCATACCAGACGGGATGATTTTTATTGATTTAAACCTATGTATACTTATCGACAATAAGATTAAAAAAACCTCTGATAAAAGGAAGTTGGTAAAAATATACTGTAAATATTTGCTGCACTTTTTGCCGTGCTATTTATATCTTGTAAGTGTCATGATTTCCGAAGACACCTTAGAAATTAAATGCTATAAGTACGTTTCAAACCTAATAGCAATGAAGCCGAGACAGGCTTTACTTCCTGATGTCATTCCTGACTTTAGAACAAAATAAACAATTTCTTTACGAATATCAATTCATTCCTGACTCCATAAACAACGCTGATATCACCTCAGAAATCATGATACTTAATGTTCTGAAAGACCGCTGCGAATATTACAGTGCCGTGCGGTACGCCATGGATTCTGCTCAAGCGGCAGATTATAAAAAAGGAATCTATTCAATGCCGCAAGTGTTGAATCGGTCAACGAATGGGTTACTAAATATCCGCACTCCAGTCAATTGACATACACGAAGTTTATCGTTTGGGAGAAATATAAAGTGAGGCAATATGTAGAATTGAAATGGAAACTCATCAATGAGTTTGCCAAACTCTGAATTATAATGTTCAGAAAGCGACGATTGAATTTGACGGCAGAAAATGGACCGGATGGTTTGCGAAAAATCTTCCCATTCAGGATGGTCCTTATTAATTCAAAGGTTTGCCTGGTCTGATTTTGAAACTTGAAGATGCAACGAAAAGTCATAGGTGGAAATTGAGAGGCAAACGGTCCAGTCAGGAAGAATGGGTCTATCCAGACCTTAGCCAGTACAGAATTATTGGAATTAAATTACAATCAGTTTGCCAAGAAATTTAAAAATTACCGCTTCAATCCAACGACGGATCTGATGGGACGGATTCCCAACCAGAGAAATGCTGACGGAACAATGCGTCCATCAGCAGAAATTATAAAGGAAATCAATCAGCAGATTATGGCACAACTGGCTAAAGACAATAATTGGATTTAGCTAAATTTGTTAAAATAAATAGTATACATTGATGGAATCTCCTCCTACTTTACAAACCGTCCGTGTGAAGGTACGGCCAGGGTGTCGAAATCATCAGCTAGCATATCCAGGCCAAGTTTCAATTCTTCGCCTTCCATATATTGCCCGTGCCCTGCAATTACAAGAGACGGGGTTAAATTTCGTAGCTTGATTACGGTCTCCTTCGCGGCCTCCCAATCTGTCGTCAAATATCGGGGAGGGCCCTGTACTTCACGTTTCTGAACAAGGACTTTGTAGAATGAATCTTGTTTTACCGTTACAAAAGCATCGGCTGAGATCAGGATACGGTCTTTCTCGCGAAAGAAGACTACCTGACCGGGAGAATGGCCGGGCGCATGGATCCAGCGCCATTCGTTTAGCCCCGGTAAGTTACCATCATCGGGATAATCGGATACACGCTCGGAAATATCTATAGGTTCGTGCGGATAAATGAAAGATAGCTTTGCCAACAAGCCGCCTTCAACAGAGGTGTCAGGTTCAGGATATTCCTGTTTTCCTGTAATGAAAGGAATTTCCAGAGGATGGGCATACACCGGTACATCCCATTTTTCCAGCACCTTTACAATTCCACCGACATGGTCAAAATGGCCGTGGCTCAGGAATATTGCTACGGGTGGCCTGTCTTTACCGTAGCGGTCTTCAGCAACGGCGATAATTTCCTCTCCGCAGTGCGGCATTCCGCAGTCTATTAAAAACCAATCTTCACCGGGCTTCCCCAACATGACCACGTTCACAATCTGGTTGGTATAATAATAGATGTCATCTGTTACCGATTTGCCGTTTCCGCTGGAAAACGACGTCATCGGAATTATTCTGTTGTCATCACTCTGTTTCATATTAATATTTTGATGGTTTATATACTTTATTTCTAATACAGGATCGTGTACATTCTGGTGCTGTGCATACAAATGAAAGTGCTTATAACACGCTACAGATAAGTAACCGAATGAGTATATATTTTACAAACAAAAACCATACCTCAAGTCTATCTTGTTGATGGCAGTCTGACGGAAGAGGTAATGGATCGTTTTTATAATTATAATAAATGGTATTTTATATTATGGCTGCTTAATAACAGAATAACAGTAATTTATATAAATCCGCAATAAATGACGACACTTTTTTTTACTTTAAGATGGATTTATAAATTTCAGCTGGATATCCAGAATTTTTTTGTAATTTATTAGCTAAAAACAAGAAAATTATGGCAACAATCCTGGTTGAAGATATGATAAAGCAACTTAATGATCTGCATGATGGTGACGTATGGTTGGATGAAACTTTTGCAAAGAAATTTGAACAGATCAATGAAACGGATGCGTTTACCCGGCCGCTGCATGATCTGCATAGTCCCGCGGAATTAATCTCACACCTTATTGTCTGGCGCAGGGCAGTTATGGACCGGTTAAAGGTGCGGTGGTTCGGTTGGAACTGGATGATCCTTCCAATTGGAAAACCAATGATGAATTGCGTCCCGCCGGATGGGAAGCGCTTAAAAAAGAACTGTACCGCAGCAAGCAGGAGATTATTGATATCCTAAATAGTAAAGATGATACCTATCTCGATACCATTTCAGCCAATTATGGGAAAGACTTCCGATATTTCTTGCAGGGGCTTATCCATCACGATTATACCATATGGGCCAGCTTGGTATTTCTGTAAAGTATTTAAAAAAATAAACGCCTGTCGGCCGCTCTTTGACTTTTAATTGTCAGTATTCAAAAAATCAGTTGTCCAAAAGCGCAGTAAATGAAGTTTTCCGGTAGTGCAGCACAAGCCATCACATATATGAATAATGAAGGGAAAGGTTAATAAATTTATTGAATGCAAATCTAAGGAGCGATCTTATAAGAGGCAGCTTAGATGTTATTGGAAGCGATTAGAAATCCAGAGATTAAAGCTAATTTAGAAACAGTATTTGGGTTTCGATATTATGATGCAATTGTAAAACAGATGTATTTGCTCTTAGACATGTATTAAAGTACGCTTTATATATAATGGAAAAGTAACTGCCACGAGTTATGTCAGTCCAAAAATAACCGAAGAATTTGATAAAATTTAGGTTCAAAAAAGGTGTTAGTCTTTTGCACGCATCATTAGAGGCTTATATAGGTGCATTGCATTTTCATGGTAAGGATAGAATACGGCTTATGATAATTCCCATCTAAAAGCTGCGTGTGTAGACCCAAGCTATAAAGATTACCATCGAATTATACGGGCCGTTTACGATTTCGAGCTTGTTTTCGGCTGTGATGGAATTCATTCTGCGGTTCGAAGAATCTGGTTTGGAGAAGAAACTGAATATGTCCGTAGTCTGGGACCGTATTTTTGTATTGCTATAGCACACCGGTTATTAGTTGAGCGTGGTACATACCAGTTATATGCTGAACCCAACAGAGGACTTGCGTTGTATGCGTATAATAACAAGACCGATATCATCTTTACTTTTCGTCCCGAGCATGAGATTTTTTATGATTTCAGAAATCAGGAACAGATGAAAACGATCGTGTCCACATACCTGGAGGGTATGAGCTGGCGCCTCTGAACTAAAAGAAGAATTGGTATCTTCAGAATCTTTTTACTTTGATCAATTCTGTCAGATCAGGATGCCGGCTTGGACCAAGGGAAGGGTTGCCTTAGTGGGGGATGCCGGGTATTGCGCTTCTCCGGCAGCAGGAATGGGGGGCTCTCTGGCCATTATTGGTGCCGCTGCGCTTGCGGATGTTTTCGAAAGACATGAGGGTAATTTTGAAAAGGCCTTTGCCGAGTATAATAAAGAACTGAGACCTTTTGTAGAAGAGGTGCAAAACCATGCAATACAAATGCTGGATAAGCTGCTTCCTTCAACACAGATGGAAATCGACCGAAGGAACAAAGACGGTTTTGAGCTATAATCATTTATCGGTGTGTCATTTACACCATATACATTTATAAAGAAGAATTTTTTTATGATATATTAAAAAAAATATTAACTTTATAAAGTCTCAAATAGAGACATTTTTTTCATCATTTGTGTTTTAATCCTGTTTACTCGTTAAACAGGATTTCCTTTTATATCAGGAAGTTTATTACTTGTGTATTCTTTCCTCATAATCAATAAATACAGTTTACAGGGACAGGCTTTACGAGTGGCTGCTTGTTTTTTAGCATGAGATCCTTTTAATTTTATGTAGATTCCATACTGTTTTATATTGCTATATCTATCGTTTAAGTACTAATGTAGTGAGAGCTGATTTTTTTCGTACCTTATTTTCTTTAAAAAGCTCAAGATATTAATTTAATGACTATTTTTTGATAAATCAAACTACATTTTATTTCTTTCTATTTTTAATCATGTTGCTAACTATAACATTAAAATAAACGACAAGTACTGTCGCATCTTCTATGTAGTTTTGTTTAAATAAAATTTATTATATGATATTATTCACATAAAATTGACATTATATATCTTTTTAAGGAGAAATAAAAAGAATACTTTTGCAGTGATTTCAAATTAATAATCAACAATTCGAAATAAGATTAGCATGAATAAAATCTACTCAGGAGCACTGTTCTTGTGCTCTGTTCTGGGCGTTTCTGCCCAGGAAGTAGTCTGGCAGAAAGACATCAAATCCTCCACACAGGACTTTCTTTCCCAGGTTACCACTACTATTGACCAGCAATATTTAATAACAGGAAGCTCTATCAGGGCTGGAAGTAAAAGCCAGATGCCAAATGCCAGCAGCCAGCAGCCTAATAACGGCTACGATTTTCATTTGGTTAAATTAAACCAGCAGGGTGATGAGGTCTGGGAAAAATATTTCTCGGGGCAGAACCATGATTTTCTTTCGGCTACGGTGAATACCCAGGATGGCGGATTTGTTTTGGCCGGAACATCATTCAGCTCAAAAGGCTTAGACAAAAAAGAAGACTCCAAAGGCGGAAGTGATTTTTGGCTGATCAGGATCAATGAATTCGGGGATGAATTGT